>WNGF01001946.1_pt1 | contig 53705 bp, 48 predicted proteins | sample 5400641 | NCBI WGS metagenome assembly WNGF01 (sample SAMN13153371, study PRJNA577476) | soil metagenome | isolation source: 80 cm soil or saprolite under grassland replicate 2 | place: USA:California | collected 2016-06-15 | reverse complement strand
TTCCTGTACTTTCATTGCCCGCTCCATCGCGGCCTTCGGGTAAGAAACCATGCTTCGCATGGTCTCTTACCCTCACCGCCTGAAAAGCGGACATATCACGTGCTATCTCAACCGGACATATCATGTGCTAACGACAGCTCGGTAACGCTCGGTAACGCCTCGTCTGGGAAAAGTTCTGGCGAAACATCAGTTACTTCACTTTGCTAATTGGCTTAGGACCCTGATTCTTCTCAGACACGACGAGTTTGACATGCCGGCGGCTCTCTGTGGAGAGATCTTTGCCGTTTTCCGGATATCGGATCACCGCGCATAACAGAAAATCGCCTGTAATTTGAGGAAACTTGAAATCGCTGTATAGCGTCCGTTGACCAAGCGGCGCTATTTTGAATTTTGCAGTTTGGACAGCCATCTGCTCGCCTTGCAGATTCTTCAGCGTCAGAGTCAGTGTGCCCTCGACCTCTCGATCCTCGTCGTTCACCAACATGACTGGAAGCGAACGGACGCTGCCGGAGTCGGTCGTAGAGTGCCAAAAACTCAAGTAAACGCCCACGGGAGCAAATGCGTTGCTCATGTAATCGCGAAAGTCAGCATGGAGTTCCAGCTTCTGAACTTCCCGAAAATGGTCCGATGTATAGCCGGCGGGGTCACTGCTGGTGAGGTAAACAAAGTGCAGCACGCCCGCATAATGCCGATATGCTCGCCAATATTCTGTAATGCCAGCGAGCAGATAGGCATTAAGCGCTAGCCTTTGCTGCGCAGTCGCATCCTTGCTGAGGAGGGCAGGGTAAAGATTCTTGGTCAGTTCAGTGGGCGTGCCGTCTCGGTTCAGCCACAGCCATCCGTACTCGTTAAGGATGAGAGCGTGTCCGGTCTGGGCGCCGGGAGAGATTCCACGGGGACTCTCGAGCGCGGCCATACTAAACGGCGGACCTCCGTCGGCCATGGCCTGAAACTCGTAAGGATGATCTTCCACCGGATCATCCGGACCCTCGGGAGGATTGTAGCTGTTCTCCCACGGACGGTTTGATAGATCCAATCCGCGTACCGCAGTGATGATCTTCTCGCCAAAGACCGGGTCCCAAGTCTCGTTGTTTGCGTCCCAAATAGCGACGCTCGGATGATTCCAGTTGTCCCGCATCCATTCCTTATATTCGCGGATCATTTCGTCGCTGTTGAAGTGCACCTGATTTTCTGGCCCGTACCAGGCGTTTCCGGTCCACACGAAATACTCGTTCTGAATCAGCAGGCCCGCTTCGTCGGCAATGTCGAGCCACCGATCGGGCACGGGGCCAATGCAGAAACGAAAACTGTTCCAATGCATTTCATGAGGGATTTCGACAAGCAGCTTGCGTACCCAAGCTTCGTCCCAAGGCAGGGTGCCGGAGAGCGGGTCCTCAAAAAATCGGTGAAGCGTGATGTTCGAGCCGCGCATGAAGTAAACGTGACCATTGAGGTAAGCCCGTTTGGTGGCGGTGTCGAAGCGGAATTCCCGCATGCCGAAGCGGGTCGTAGCGGTGTCACCACCTGTGGCAGTCTGGAGAACGTAAAGGTGGGGGGATTCGGGCGACCACAAGCGTGCTCCGGGCACGACGATCGTCTGAAGGACCACCTTCGTCTCGCCCGGAGCGAGTGTCATGTGTTGAGGTTCGGAATTCACCACGGTAACCTTGGACTTCCAATCTTGAACTCGTTGCGTAAGGTCAAACGAAGTCGAGCCCTTTCCGAAATTGCGTAGCGTGGTCTGTACCACGATGGAACGGTTGACGATTCTTGGCGCTACCTGAATGCTCTCGATCGCGGGATCGTCGCTTAGCGCAATGGAAACGCTGTCGTATATTCCAGGAGTCCAGCGGATTTTTTCGAAGTCGGTGCCCGCGGAAACTGTAGGCGACAGGACCCCAGGGTGAGCCCCGATGCGCACGATCAACTCATTGTGACCTTGCCGGATTGCTTTGCTCACATCAAAAATGGCGGCGGTAAAACATGGCAGATGTTCACCGATGTTGATGCCATTCAGCCAAACTGCCGCGCCAAACTGCGCCTTGTTGATGCGGAGGATTGCCACCTGCCGCAGTCTGGGCACGTCGAATGTGCGGTGGTACCAAAACCAATTACGATCCTGATGCGATACCCCGGCACTAAAAACCATGGCGCTCTTGGGTAGCTTTCCCGACCGAACACGATTCTGGATCAGCATCCTGCTATCGAACTCATCTACTTGGGGGAAGGCCGGATGGGCGGAGTGAGCCAGGCCGGGCACCGGTGCCTTATGCTTCCAGACGAGAGGAACTGTTTCCAACTCTTTCGAATCTTCGATATCCCAGGCGCCGTCGAGAGAAAGGGTTGTTCTCTCCGCCGCTCTGAGATTTGCAGGCAACATTATTGCAGCGAGAACAAAAATGTGCTTAAGCAAGTGGTACGACCTCCCGGCTTGTGAAAGAGTGTAAAGTCGATACGCGAGGCGTCAAGGAGTTTATGTGATTACTCCTCGGGGGAACTTTGAAACGCACACGCGCGGTCAATCTGATCTTGATCCTTTCTATTTTGCGGCTACCGATTTATTGTCAGTACTCGATGCCCCGGCAAATCCCGCTGCCATCGAGCAAAGTGCTGACCACGTCCGCGCCCGGACGAATTGGGTCCGTGAACAGCTTTCCATCAACCATCGCGCTCAGCCCCGATGGACGATACGCGGCGCTATTGAATGATGGCTATGGAACCCAAAGGGCACAGGGACGCCAATCCATCTCGGTGCTTGATCTTAGTTCTAATCGACTGCGGGATTTTCCCGATTCTCGTTTCGCGACAGGTGCCCATCAGAGTTATTTCCTGGGGCTCGCCTTCAGCTCTGATGGTCATTATCTCTACGCGTCGGTGGCGTCGATTACAGACCCAATCGGCAGAAAGCGTGGTGATACCGGCAATGGAATTGCCGTTTACGGATTCAGCAACGGCAAAGTGAAACTGAAGCGCTTCATAAAGATTGCGCCGCAAAAAATTGCCGACGGTAAGAAAGTCGCCTCGGGATTGAGCGGCACTCCGGCGGGAACGGCGATTCCGTATCCAGCTGGTCTGGCGGTGATCTCTGCACACGGGCGGGATCAATTGTTGGTTGCGAACGATCTTTCTGACAACGTCGTCTTGCTTGATTCTGCCGATGGCAAGATACTGCGGCAATTTGATCTCAGCACTCACGAAGTAATTCCGTCTGCATTTCCTTACACGGTAGTTGCCACGCGCGACGGCCGGCACGCCTGGTGCAGCCTGTGGAATGCTTCCAAGGTTGCGGAACTGGATTTGGACTCCGGCCGTGTGACGCGGTCGATATCGCTCCTGGAACCGGAGTCGGTGACCTCGCCCGGATCGCATCCTACAGCGTTGTTGCTTAGTCCGGATGAAAGGTTACTCTACGTCGCACTGTCGAATGCGGATGTGTTGGCTGTCGTCGATACCGCATCGGGGAAGATTGTTCACCTTTCATCCACGAAGCTAACCCGCCAGGAATATGCGGGAAGCTACCCTAACGCTCTCGCTCAATCGGCGGATGGCAAACGGGTGTTTGTCGCCGATGCTTCCCTCAATGCGGTTGCGGTTTTCAGTTCTGAAACGCTGGCCAGGGTGAGTATCTCTGCTGCGCCCTCAGACCAAGCCCTCGGGTTCATTCCGACTGACTGGTATCCCAGTGCCTTGGCGATTTCTGGCGATCATCTGTTGGTCGCGGCGGCAAAAGGGCAAGGTGTGACTGCAAATAACGGGAGAAGCGAACTCAAAAACGAGCGTAGGCATCGCGAGCACCCGTACATCGCTACGTTGTTGCAGGGATCGCTGGCCCGTTTGAATTTCCGTTCTGCAGAAAAGGATTTGGCAACTCTGACCCGGCAGGTGGAGGATGGCAATCTATTGCTTGCCGATCCTGGGAAGATCGAATTCCATGCAGGACGAAATCCCATGCGTCACGTGATCTACATCCTGAAAGAGAACCGTACCTACGATCAGGTCCTGGGCGATTTGACACTCAACGGTGCAAAAGTCGGGAATGGAGAACCATCTCTCACGATGTATGGCGAGGACGTAACTCCAAATGAACACAAATTAGCCTTGCAGTTTGGCGTGCTGGACAACTTTTACGATAGCGGCGAGGTCTCTGGGGATGGACACGTGTGGTCGAGCGCGGCGATCACTAGCGATTACAACGAGAAGACGTGGCAGATTACTTATCGTGGGCACGAGCATACGTATGACTATGGCGGCACGGTCGCCGATGAAATACCGCTGGAACTGGGTGAGCCCCTCGTGGATGCTCCCGCCACAGGCTATATTTGGGACAATCTCGCAAGCCACGGCCTTAGCTACCGCGATTATGGCGAATATGTGGCAGGAATTTGGTGCAAGCCTCAAAAGAAACCGGGCGCATCACCCACCGAAGGCAAGCCAACTCCTTTCAGTGAACCGTGCGAGCGGTCTGCGGTGTCACAAGGTGAACCGCTTCCGCCCAACCTAGGAGAACCTCATGGCTCAGCGAGTCCTTGGCCCTGGGCAGTGCCATTGCTGAAACGCGTAAAGCCGACACTTGCCGCATTGCGGGACCACATCAGCCCCATGTTTCCCGATTTCAACACGGAATATCCAGATCAGCTTCGTGCTGACGAGTTTCTCAATGAGTTCGATGAGTTCGTCCGTGCGCGCAACGAAGGACAAGGGAGCGAACTTCCTGCATTTGTCCTGCTCTATCTTCCCAACGACCACACGCATGGCACCACTCCGGGTAAACCCCGGCCGGCAGCATCGGTCGCAGATAATGATCTAGCAGTCGGGCGCGTAGTCGACGCCATTTCGCACAGTCCATACTGGGATGACACTGCAATATTCATTGTTGAAGACGATGCGCAGGATGGCGCCGACCACGTTGACGCGCACAGATCGATCGCTTTCGTGATCAGCAAGTACTCGCCAAGTTCGGCAGAACATCCATTCGTGGACAGCCGCTTCTATACCACGGTGAATTTGATCCACAGTATGGAGAGCTTGCTGGGATTGCCTCCCATGAACCAGAACGACGCCTATGCGCCGGTGATGGCGCCTTTGTTTTCAGGACCTGGAGATCATGCTCCCTTCACAGTTGATTGGAGTAACCGCGACAACGGCGTCATCTATCAAACAAACGACGCCAAAGGGCAAGCTGCGAAGCAGTCAGCGAAGATGAACTTCTCCCGTCCAGACGCAATCAACACGGCTGTTCTCAACAAAATTTTGTGGCGCGATCGAAGAGGAAACCTCCCAATGCCAGCACCTAAGCATACGGTTTTACCCGACATGAGGAATCGCGACTGACTACCCAAACAAATCGAAGAAGTGCACGGCGTCCGTACCAGTAATTCGGCAATTACTCCAATGCGGGCGGGGGGACTCGTGTCAGTTTGGGACACACTCTCGATTTAGGCGGTCCTAAGACCAACGGCCCATGCATACCATTATCGAATGGTACCAAGGAATGAGGGTTGGCGAGACATTAGCCTAACCGCTTTTGCCCGTTGTCTATCCGCATTACAGTTTGAAATGTCACGGGGAAGAGGCGCTGTGAGTTGCATCTGCGGCGATGCAATGACGCCAGCAAGCGCAGCCAAAAGCGAAGCCGCTTGAGAGTTGTCCCTGCTGATAAGGTCTCAACGATTTTCAGCAAGCGGGCATCCTGGATTCCGCAAGGGATAGGTGCTAGGCTTAGGGCATCTCCTACACAACCCTCCGCTGACAGGCCGTCCAGAGCACCTTGGTGGTTACAGGATGACTCGCTGTGTGCCATCTGTTGCCGGAAAAAGCCAGTCGGTAGGCTTGCGCCTGAGCCCTCGCCAGTAGACACGTAAAGCATCCAGCAGAGATGGGCTCAGCATGATGTCGCGGTCCTTGCGTTCCTTGCCACCTTGAATATGGATGACCATCCGCTCGCTGTTGATGTCGCTGATCTTCAAACGAGCCACCTCTGTGCGACGGGCGCCGGTGGCATACAGCGTCATCAGCAGGATGCGGTCAAAAGGCATCTCTGCCGCATCGATCAGACGTGCGACCTCCTGCTGGCTTAGCACTTGTGGGAGGTGCAACACCTTCTTCGGATACGGTGTCTCGGCAACGCTCCAGCCTTGCTTCAAGACCTGGACATAGAAGAAACGCAACGCCGCCAGCTTCTGGGTCACCGTATTGGGAGCCAGCTTCCACTCGCGGAACATGGCGGCCTGATACTCGCGAAGATGTTCTGGACCGAGTTGATCCGGGGCACGGTGAAAGTGTCGGGAGTAGTGCTCGACTGTTCGAATGTAAGCGCGGATGGTTGACTCGGAGTAGTTGCGACGCTGCAGTTCCTGCAGCATGATCTGCCGTAGATGTGTCACAGAGATACCTCCTTCTCTGTGACACAACTTAGCTCATCGCCTCAAAGGCCGACTCAACGCCACGCGCAAGCGTCCGCCGCTTTGCGGCTTCGTTCAAGTCGGCTTGTAGGAGGCTCTGCCAACGAATCGTGGGTGGATCACGGGCAATTCGGAAGTAATCGCTGGCCGGCTGATCGGCCGTCAGGCAAGTCGACATCGTTGGGCGAATAGGAATTGAAGATTAGCTCGAGGCTAGTCCCGGTGAGGACTAAGGATCGCCGCAGTTTGGTACACATCCGGCACACGTCCAGACTCTTCAGTTCTACTCTCCACTCCAGTAGCATAGATTCCTACACTGTCCTAATAGGACCCGGGTACTGCGACACCAAGGAATCGATGGTTAATAGCGTGACACCTTCCACCGTCGCCTGTGCCACTAAGATTCTGTCGAAAGGGTCCTTGTGAATCAGCGGCAAACTCTCCGTGGCGACGACATGATCGCTGATGATTGGCAACTCGCTGTACCCATTGTCCAATAGCCCGCGGCGCAGCAACCGCGCATCCACCTTAAAATCTTCCCGGCCCAAGCCGCGCTTAATCGCCACTTCCCATAGACTAGCCGCACTGAAGAAAAGCTCGTTGTCCGTATTGTCGATCAAGGTTCGAGCTTGTTTTGAGAGGCGCTTGGGTTCACCGGCAGCCCAAAGGAGAAGATGTGTATCCAGCAAAAGTTTCATGCACCACCGCCGAAGATTCGCTCGATCTCCTCCTTGCCCATTCGATCAAAGTCGTCCGGCACAGAGATCTGCCCCGTCATGAAACCGAGCCGCCGTACTTGAGCACCGGTTGGAGCGCTAAGAGCAGTCACCTTTACAACTGGTTTACCAGCCTTGGCAATAACGAACGCCTCACCCTTTGAAGCCTCTTCTATGAGTTTCGAGAGCTGAGTTTTCGCCTCGTGAATGTTCACTGTTTTCATGTTCCTCACCAAAACTTAGTTTAACTAGTTTAGTCTACCACGAACCTGCAGGACAGCAAAGGGGGAGCTAGATGTTTCTGCAATTTGTGGCGCCGTGAGGTGCGCGACAATCCCCCTGGAGACTTCTTAGGGTGAGATGTGCCCCGCCGATCGGGATGGCGAACTACCTACAGTACGAAAGTTGCACAATCGCCAGACGATTTTAAACCACATGGCATCCTGCGGGCCGCATCCGCTTAAGACCTGTTCGAACTGATAAGGCTCTGGCGAGCGTTCCGCGACCATTGCGCATATGCGGTTCTGCTCGACGATCTTGCGATTTAGCAGCTTTCGCATCTCTGCCGCTGACCTCAGTTCCCGATATCCTCTCGGGTGATGCGGATCCTCAATGCGCTGGACGCCCAGGCGTAAAATGTGCACTCTCTGCACTGGCTCACGGCCGCAGCAGACAAGGGATCGGTGAATTGGACAGGATTCATTACGATGAAGCTTCATAGGAACCTTCTCCTGGTTAGGCTAGGGAAATTGGCGATTGCTCGTGGATGGTGGCTCGGCAATCGATACAAGACAGGCGGTTATCGTTTCTCGGTTGGAATGGGTTTCTTCCCTCTATCCAAAGAGCGAAAAAGTTATTTGACGAAAAGCTGCGCAAAAACTATTGAGGACCGAGCTCCGCCTCGGGCCCGGAATCGGATGTGGAGCGGAAGCGCGCGGGCAGTTCCTTGATGGCATATCCCGCTAGGGCGGACATGATGGAACCTACGATCGTCAGGAATAGCGAGCCAGCGTAGCGCGAGAACCAACCAAAGGTTGAGGACGTTTCGACTAGATCTCTGCCTGTTCCTTGCCAAGACACCGAGAGCCTGCTGTGCCGGGCAGAGACAGAGAGCTCGCGCTCCGTGTGAGGGGAAAAGTCTCCACTGACGCTGTCTTCCTGCATCGCCGCGTCTTCGGGCTCAATCCGTAGGCGGATATTATGCCGGCCGGAACGCATCGGTATTATCTGCGACAAGTTACCTTGCGCCGAGTCACTGGGGATCAAGCCAAATCTCTTTCTTGCAGAGCCGGTGATCTTGCCGGAGTAGGCGAGTTCGTCATCCACCCATAATGAGACCTGCGCCCCATGGAAGTCGTGCTGTAGTTTTAAATGCAGGCTGGAATCCTTGGCCGTAAGCGCGGTGTAAATCGCCAAGAACACTCCTGCGACCAAAACCAGTCCGAGTACGATGCGAACCTTGACCGGCACGAGTGCAGCCCGCAGACGAGCGCGCTGATGGAGCTGCGCCGCTTTCTGGCGAAGGTGCACTGGGTGCTCCGGTTTCATGTGGATGGACTATTTTCATCTGGTAGAAGGAAGTGGCTCCAGTTACCAAGGTGCAAGTCACCGCCAAGTCCCGCAGTAGCATTGGCTCGAAAAAACCCAACTGCGCAGCTGCTTCCAGCTTCGATGCGCTGTGCATGATCGCCCAGAATTCCATTTTCGTCGGAGAACGAAGTTCCCGGTATCCTCGCGGATGATGCGGGCTTTCGATGCGCTGAACGGATCGTAAGGCCTGGCGGAGAACTTCGCTGGGTTTGGGTCCGTGGTTTCCCGGTCCGCGATGCCGAAGGCAAGATTACGCGCTTGGTCGGAACTGCTCTGGAAATCACGGCGCAAAAGCAGGCAGAAGAACAGGTCGCGACCAATCTCGCCATAGCTAAGTCGGCGTGGGCGGAAGAAGAGGCGCTCCGTAAGGCGACGCTCGCGCTCACGCAAGACCTTCACATGGGCAACGTTATGGACGCGCCCCTGCGGTCTCTTGCGGAAGTGGTGCCTTACACCTGCGCAGGGGTCTGGTTCCGGAAGGCGGCCCCCACTGGTTGGCTCTTGGCGAGAGATTGTACTCCGATCCCGAAAAAAGATCGTGGAGAGCCCCGCTGACTCTCATGGATGACCAGTCCCCATTCCTGCGGCGCACATCCGAAAGCAAGAAGAGCGTTTTAGTTCCCGACACAGCAGAGGAAAAGGATTGGCAAACCTTCAAAGGCCACAAAAACCTGCGCTCCTGGCTTTCTGTCCCCTAGTTGCCTCCGGAGAATATTTGGGGTTTCTCTCGGTCGGCCACGCAGAACCAAACCGGCTCACCCAGGAACACCTCCGGCGCGCCGAACTGCTGGCCATACCTGGGGCTGCGGCAATAGAAACTGCCCGACTCTATGCGCGCGCAGAGATTTTCGCATCGGAATTGGAGAAACGTCTGTCGGACCTCCATGCAGCTGAGACGGCATTGGCGCAGACAAAAGGAGAGCAACGAATCCGAAGATCGATTTCAAAAGGTGTTTCGCTCGAGCCCTGTCCCGTTTTCCATTACAACCTACAAGGAAGGAAAATTCGTGGACCTAAACGCCGCTTTCGAACGCCGCTATGGTTATTCCCGCGAGGAACTAGTGGGACATACGGTTCATGAGCTCAGGATATGGGAGGATCCCGCGGATCGCGCGTACATGCTGGCGCAACTGCAGCGAGGCGGTCCGATCCGGAACATCGTGACCCGGCTTCGCACGAAATCAGGAGAGATCAAAGTCACGGCCCACTCCGCGGACAAGATCCAATTCGATGGACAGGCGTGCATTCTCGCCGTGTCCGAAGACGTGCCCCAGTACGACCCCCACAAGAGCAATTGAGCTCACCAGGCAGATCGTTTCGCGCAGTCCGGGATCCAGAATAGGCTCGTTTTCGGATTTCCAGCGCGTTCGGATTTCCGACCACCCAGTCCGACATCCCGACACGGACAGGAGAAACAACCTTTCACTTAGCCGGAAAAGCGTCAAGTCTAAGAGATTCTGGCGAATTCGAACGGTTTCGCGCCACATCGTCTGACTCCGTTGTCCGGAATCCCGACCACAAGAAAGAGAAAACACCGCTTCCTTGCAGAAGTGCGTGACGATCATTCCCATCTTTTCCGGTGTGCACTCGTCATACCGGCCAGCCGTGGGAGTTGTTGCCATGTCAGCCGCACTTGCATCAAGTATTAGCCACCCCAAGATTAATCCACGATTCCTGCCCGCGATTGATCGAGTCCTGATTACGGGATTAAGGCTTGGTCGCGCGGGAAAGCATAAGGCGATCAATAGGGTCTTACAGTTAATTCCGGAATGGAAGCGTGGCGATTGCTGGCGGCGCATCCGACAGCTACGAAGAAGTTCGCAAACGCGAACGCTCCAAATATGTCCTCCTCGGAGCGGATCACAGGCATCGGAGAACGCCGCCTCTCGCTCCCGGCCGACCTCTCGTCCGTGGACTGCTGAAGAAGTGGGCGGCTATTGGATTGGGCGGGATACGAGCCAGTGAATAAGATCGCGCAGCGCCTCGGCCGTTCGGTTCGCGCTGTCCGCTTCCGCCTGGGAGCGCTGGGCATGAGCGCAAAGGTCAGCGATGGCTGGTCGCAGCGGGCACTACAGAAATTATTGCGTGTAAGTCCTGCCAGACTCAGGTACTTCGTCGGGAGCGGCATGATGAGGGTACGCGATCCCCGTATCGCGACCAGTTCCCTGCTGAGACTGTGCAGCAGTAATGATGTCGCTTTCGACCACTCCGCCATGGACAGAATCAGCGCGCTAGTGGCAAAGCACGATGCATACTCCTGGGAGCGTACGGCTAATCTGCTCGGCATTACGATCGAGCAGATTCAGGGTTTTATCTGCACGGGAAAACTGAAGGTCCTTGACCCATTCGTTACGGACAGATCTTTTGAGGAGTTCTGCAGAAAGCACGGTGATCAAATCAACATGACGCTGATCGATCCGGCCACCGCGAAATGGCTGATAAAAGAATACGGCGTTTCCGAAAGCGGCGCCGTTCATGTGCTCTCTCGGGCTCAGAAGCATGCTCTCGTGGTCCGAACATGCAGGTGTGGAAGGAAAGTTGCGGGGAATATCTTTTTTAAACACGTGAGGCATTGCCGCGTCCTGAAGCAACGGACGATGGGTGTGGCAGCGTGACCGTTGCCCGATCCTGTCCATACCTCAGAGGACGACAGCGTTATGGAACGATAGAAACCTTCTGCACAAGCTCCTGCACCGGCTTGTTCAGTTCGGTGGCGTAGCGGCTGAAGAGATCGACATGGATCCTGTATTGCATAGGCGCGAGAGGCTCGAACGGGGCAATCTTATCCGGAAACATCACCTTCTCGGCCCGGCGCGAGACTGTTTTTCGCGAATAGAAGTGAACTGCAGCAGTGCCAGCAGCGACGGCATTCCCGAATCGCACGATACTGGAGTGATCGATCGGGAACAGTCACGCTGCAGCACCGATCGCCCGCTTGGTCTTCTTTCCGCTATCGGATACTACTTCCCATCCACAGTTGACCCCGATCAAGTTCGTGGGCACTTGAATGCCTTTCCCTCTGGGAACGAGCAGCACGGCGGGTCTATACCCCCCGTGCTGCACCTTAGGCAACCATGATGGAAGGCCGGGTTGGTTTTGAAATTTCCGCAACCGTTTTGTGCACTCTCTCGGGCTTGTCCTTCAGCGCTAGATCCGCCTGAGACGCAATCCCGATCACACGACCCTCCGCGTCCACGACCGGAATGCACCGGACTTGGTGCTCTTGCATCAAGTGTTCGCATGTCGCTACGTTTTCTCCGTCGCGGCAACTAACAGGAGTGTAAGTAATGAATTCCTGGATCTGTGTTGTCCTCGGATCCAGGCCATGTACGACAATCGAGCAGCAGAGGTCCCGGTCTGTGATCATGCCCACCAGTGCGCGTGAACTGGTGATCAGCTACCACTGGTATGGAACCAACGTTGAGGTCGCACATCATCTTGGCTGCATTTTGCGCGCTGTCATTTGGCGTACAGCACGCTGGGTTCGCGCTCATCACTTCTTTGACCTTCATACACGCCTCCTGCCCTGGCTCCTATGTCTGTTCTTTAACCTTGATCTTGTCCACAATCTTTCTGTCGCCCGCGTAGGACTGCACTATGCGAACGGCGAGGTCGTGCTGTGTTTCAGTATCAACGCTCCCCGTCAGTACGACCGAGTTTTCGTCAACCTTGGCGTCGATATTTGATTTGGAGAGTTCTGGTTCCGAGCTCAGACGCTGCGTGATTTGCTGCTCGACTTTCTCGGTGGACATGGTCTGCGGCGGGGGAGCTTGCGTGTCGGGCGGCATCTTTGCTCTTGGTGTCTGGCGTCCCTCAGGGAACGTGGGTGGAGTTTGATACGGCGGAGAAGTTGTGGGAGGTGATTGTCCCTGCTGCTGACCAAAACCGATGGTGGCCAGCAACAACACAAAGCAAAATACAATGTGCTTCATAGAAGCCTCCTTCGCTAGCTTCTTATTGCGATGCACAAAAATTATTGCGATGCACAATACGTAGGTATGATGTTCAGTCTTTCTTGCAAGGATTTGCTTTCGATTGAATGGGTTGAGGCGGTTATTACAAACTTGCAGCCTATACGGCGGATCGGACTACCAAGAAGCTGCTAACCTGCATCGCTTCAGCATCATCCAAAGCCGCAGAGTGAATACTCCTCTCAAGGGAGCCCACCTATGCGCGTGCCTAAAGCTCTACTGGCTGGCCCATTGATCTGGGTTGCCATCAACACAGCCCTGATCGCCGCTTCACCCAAAGTGTCGATCAAGGAATTCGATGTGCCGACGCCGAAATCGCGTCCGCATGATCCGGCCGTCGCCCCTGATGGTTCGCTCTGGTACACGGGACAAATGGCGAACAAACTCGGCCGGCTCGACCCCGCTACTGGGCAATTTAAGGAATTTCCGCTCAAGACTCCTGGCTCCGGCCCACATGGTTTGGCGGCTGATGCAGCGGGCAATATCTGGTTTACGGCGATTTCCAAGGGATACATTGGCAAGCTGAATCCATCGACTGGCGAGATTACGGAATACCGCCTGCCTGATGGCGCTGCCGATCCGCACACTCCAGTATTCGATCGGCACGGGATCCTATGGTTCACGACCCAGGAATCGAACGTGGTGGGCCGGCTCGACCCGAAGACCGGTGATATCAAAGTGAAGCAGGTGCCGACGCCGAATGCAGTTCCCTACGGCATCGCGGTCACGAAATCTGGAATCCCGTACTTCTGCGAGTTCGGCTCGAATAAGCTTGGTAGCATCGATCCGAAGACTCTCGCGATTGCCGAATACCCGATCCCCAATGCGGACTCTCGCCCGCGCCGGATTGCTGTCGCTCCTGATGACACAATCTATTACACCGACTACGCGCGCGGCTATTTGGGCCACTTTGATCCGGCAACCCGAAAATTTGAAGAGTGGCGATCTCCCGGCGGTGGCGGCTCGAATCCTTACGGCATTGCCATCACCAAAGATGGAACCGTCTGGTACAGCGAGTCGGGAGTTCGTCCCAACACCCTGGTTCGCTTTGACCCGAAAGAGAAAACATTTTCGAGTACCGCGATTCCTTCGGGCGGCGGCGTGGTCCGAAATATCGCCGCCACAAAGGATGGCAAACTCTATTTGGCGTGCAGTGGGGTAAACAAAGTGGCGATTGCCGAGGTGCAGTGATCGCGAATTACTGGCGAACCTACTCTCTAGGACTTCGATGGGGCTCGTTTTCGTGGAAAACCCAGTGGTCCCTACGCGTAATCGAATAGGGGCCCGAAAGGAGGAGTATTTATGGCAAAGACATTGCTGCTCGCAATAAGCCTTCTGGTCTCGGCCGCTTGGCTGCAGGCACAAAGCCAATATCCGCAGACGGGGTCACGTCAAACCGCAACGTCTGCTTCCGGCCAGACTACGGTACAAGGCTGCCTGCAAGGCTCGGATGGGAACTACACTTTGACCGACAAGAGTGGAACGACCTATCAGCTTCAGGGTGACACCTCGAAGCTCAGCGCACACGTAGGACACGAGGTGCAGATCACCGGATCTACGACATCGGCCTCGACTGCGACAAGTCCCACAACCGGCACACCAGCGGGTGCGACACAACAACCCACGCTGACGGTGCAGAGCATGAAGCACATCTCGAAGACATGCAAATCGGCTAGCACGAAGTAAGTCACAAATGCCCTTCGATCGCTAGGCGCAATTCAAAGTTTCGGAGGGCTTTCTTTTTGTTTGAGGCAGCGTGCTGCTGACGACGGTTACTCTGATGAGGATCCGATCGAGCGCTATTGCAAGTTAAGCCGCCGCGGAGCCGATTTTTCCCGTCGCGAATTTGGCCATTCTGGGCTTCACCAACCTACCGAAATCTTCCCAGGCCATGCGGACAAGCTCGCGATGCGAACCTGCATTGAATGCGATCTCCTTGTCGCGAGACAAACTCTCGTCAGCGAAGGCGGGCAGATCATAGAGATTTCCGAAGGGCGGCATCGCACCCGTTTCGCAGTCGGGAAATCTGTCCTTGAATTCTTGCTCCGAAGCAAGCACAGCATGCGTTGCACCCGCTGCTGTTCTCAGGCGGGAAAGATCAACCTGCGAAGAGGCGGGAACAACGGCCATAGCCAACGAACCATCCAGCTTCACGATCACTGTCTTGGCCAACTCTTTGCCTGGCGTGTGAGTAAGCGCGGCGATCCCTTGCGCCGTGTACGCAACCGAGTGTGAGATGGTCACGTATTTTATATTTTGGCTGTCGAGAAAGTCTTTGAGCCGAGCGAGCGACATGGTCAACCTCCTCTCTTGGAGCTGCTATCGCTCGATGCTGGGATGCCTGATACGGATCCACCGTCAGCGTCGAGCGGGGGTCAATTCCCATTTTATAGCGGCCGAGCAAAGGACAGCTCATGCCCATCGGGATCGTGCATGTGGAAGTACCGCTCTCCCCAGGAGGCGTCCTGGCTATCGGGATCAAATCCTTTCTTTTTGAGATAAGTCCAGAATGCATCGACGTCAGCCACATGGAAGATCATTCGTCCCCAACGATTCGCGATACGGCCCTGTTCTAAGTTGAGGATCGGGAACTCCGTCTCCGAAGTGCGCAACAGAAGGTCTTCAGCGCAGACGGCGCGCTGTTGGATGATTCATATATTCGGCGCATAGACAAATTTGTGGAGGAATTGATCTGGATGGCTAAGACGTTGCGCCAGGGGCGTGAACAAATTCCTCTGGATTAACGAGATCATTGCTGTGACTACAACGGCAAATAACATCACCTGTTCACGCTGTGGCGGAGAGATGAATCACCACTGCGACAAGCTCGTGTATGCTACCGATTTGCAAGACATGAGACTTACCGATCCCGCCTTAGGCGGAATCATTGAGGAATTTCACGCCTGTCCGAAATGCGGTACGGTGGCCTCTCGCCCTGCATAGAGCGCCATAACCCGACGCGAGATGAACAAGGACGCAGAGCGCGTTGCCATGTCCCGTGGCCTGACACCTGGTCGGCGGCAGCGCGACGCTGGCGCTTGAGACTTCACGCAGCCCATCGGCGACATCTATGCAGTTCGAAATCCAAATGGCGGGAGCGACGGGACTCGAACCCGCTGCCTCCTGCGTGACAGGCAGGCGTTCTAACCAGCTGAACTACGTCCCCCGCAAACGAATCACCGGCGACTTCTCGCGACCCTCAGAGGACGACAGGCGTCACGGAACGATGGAAAACTCCTGGACAAGCTCCTGCTCCGGTTTATTGAGTTCGGTGGCGTAGCGGCTGAAGAGGTAGACGTGGAGCCTGTATTGTCCAGGGGCGAGAGGCTCGAACGGCGCAATCTTATCCTGGAACTTCACCTTCTCGCCCGGTGCGAGACTGCTTTGGTGAACAAAAGTGAACTGCGCGCTGCCTGCGGCTACGGCATTGCCGAATCGCACGATACCTGGAATGACCTTCGTCCTCTTTGCGCTCTCGGACACCGCTTCCCATCCATAATTGACGCCGATCACGTTCGCGAAATCATTTCCGGGTATGGCTACATCTTTGTTGCCCACATTCGTAATGACATAGGAAAATTCCACCGCCACGCCCGCTTTGGTTGTCTCCGATTTAAGCTTGAGTCCATCCAGGCGAATGCTCTTCTCGGTAACGTCTCGCACGTTGTCGGCCGGGACCGCCGGCTCACGTCGCCTCGGCGAAGGATGGGATGTAAGCGCCGCCCCCGGCACACCCGCAAGTCCGACACCCATGATTCTGCAAGCCATGAAATAGTCCTGGCCGTCGCAGATGTCTATGTTGGCTTTTTCCTTTGAGAAATCGAACTGTTTGCCTTCCGTGTCGAACACCACAGTAAAGCTATACAGCTTGCCAGCATCGAAAACGTAATTTTCCTCATAGTATTCAGGATGCAGTTTCGTAAAGTAATTGCCGAATACCCGGTTACCTGAGGGCCCTAGGTAGGCTGGAAAGGTCAGGTAATGCGCGGTCATGGGGAATCTCAGATTATAGGTGAGTGCAAAACGGCTACTGCCCTGATCTGAGGCTAGCGCTTCAATCGAGCTACCTGCCTGCTCGATCTGTTCGAGAACATGTTTTCTTTTCGTGTGTTGAACGAGGATTGTGAAATAGCTCGCCGGAAGCAGCGGTTCCGCTGCTCCCAGAACGACAACCGCCCACCCCGCCAGTACCAGTGCGCGACGGTGGGAAAGGAATCTGCGGATACAGAAGTATCCCGTCCATACCAATGCGATTTCGGCAAGAAAAATCCCAACGAATGAGAGGGGAAAAGAAAAAATGGCCATTTCCTTCATGCCCAGACTGAACATGACCATGTTTTGCACAAAGGCCAAGATTGTGGCGGTAACTGCAATAACCAACATCATGCTCTTAATAAGGTACAGCCGCGTATCGAAGAAGGGACAGGGCAAAAGCACAAGCATGAAATTCTTTGTTTCAGAAGACGCGAGCTAGTCGCGCGCCGCGCAATCCGAAAGCTGGGCTCGGAGTCCGCGACTCTGAAATCCGAACTCGCGCACGAAGCGGCTGCCCTCGCACATGGGACCGCCGTCCGGCGCCCCTTCCACGAGCTCTACGCGAAAACGGCGGATCTCCTCAATCAGCCCTTTCAACCGCTGCGCCGTCCATATCTCTGCCGGCGTGTTGTAAATAGAGCTGCGGATTTCGCCTATATCCGCAAGCATCATAAGCATGCGTGCAACGTCATTCACGTGTACCAGCGACAGCCTGGCCTGTGGCGAGAATGGAATGACAATTGAAGTCTGGCGTAGAGCCGTCTCGAAAATCTGTGAATGCCAAAGAGACAACGACTTCCTAATACCAGGGCCGACGACCCTCGCAATACGTAGCGCGACAAATTCAATCGTGCTCTTCGTGGCCAACGCACCTCCGATCAGCTCTATGACTCGCTTTGACCCGCCGTATGGCTCGTCGGGGACTACAGGCTCAGTTTCCGTTAGGGGCTGTGATGTCCCACGCGATCCATAAACGCTCATTGAGCTAGCAAAGACAAAACGCTTAACGCGCGCAGCGGCTGCCTGCCGGATCAGCTCGATTGAAGCGTTAAGATTGACCGCGGCTCCCGCCAAGGGATCAGCTTGAAAGGCGCTGGGCAGGATGCCTGCCAAATGTATGACTGTTTGGATCGAGTGGGTCCTGAACAGCGCTGATACAGACTGCTCCGACCGCAAATCGCAAGCAACAGTGCCTTGCGTCCCATCCGGATCTATGTCGATGGGCATGATCTCGCGGTCGGCGTTTCTCAAAAGGTGACACAGTTCACGTCCGATGTGCCCGCAGGCGCCCGTTATGAGAACAGTCCCTTGATCGTGCGCTGAATGCAACTCAGAGTCTCCCCTGTGCTAACCACGTAGCCACTTCTTGCTGAACCGAAAAGTCGCGACGCGGATTGCTGAGAAAACGTCCCTCTAGGGTGTATGCATTCAATTCAAGCGGAATCGCGTCGTAGCTGCCGCCCCTGACGAACCCGCGAACGTAAAGCTCTGAGAAACGTGGGATGCCAAGTTGGCGATACTGCTCGACGTGCACGAGTTCATGAAACAGGAGCCCATCCGAGAACGGCTCGTGTGATACGACCACATCGCAGAAGGTAATCGCTGCCATCGTTGACTGATCAGGCAAGTTCTTGAAACCTACACTGCGCAACATCGGATAAAAGTCAGGATTGGCTACGCGCTCGCCTTGGAGCACGAGGAGCCGGGTATTGCCCAGAAGCTCCGGCGAGAAGAAAGCTGCTACCGCAGCCCTCTGCTGGGCCAAGAGCGGCAGAGCGCGGGGTGCGTAATTTTGGCGCTGAGCCGAAATATAGTCGGCCACGAGACCCGAAATCTCTGTGATTTGTTCAGGCGTAAGTTTTGGGGTCGGCATTGTCCGGCATCGTCCGTGTTCCGATGTTACGCTGCCTTTTTTGGTTTCGATTCGGAGACTAAGAATCTGAACTGATTCTCCGCGGTTACCCGCACAATCGAGTGCAGCGCTTACGTCTACGCCGCTTTCTTTTTCCTACTTCCCGTTCCGGCCTGTTTCCGAATATACGAGAGTCCGCGTTTCAATTCCGAACCGAGGTCGGTTTCGACGGTTGCAATCTGGACGGGTTCTCCTGCAGACTCACGCCCGAGCCAGCGGTTCAATTGCTCGCGAGAGGAGTACACGAACCGGCCTCGCTTTTCGATCGCCATTCCTGATTCTGCCCAGCGTTGTGCGACGGACACTGGCTGCCCTAGAAACGCTGCGATCTCTTGCCAGCCTTTCAGCTCATCAGGTGCGTCTCTCTTCTGGGTTCTTGGCATGCAGACTTTCGATGCCGCAATGTAGAGCAGGGCTAAGTCAGAAATGTCGGGGGATCTCCTCTCATGTCAGCACCTGGTCCAGCAGCTGTTCCACAGCTCGTTTGGCTTCCAGTATGGAATAGCGGTGGTCCATCGCTCCCGCCAGATCAGTGTTAGCAAACGCGATGCAGCCAAATGGCGCATTCCGCAGGATCTCGCGAGGCGCAGGTTTACCGTCCTTGCCAAAAAAGAATCCCGTTTGCGGGCTTAGATAAGCATGCCCCCAACGGTTCAATATGATTCCAGCAATGTCTCGCTGCGCGTCAAAGCCAGCTCCCGCGAACATCTCAGTGAACTGCTCGCGAATCCTCGTTTCATAATCCCTGAAAGATGTCCGCATCATTTCTGCGCGTCCCCGATTCCCCTGCTCTTCGGTCGAGTACCCTGGATACGAATAGAGGACCTTCAAGGAAAGAACGATGGGCGAGTCCGGGCCGATTGTCGGGTTTTCAATCCCGCTAAGCGCCAATTTGCGGACTTCCATGTAATTGCCGCTCCCTTCAAACCAACGGCACCCGCTCATTCCCATCTTGTATAAAAACCGCCAGTTTCGAACGGCAATATTGGCCATCATGCACGGCGAACGGTAAAACTGTGCGTACGCATCCCGATGTGTTGCTGGGAGGTCTTTCACAATGTGCTTGGTAGTCCAACTTCCGCCCGCCATTACAGCCGAACGCGCCTTGACTCGGTAAAGCTTGCGTCCGTTGAGATATACGACCGTAACCGAACGGGCATTTCCCGGCTCACCGTTGTGCTGAACAACGATTGCGGTTGAGGACAGGCGAATCCTTGACTTACTTCCTGAAGCGTCTAAGGCAGAAAAGTTAATGTTGTTGCAGCTAACTCCCTCGACGCCTTCCCCACCCTCGATTGCGGCGGGAATTAGACTCTTCACTAACAATCTTGCGATCGTCGAGTTGCCGCCTGGAAACATCTGATCTGTGTTGCCAGTTTCATCCGTCAGAGGATGGAGCATTTCGTACGCATAGTCTGAGTACGCGGACAGGGCGTCAGGGCCAAGACCCGAGCCCCCGCCTTCTACCGGAGCAAGAAATGTTCGAACGGTCTCACGGCTGAGGCCAAAGCGCTCCATATAGTGTTGTTCGAGAGTGATGGAATCGAGATACCTGGAAGTAGCATCCCCTTCCACCTTGGGATGTTCGAATTTCTTCTCTTCTAAAGGTTGGGATTTCAGCCAGCGCAGCCATTCGACTCGTGTTGGCTGGGAAATAGGGGCGCCTTCAAGACTCTTCCCTAGGGGATCGATCAACCACATCCCAGCCTTCTGGCCAAATCTTGCACCAAACCAGAATCCGTATTGTCCATGCTCCAGTCCAGCCGCTTCATAGGGAGTCCGGGAAAGAACCAACTCCGGCTGAGGTCCGGCCCATTTCTGATAGGTGAGCTTAGGTGCTTTCAAGCCGATGGAGTCGTAAAAATGTGTCAGAAAACTGAACGGATACTGGAGTTGATAGATGGCCGAACCTTGGTGCGCGATCAGCCACTTGCCATCTACCAGAAATTCATTTTGTTTGGCCTCTCCGCCGAAAATGGGATGGTTCTCCAGGACGAGGCACTTCATCTCGGTGCTGGCTTGGCGCTGGAAGAACAGGGCTGCGGCGAGTCCGCTAATTCCGCCGCCGATAACCACGCAATCGTACATCTCGCCGGTGTCGATGATCTCCTTGGGAAGCGGATCGTACAGACCGTCGCGAATGGAGTGTCCAGCCCGAAGAACCTGCAGTGTGTTGCCGTTGGAAGTGCTGTACTCGCCGACTCCGCCATACCCGGTAAAGTCGTCTTTATCTTGAAGCAGCTCCGCCGGACTCACACTTCGCAGTAAGGCTGCTCCGGAGGCCAAGAGCGTGGAGCCGAGGAAATCCCGACGGGTTATCAGCGCGTCCATGATAAGTCTTATGCCACACGGCGCGTGGGATATCGCGTTGGCCAGCCCTGGAATAGTGACGGAATCATCGCCATTACAGGTACGCGTCCAGAAATAAGTGCAGACGTGTTGTGGATTATCCAGCGCCAGTTCCAGAAACGCAAGGAGGATATCTTGGGACACGGCTGCTCGTATCCAGGTCAACTGCGCATGTGGTCAGCTGTCACTCAGTAGTTTGTACGGTGTTATCCTTGAACCATCACGCCTCACCAGGCTGTAACCGTGCATGTCTAATCCAAATATCCCAGAATCTCCGATGAGGGCCGAATCAGGCGAGTCCTTCGGCTCGATTCTTTCGCAATTCGAGCGGAGCCACACCGCTAAAACCGCAGAAGGACTGCGTGAGGGCACGGTCGTGTCGGTTTCGTCCGACTCGGTATTTCTTGATCTCGGGTTCAAGACGGAAGGCGCATTGCCGCTCTCAGAGTTCGAGAACGACCCCGAGGCGGTAAAACAAGGCGACAAGCTGCAGGTCACGATCAAAGGCCGTGATCCCGGCGGCTATTACCTGCTGACGCGAAGCAAAGCGGCCCGTCCGACTGACTGGGAGGCGCTGGAAAGGGCCTTTGCCGACAAAGCTACGATTGTGGGCACAGTCACCGGTGTTGTGAAGGGCGGCCTGAGCGTCGATGTCGGTGTGCGTGCCTTTATGCCGGCGTCGCGCAGCGGCGTGCGGGATGCGGCCGAGATGGAGAAATTGGTCGAGCAGGAGATCCGCTGTCGCATCATCAAGCTCGACGCCGCAGACGAAGACGTTGTTGTGGATCGCCGTATCGTGGCGGAAGAGGAAGAGAAAACAGCTAAGGACCGGCGCTACTCCGAATTGAAGGAGGGCGATACGGTAAGCGGCACAGTCCGAAGTCTCACCGAGTATGGAGCGTTCGTCGAGGTAGGCGGGGTGGACGCGTTGCTGCATGTCAGCGATATTTCCTGGAGCCGTGTCAACAAACCTGAGGATGTGCTTTCGGTAGGCCAGGAGATCGAGGCCAGAGTTCTTAAAATTGATCCCGAGAAGCGCCGCCGCATTTCGATTGGAATGAAGCAGCTTCAGCCGCAACCCTGGGATTCAGCCCCGGACAAGTACAAAATCGGCGAGCGTGTCCGCGGCACCGTCACCCGCGTGATGGACTTCGGCGCCTTCGTTGAACTGGAGCCGGGAGTTGAGGGAATGATTCACGTCTCCGAAATGTCGTGGGTCAAAAAAGTACGCAAGCCGAGCGATCTGGTGAAGCCCGGCGAAACGGTTGAAGCTGTGATTCTTGGAGTCAACGCGGGTGAACAGCGGATGTCTCTGGGGCTGAAGCAAGCACTCGGTGATCCGTGGACTGACGCTGCGCAGAAGTTTCCGCTTGGATCGGCGGTCGAGGGCCCGGTCGTGAGCCTCACCAAGTTTGGCGCGTTTGTGCAGGTGGCTGAGGGAGTCGAGGGCATGGTTCACGTCAGCGACATCAGCGCGGAGAAGCGCATTAATCATCCGCAGGACGTGCTGAAAGTCGGGCAGCCGGTAAAGGCCCAAGTGCTCGAACTCGATCTTGAGAAGCGAAGGCTGAAGCTGGGCATGAAGCAATTAGTTCCGACCAGCATTGACGAATACCTCACCGAGCACCTGCAAGGTGACGTGGTCAGTGGTCGCGTCGTAGAAGTTTCGGGCGGCTCGGCGCAGGTCGAACTGGGAGATGGAATCCGCGCAGCGTGCAGCAGTTCACAGGCGCCGAAGCAGGAAGATGCCGCTCATTCCGCTGGAGCAAAGACCGATTTGGCATCACTGAGTTCGATGCTCGCCGCGCGCTGGAAAAGCGGTACAGTTGCGGAGTCTTCGAAGCCGCAGGAAATCCAGCGGGGGCAGGTTCGGAAGTTTCGCATCACGAAGCTGGATCGGATATTGAAGAAGATCGAAGTTGAACTGATGTAGTGCCGACTACGCCGACCGCGGCCCACCTCGCGCTTTCCTCGCATGTTTAATGTTCCCAACATGTCGTTCGCCAATAAACCTACTAGGTGATTATCCGGAGTCCGCAGGGCTGTGCTGCCGTCCAGTAACCCGATCACCCAGTAGCCATCCTGCTTTTTTTGGTAGAGCCAATCATCGCCTTCGGGGAGCTTGGGAACACGCTTGCATTCCATAGGTTCGATGAATCAGGGCCGTGGTTTCGGGTTGCGAATGACACGCTGCACCATATAATTCGGCATCGAATAGACGGAAGGGAAAGGTTTCGATGCAGTCTTCAATCGCGAACCGCAATCCAATCATACGCCGCAAGATTGTTGACGAAATATCCGTCGCCCTGAAGGACATGGAAGCGATTCAAAGCTGCTGGACAAAGTTAAGACATGGCCCGTCGATGAAATCTACACTGCGGCTGAAAATCTGGGTTCGCCTGCAATGTTGCTAGGTTTCATTGGATCGTGGGGTGACACACTGATCGATGAGGAAGTGCTGGAAGAAATTGCAAGGGTGGAACCGAGAATTGGTAGCGCTAAGACGCTGAGACGATGCTGACGGATTCGCCACCGAACAAAACAACGCTCTCGCAGTTTATCCAAAGCGAGCGAATCACACGAGTTCTGTCACCACCTGGACTTTCAAAGATTCAGATTTCCTGATTCATGGCACACTCGCGGCTTTTACGAGCGAGCTGCCACTCTGTACCACTCGGGAAACTCCTCCCAAGAGATTATTCTGGGCACCGGTATCGGGCGGCCGGTGGCTGATTGATTGGCCGCGCACAAATCGTGGCGCGTGACACCGCCTTCGGTTCGCCTGCTGCGATCGTCTGCATCCACCTCGGACGAAAATCCCCCAAAGTCCGACGATAAACGGTCGAGGAAGATCAGCTCCGCGTGAGCCCATCTGGAACGAGTGGCAGAGAGCGTAGCCGCACACCGGTCGCATCAAAAATGGCATTCGCAATAGCTGGCGCAAGGCCGATTATTGGGCACTCACCCGCTCCCGCAGAGGGGAGGTCTTTACGATCAAGCAGAACGGTCTCGATGACCGGAACATCGCTGAATCGTGGCACGCGATACTGCGACATTCTGCCATTAAGGATCTTGCCGTTCTCGAAGTGAATGGCTTCGAAAAGCGCGCCTCCTAACCCCTGAACGTTGGCGCCTTCGATCTGATTGCTAAGGTTGTCAGGATTTACGACAGTGCCGCACTCGAAGGCGGAAACGACCCGAACCACCTTCACCTCTCCAGACTTGCGGTCAACGTTGACTTCGGCGAAAGTTGCAATGTTGCCAAGTTTTTCGTAGCCCCCGCCCATTCCAAAACCCTTGTCAGGCGTGCGCTGACGCCTTGCCCAGCCGAACTTCTCTGCGGCGGCTTCGAATACCGCACGCAGCCTCTCATTTTTTAAGTTCTTCAGGCGGAACTCAAGTGGATCCATCTTCAAGGCATGGGCCAGTTCGTCCATATGCGACTCGCGAGCGAAATGATTTGCGGTAGCCGCCAATGCGCGGTAGGAACCCTGTCGCAAGGGAGAGCGCGCCGGGTGAAAGACGATCCGTTGGTGCGGAACCTCATAAAATGTGCGAATCCCAGCTGACCCGGAGTTGTAGTTGTGGAATTCCCATGCCGTGATCGTGCCATCCAAGCTTACGCCGCTCACAACGTCAATCACGCCGGCAGGGCGAAAATACGCCCAGCTGAACTCCTCTTCGCGCGTCCAGACAACCTTGACGGGACGCTTGGCCGCCCGGGCCAGACGCGCCGCCTCGATGGCTGTCTCCCCGGTATGTTTGCCGCCATATGCGGAGCCGGTATCGGGCATCAGTACACGCACCCGGTCTTCCGGCACCCGGAAAGCTTCTGCCAGTTCACCACGCACTCCGAAGGGACGCTGGGTCCCTGTCCATACCGTTAACTTGTCGTCGTCCCAGTTTGCCAACGCGGCACGAGGCTCAAGCGGAACGTGCGCGATGTAAGAAACCGTGTAGGTCTGTTGCAGCCGATGCACGGCAGAAGTAAGGGCCACATCCACGTTGCCGGAGTCGTATCGTTCGCCGTCTCCCGTCGGGTCGCTGCCCTGAACGGAGTTTTTCTTCAAGTAGTCGAAAAGCTCTCCGCTCGAAGGCTGTGGTTCCGCTTTCCACTCTGCATCGATAGCGGCAAGTGCGGATTTAGCGAGATCAGAGGTCGGCGCAGCGACACCCACAAAGTTGCCATCGTGGACTGCAATGGCGCCCATTTGCTCGGCTTTCTTTAAGTCCACGGAAACCAACGCTGCTCCGAAAGAGGGCATTCGGAGTATCTTGCCGTACCACATGCCCGGCAATTTTTGATCTGATGGATAGCGGTGCTTGCCGGTTACAAAATCGCGCCCTTCGATCTTGGCCGTGGATTGACCTAGAATCGCCCAATTCGCCGCAGGGCTCAGTGGATCTTCGGCCGGAACCCTTTGGGTAAGGTGCTGCCCCTTGACCAGGGCAGCGTATTCTACGGAACGATTGCTCCGAGGATCCGTTACTTTGCCATCGCTGGCGATCAGGTGGTCGCGCTCCACTTGCCATTGCATTGCCGCGAGGTTGATCAGCAAATCGCGTGCGGCAGCAGCAACCTTGCGGAGCTGCAGATTCATGGTGGGCGTTGTCCGGCTTCCGAAAGTACCCATGTCGAAGGGCGTATGTTGGGTATCGCCCATTACGAGCTCAATTCTTTGGACCGGGAGGCGCAGTTCTTCAGCCACCGCCTGACTGAGCGATGTGCGGATGTTCTGACCGACCTCGACCTTGCCCGTGTACACCGTGACTTTCCCGTTTTCGCCAATGTGCAACCACGCGTCAATATCAGTGGGTAGAGACTCTCCGCTCTTCGGCCTCGCTCCCCCTGATTCCTGAGACCAAACTGTCCGGTTCAGAGTCGAGAAGACCAGGACTCCAGCACCGAAAAACTTGAAAAATTCTCGCCGATCTAGATCGAAGATGTACGAAGGCCCGGCCGTCAGCTCGTAACGCTCTGGCTCCAATGCTGGCTCGACGTGTGTCGTTCTGCTCATCGCCTAGTCCCCTTTCGATTTCCTGACTCGACTGTCCCATTGGCCGCCTTCCGAATTGCGCTGATGATGCGCGAGTAGGTGCCGCAGCGGCAGAGGTTGCCGTTCATGAAATCGATGATCTCGCTTTGGGTAGGGCGATGATTTTGATTGAGTAGCGCAGCCGCAGACATGATCATACCCGAAGTGCAGTAGCCACACTGCAGCGCACTCTCTTCGAGGAACGCCTCTTGCAGAGGATGGAGGTGGTCGCCCCTCGCCAAGCCTTCAATGGTGATAATTTCTTTTTCGGCAACCGACGCCGCCCTGGTGATACACGACCGCTTCGCCTTGCCATCGATCAAGACTGTGCACGCGCCACACTGACCCTCTCCGCATCCGTACTTGGTCCCGGTCAGATCAAGGTGCTCACGCAAGACAGTAAGAAGGCTAGTCTGAGGATCTGCTTCAACCGTGCGAGCACGTCCGTTGACGGTAAGGTGGGTAGTGGCCATTTAGGAAACTCCAGTTGGCGGCCTCTTCCGAGTGGAACCGTCTGTTGAAATGATACATCCGTCGCTAAGTCCAATTGAAGTTTCCGCGATCTCTGTTCTTCCTCTGGCGTAAGCCAGCTTCAGTTCTTATGAAGGCATTGCTCAGTGATACGATATCGGCTCACTTCGGCTCGGTCACCCGGACAGTTCCATTCCCAAGGAGATGGTTATGCAATGGACCCAGGTCTACGACCCACTTGGTCATTGGTGGCTCTCTACGCTGGTCGCGGCTCTACCCATAATCATTCTTTTTACGCTGCTGGGTGGTCTCAAGGTGAAACCACACTGGTGCGCCATCTCCGGCGCATCGACAGCTGTCGCGGTTGCGATCGTCTTTTTCAAGATGCCTCCAGCGCTCGCGGCAATCAGCTTTGCGTATGGGGTTGCATTCGGTGCATTGAAGATCGCATGGATAGTTCTGGCTGCGGTGTATCTCTACGATATTTCTGTTGCGACCGGGCAATTCGAAATCATGAAAGAGTCGGTCGCCGGAATCACTCCGGACCGCCGCCTACAAGTCCTGCTGGTTGCTTTCTGTTTTGGAGCCTTCATCGAGGGAGCAGCCGGATTTGGGGCGCCGGTGGCAATCGCCGGCGCTTTCATGATTGGACTCGGTTTCAAACCGTTCCATGCCGCTGCGTTGAATTTGATCGCGAACACCGCACCCGTGGCGTGGGGAGCCATCGGTACGCCGGTTCACACGCTTGCGGCAGTAACGTCTTTGCCGGAATCCGATTTGAACGCGATGATTGGTCGAATCCTCCCTTTCACCGCGATCATTGTCCCTTTTTGGCTGGTGAGAACCATGGTCAGTTGGAAGGAGACCTTCGAAGTATTTCCCGCCATCCTGGTTGTAGGTGTCTCATTCGCACTTACCCAATGGTTTTGGTCGAACTATGTGGACAGTAATCTCGTGGACATCATGGCAGGCGTGGTGTCGATTGTCGCTGTCCTAGTCTTTCTGCAATTCTGGAAGCCAAAGAAGACGTGGCGCTTCGATTACGACGACAAGGCACCCGTTCGCACCGCAGCGTCAGCGGAGATCGCGGACCAGGTTGGCGGGGAATGGGCGGCCGGTCAGTTTGATGTCTCGGTTAATGTGCGCAGGTACACAACCGCACAGGTCTTGAAGGCCTGGATGCCCTTTGCGGTTCTCTCAATATTTGTGCTGCTGTGGGGACTGCCATCGGTAAAACTGGCCATGAACCAAGCCACCACCCCGGCATTTCGCGTAATCCTTGCGGATGGCAAGGTCCGGCCCGGTCCGCCGGGATGGGACATGCCTTACTTGCATAATGCTATCTCTCGTACAGCACCGGTCGTCGCCAAGCCAACTCCCGAAGCTGCGCGCTACGACTTCAACTGGCTTTCGGCCACGGGGACTGGCTGTTTCTTTGCCGCAATCGTTTCCGGTTTACTGCTCGGTTTGAGCCCCTTCCTACTGATCAAGATTTTGTGGAAAACATTAGTCCGAATGCGGCTCGCCATGATTGCAATCTCTTTCATGTTGGGGCTGGGTTATGTGACACGCTACTCGGGCCTGGACGCGGTGTTGGGTCTGGCATTCACCCGTACTGGATGGTTGTATCCATTCTTCGGTACGTTCTTGGGTTGGCTGGGGGTTGCGCTCACCGGCAGCGACACTTCCGCCAATGCGCTCTTTGGCAGTCTACAGAGAATTACCTCTCAACAACTTGGCATCGACCCGATTCTGATGTGCGCGGCCAACAGCGCCGGAGGCGTTATGGGGAAAATGGTGGACGCGCAGTCCATCACGATCGCCACCGCCGCCACCGAACAGGTGGGCAATGAAGGAATCATCTTCCGGTTCGTGGCCTGGCACTCAGTGGCTTTGTGTTCCATTGTCGGAGGAATCGTGCTGCTCTATGCCCACGTGTTCCGTTCCGCCGTGCCGCATGGCCTCCTGTTCGTGCACTAGAAAGATCGGATCTAAGCACTACTTACGCTGGTCTTTGAAGGCGTCCGGGTCGTCACTTGGCCGAAGCGCCTACCTGCGGGGACGAGTTTCCAGCCAATACAGTCTCAGTACCTTGTCATTCGCGTTCCGCAACCAGGTTGCAATTTCTCTGGTCTGAAAAGGCCGATCTCCCGGCCCAAGATCGCGATTGAGCAACTCCGTAATTTCTTCAGCCGTGCTTGGCTTCCTAATCTTGTTCAACGCTCGAAGGACATGGTCATCGAGGCGGCGGTTCGCGTTTGGAACCTGACGCATTTCCGGCTCTCGGATTTGAGGCTGAACCTGCCCAGAGCTGCTCATTCAATATTTGCCTAGTCGCAAGCGAGAACAAGAAGATGACGACGGTCAAGTTGATACCAGCTGGAGAATCATTTTACGAATTGCCTCTGGTCCGTGCTGACCTGCCGCGCCCGACAAAGTATACGACCGTTCAAACCCGTTTGGTCCCTCAACTCTCATATCCCAGTTCTCAGTTTCTCGAGATCCGACGACCGACACCCGCCACTCTCCTGTTTTCTCACTTAGTGCGTGCTCGATGCCGACGGCGATCTCCCTGCATAGCTGAGCATCGCCGAGATGCTGTAGGTCGATGGTCACTCCCATAGCTGCGATTTTACAGAAATGGGTGCTGCTGACCTCCAGTACAAACCGATCAAACTATGCGCGGTCCGAAGGGCCAAGCAGCGGCTCCGAGACGCTCAACGATAAATATCTGCTGAAAACCGGGGAATTGACGCAGTCCATTTCGGAACAGACCCTGTCCGCTGAACAGCGCCAAATGTGAGAGTGCGGCTGGATGCGCCAGAAAATGGTAAAGGCTGTGACATTGGTTATGCTCTAGCCATCAGCTCCTGCGAGGAAGCTAACAGCGTGGATGCATGTACCGTCACAGCCCTTGATGCGACCACTGCTTTCGCAGTTCCAAACCCCAACTGTCCCTCGCAGGAGCAGTCGGTTTTTTCGGGTCTGGTTGGGCAAAGTTTTAATTAAGCCAACCCTTTCAGCCGTCGACGTGTGCAAAGTTAAATAGTTGCTTCATCGATGTCAATGCTTCTTTCGATCGCTTATTCAAATATCTGTGGACGTAAATGTGGAAAACCGGAGCGTATCTCAGCACATCGGCAACAGCATGTAAGAAAGCCAATTCAACGTCTTGACGGGGCAACGCACGTCACGCATTGTTGTTCCAGCACACGTCACAAACATGTCGAATCTCGTTGCCTACATCGATGGCGGATCTCTCGGGAATCCAGGTCCGTCCGGCATTGGAGTGGTAATCGACGGTTCTCGAGACGGGAAGATCAAAATCAAGAAGTGGATCGGACATCAGGACAACAACGTTGCCGAGTATGCTGCTCTTCTTGAAGCGCTGCAATTGGCTTTAGACCTTGGCGCCAGAACACTCCATGTGTTTTCCGATTCCGAAGTAGTGGTCAAGCAGATGAAGGGGGAATACGCCTGCCAGAGCTCGCGGCTTTATTCTCTACATTGGACTTGCCGAAAATTGGCCCGTTCGCTCGACTTCTCCATCTCGCATATTCCTCGTGAAAACAACGCTGAAGCCAACCGGCTGGCTAATTCCGCCGTCCGACGAAGGGCGAGCGTAAGGGCTTCGGTCACGCTTACGATCGATTGAAGTCGCACGGCCACGATGACCTCTGCCCCCGAGAATTGACTTCACGCCTCAATAGGGAAACCTTTGATAAGTTGACCGTACACTTTCAATCTTCAACTTTTTTCTCGTTTCTTGAGGATTGAAGCCTTGTTTTTGATATTCGATGACGACAGCCTTTTTTGCGTTTTCAAAGGCTTCCTCATTTTCCCAGACGGCTTTCGTCAAGAAGTTGTAGCGGTTCTCTCCATCCTTTTTTTCGTAAAGAAATCCTTCCACGAAACCAGGCAAGGTCCTAATGAAACTCTGTGATTTGCGCGCTCCCTCTGGGAATTCGGTCTTGGATTCTTCGGGAACAATGAACGTATCGATCAAGACTCTTTCCATTTTGTGCTCCTTTTCTGCGTGGACGTTATTGATGTTTTCGACTTGTGGTTTGTAAGATCTTCCGCCTAGTCGCCAACGTCCGCGCTAGGTGCGGACAACGTTCCGCTGTGACGCCCGGCGAGAACGGACGATAAAAGACGAGAATTATCGAGATTCCCACAACGATGATCGACGCCCACAATTCCGGCTTGGCCGCCATCAGCAGGACAATGCCAAGAAAGACAGCGATTCGGATGCCGAGCGAGATCTTCAAAAACGGATCTTACAGGCGACTCAGCAGTTCGGAGTTAATCGCCTTCCCATCGGCGCAAGTCCGGCGGATCGCACGCGTGCGCCTGCCAGTCAGGGCGCCGAGCGGCGCGATAAGCAGAAGAGCTCCAATCGTCACCTTTGGCCAAGCCAAGATCCAGGCTGAGATTTGCGCCGCCAAGTAGATTCCAGAAAAGAAGATAACCAGCATCGATCCGATCGCCACCCAGGACAGGCCTGGAACCGGCTCGATCCAGCGGCGAGCCTCGGTCAAGGTGGAGACTCGTCTCAGATAAAACAGCGAGAGAACTTCAACGCTCAAGGCAGCGGACAGGCCTAGCACCGCGATGACGTGGACGAACAGCACGAGTGAATAGAGTGTCATGTTTACCTCATTTCTGAATCAATTCGAGACTCCTACGATCTTGTGGATCGAGGAGCTATTCTCGACCACCTTAATCATGAAGTCGGCCACGTCCGCGCGCGAGATGGTGAAACCGAAACGAGGCAACCGGCCCTCGCGCGCGCGATATTTCCCCGTATAAGGCTTATCGGTGAGTTCCGGTGGACGCACGATGGTCCAATCGAGTTCGCTTTCCCCAAGGACCTGTTCCATCGCGGATGTATCGGCAACCGTGCCCGGAAAAAACAACCGGCCAAGAAGGTACGCTGGCGGCAGGATGGAATTCTTGAACAGAAAAGCTACTGACTCGACTACGACGCGCCTGACGCCAGCATGCCGCATGGCACTCGTCAGGGCGCCAGCGAATTGCTGTCGAAGGTGCGCGTCAGCTTTCGACACAGGCGCGCACGGACCGAATCCCGACAGAACCGCATCGTGACCTTGTATAACTTTTTCCAGCTCGGCACGATTGAGCAGATCTCCCTGTTCGATGGCGATGCGGTCCCGAAACACCTTGAGTCGATCTGGAGAACGAACCAATGCGGTTACGAAATGCCCACGCTCAATCGCCTGCCTGACGAGCTCCAATCCCGTGCCGCCTGTGGCACCCAGTACAACCAGCTTCATGCTGCTTCGCTTTTCAGAACGTCCAGTTCCCTGTAGCTCCGTGTCGATATGCTCTTTCATATTGGCTATAGATAACTATACTTAGTAAAGGATGCTATAATTTTGCCCGCTTGCTGAAAATAAAGAAGCGTCCTTACAAATCCCTGGTTCGCCAGCGCCAGGCAGGTGATACTCGCCGCCGAATCGTCGAAGCTACGCGCCAGCTTCTGCAGAGGGAAGGCTATGCCGGAATGACCATCGAAGCTATCGCGGAGCGGGCGGAGGTATCTGCCCAGAGCGTGTATGCCATCTTCAAGTCGAAGACGGGAATACTCACTGAGCTTCTCGATCAGTCTACTTTTGGTGCCGATTATGAGGACGCGGTACAGAAAGCACTGAGCGCCCGTGACCCCGAAACCCGCTTGCGACTCGCGGCCCCGATTGCCCGGCAGATCCACGATGCGCAAAGTGCAACCTTCGATCTACTGCGAGGCGCCGGTGTGGTCGCACCTGAGCTGGCAAAATTGGAACAACAGCGAGAGTGCCTGCGCTATGAGAGGCAAGAAAGAATGATTATTTCCCTGCGCGATGCGGGAAGGCTCCGACCGAGGCTTGATCACGGAACCGCCCGGGACATCTTCTGGATGCTTACCGGGAGGGACGTCTACAGAATGCTGGTGCGCGAGCGTGGGTGGTCCTCTCAGAAATACCAGGACTGGCTGGCCGACACCCTCGTGCACTCCCTGCTCACTCCAGGAGGACTTAGGCTGGCTCGAGGGAAATGAAGTTCGGAGTGCGTGTTTGGATTGTGATTTACCATAATCGCAGTCGGGTCTGATAATTCTTTAGCTGCGTGCGACAGGCCCAGGAGGTGCCTAATGCCAAAGGTTCTAATTTTGACGGGTGATGCCGCCGAGTCGCTTGAAGTGATGTATCCATATCAGCGACTCAAAGAAGAAGGGTACGAGGTTCATATCGCCGCGCCCAGCAAGAAGAGGCTCAGATTCGTAGTGCATGATTTCGAGCCAGGGTACGATACCTACACGGAAAAGCCGGGCTACAGTTGGGACGCCGACCTAGCTTTTGCCGACGTGAAGGCAGCCGATTATGCAGCTCTGGTTATCCCAGGGGGACGGGCACCTGAGTACATCCGCAACAATTCCGATTGCCAGAAAATCATCCATCATTTCTTTGAATATCAAAAGCCAGTGGCGCAACTCTGTCATGCTGGATTAGCGCTCGCGGCCGCAGGGGTATTGAAGGGCAGACGCACTGCCGCCTATCCGGCCCTAGAGCCAGACATCAAGGCGGCAGGCGCGGAGTTCGTCAATGCCGAGGCAGTGGTCGACGGAGCGATGGTGTCTGCGCGCGCTTGGCCCGATCATCCAGCCTGGATGCGGGAATTCATTCACCTGTTGAAACAGAAGGCGCCCGCCCGCGAGCTTGGGACCGCTGCCTGACTTCTGCAATCGTTTTTCCGGATCTGTTTGTAGAAACTCCAAGTGTGACATGGAGTGAAACGCTGCTCTGGAGATCGGAGGTTCTTTGCTGTCATCTGAGCCAGTTGAAACCATGAAAGTAACGAATATTCCTGCCACAAGATAAGGCTCAACCACGACAAGGCACCTGAGATGCCTCGCGCGGGCACTTTGCGAAAACTGAAAGATTAGTGTCTGCGCGGGGAGACGCACGCCAGGTCTCGGGCGCACATTTTTGGTTGGGAACAGCGCAAATCGGAAATTACCCGCTCCATTCTGCTCGATCAGCTCATGGACGGGCTTTTAGAGAGTGACTCCCACAGTTACTTCGGTAACCATCTGCAACGGTCTCCAAATTAATTCTCTCCACGAATCAGAAAATTGGCATGTCAGTGCCAGAGGGTGTGCTATCTTCCAGGGCAGACGAAGTGGCGCGCAACGGGCGCACTTGAGAATAACTTCGGCCAGAGGTTTTCTTTGGTACGCTCCTTTGCTTTTTCCCTCGTTAGCCCCCAAGCTCTACTGGCCCCATCCAACTATGTCCGCCGAGGAAATTCGGCAGCGCATGCAATCTGTTTGGGATACCTTTCACTGCCTGAAGTGCATTCGGATGCGGTCCCGGTTCATAAACTCCATGCGTGCCCGCCTGGCATTAGAAGGCGGAGGCGCGGTTCGCCAAGCTGCCCTTTTGAACACACTCCGCCCCAATAGGACGGTTTTATCCGGGCGTGAGCATGCTTGCGTGATGCGGATCACATCGAAGTGTGCAGGCTCGTTTAGACTGTCCCACGCGATTGTTGATGCAATCGGGTGAGTTCACACTCACGACTCCGGTCAATGGTTCGTGGAGTCAGGTATGGCGGTGTGTGGGACCGCCTCCTGCCTCCGTTGATGGAATTTATGCTGTTGTTAACGGGGGCTTCGAAACGGTAGACGAGAAATTGAATCGCTTATTCGAGAAGCAGGATGTCCGAGACAAAGCGATACATTCGCTGTACGAACATAAGAAGACTCACTGTCGAAGAGTCGCCTGTCTTGACTGAGTTCTGTTCTGTTTTCGTAACAAAATCTAAGTAGTAAATAGGGATGAAAAACCCCCTGGCACAATCCCTAAAAAGGCTGACACCTGAGCAAGCAAAATTAATCCTGTTGGGACATGCCAGCCAAGGCGATGAGGGCGCAAGAGAGCTGCTAAGCGTGTTGTTCCCAGACCCGAACGAACATGATCGAGTTTCCCCAAATATCGAGGGGAAAAGAGAGGGAGGTTTCACGACCAAACACCCAAGAGCCTCCCTCTTATTTCTTCGCAGATTAACTAGTGAGTTTAAGGACAATGCGATAAGACTGATTCGGGGCTAGGCGGATGGGCGGGCCCTAGTTTGCTGTCTGAGGATGGTGGGGACAAGCTCTCTTTTGGATTGGAAAGCCATCAAAACGCGCCGAATTAGCCGGGATGCTCTTGATGGATTTTCGCTGGTTCGTTCGCGGATAGGCAAAACCGGGGCTGAATTTCTTGCCTGAGGATGAATGGTCGCTTCCCCCCAAGATTTCAAGATCCTAGTGGCTGACGATTCACTTCTCTATCGAAAGCTGGTAGAGGAGACTCTGGCTCACGAGCACTACGCTGTTTGCTTCGCCAAGAACGGTCGTGAGGCCAGTGATCTTCTGGCGGAACAGCGCCCGGCCTTGGTGATTACAGATTGGGAGATGCCCGACATCACAGGGATCGAGCTATGCGGCCAAATACGCAGCGAGCAGGGTTCTTACACTTACATAATCCTGCTCACCAGCAACACCGATAAAGATCAAATCATTAAGAGGGCTAGCCGCTGGTGCCGACGACTATCTCACCAAGCCCTTTCACTCCGGCGAGCTGCTTGCTCGTGTGGCTGTGGGACGTCGCATCGTCGAACTCCATCGCGAGATTCAAGGCAAGAACCGATTGTTACAAGAGCTGGCGCTTACCGACCCTCTTACCGGTCTCCCAAACCGGAGAGCGATTGAAGAATGGGCAGTCCGGCAGCTCAGTGGAGCCGTTCGCCACGGTTTTCCTCTTTGGGTGGTAATGGCCGATTTGGACTCGTTCAAGAGCGTGAATGACACTTACGGGCACGAAGCCGGCGACGTTGTCCTCAAGAAATTTGCCGATCTGCTGAGGGCGAACACGCGATCGTCGAACATATGTGGCCGAATCGGGGGCGAGGAGTTCGTTGTAGTGCTAACACATGTTCAGAAACCGAATATCCAGATCGTGGTTGACCGAATTCGTCACCAGCTTGAGGCCGAAGAATTTATGTTTGGCGGAAGCGTTTTAGCAGTCACCGCAAGTTTGGAATTTCAGGTTTTCAGGACGGAGAGGCGCCGATGTTCGGTCAGCTAATTAGAGAGGCCGATGCCGCACTATACGCAGCGAAACACGCTGGCCGTAATCGTCTAGAGTTCGCAGGAGGAAGGAAATGGTAAACACAGCCGAGATTCGCGCTCTCCTGGTTACGCCTGACCCCTGGCTCGTCAAGAATTTCATGAGCGTCTGTATGGAACTCGGGATCGCGGCACAAAGTAGCGCCACAATTGACGGCGTTCCTGAGGAACTGGGGCAAGCGAAGTACGAAGCGGTACTCGGTTCACAATTTCAGTAAAGGTTATCTTCATACAGCTAGGCGACAGTGGGGGTCAAGCAATCTGCCGGTTTTGAGCAAACCCCAACGGGAGCTTCGAACAACGTTTATTCGATGTCTTTTGGGTATCGAGGTGCGGCCAGCTGCAAGCCAGCGACTATCTGGGAGAAGACTTAAGTCCAAACTGCGTAAATTCAAAGTAAGCTACTCATTCGCCGTAAGTTAATTGATAATCGCAAGCGGTCCCCAGGCTGGCAAGGTCAGATTGGTTCCGAGACAGCGCCGTCACGCCCTCAAGGCAAGATCAATTGTCTAGTAGAAAAATACTAGTTTTTTCTTGACTAGTGAATATCAGTTGTTTTAGCGTACACGCCGCTGGCAAACGCTTACTCAAATTGAATAAATCGGACGTTTCGTTCGGTCGAATATTTTCCATGAAATCGCAGCATGCCGAAGAGGATTGACGAGCCGCTGCGGAGAAAATCAGGAGGGCGCATGGTCTCAAGTAGCTTCTCTCAATCCGGTTTCCGTACCGTCTTTGCACTCGCGGTTTTTGGCGCAAGCCTCTGCTACGCGCAATTCAGCAGCAACGTGCAAGGCGTTGTGCAAGACCCGTCCGGCGCAGTAATTCCCAAGGCAACTGTAACGCTTGTGAATGTGGCAACGCAGGTCACTCGAACCACAACCAGCGATGAAAATGGCAACTATCGCTTCGTGAGCCTTGCTCCCGGCGCGTACAAGATCACAGTCGAAGCGCCGGGCTACTCGAAATCACAATCCGACGTCACTCTTTTGACGGAGCAAAATTTGAACGTTCCCATCACCTTGAAAGTCGGCGCGGTGACGGAGGCCGTCAGCGTGACTTCTACCTCGGCGGTGGTCGATACTGCCGACAGCCGGAACCAGTTGACTCTGGAGAACTCCGGTGTCGCGGAACTTCCTGTTGCCGGTCGGAACCTGGTGACGTTAACAACCCTGGCACCGGGAGTTTCCGGTTTGGGAACCACTGGCGGCGGACAACCAGGCAGAGCGGGAACTCCGGGATCGGGCGTGGACAATTTCTCGACAGAGACCCAAGTGGATGCTAGCGCCAATGGTCAGGGCCAAATGTCGAATATGTACGTTATTGACGGACTGGACGTGACCAGCGGAATTCGTCAGGGAGTCCTCAATCTCACTCCAAATCCCGAATCGATTCAAGAAACGAGTATTCAGGTCAACACCTATTCGTCCGAGTACAGCCGCGCGACGGGCGTGCAGGAAGTATTGACGACAAAATCCGGCTCGGAGCAGTTTCACGGGTCGGCTGCGGACTGGTTCTACTATCAGAACTGGTTTGCAAAAACACACTTTACGAATCCAAAAGGGTATTTGCCATTTCACGGCAACAACATGTCATTTGCGATTGGCGGACCCGTAATTCCGCACCGCCAGTTCTTCTTCTACTTTGCGGTAGAGCCGCTGCGATCATCACTCGCCACAAACGGAACTATTCAATTTGCGAATCCCGCATTTATCACTTGGGCCCAGCAAAACTATCCAAACACCGTAGGCACTCACATACTTTCCACTTATCTCCCTACCAATGTCGGCGGTGTTGCGCCGATTGCGAGTTCGGCCAATGCCCCCGGATGCGGCACCGCTGCGTCAAACAATCTTCCTTGCTCCTTGCCACTCGAGGCCTCGGGTTCTTTTAGTGCCCCTCAAATTCGGAACGGGACACAATACTTTGTTCGTATTGATAAAGATTTCAAGAACGACCGAATTTATGGAAGCTTTTACCGGACCCTGCTGAACTACGGCGCGGCATCCGCAATCCCGGAATTTTCAGCGCTTAACAATAACTGGCAACGTGCCTTTCAAGTGAACTGGAACCATAGCTTCTCCCCAACCACAATGAACGAAGCCATCTTTGCCGCTAACCGGGTGGAAGGCGTCCTAGGTAGCGGCGCAAAGGACTACACGGTCCCGTCAATCGCCGTCACTGGCGTGAATACTGAGTCCGGTCAAGCTTTCGGCGTGGGCTTCGCACAGGGAGACTTCATTCAGCACAACTACCATTGGCGAGATGTCCTCACCCATGTGCGTGGCGCGCACGCGCTCAAGTTTGGATACGAGGGTTGGTTCGGTGATGATGTGGAGCCGTTCCAGGGACCTTGGTCGCAGCCGACTTTCAACTTCGATAATTTTCTGGAGCTCGCCCAAGATGCGCCAACCGGCGAAAACCACGTCATGTACGACCCGATTACCGGGCAACCGGTCTTGTGGTCATGGAATGCAGCTTCCAAAACCTGGGGACTATTTGTCGAAGATACCTGGAAAGCGCGTCGTAACTTAACATTAACCCTCGGGTTCAGGTGGGATGATGAAGGCAATCCGTATTCCCGCAGCGCTACAACTGTGTTCGGCAACTTTTACCTAGGACCTGGCCAGACATTCGATCAGCAAGTCGCCAACGGCTTCGCCAAGGCGACTCACCATGCGCTGAATCACACGTTGAACAATCTACTCAGTCCTCGACTCGGCTTTGCATGGGACGTGACAGGCAGTGGCAACACCGTCTTACGCGGCGGTTGGGGATTGTTTAACAACTGGCTCACGCAGGCCAACGTGCAAGAAGAATTCCGTGGCAGTCCTCCAGGGCCCATTCTCCCGGGATTTCCTGGTTCGGTGGCTGCACAGTTTTTCAAACTTGGCACTAGCAATAAGCCCCCGTTCGGCTTCACCTTCCCGCCACTTGCGGGTTCAGCGACTTGTCCGACGCTTGGAGCAAACGGGTGTTTGGACTCGCAAGGTGGAATCGTTGGTGGGAACTTCGGTATCGGCGCCATTAATCCCAATTTGAAGTCGCCCAGAGCCCATATTTGGTCGCTCACCCTTGAACGAAAACTCGCGGCTAACTACTCGGTCGCGGTCGGCTATTCGGGCTCGCATGGATACAACCTGGTTGGCGGCGGTGATCAGGCTGGCATTGTCAGTTACGGGCAGGACATTAATGCGTTTACCGGCGACCTGATTATCAACAACATCTCAAACAACGTACCCACGCGCTTTAATCACAGCTTTGGATCCATTGGCTATACCGACAACACGCGCCGCAGTAATTACGAGAGCGTTTTCTTTCAATTCAAAGGAAGGTTGGCGCGCCGAGGCTTTATCGACGCGTCATATACTCGTTCCAGTTCGAAAGACAACGCCTCAGCGTACCCTGCCGAGGCGAATCCAAATCAGTACTACGGGCCTTCTCCCTGGGACGTACCCAATCGGTTCTCACTCACTCTCAATTACGAGCTGGCAGGCTTGAATAATGGGCAGGGATTTCTGGGCCGCGTTACTGCGGGCTGGGGAATCAGCGGAACCAGTATTTTCCAGAGCGGATATCCGGCGATGGTCTGGACTACCGGACGCTTCATCGGGGTGTGTGCCAGCGCAACAAATTGCCCGTCACTGGGAAATCCGTACACCGGTTACGCGGCGGCAAGTGGGGATTTCAACGCTGACGGGGACACCGCGGGAGCTGGCGGCGTTGGTCTGGACTACCCGGATGTCAGCAGCTATAGCCAGGGCACGTCCAGGAACGCATTCCTGAACGGAGTGTTCTCGTCCTCACAATTTTCGGCTCCGGCGTTTGGAACAGAGGGTAACGAAAAACCCAATGCATTCCGTACGCCCAACTTCGCTGAAACGGATGTCAACCTTTACAAAAACACTCACGTCGGGGAACGGGTAAACTTTCAGCTAAGGTTCGAGTTTTTCAACATTTTCAATCGTCCGAATCTGACGAATTTCGATACCAACCTCGCCGATAGTGGTTTTGGAAAAGCAAATGCGCAGCAACTGCCTCGCAATTGGCAGGTCGGCGCCAGGATTACGTTCTGACGAACTTCGTGATCTCTCTTGCCCTAGCCGCAGCAATGCGGGAGGGCTTTTTTATTGAGTACCGATCACGCGAGTCACGCTGGAACTGTTAGGAGCAGTGCAGTCGAGGGCTGCCATTCCTCGCAGTTCGTCTGCAGACTCAGAGGTAGAATTTCTTAGGTCCTCGGCTAAATCGTCCTTGGCTAAGTAAAGGAGGCATAGAGCGAGCCGCGAAATTCATCATGAGAGTAGCTCGCCCAATTTGCCGTGCATGTAGAGTACTCATCGTGTCTGTTTCGTGTGGCCTGCTTGCTCACCCACAAGATGCGGTTGACGCGATCAGTAATGCACTGAGAGCCAAGCAATACCAGCAAGCATTAGGGGCGGCACACACTGCGCTCGGACGATCTCCCGCTGACCCGCAGCTTTGGACTCTGCAAGGCGTGGCGTACTCGGCGCAGGGCAAAAAACAAGAGGCGCTCGCCTCATTTCGCAATGCGTTAAAGCTGGCGCCAGATCATCTCCCAGCGCTTCAGCAGGAGGCCCAGCTTCAGTACGAAGAGAACAGCATGGCGGCTATCCCCGTCCTGCAGCACATTCTGCGACTACGTCCGGGAGACCCGATGAGCCACGCCATGATTGCGGTGCTTGACTACAGGCACGGAAACTGTAAACCTGCCATAGTTCACTTCGAACGCTCAGGCAATCTTCTGGATTCTCAGCTTGACGCTCTTCATGCATATGCAACCTGCTTGGTCCGGCTGAAGCAACTAAATGCGGCGGCGAAAGTGTTCGAACGCGCCGTTGCGCTTGAACCCGAGAATCCGCACGAAAGAAATGTGCTGGCATCCATCCAATTAATGAATCACAGGCCGGAGGCCGCTCTAGCAACGTTGAAACCACCCTTAGAGAGCAATCCGAATTCTGAAACACTGGAATTGGCTTCTAATGCTTACGAAGACTCATCCGACACGGAAAACGCGGTTAATGCGTTGCGCCAGGCGGTTCTGCTTGACCCGCAGAATGTAAGTCTTTACCTGGAGTTCGCCTACCTGGCGTTTAGCCATCAGTCGTTTCAGGTGGGTATAAACATTCTGAACGATGGCATCGGCCAGCAGCCGAACTCGTCCCAACTCTACTTTGCGCGCGGCGTTCTTTATGTACAGCTCGCGGATTACGAAAAGGCCGAAGCGGATCTTGAAAAAGCATATGAGCTCGATCCCAGCCAGTCGCTAACCGCCGCCGCTCAGGGATTGCTTGCCGTGCAGCAGAATGATCTCGAACGGGCGCTGGCAAACGTGAATGAGAGGCTGGAGAGGAAACCGGGCGATGCCATTCTCCTTTATCTGAAGGCCGACATTCTCGCCCAGAAAGGCGCCGAACCGGGAACAGCTGAGTTCCAGAGCGCAATGCGCGCCGCGAAAAAAGCCATCTCGCTACATCCTTCTCTTGCCCCTGCCCGTGTTGTGCTGGCCAAACTCTACATGGCAGCAGGTCAAAATGTGGAAGCCGTCGAACAGTGCCGCAAAGCGCTCAAGATCAATTCGAAAGACCAGACGTCGCTTTATCGATTAATTCAAGCTCTGCGCAAGACAGGCAAGACCGGAGAAGTCCCTGAGTTGCTGAAGCGTTTGGCAGGGCTTCGTGAAGGGTCCGCCAAAGAACAAAGGCAACGTTCTCGCTACAAACTGGTCGAGGGAGCGGATGGGCGTTAGCGATTGTGGCAGGCTCCCAAGGCTAGAAGGCCGCCCTTACCTGCTCTGCTGCGCCGCGTTGGCATTTTGAGGTTCGAGCTCGTATAGCTTGTACTTGGTTCCAGAGGCTTCGGCTTTCCGTGATTCCTGGCGGAGTTCCGCCAATCGTTTCACCAGAGCGGGAAGTTCTTGTCTGTTGTCCCCCGACTTTCTTAACGCCTGGATGAGGTGATAAACGGCTTCCTGATCGGACGGGTTCTCTTGCAGTGCCCGACGGGACTGCTCAATCGCCTTCTCAACCTGCCCTGATTTCAGATACAAATTTCCCAGCAGGTCGCGAACCAGAACAAAATCAGGCTTCAACTGCACAGCGCGTTCGGCTTCCGCTAGGGCCTGCTTGAACTCCACCGTATCCGGGTCTGCGCCCTTCTGGAACAGCGTTTGGGCCTGCAGGTAATGCAGGAACGAGTCCTCTGGATGCTTCTTGAGCTCCGATCGCACGGTGGTCAGCGCCTGATCTAGATTGCTTTGCTGAATTTGCGCGAGTCCTTCAGCCACAGCGCCCGAAGTTTCGCGAGGATCAAGCCGGATCGCATCTGCAAAATCGGTTTCTCCTTTTTCATACTGCCCAAGCTGAATATAGAGAATGCCTCTTGCCACGTAGAGCGGCGCAGCCGATGGGATCTGCTTCAATCCGGCATTGATCATGTCGATCCCAACCTGAAACGACTGGTGGGTGAATGATAATGTCGCGAAATCGATGTAGTACCAGACCTTGGTGGGGTCGAGCACAATCGCACGGCGAAGCAGATTCACCGCCTGCGGGGTGTCACCAGTCTCCTCGTAAGCGGATGAGGCGAGATCCAATACGTCTGGATCTTCTTGTGTGATCTGAAGTAGGGGTTGCACGGTGCTAATCGCATCACTCGCGTGCCCGACCGCCAGCTGAACAACTGCGAGGTTGTACCGCGCGTGCAAATCATCAGGTCGCAACGTGAGAATCTGCTGGAATACGGGAAGCGCATCTTGCGTCTGCTGCAACTCCATGAGACATGAACCGTATTCAGCGAGAGCAACCGGCTGGGAGGAAATCAAAGCTTTGCTTGCGCGAAAGTGTTTTGTCGCAGCAGTGCAATCGTGCTCCTTATACGCTAGCACACCCAGCATTGCGTGTGTGGTCGGCTCCTCGGGGCGAATTTTTAAGATTCGCTCCAGCAGAGGCCGCGCACGAGCGCTTCCTGCTTTGTAGTCGAGTTCAGCGGCACCTTCGAGTGCAGCCAGATATTTCGGCGAAATGCGCAGAGCTCGATCGTAAGCGTTCAGGGCCTCCTTGTCGCGCCCCAGTTTCGAAAGAGCAATTCCCTCAAACGTCCAAACCTTCGCATTATTTGGCGATTTGCGGAGCTGGTTGTGCGCAAGTTGCAATGCCTGCTCGAAGTCGTGGGCGCGCAGAGCAGCCTCAATTGCGATAGTTCCAGATGAGTCTGCGGCAGCTTGGCCCAAGCCGAAGGTACAAAATATTAGGCTGAAGCAAAAAGTAAGTGATGTCCAGTATGGCATGAATCTGGGCAGACGATTCTCAGGAACCGCGATCAGCAACATCGACGTCATAATATCTTGCATTCGCAGACCTGCGCATTTTCTATCAGATTCATACGCCCCCAGTGTTGCGATGAAAGCTTCTCGCGTGAGGTTTGACCTATATGCGGTAGATGGTCGAAACTCTGGTTTGAACCCATGAAAATTGGCCGTCGTGGCTTCATCATCATCTCCGCAGCATTCGCAGCACAACGTCTCCTGGGCCAGGGTGTAGCGCCACGAGCCGTAAAGCCACAGGCTAAGCCCGCACCTTCAGGACGTCCGTTTGACGCTCATTTTACAGATGTTGCGCGCGAAGCAGGACTCGTCTCTCCCGTAATCTATGGCAATCCCGATTCTAAGGACTACATTCTCGAAGCGGTCGGCTGCGGCTGTGCCTTCATCGATTACGACAACGACGGCTGGATGGATATTTTCATTCTGAGCGGCACCCGCGTTGAAGGTGATCCGCCGGGCGCGACCAACCGTTTGTACAAAAACAACCGTGATGGAACCTTCAGCGACGTTACCGAAAAATCCGGTTTGCGCGATGTGGGCTGGGCATCAGGCGTCTGCGTTGGCGATTACAACAACGATGGCTTCGAGGACTTGTTTTGTACTTACTTCGGACAAAACAGGCTCTATCGCAACAACGGTGATGGGACGTTCACCGACGTTAGCAAACAGGCAGGTTTGTGGAACGAGGTTCCGCGATGGGGCGCGGGGTGCACTTTCATCGACTACAACCGTGACGGGCATCTCGATTTGTTTGTCTCCAACTACACTCAATTTGATTTCAAGCGTGTCCCAAAGCCCGGAGCGAACAGTAACTGCAATTGGAAAGGTATTCCCGTTGAGTGCGGTCCGCGCGGACTGCCACCCGGGGAGCACTCCCTGTATCGCAACAACGGCGATGGCACTTTCACTGATGTCAGCCGCGCTGCCGGTATTTCCGAGCTGCGGGAGAGCTACGGAATGACCGCGGTAGCCGCCGACCTGAATGAAGATGGTTGGCCCGATCTCTACGTGGCGTGTGATTCGACACCGAGTCTGCTCCTCATGAATAACGGCAAAGGCGCCTTCAGCGAAGAGGGAGTGTTACGAGGAGTGGCGCTCAGTGAGGACGGCATGGAACAGGCTGGCATGGGTATTGGAGTCGGCGATTACGACCTTGACGGTCACCTTGATCTCTTCAAGACACACTTCACCGAGGACACGAACGGCCTCTATCACAACGACGGAAAAGGAAACTTTGAAGACCTAACTCGCGCCGCCAAAATTGGCGTGGAGACGCGCTATATCTGTTGGGGAGCGGGCATGGTTGATCTTGATAACGACGGCTTACCCGACTTGTTCATGACAACTGGCAGTGTGTACCCGCAAATCGAGAAGGCCCTTCCCCAATATCCGAGCAAAGGGCCACGCGTGGTGTTTCGAAATCTGGGCAACGGCACGTTTGAAGAGCTGATTGACGAGGCGGGTCCCGGAATTGCAGCCCCACATTGCAGTCGCGGGTGCGCATTCGGGGACTTCGATAATGATGGCGACATCGATATCCTTGTCGTGAACCTGAACGAACCCCCTTCCCTGCTCCGCAACGATCTTCGTGGGAGCCATCACTGGCTGAAGATCAAATTGATTGGGACCAAGTCAAACCGCAGCGCGATCGGGGCTCGAGTTGTCGTCCACTACGGCGGTAAGAAGCAGGCACAAGCAGTGCTGAGCCAGTCGAGTTTCTACTCGTCAAACGATCCGCGACTGCATTTCGGGCTCGGTGCGGAGAAGACGGTTGACATCGAAGTCCAGTGGCCTAGTGGTCTTGCTGAGAAATTCAAAGCCGTCACTGTTGACCAGTCATTAATAATAAAAGAGGCAGTAGGAATAATTCCCGGCGCGCGGTCGACTTAGATACCGGCTTACGCTTCCAAAAACGATTCTGGTGCAGCAATCTCGCTGTAGAAAAGTTTTCTCATGGGCAGAAGCTGTTTCTCAGGCTGCGGATGCCCTTGCCTTCCCGATAGTTACAGAGCTTTTCCGTGCCGCGCGTCGGTGAAAACGCTAGCCTAACATTTAGATCGCAATTGCAACTGCGAGATTACCACTGGATGTCCAACGGACCTCCGTCAAACTCCGCTTGGCGCTTCGCTTCCCCGAGCTTCATCTCGATTCTTCTACGCAGCGGTGGTAGCATCGTCGAACCATCCGCAAGGCGTAACGTCAGCACGCGTCGCACATCGTTCCACGACAGCCTTATACCCAGCCACTCGCCTTTGCGGTAATTGAAGGACTTACCGTCGTCCTCGTACAGCAGAAAAGACCCATTGGCTCCTGGATAAATTGAAATGGAGAGCGGCTGGTCTGACTTCTCGCCGGTGTGTTGCTTCACTGGCCCCAGGGGGAGAATCGATCCCGAGCGCACGTAAATTGGCATAGTTTCAAGATCAACTTGGCGAGTGATCTCCCGTCCGCCCTCGGTTCGATCTCCGGTCCAAAAGTCGTACCACAGGCCCCGCGGAAGATAGACCTTGCGCACGGTGGCGCCCTTTTCCACTACGGGCGCGACCAGCACATCTCTTCCCCACAAATACTCGTCGCCACGCATCGCTGCCAGCGGATCGTCGGGATAGTGGAGCCACAGGGCGCGGATAATCGGCATTCCCGTGGTCGCGCAGTCATGCACCGCGCTGTATAGATAAGGAATCATGCGGTAACGCAGTTCGAGGTACTTGCGGCAGATGGCCTCTACCTGTGCGTTGTGTAACTCGCTTGCATCCGGAATTGCGGCTCCCTCGTAGTTTCTGATCTCAATTGGCCCTGGATCACCCATGTTCCAACCCCAGGGTAGGCGCAGCTTCCAGTTACGCCCGTGACAGCGGAACAGCGTGCAGAATGTTCCAAACTGAAACCAACGCAAGTAAAGCTCGGCGGTGAACTCCTTTGTCGGAACAAACCCTCCAATGTCAGTTCCCCAGTACGGAATACCGCTCAGCGCAGTGTTGATCGCGATGGGAACGTGAGTCTTGAGCGTCTCCCAAGTCGAGTAAACGTCGCCGGACCAGAGAAACGATGCGTAACGCTGCATCCCGGCGTAGCCATTGCGATGCAACGCATACGGGCGCTCGTTAGGCCGGTCAATCTGCGGACCTTCCCAGTACATCCGGTTTCGAACCAGCCGGGAGGCAATGTCCAGCGGATCGCCTTCATCCGCCCACCAGCCATCTACTCCCATCGCAAAATCCTTGCGATGCGCATCCCAATAGCAGCTTGCTTGTTCCTCGTCGAATTGTGATAGATCGCAACCGTCGCGGACAGTGCCGCGAAGTTTGTCCGAAAGGATGACCGCATGCAGCACAACGTGGAAGTTGTCGTTCTGCAGTTGGCGGAGCATCTCTGGCGGGTCCGTAAATACATTGGCATTCCAGGCAAACGATCCGTTCTCGGTGTTCCAACCAGAGGGACAGAAGCCGGTGCCCAAATAGATCAGAGCGTCACACGGCAATTTCTTGGCGCGGAAGGTCTTCGCCTCGGCAAGCACTTCTTCGCGGCCGGCCAGTGTGCGATGCGACTGCTGATAGGCCAAACTCCACAGCGGAGGCATTTCTGCACGGCCGGTGAGACGCGCGTACTCTGTCATGATCGTTGCAGGTTCTTTTGCGCCTACAAGAAACAAATCAAGCGGCAGCGCGCTCTCCCGTCCAGACGGACGGAACTTGCTTTCGACCCCTGTGAAGTCAAAGGTTCCGAATGGTTGGTGAATGAACATGGCCCAACCGGAAGTCCCGATCAGCCATGGAACCGGAACCCGTCCGCCATGGGTGGCCAGCTTGTATCCACCCTGACCACCGTGCATCGCGTCGGTTGAGCCCCGACGATCGAATTGTTGGCCTCCTTCGCCGAGTCCCAACAGCGGTGCATCTCCCGTGAGGAAGGAGAGAGAGCCACTTGCGCGATCCATCGATAATCGCTGAATGACTTGATTTTTGGAATTTGTGATAGTGAACTTGAGCGGATCAGAAGCAATTGTGACGCTGAAATCGCCGCACTGAATGTTCCGAACGGCAGGATGATCACGAAGCCGAGCAACCGGCGCTCCCCAGTCGGCTTGAACCAGCGATCCATTATGGGGAACGGAAGCGAGCTGGCCAGCTGTGATCGGAACAATTGTGAGTCGAAGAGTGTAGGTGCTGATTGAACTGAGTTGAATCTCCACTGCGTGTCCGACGATCTGAATTCCGGGAGAACTCGCCATCAGCTTCGCAGGGATCACGGCTGCCGCAGACACCGTGCCCATCGCCTTTAGTGCTTGCCTGCGGTTGAATTGAGCGCTCAATCCTGTATCCCAATTTAGGCTCTCATAATCGGCAGTTCCCTGGTGGAATATCCTACTGCGCCGCGTCGCCGATGGTGCATTGAATCTTGCTCTCTTTACCCCTCGCTGCTTGTTCCGACTCATCGTTATGGCGTAGCGGTATCCGGCAATAGACCGACGGCGTTACCTTCCCCGGCGAGATTCGGACGGAGATAGTTCTTCTTCCTTAATCGAAAAACCCGCAGGTGGAGTGACCCCCAGCAAATACTGCACGAAGTAATCCCATCGCCGCCGTACCAGATAGCCTGCGTGAGGCCACTTTCGCCGTGATATATATTGGGAACCAACAGCATGTCGAAATTCTTGTTAGCATTCATCAACGCACTAAGGCAGGTTGCTTCATCACAAATTAGCTGAATGCCAAACCGGCGGAAGCAATAAAGTTGTCCCTCTTTTACCCTACGCACAGGCATTGATTTTGCTTGACAGCGTTCAGCAGCCAGTATAGTTTTTCCCCGGGAGTAAACGTTTGCTGATGATTACCGCGCGGTTCAGAAAGGAGCCACAAACACTCCTTATTCAGTGAGGCCCGGCGGACCCGATCAATCAGCCAAACGATCAAAGAGCGCACGATTTTCGGATTTGTACAAAACTTTTCGCAGATGTGTCCAGCCATTCCGTCATCATGATTGCAATTCCGGCATGGCCGGTTCTATTGGCAAGAATCTGAGGAGTGGTTCATGAGTTCTTCCCCATATGTATCCCGCCGCCAGTTTCTTTCGACCGTAGCTTCTTCTATGGCCGCTTCCGTTCTGGCACGGCCAGCGCTCTCTTTCGCGCTCAGCAAAGCTATGCATTCCTCTGGGCTGGGCTGGTTTGACGCGAGTTCGCCAACGGGATCGCTATTGTCATGGCAGGACCAAGGCGTGCTCAACCTGGCAAGCTCTCCTTACGCCAAGCTACAAAACGTGCCGGTTCGGGCTGTGACTATCGAACCAGGGTTCTGGTCGAAGCGCCGCAAGACCAACGTAGAGCGCAGCATTCCCTCCATGCGCGAGCAACTCGAAGAGCACGGCCGCTTGGACAACTTCCGTCGTCTGGTCGGCAAGAGCTCTGCTGCTCAGAAAGGCCCGTACTTTTCCGATTCTGACATTTACAAATGGATTGATGCGGTGGGATGGGCATTGCAATCGGATGCATTGCCCGAACTCCGCCGCACCACGGATTCCATGATCCGCGAAGTGGGCGCCGTGCAGGAGCCCAGCGGATACCTCAACACTTACTATCAAGGGGAGCACGTTTCGGAACGGATGCTCCCACATAGTCAGGAAGTGGGCCATGAGCTCTATTGTTTGGGACATATGTTGCAAGGTGCAATCGCCTACTATCGCGCGACCGGTGATTCCACGCTGATGGATGCAGGCGCTAGATTCACTGACAATTTCTTGCTTCCGAACTATGGCCCTGGCGCAAATCAGAAACCAATCATTTCTGGTCACCCGGAAATCGAGATGGCGCTGATTGAGCTTTACCGCACCACTGGTAAGCGCCAATATGTGGAATTGGCCGGCTACATATTGCATGGCGATGAACGAGCGTCCATCGAACCGCAGCGAATTATCTATATGTACTGCGGGATTCCGTTCACCTCGCGCACAAAACTCGAAGGCCACGCGGTTCGCGCCATGTACGCATGTTGCGGCGCAACCGATTATTACCTCGAAACCGGCGACCAGTCGTATTGGAAGACTCTGAACACGCTTTGGGAAGACCTGACGAAGCGGCAGATGTACATCACCGGTGGAGTCGGTGCCCGCAGCCAGTGGGAAGCGTTCGGGGAGCCCTATGAACTTCCTAACGCACAAGCCTATGGCGAAAGCTGTGCTGCCATCGGCAATATGATGTGGAACTGGCGCATGCTTGCCGCCAGCGGCGAAGCCAAATTCACTGATGTGATTGAGCGCGCCCTCTACAACGGCATCAACTCGGGAATGTCAGTGGACGGGACCACGTATTGCTACCGCAATCCGTTGGCTTTTGATCCTTCGTCCGGCGAGAGAATTCGCAATCCGTGGTATGACGTCACCTGCTGCCCGCCCAATCTCGAACGCACCCTGGCTTCCCTTCCCGGATATTTCTACAGCACCAGCAAGGACGGATTGTATGTCCACTTGTATGACAACTCGACCCTCGATTGGCACCTGGAAGATGGGACGTCACTCAAGGTTCGGCAGAACACAAATTACCCGTGGGAGGGCGCTGTTCAATTGAAGCTGACACCCGCGCAGCCGACGGACTTCACACTTCACGTCAGAATTCCGGGATGGGCTGCCACCGCCTCCGTTGCCGTGAATGGAAGGCAAGTGACCGGAGTCAAAGCAGGAGAGTACCTATCCCTTCGCCGCAATTGGAAATCAGGCGACACAGTTAATCTCAACCTTCCCATGCAGACGGAAATCCTCGCCTCGAATCCTCGCGTTGCCGAAGACCGCGGCAGAGTCGCCGTCCGGCGTGGCCCGCTCATTTACTGCATGGAGGAACTGGATCAGGCAAAAGGCGTGGCTCTGGCGGATCTTTCCATCAACCTTAGTCAGCGGCTCGGCAAGGAATTCCACCATGAATACAAGTCCGATCTTCTCGATGGGGTGATGGTTTTACGTCATCGCGGCGGTGCCTACCAGGTTTCTTCCGCGGAAGAAGAGCTCTATATGCCGGCGAGTCCAGTGCCTCCAAAGGCTCGGCCGGAGAACCTTACCCTGATTCCTTATTACGTCTGGGCCAACCGCCAGCCCAGCGCCATGCAGGTATGGGTTCCGTACATGCGCTCCTGAATTCACATGGCGTTGGGAGATACGAGTGTTGCGCTGGCGAATCGCTGTCCTGGTAAGTGCTGCTATTGCGATCAGCTATCTCGACCGCCAAACCCTGCCTGTAGCAATTACGGCCGTTGGACGAGACATCCCGCTATCGAATGAACAATTCTCGTATCTGCAGTCAGCATTCCTGCTTGCCTATGCGTTCATGTATGCGGGCGGCGGGAAACTCACGGACGCACTGGGCACGCGGCGTGGCTTCACTGTGATCATGTTATTTTGGTCATTTGCGTGTTTAAGTCACGGATTTGCGGTCAACTTTGCGATGCTGGCAGTGAGTCGCTTCCTGCTCGGTATGGGCGAAGGTGGAGGATTTCCCGCGGCGACTCGCGCGGTTGCGGAATGGTTTGCATTAAAAGAGCGAGCCACGGCAATGGGAATCATCAATGCCGGGACGGCGGTTGGTGCGGTTGCTGCTCCGCCATTGATCGCGGGAATTTTGGCATTCGCGAGCTGGCGCTGGATCTTCTTCCTGACCGGCACCATCGGACTGCTTTGGACAATCTGGTGGAGGCTCGCATATTTTCCTCCGGATGAGCACCCTAGGTTGAGTGCGGGTCAACGTGATCAAATGCGATCGCTGATCTACCCGTCTCTTTCCACCACCATCGCGTGGACTAATTTGCTGCGAATCCGCGAGTGCTGGGGATTAGTAATCGCAAAGTTTCTAAGTGATGCGGCGTGGTACTTTTATCTCTTCTGGCTGCCCAAATACCTGTACGACGCCCGCGGCTTCGATATCAAAGCCGTCGGCATGCTAGGCTGGATTCCTTATGCCGCGTCTGGCGTGGGGTGCCTCGCTGGCGGAAGCCTATCGAGCTACCTGATCGACCGCCAGTTTTCTCCGGGTACCGCACGAAAGTTCGCACTAGGATTGAGCGCCGCCGTGATGCCGTTCATTCTTCTGGTTCCTCACGTTCGCGTATCGTGGGCATTGGCGGTATTCAGCTTGGCGTATTTCGGACAGCAATCCTGGTCTACGCTAGTGATGGTCCTGCCTACGGATCTTTTTCCGCACCGCGTCGTAGGCGCGGTCGCAGGGCTCGTCGGTTTCGGTGGCGCCATGGGTGGAATTGCCTTCGGACAGTTGGTTGGATATTTGCTCGATCACGGCTTTGGCTATGGACCCGTATTTGTGCTGGCCGGAACTTTCCACGTGGTGGCGTTCTTAGTCATTCTCGCAACCATTCCAGCCGTCGGTCCGCTGGCTGTGGGAGCAAAGCCCCAGTTCGAGGCGGCGCTTTGAGAATCAAAGAAATTCGCACTCGAGTTGCACGGTGGAAGGGCAAGGCGGTTCCGCTGCCACCCCACTTCTGCACTAATCCGATGGATCTGTTAGCGCTTCCGGCGGTTTCCATGCGCACATTCACTTTTCACAGCTGGTTGATCGTTGAAGTGTTCACCGACGATGGACATGTCGGGATCGGCAATGCCGCGCTCGCACCAGAAGCAACCAAGCAAGTCATTGATTGTTATCTGCAGCCAATTTTGATCGGCTTTGATCCCTGGGATACCGAATTTCTGTGGCAGCACATGTATCGCAAGACGATGGCCTTTGGCCGCAAAGGCATTGGCATGGCCGCCATGAGTGCGGTAGATATCGCGCTCTGGGACATTCTTGGCAAATCTGCGAAACAGCCCGTCTATCGCCTTCTTGGAGGAAAGATGAAGCCGCGGATCCCGGTTTATGCCAGCCGGCTTTACAACATTGAGTTGGGCAAGTTGGCCGCGGAAGCGGAGGGCTATAAAGAGGACGGATTCAAGGCCATGAAGCTGCGCTTCGGTTGGGGGCCGGTGGATAACGCTGCTGGCATGCAGCGAAATATCGACCTGGTACGCACGGTGCGCGAAGTCGTCGGCAATGACATAGATGTGATGGCCGATGCTTACATGGGCTGGACTCTCGACTACGCCAAGCGCATGCTACCCCTTCTCGAGCCTTTTCATCTGCGTTGGCTCGAAGAACCAGTCGTTCCGGATGATATCCGCGGCTATGCCGAACTGAAGTCTTGTGGTCGAATTCCGATTGCGGGAGGCGAGCACGAATATACGCTGTTTGGGTTTCGTGACTTGCTGGACGCGCAAGCAGTTGATTACGTTCAGTTCGACACCAACCGGGTCGGCGGCATCAGTCAAGCGCGCAAGATTGCCGCGTTGGCGGAGGCACACTACGTACCAGTCATTCCTCACGCTGGGCAGATGCACAACTATCACGTCGTCATGTCCAGCTTGAATGCGCCGATGGCTGAATACTTCCCGGTTGTGGATGTCGAAGTTGGAAACGAATTGTTCTGGTACATCTTCAATGGCGAACCGAGGGCCAAGGATGGGTTCGTTGATCTGGAAGAAAACCTTCCGGGACTAGGCCTCACAATTAACGAAGAAGCTTTGAAGCAGAAGTTCGAAATTATCGAATGAGCACGCGCCTCCTTCAACTAAAAAACGGGGATACTCGGCGTGTCGCTCTGGTGCAAGAGCCTCACCTGCGACTGCTTGCCGAGGTTTCGTCGGTCTACCAGCTGGCAAACATCGCTGTCGCCGCCGGAGTAAAGCTGTCCGAGACCGCGCGCCAAAGGGCCACGCAGGAACGCTTGGACTACGATCCCATTTATGAAGGTGCCTCGGACTGGCGCATACTGCCGACCATTGATCGTCTGGAGGAACCCGCGCGTTGCCTGGTTTCGGGCACTGGACTCACTCACCTGGGGAGCGCTCGCGACCGACAGGCAATGCATGCGCATACCGCCAACCCAGAAAAACTTCAGGAACTCACCGACAGCATGAAAGTGTTCCGCTGGGTATTGGCGGTGGCCGTCCCGCGGCCAGCTGCATTGGCACTCCGCCCGAATGGATTAAAAACGGAAAGCTGGCCCCCAGTTCAGACCGCCTTCCGTTTGATTTTTCTACGCAGCGTGACCTCGCGTCTCCAGCGGGACAGCACCCAATTGCTGCAATAGCCCGAGAGCGTCCCAGTTATTCCAGCTCTCGACAAATTTTCCGTTGCTCAATCGCGCAACCGTGATTCCCGTCACCTTAATCGTTTTTCCGGTGGGAGGCAAAGGCGGCAGATTTCCTTTGTGAGTGCCTGTTGCCGTCCAGCGGATCACGACGGTGTCTCCTTCGGAAACCTGTTCATCAATATTCATCTGAAGATCAGGGAATGCGCGGTAGTGGTGCAGTTTGGTGACGCATCGGTAACCAGAGTGGAACTAGACTTGCCGTACCAGGGTGATAGGGTAGAGCCACAAAATAGAAAAACCCGGATGCCAGTCCGGGCTTTCGTAGGTCTGAATGAGGACACTCAGATCATGTCACAGGAGTGTGCCTTGGATCAAATCTTCCAAAATGTACAGAACCACGTCAGTTACGATCCTCCACTTGATCCAGAGATAAGAAGGGCGGTTGAAATCCTCAATTCAGCCGGTATTGAAACATTTGAATCATGCCAAGGTGGGGAAGGTCATGCCTACACTGAACCGACAGTGCGATTTCACGGAGATTATCCAGAGGGCTTTAAGGCGCTATCAATAGCACTGAGAG
>WNGF01000576.1_pt1 | contig 53813 bp, 51 predicted proteins | sample 5400641 | NCBI WGS metagenome assembly WNGF01 (sample SAMN13153371, study PRJNA577476) | soil metagenome | isolation source: 80 cm soil or saprolite under grassland replicate 2 | place: USA:California | collected 2016-06-15 | reverse complement strand
ATGTCCGTTTCGGGCACTAGCTCGAGCGCGTTTCTCGGCGTAGCGTGACCTCGGGCCGGGTCGTGGGAAGCGTCCTAGACGTTCGGCTCGCCGCCCGGCCGCCACAAAGAGTGCTGGCCCTGCAAGTCGAACTCTGTTCGCCTAGGCTCATCGCCTTGCGCGTGGAAGCACATTGACGGGCTTCGGGCTTTCGGCCGGGGCTCTGGCCGCAGGGCCAGTCCAAGCGAGTCTACTCCTCTGAGCCGCCTGTCGACCGTTTCCGTGCTTACTTAAGGGCGCGAGAGGGTATGTCCTGCTTCGCTCGCACCCAAACGGCGGGCAAGGGGGGTCTTGAGCGCGACCCTGGCTAGCGCTCGCTTGCCTCACTTTTCCTTTGGGGAGCGAGCTGGAAGGCGGTTTACGCAGGGGACGCGAGCCGCCTTCCCCCTCTGATGCAAAGGGCGTAGAGTTGCCCCCATGGCTGGCCTCATGGCGAAGATCCGCAAGTGGCTCGGACTCGACAAGAAGTCCTAGCCACACACCCGGAGTAGGAGGCGAAAGGCTCGCTCGTGGAAGAGCCGCTCGAGGGCCTACGGGACGAAGGTCGCGTGCCAGGACGAGCACTCGCACGTCGAGGCCGCTGCGCGAGCGGATCGCGAACGTCGTGTGAACCTCCCACACGCGGTCGGGCGGGCGGCTACATCGATCTCGGCGCGAAGTCGGCGCATTTGGCCGAGTATCGCACCGTCTCGTCGCCGCTCACGGAGCGTGCTAGGCGTTCGGCTCGCCGCCCGTTCCCTACCAGCCTCGGCATCACGCTTAACAACGCCGCGCCCACGGTATATGGATCTGCGCGGCAGGGGTCTGACTGCGGCAACTGGCGTCATCGCGCCTTCGGGGACAGGCGGGACTGCCGCATCCCCCTGCCGCTCTGGCGTCCTCGGACGGTGGCTAGTCGTCGCAACGGGCGTCCATCGCCCAGAAAGGGAAGGTAGGCGCCCGAGGCGCGACCTCCTGCAGCCGGAGCTGGACGCTCCGTGGGGGAGAGGGACAAGAGAGAAGGTAGGCGGCGAGTTCCGTGCCATCCGCCTTCGCCCCGGACGCCACTTCCTCGACCGTACCACCTGGCATCGGGCGCTACGAGCGTCGAGTCCAACCTAGTGCCCCAACAAGGTCGCAAACTGCGGCGACTCATCCGCTCATGCGGCCCGCTCGACACTGACTCGCAGCGGGATCATTATGGAGGAGGAGCTGGGCGGTTGACGCCGAGGGGGAGAGAGCACAGGCCGCCTGGCCCCGCTACGTCCGAAACGACCACAAGGCAGCGGCGCGAGCGAGGCTTAGGCTCGAGTCGGGCCGGGGTCGTGGGAAGCGTCCTAGGCGTTCGGCTCGCCGCCCGGCCTCCCTCTAACTTCAAGCGCTAGAGTTTGCCGTATGGCATCGCTGGCGAAACGGCTGTGGGTGTGGGTTCGAGGGCCGCGCGCAGGGCGCCCCTTCTACCCGGCGATGGCCCCAGGACACGGTGGGAGCGGCAGCGCGAGCTACTGGGCTCGGCTAAGCATCCCGCCGACGAGCTCCCGTCTGGCGATGTGATGAGACGGCTGCCACCCTCGGGTCGATAAGCGTCCTAGGCGTTCGGCTCGCCGCCCGGCCCCTCTCGATAGGCACGGGCAGTCGAATTCAGTTCGCTCGGATACACGCCCCGCGCGGTGCGGCCGAGGCCATCCCACGCCACAGGAGAGCGGGAAGAACGCACTCGTAAGCCCAGCCTCCGCTTGTAACTTGGAGCACTACCGTCTACCCTCGTACCGTTCGAGCAGCGGCGAAGGGAGAAGCGTGAAGCGTGTTCTCGGTCTTGCGACGTTCGGAGCTGCGGCGGTGTTCTCACTTGCGGGGACGGCGGTCGGGAGCAACGGCGGCACGGCTAACGCGAAGGCGAGCTGTCAAGGCGTCTTGGTGTCCAACGCAACCCCGAAGTTCTCGCACGTCATCCAAAACGACATCCGGACGACCCCGGGGCTCGAAGGCCCAGGCATCGGATCAATCGTGAGCGGCGTCGCCTCGGGGCCGCATCAGGGCAGCGTCGAGCCCTGCCTTCCTGCTGAGTAGCGGAGCGCCGTTACGGTCCGAGGCGGCCATTAGGACGTGCCCCCTCGGGCGCCGCCTGAACGCGGGCCGGGTCGCGGGAAGCGTCCTAGGCGTTCGGCTCGCTGCCCGGCCCCTTCACTCCTTCTCGCTCGTGTGTTCTAGAGTCGCCTGACGGTGACGGAACCGACCAGCGGAGATACGCCCGAGAAGACGCCAGCGTCGTCAGCCCCGCCTCCCCAGGAGGCGACCGCAGACCTGACGAAAGTCAGCGGATGAGCGGAAGGCGAGCCTCGACCGGACGCTTGCCGACCGTGGCGCCCAAGGATGGCGGATTGAGACTCGAAGCGACTTCCAGGCGACGATCGCGACCGGCAACCGGATCAATCACGTTCTCCATCTGATCCTGACGATCGTCACAGCCGGCCTCTGGGGGATCGTCTGGATCATCCTCGCGATTACCGGCGGCATCAAGCGGCGCATGATCACGGTCGACGAGTACGGGAACATCGTCGATCGGAAGATCTGAGCCCAGGCGTTCGGCTCGCCGCCCGGCCCGTCACCGCAGTAAGCTAAGTGGACCAGTTTGGCGGGGAAGAGGGGCGGTCTGGAATGGCTGAACAGGCTGTATGGCACCTCAAGCGCGTCACGCTGGCGATTCCCGTTCCGTCCGTCGCTGCGATTCGGGCGCGGGCCTGGATGATCGGCCCGCCGCTCCTGCTAGGGCTGCTGGCAGCCCTGATCGCAACCCAGGTTCAGGCACGGGCCTGGCGCGGTCAAGCCGAGGTCTCGTTCGCTGTGGCAACCCCCGCCGAGCCGGGCCTCCAGCCAACGATTGACCCGATGGTGAGGTTCCTGGACGTGCAGGCGAGGCTCGCGCCCGCTCACCCGCCCTTGCTGAGCGCGTAGTGGGCGTGACTCAGGTTCCGGGTCTCACGCAAGCGCAGTTCTTGCGCCACTCCAGCGCGAGGCCCAAGACGGAACGTGACGTTGCCCGTATTAACAAGGGATTCCGCCCGCTCCAGGCACAGATTGCCCTACTCCGCGCTCAGGGCAGAGGCAGCTCTCCTTTCTATGACACGCTGGTTCAGCACGGGCTTAACCTGGAGATGAACCGAAAATTGCTGGCGGGGGAGGCGCGCGTGCTGCAACCAGCCGACGGTGCATCCTCGTTCCGCCCGCACGCTCTCCGCAACGGCATCCTCGGCGGCTTCCTTGGCGCGTTGCTCGGGATCGCTCTTGTAGTGGCCACCGTTTGGTCAAAGAAGAGCCGCTCGCCGACTGGATAGCGCCCAGGCGTTCGGCTCGCGCCCGGCCCCGTGTCATATGCTCGCCCTGCCGTTCGACCCCTAACCGACAACGGGAGGGAAGACCGATGGCATTCACCTTCAAGCTCGTGCAGGAAGACGGGGCACCCGCCGACCCGCCGTCACTGAGCACGGCCGTACCGACCTGGCACTCCGGCGACACCATCCCTCTAGGCCGAGACAAGATCCTCCGCGTCATCGTCACCCGGCCTGGGCGGGAGCCCGACGAAGACCCGGTGCTAGTGGTGGAGACCGCCTAGAGCGCGCGCCAGTTGCGCGCCAGTGAGCGCCAGATTCCAGCGGTCTTGAGCGGTTTCCAGCGGCGAACGAGACGCGGGGCCAGAGACACCGAAACCCGCCTAGTGAAGCGGGCTTCGGCTCAACCATCACCACAGGGGCGGCAGGACTCGAACCTGCAACCCCCGGTTTTGGAGACCGGTGCTCTGCCAATTGAGCTACGCCCCTAGAGGTTGCGGCAGCGATTGTAGCCGCGCCCCTTCTAGAGTCTCGGCGTGGCTCCCCCTCCGCCACGGCCTGCGCTCGGTGCGCTCTTCCTCGTGCTCGGGATCGCCTTCGTGGGCATCGCCGCCGCGGCCGCCGAAGCCGTCGACACGGATCGCGGGCTCGTCGTCGTCGCGATCGCGGCGGGCGCCATCGCGCTCTGGCTCCTCAGCCTCGCGCTGCGCAATCTGAGGAGATAACCGCGCCAAGCCGTATTCTCTAATCGTGGCGGTTGACGAGACCCAGGCCCTCTGGCGTGATTACACGAAGAACAAGGACCAGGCGGCTCGGGACCGACTGATCCTCACGTACGCGCCTCTCGTCAAATACGTGGCGGGCAGGCTCGGCAGCGGGCTTCCCGCGCACGTGGATGAGAACGACCTCGTCTCCTACGGCCTGCTCGGCCTGATCGGCGCCATCGAGCGCTTCGACCCCGACCGCGACATCAAGTTCGAGACCTATGCCATCGCCCGCATCAAGGGCTCGATCATCGACGAGCTTCGCGCAATGGACTGGGTGCCGCGCTCGGTTCGCTCGCGCGCCCGAGACATCGAGCGTGCGATCGGGGAGCTCGAGCGCAAGCTCCACCGCGCCCCCAGCGACGAGGAGATCGCGGAGAAGCTCGGCGTCTCGACCGACGACCTGAACGACAGCCTCACCGAGATCGGGCGTTCCTCGATCGCCGCGCTCGACGAGCTCTGGACCGTCTCTTCCGGCGGCGGCGACCAAGTCGCCCTGATCGACACGATCGAGGACACGCAAGGCCCGGAGCCGCAGTCCGAGCTGGCCCAGACCGAGCTCAAGGAAGCACTCGGCGAGGCGATCGCCCGCCTCCCGGAGCGCGAGAAGCTCGTGGTCACGCTCTACTACTACGAGGAGCTGACTCTCCGCGAGATCGGCGAGGTGCTGGGCGTGACCGAGTCGCGCGTGTCGCAGCTGCACACGAAGGCGATCCTCCGCTTGAAGGCCCGACTGGCCGGCTCTCCGGCCCGCGAACCGCTCGGCCGGTAGCCTTCCTTGACACTCCGCGGGCTGACGTTCAACGTTCAGGCCGTCCGTGGATTGCGAAAGCGGGTATGCGGTTCCGTGAGAGGAGAGCCATGAGCGACAAATCTCGCTGTCCGATGTCCTCGCAGCCAGAGAGTCGTGGGGTCGAAAACGAGAAAGGACGGGGTTACGTGAAATACCGTAGAGCTCTAGTCATGGTGGGGTTGGTCGGCGCCGTCGCGCTGATCGCCTCACTCGCCGCCGCCACGGTGGGGAACGCCCGCCTGACGATGGCCAACGCCCAGCCGATGGTGACCAAACAGTCGGCTGCGATACCGGCGCCGAGGGTGCCGAACGCCGCCAAGCTGAGGGCGAAGTACAAGGGTCTGACGCTCACGTTCGTGGGGGACAACGCCGTCGGCGGCAGCCACGTGCGCGACCTTGCGCTCGCGAAGCGTTTCACCAGGGACACCGGGATCAAGATCAAGGTCCTGCCGCACCCTGAGAAGTCCGACGAGTCCTACTCACAGCTGGCGAGGAACTTCTCCTCGCACTCGTCGGCGTTCGACGTCGTGATGATGGACGTCGTCTGGCCGGGCGCCTTCGCGCCGTACCTAGTCAACCTGAAGCCGACGCTCGGCAAGCAGGCCAAGCTGCACGCGCAGGGGATCGTCCAGAACGACACCGTCGGCGGCAAGCTCATCGCCATGCCGTGGTTCGGCGACTTCGGGATCCTCTACTACCGCACCGACCTGCTGAAGAAGTACGGCTACAAGAGCCCGCCGAAGACCTGGACTCAGCTCGGCGCGATGGCGAAGAAGATCCAGGCCGGCGAGCGCGCGGCGAACCCGAACTTCGCCGGCTTCGTCTACCAGGGCAACTCCTACGAGGGACTGACGTGTGACTCCCTCGAGTGGATCGCCTCGGTCGGGGGCGGCCACTTCATCGATGGCGGCAAGGCCTCGATCAACAACTCGAAGGCGGCCGCTGTGCTCAACCTGCAGCGCAGCTGGGTCGGCAACATTGCACCGCGCGGCGTCACCTCGTACACCGAGGAGGAGGCACGGATCCCGTTCACCAACGGGAATGCCGCGTTCATGCGCAACTGGCCGTACGCCTATTCGTCCAGCGTGGCTGCGGGCTCGAAGATCAAGGGCAAGTTCAGCGTGACCGTGCTGCCCCACGGCCCAAGTGGCAAGTCCGTCGGCACCGTCGGCGGGTGGCAGCTCGGCGTCTCGAAGTACTCGAAGCACAAGCCTGCTGCGATCGAGTTCGTCCGCTACATGACGAGCCCGGCCGTCGAGCGCTTCAACGCGATCACCAACAGCAACGTCCCGACGATTCCGGCAGTCGCGAAGGACAAGGCGGTTCGGCGGACCAACCCGTATCTCAAGCCCGAGATCGCCACCGTCACCCGCGTGACGCGGCCCTCGCGGTTCCTCAAGGGCCAGTACAACGCTGGCTCGAAGATCATCTACCAGGGGATCAACCAGATCCTGAACGGCCAGGACGCGAAGAACGTCCTTCCGGGGATCCAGTCCCGGTTGAACCGCCTGCTGAGGTAACGCATCTCGACGCAGCGGGAAGGGTGGGGGCTTAGGCTCCCACCCTTCCCCTGACCCGAAGCGAGGACGATGAGCCCGAGCCCAGAGGCCAGCAGCGTCGCCCGGCCGTCGAGACGGCGCCGGTCCGCCCTTCAGCGGAAGCAGACACGCCTTGCCTGGCTCATGCTCCTGCCCGCATTGGCGGCGGTCGGCTTCGTCGCGCTCTACCCGCTCGGGCAGACGATCTACTACAGCTTCACCGACCAGCAGTTTCTCGCCGGGATCGAACCGACCAAGTGGGTCGGGCTGGAGAACTACAAGGACCTGATCCACGACACGCTCTTCCGCGACGCGGTCGTGCTGACGGTGAAGTTCACGGTGATAACGGTCGCGTTCGAGTTCGTGCTCGGGATGATCATCGCGCTCGTGGTGAACTCGGGCTTCAAGGGCCGCGGCGTGATGCGGGCGATGATGCTGGTGCCCTGGGCGATCCCTACCGTCGTCTCGGCCAAGATGTGGCAGTGGATGTACAACGACCTCTACGGCGTCATCAACGACGCGGGCGTCCGGCTCCACCTCCTCTCGCACAACGTCGCCTGGATCTCCCAACCGAACACCGCGCTCGGCGCGGCCGCCGCCTCCGACATCTGGAAGACGACGCCGTTCGTCGCCCTGCTGCTCCTCGCTGGCCTGCAGGTCATCCCCACGGAGTTGTACGAAGCCGCGAGGGTGGACGGCGCAAGCGCCTGGCAGCAGTTCTGGCGGATCACGATGCCGCTGCTGAGGCCTGCGATCCTCGTCGCGCTCATCTTCCGCACCCTTGACGCGCTCCGCATCTTCGACGTCTTCAACGTCTTCTTCGGGAATCGGCCGGACACGCAGACGATGGCCATCTTCGCTCAGGACACGATCGTCGGCACCGGTGATGTCGGGTACGGCTCGGCTGCCTGCGTGGCGATCTTCCTGATCATCGGCCTCTTCACCGTCATCTACGTGACCTTCATGCGGGTGGAGCAGCAGTGACTGCGGCCGCCGAAGCGACTGCGGAAGCCCGCGGCGCCGCGAGGGTACGGGTGCGCAAGCCGCTGCGGAAGCGGCTGGCCCGGCTGCCCTTCTACCTGTTGATCGCCGCGATCTTCGTGTACACGATCTTCCCGTTCTACTGGGCGATCCGCTCGTCGATCACCCCTGACGGTGACCTGTTCGCCACGCCCCTCCAATACTTCCCGAACAGCCCGACGTTCGCGCATTACCGGGAGGTGCTCAGCAGCGGCGACTTCCAGCGCGCGCTGCTGAACTCGACGATCGTCGCCGGCTCGGTGACATTGATCTCGCTCGTGCTTGGAGCCGTGGCGAGCTACGCGCTTGGCCGCTTCCGCTTCCGCGGACGTGCCTTCGCCATGTACCTGATGCTCTCGATGACGATCTTCCCGCAGATCGCGATCCTGGGCGCGCTCTTCACGTTGATCAACGACTTCGGGCTCTTCAACACCCTGGCTGCGCTGATCTTCAGCGATCTGATCCTCACGCTGCCCTTCACCGTCTGGGTGCTCACGAGCTTCATGGCCGCCTTGCCGAAGGATCTCGAGGAGGCGGCCTACGTCGACGGCGCCACGCCTCTGCAGGTCTTCTACAAGGTGCTGCTGCCGCTGATCGCCCCGGGTCTCGTCACCACGGGCTTGCTGGCATTCATCACCGCCTGGAACGAGTACCTGTACGCGCTCTCGTTCACCCAGGATCCCCAGCACCACACAGTGACGGTGGCGATCACTTCCTTCACCGCGGGCAAAGGCCTCACCTTCGAGCAGCCGTGGGGGCAGATCATGGCCGCCACGGTCGTCGTCACGGTCCCGTTGATCGTGTTGACGCTGATCCTGCAGCGCAGGATCCTGGCCGGCCTGACCGCCGGGGCCGTGAAAGGCTAAATCGCGGCGGTCGTTTCAGGGTCGAAGAAGTAGAGGCGGCTCGTGTCGACAGCGAGCTCGATCTCCGCGCCTTCGGCGATGCGTGTTCGCGGGCTGACCCGGGCCACCATGCGCGTCTGCCCGGCTTCGAGCGTCGGGTCGGCGCCGATGCCCTCGGCCCTGGCCGCTTCGGTGACCACGCCGGCCGCGGAGACGGTGAAGTGGACGAGTACCTCCGAGCCGAGCGGCTCGATCAGGTCGCAGGTCGTCTTGAGGCGGCGCTGGGTCGGCGTGTCAGGCGCGAGCGCAGCGTCCTCGAAGTCCTCGGGTCGGATCCCCAGCTGGACCTTCTTCCCGATGTACCCCTCGAGGCCGGAGTGTCTCGAGGCGAGCGTGGAGTCGATCGGCAACCGGTGTCCGCCGAAGGCGACCTGGAGGTCGCCGTCGACCCGCTCGAGCTCTGCCTCGACCAGGTTGATCGACGGCGAGCCGATGAACCCCGCGACGAACTGGTTGACCGGGCTGTCGTAGAGCACCTGGGGTGTGTCCACCTGCTGGAGATGGCCGTCCCGCATGACCGCGACGCGGTCGCCGAGGGTCATCGCCTCGACCTGGTCGTGGGTCACGTACAAGGTGGTCACGCCAACGCGGCGCTGGAGCGTGTGGATCTCCGCGCGCATCTGGACGCGCAACTTGGCGTCGAGATTCGAGAGCGGCTCGTCCATCAGGAATGCCTGCGGCTCGCGCACGATCGCGCGCCCCATCGCCACCCGCTGGCGCTGGCCGCCCGAGAGCGCGCGGGGCTTCCGCTTGAGGAACTCCTCGATCTCGAGCGTCTCGGCCGCCTCGCGGACCCGTTCTCTGACCTGGGCCTTCGGCAGCTTGCGCAGCTTCAGTCCGAAGGCGAGGTTCTGCTCGACGGTCATGTGCGGGTAGAGCGCGTAGTTCTGGAAGACCATCGCGATGTCGCGGTCCTTCGGCGAGAGGTCGTTGACGACCCGCTCGCCGATCCGGATCTCGCCGTCGCTGATCTCCTCGAGCCCGGCGAGCATGCGCAGGGCAGTGGTCTTGCCGCACCCCGAGGGGCCGACCACGACCATCAGCTCGCCGTCCTCGATCGCGAGATCCAGGTCGTAGACGGCCTGCGTCCCATCGTCGTAGACCTTCGAGACGGATTCGAACTCGATCTCTGCCACGACGCCTAGTTTCTCACGATTGCGCCTGCATGCGCAGGCAATCCCTCGCCGTTGTGGGTCGCGAGCACGAGCTCGCCCCGCGGCCGTGACCGCGGCTCCGAGGTCGTGTTGACGGTGACGACGTGGTCGCCGCGCTCGTAGGCGACCACGCCCGGCTCCGCGTCGAGCAGCCGGAAGCCCTCACCCAGCCCGCGGCGAAGCTCAATCAGCCGCCGGTACAGGGTCAGCAGCGAGCCCGGGTCGTTCCGCTGCGCCTCGACGCTTCGTTGCTGAGGATCGACCGGGGGCAGCCACGGCTTTCCGGTTGTGAAGCCGCCGGCCGGGCCGGAGTCCCACTGCATGGGGTGGCGCATCCCGTCGCGGCCGGCCCGGTCGAAGGGTGGGTCGCCGCCAGGGCCGTTGGCGAGGCCGATCTCGTCGCCCTGGTAGACGAAGGCGGCGCCGGGCAGCGTCAGCAGGAGCAGCGCGGCGGCGCGGAGATTCTCGGGACCGACGCGCGTCGCGAGCCGGTCGAAGTCGTGGTTCGACATCACCCAGGCGACCCGCCCGAGCTCCGCCGCCGGCTCGATCGCTGCGCGCAGGCGCTCTGCATTCCAGGGCGAGAAGAGGAACTCAAAGGCGAAGACGAGGTCGAGCGCCTCGAGGTAGCGCGGGTACTCGCTCACCGGCCGGAAGACCTCGCCTACTAGGAGCGCGTCGCCGGCGGCCTGGCGGATCGCCTTCAACGCGGCCACGACCTCCGGACGGTTCCCGGAGTGGAGCAATTCGAGCTTCGCCGCGTCCTCGTGCAGCGGCAGCGGGAAAGGCTTGATCGCCGGCGGGTCGTCGCGGAGCTGTTCGTCCTTGACCAGCCGGTCGATCGCATCCAGCCGGAAACCGTCGGCGCCGCGATCGCGCCAGAAGCGCACGACTCCCTGCACCGCCTCCACGACCTCCGGATTGCGCCAGTCGAGGTCGGGCTGCTCCGGGTAGAAGGAGTGCATGTACCAGCGGCCGCTGCGCTCGTCCCGGCTCCAGGCGGGCCCATCGAAGGCGGAGACCCAGTTGTTGGGGGGCCCCTCGACGGGCGACCAGATGTACCAGTCCGGGTTCTCCCGAAACCAGGGGTGCTCGATCGACGTGTGGCTCGGGATCAGGTCGAGCAGGACGCGGAGCCCGCGCTCGTGCGCCGCCGCGACGAGCCGGTCGAAGTCGTCGAGCGAACCGAGCTGCGGGTCGACGGCCGTGTAGTCCGAGACGTCGTAGCCGAAGTCGGCGAGCGGCGACGGGTACATCGGCGAGAGCCAGAAGGCGTCGACGCCTAGCCAGACGAGGTAGTCGAGCCGCTCGGCGATCCCACGCAGGTCGCCGACGCCGTCCCCATCGGCATCCTGGAAGGAGCGAGGATAGATCTGATACACGACTGCGTCGCGCCACCACATGGCGCGGGCAGAATAGAGGCGTCCCGGGGGTAAGATCGAGAAAGCCGAGTCCCCGTCCGAGGAGGAGCTTCCCCAGATGTCCACCGAGCCCGGAAAGATCCGCAACGTCGCCGTCACCGGCCACCGCGGGACGGGCAAGACCTCGCTCGTGGAGGCGATGCTCTACCAGGCCGGCGCGATCAACCGGCTCGGCAACGTCGAGCAGGGAACGACCACCTCCGACTGGGACGAGGACGAGCAGCGACGGCAGATGTCACTCGCTTCCTCGCTCTGCCACCTCGAGTGGCAGGGCCGCAAGATCAACCTGATCGACGCGCCCGGCGACGCGGGCTTCTCGGGCGACACGATCGCCGCGCTGCGGGTGGTCGAGGGTGCGCTGATCGCCGCGAGCGCCGTGATGGGCGTCGAGGTGCAGACGACCCGGGTCTGGGAGCGCGCGGAGCAACTCGAGCTCCCGCGTCTCGTCTTCGTGAACATGCTCGATCGCGAGCGCGCCGACTTCTACCGCGCCCTCGACCACTTCCGCTCGCAGCTCTCGGAGCGCTGTGTGGCGATCCACCTCCCGATCGGGAGCGAGCACGAGCTGACCGGGATCGTCGATCTCCTGCACATGACCGCCTACACCAGCCCGGAAGGCGAGCGCGAGGCCGCGGCCGGCGAGATTCCCGCCGAGCTCGCCGATGAGGTCGAGCGCCACCGCACGCGGCTGCTCGACTCGGTCGTCGAGACCGACGAGGGCCTGATGGAGCGCTACCTCGAGGGCGAGGAGCTCGGCACCGAGGAGGTGGCGAAAGCGCTCAAGGACGCGGTCACGCGGGGCGAGCTGTTCCCGGTCGCCTGCGGGGTGGCGACGAAGAACCTCGGCACCACCGCGCTGCTGGACCTGCTCGTCGAAGGCGTCCCTTCGCCCGCGAAGCGCCCGCCCGCGATCGACGTGGACGGCGCCGGCACTGCGGCCTTCGTCTTCAAGACGGTCGCCGACCCCTTTGCCGGCCGCATCAACCTCTTCCGCGTCCTCTCCGGCACGCTCGGATCCGACTCGACCGTCGTCAACTCGCGCAACCGCAGCAAGGAACGCGTCGGTCAGCTGCTCGTGCTTCAGGGCAAGGACCACGAGCAGGCAAAGGAGTTCGGGCCGGGCGACATCGGCGCCGTCGCCAAGCTCAAGGAGACGACCACCGGAGATCTGCTGCTCGACTCCGAGCACGAGATCGAGCCGCCGCAGCTCAACTTCCCGGAGCCGGTGATGAGCTTCGCCGTGACGCCGAAGGCCAAAGGCGACGAGGAGAAGGTCGCGAGCTCGTTGCGCCGCCTCGCCGAGGAGGATCCGACGCTCGTCCTGCGGCGCGACCCGCAGACGGGCGACCAGCTCCTCTCCGGGATGAGCCAGATCCACGTCGAGGTGGCGGTCGACCGGCTCAAGCGGCGCTTCGGGGTGGACGTCGAGCTGCACCAGCCGCACGTGCCCTACCTCGAGACGATCCGCAAGGAGTCGCGTGCGCGACACCGCTACAAGAAGCAGACGGGCGGGCGCGGCCAGTTCGGCGACTGCGAGATCGTGCTGGAGCCGCTGCCCGAGCGCGAGGGCTACGAGTTCGTCGACGAGATCGTCGGCGGGGTCATCCAGCAGGGCTTCCGGCCCGCGGTCGACAAAGGGATCCAGGAGGCGATGCAGCACGGCGAGCTCGCGGGGGCCCCGGTGGAAGGAGTCAGAGTGCGGCTCGTGGACGGCCAGCAGCACTCGGTCGATTCCTCCGAGATGGCCTTCAAGATCGCCGGCTCGATGGCCTTCAAGGACGCCTATGCAAAGGCCGACCCGGTGCTGCTCGAGCCGATCATGGAGCTCGAGGTGAGTGTGCCCGACGAGGCCGTCGGAGCCGTCAACGGCGATCTCAACTCGCGCCGAGGACGACTGCAGGGCATGGAGCCGCGCGGCGGGATGACCTCGATCAAGGTCGAGGTGCCGATGGCCGAGATCCTCACCTACGCGCAGGCACTGACCTCTTTGACGGGCGGACGAGGCGACTACCACATGCATTTCCTCCGTTACGAGGAGGTCCCAACGCATATCGCCCAGAAGATCATCGACGAGACCAAGGCCGAGCTCGAGGAGGCTAAGGTGTGAGGGCTATGGGCATCTCCCGCGAGGTCGTGAGGGCGACGCGCACATGTGCCATCTGCGAGCGGACACTGCTCGTCGGCGAGCGCGCGGTGCGCTACTCGCCCGACGGCGAGAACTTCGTGGACGTCTGCCCGCTCTGCCAGGAGATCGCCCTGGACCACGGCTGGCTGAAGGAAGGGAGCCCCATGAGCCCGGTTATGGCAGAGCCGCGGCGCAAGCGGCTCGGCGGCCTGGGTGCCCTGTTCGAGTCGCGCAAGCCGAACGTGGAGCCGGTCGTGGACGAGCCGATCCTGCGCAGGCTCTCCGAGCCCGAGCTCGCGATGGTGGAAGCGGCCGACCTGTTCAACGAGAGCGCCTTTCGGCGCACGATCTCCGGCATCGCCAAGAGCCTGGGCTCACCGAAGGCCTCGATCGTGCCGCTCTCTGGAACCAACAGCGAGGTCGTCCTCACGGTCGCGTGGGACATCTCGTGGTACCAGTACCGGATCACCCCGGACTCCGGCCAGCCCGTCCGCTTGGCCGAGCGCGGGCACGACCCGCATGATCTCGAGACGCTCTTCACCGGGTGGAACGCGCGCCTGACCCAGGACGGCCGTATCGCGCCTGACATCTCGCCTGTCTAGCCCTCGCGTCCCTGGCCCGCGGAGGCTCCCGCCGGGCGCAGCCCGGCTCCGCCCCCGGCCTCGAGCCGCTGCCCCAACTCCGGCCAGGAGGCCGTGCTCCATGCACTGGCCCCTGCCCTTCGTTGACCCAGCGACTCGCCAGGAACCCAAGGTGGCGCCAACCCCGGCCGTCCATACAATCCGATTCACCATGATCTATTGCGTCATTCCGCGCGAGCTCGAGGACGAGCTCTACGACAAGATGGTCGAGTACTACAAAGACAACCCGCACGTGACCGTCATCGTCGATCGCCGCGAGGGTGAGGACCGGCGCGCCGGGCGCGCCAAGGGCGGCAAGCGTGAGATCCGCGACCGCCGCAGGGCCCGCGCCACGGGCACGTTTCCCAGCACCGATCCGCCTGACGACGCTAGCTAGAATCGCCGCGTGGCGACGGCGGCGACCAAGACGTTCAAGAACTTCATCGGCGGCGAGTGGGTCGACGCCGCCTCGGGCAAGACCTTCGAGACGACGAGCCCCGCCACGGGCGAGCTGCTTGGCACCTTCCCGCGCTCGAGCGCCGAGGACGTCGACCACGCGGTCGAGGCCGCCGTGGCCGCCTACGCGGACTGGCGTCTGACCCCGGCGCCGAAGCGGGGCGAGATCCTCTTCCGTTTCGGCCAGCTTCTCGCCGAACGCAAGGACGAGGTCGCCGAGCTGATGGCGCGCGAGATGGGCAAGGTCGTCCCCGAGGCCGCCGGCGACGTCCAGGAAGCGATCGACATGAGCTTCTACATGGGCGGCGAGGGGCGGCGGCTATTCGGCCAGACGACGCCGTCGGAGCTGCGCGACAAGTTCAACATGAGCGTGCGCCAGCCCATCGGAGTCGTCGGCGTGATCACACCCTGGAACTTCCCGATCGCGATCCCCTCCTGGAAGATCGCGCCCGCGCTTGTCTGCGGCAACACCGTCGTCTTCAAGCCAGCGACCGACACGCCGCTCCTGGGCGAGCGCTTCGTCGAGCTGCTCGCCGAGGCGGGCGTCCCGGCCGGGGTCGTCAACGTCGTGCACGGCGGCGGGGGAGAGGTCGGTGACCGGCTCGTGCGTCACCCCGACGTTCCCGTGATCACGCTCACCGGCTCCAGGGAGACCGGCGTCGAGGTGCTGCGCAACGCGGCCGAGAACCTCAAGCACGTGCACCTCGAGCTCGGTGGCAAGAACGCGATCATCGTCCTCGACGACGCCTACCTCGATCTCGCCGTAGAGGGAATCGTCTGGTCGGCGTTCGGCACCTCGGGCCAGCGCTGCACCGCGGCCTCGCGCGTGATCGTCCAGGAGGGTGTCTACGGCGAGCTCCAGAAGCGGCTCGTCGCCGCCGCGGAGAAGCTGCGCCTCGGCGCCGGCTGGGAAGAGGGCGTCGACGTCGGCCCCGTGATCAACAAGCGCGCGCTCGAGAAGATCCACTCCTACACGGAGATCGGTGTGGACGAGGGCGCGAAGCTGCTGACCGGCGGCGAGGTCGCGGAGGGCAACGGCCTGAGCGAGGGCTTTTTCTACCGGCCGACGATCTTCGGCGACGTCGACCCGCAGATGCGCGTCGCCCAGGAAGAGATCTTCGGACCGACGACGGCGCTCATCCCCGTGCGCGACGTGGACGAGGCGATCCGGGTCTCGAACGGAATCGAGTTCGGCCTCTCGTCCTCGATCTTCACGCGTGACGTGAACACGGCCTTCCGCGCGATGCGCGACCTCGAGGCGGGGATCACGTACATCAACGCCGGCACGATCGGCGCCGAGGTGCACCTTCCCTTCGGCGGCACCAAGGGCACCGGCAACGGCCACCGCGAGGCGGGCCAGGCCGCTCTGGATGTTTTCACCGAGTGGAAGTCGATCTACGTGGACTACTCGGGCAAGCTCCAGAAGGCGCAAATCGATACCGAACCCTGACGGCTACCCCAGCCGGTCTAGGTAGCCCCTTTCGCAGGAGAGCGCGTCCAGCCGTCTATGGTGGCACCCGTGAACCGCAAGCTCGTCGTCTTCGTGCCCCGTGAGGCGCTCAACAGCGTCCGCGAGGCGCTCTTCGCCGCGGGCGCGGGCCGGATCGGCGACTACCAGCACTGCTCCTGGTACGGGGAGGGCACAGGCACGTTCCTCGGTGGAGCATCGACCTCACCGAATGTAGGGCGGGCGGGGAAGGAGGAGCGGGTCGCAGAGTTGCGCCTCGAGACGGTCTATCCCGCCGAGCTCGAGGTCGAAGTCGTCCGGGCCCTGCGGCAGGCGCACCCCTACGAAGAGCCGGCCTTCGACCTCTACGAGCTGCTCGAACGGCCGGAGCCGAGCTGAAGGCGAAGCTCTCGACCGACGGCGGCTCCCGCGGCAACCCCGGCCCCGCCGCCTACGGCTACGTGCTCGAGACCGAGGACGGCACGGTGCTCGACGCGCGCGGCGAGACGATCGGCGTGGCCACGAACAACGTCGCCGAGTACAGCGGCCTGATCGCCGGGTTGGAGTCGGCGATCCAGCGTGGCGTGACCGAGCTCGAGGTGGTTTCGGACTCCGAGCTGCTCGTCAAGCAGATGCGTGGCGAGTACAAGGTCAAGAACGAGGCACTGCGAGAGCTCGTCGCTGAGGCCGAGGCGCTGGCACGCAGGCTCGGGAATGTGGCGTACACCGCCGTCCGACGCGAGCACAACGAGCTGGCCGACAGTCTCGTCAACGAGGCGCTGGATTCGGCCGCATGAGGTCGCGGCTATACTTTCCCCGCTCGCGGATGTAGCTCAGTTGGCTAGAGCGTCTGCTTGCCATGCAGAAGGTCGTGGGTTCGAATCCCATCATCCGCTCCTCGAAAACGCCCCGCAAATGGGGCGTTTTTGCCGCCAGGAGTTGCGCCGCAGAGGAGGGCCTGGGGCAGGGTTTGGGGCAGGTTTGTTCCCGCCGGCACTCAGAGGAGGCGACATCGGAGCCAGCCGTGCAGCTGCAGAGCGGCACGTTCAGATTCATCCAGCTCCACCATGTGAGGTGAAACGTGCCCGTCCGCGGAACGGGATACGTTACGCTCGAAGCTCGCGCCGGCCGAACCGGAATCAGTGGCGGCGACGGTTCAGAGGCTGCACTCGACGCCCCTCCTCCAAGCCGGTGCGGTGACACCCGTTCGGGTGGCGGGCTTCTCGGGGAAGACCTTCGACGCTACCGTCGTCGGCATCAGCAGCGAACGCGGCACCTCTGAACGAATCGGCTGGGTATCTGGGTGTTGCCGGCGCCGCCTTTCTCATCACCCCGCCGAAGCGGCCTGCATTCGACCGAGTCTGGCCAGAAGCTCGAACGAATCGTCGAGAGGACTCGAAGCTCGGGCGGCGCACGCCCCCAATGAGACCGATCGACGACCGCAGGGACTCGGCTCGGCGGATGGGACCTAGTTTTAGCGGAACCCCGCGCCTCAGAGGGAGGATGTCCCGTTCGTCGTGGAACTTCGCGACGGCGGTCCCGGGTGGAAGGTCAGACGGTGACGAGAATAGCGGCCTCCTCGGTGGGGGACGGGATGGGTGCTTCGCCGAGGTCACGTTCGATCGCGACGGCGAGCATGCAACAGCCCACCGGTACCACGGGAACGCTCATCGCGGCGCTGCGTCCTGAAGCTCGGCGAGTCGCGTCTGCGCGCGCTGCGCCGAGACGCGGTTGCCCTTGCGCTCGTAGCGCGCGAGCGCCTGCTCGAGCGCCTCGGTTGCTTCCTTGGGGCGGCCGGCGAGCGACAGCACCTCGGCGAGGTCGACGTAGACGTCGCCTTGCGAGTCGAGCATGTCGGTCTCCTCGCCCATCGCGACCGCCTCGCTCGCGAGCCGTTCCGCCTCGGCGTGCTCGCCGCGGCGCGCGAGCACCTTCGCCCTGACCTGCCGCCAGAGCATCTGCGTGATCACGTCGTCGCTCGCGCCGAGCTCCGCCGAGCGGCCGGCCCAGGCCTCTGCTTCCTCGAGTCGGTCAAGCGCGTAGAGCACGTGCGCGAGCCTCCCGGCCGCGGTCGAGAGATAGCCCTTTTCCCCCAGCTCGTCGAGCAGCCTGCACCCTTCTTCCCCGAGCTCGGCGGCGGCCGCGGGATCGCCGGCCCAGAGCTCGACATCGACGGACTCGATGCCGGTCGTCACCGCGAGCATGATTCCCCCGCCGCGCTCGGCCTGCTCCGCACGGGCTTCGGTGAGGATCGCGCGCGCCTCGTCGAAACGACCGAGCATCGCCAGCGCCCCGGCCCGGTTCGAACGGAGCAAGAGATCCCGCCCTGCGCGTGGCTCGTTCTCGTCGAGCCACGCGAGCACATCCGACACTGGGGTCGTGCCGTAGAAGCGACAAGCAGAACGCCACCCCAAGAAGTGCTGTAGGAGGCCCGCCTGGCGGGCGTGGGCGGCGGCCCGCTCATATGCCTCCAGGCTTGCGTCCATCTGCCCGCGCTGGAACGCCACCTCCCCGAGCGCGTGGCAGGCAGCGTGGAGAGCGAGGTGGTCGCCCGCGGCCTGGAACACGGGCAACGCCTCCTCGGCGAGGACGGCCAGCTTCTCGGTCGCGTCCTCCGGATCGAGGGACGTGCGGATCAGGCCTGCCTGGATCCTCCCGCACAGCTCACCGACGTGGTCGCCCGCAGCCGAGGCCCTTTCGGCGAAGGAATCCGCGCGCCCGAGCGCCTCGCCGCCCTTGCCTCCCCAGAACAGGGCCTCGACGAGGTCGACCTCGAGGGCGAGGTCGACCTCGGCCGGCGGTACGAGCGCGGCGGCGCGCTCGAGCAGGCTCACGGCGGCGCTGTAGTCCGCCCGGAACTGCGCGCGCCGGCCGGCGGCGGTCAGGCGGCGCCGCGCCGCCGCTGCCAGCGCCTCGTCGGAGGGCAGCCCGAGCTCGGCGCGGTAGCGGCAGACCTGCTCGAGGTGGTAGCCGAGGATCTCGTCCAGCTCGACAAGCTCGGCGCCGTGCTCCTCCAGCCAGGCGGCGAAGCGCTCGTGCAGCTCCGCTCGCACCGCCTTCGGGAGCGCGTCGTAGGCGGCGTCTCGGATCAGGAGGTGACGGAAGCGGAAACCGTCCTCGCCCGCGAGGTGGGACTTGTCCGGCCTGATCAGCACCTTGCGGACGAGCGCGGCAAGGCGCGGGGTCACCTGCGTCTCGTCAGGTGCAAGCGCCTGGACGGCGCCGCGGTGGAAGATCTCCCCCTCGACCGCGCCCCGCTCGAGCACCCTCCGCTCGGCCTCTTCGAGCTGGTCGAGCCGCGCCGCCAGCAGCGCCTGCAGAGTTGGTGGGACAACCACCTCGCCCTCCGTCTCTTCGGCAATCGCCAGCATCTCCTCGACGAAAAGGGGGATCCCGCCCGCCGACCGGGTGATCCGGTCGCGCAGCTTCTGCGAGAGGCGCTCGGGGATCAGCTGCTCGACCTCGTCGTCGGGAAGCGGCTCGAGCCGGAGCGTCACCGGCCAGGCGGGGCGGCGCTCGGTCAGCTCCGGCCGCGCGATGCAGAGCAGCAGGATCGCTTTGCCCGAGGACAGGAGCGCGACGTGCTCGATCAGATCGAGGAACGTCTCCTCGCCCGAATGGATGTCGTCGAAGACGACGACGAGCGGCCGTTCCTGCGCGGCCTGCTCGAGCGTCTTGCGGAAGGCCCAGGCGATCTCCTCCGCCGAGGTCGTCGCCTCCGTCTCGCCCAGGAGCGAACGGATGGCCGTCGCCGCGGCCTCCTCCTCCGGCAGCAAAGCGAGCTGCTTCAGCACCTCGACCACCGGCCAGTACGTGATCCCCTCGCCGTAGGGGAGGCAGCGGCCGCGGACGGCCCTCACGCCGATCGCCGCCAGGGCCTCGGCAACGAGCCGCGACTTGCCGACGCCCGCATCGCCGACGAGCGTCACCAGCTCGCAGCGCTGCTCGGCCTGGACGCGCTCCCAAGCTTCCCGGACGAGCACGAGCTCGCGCTCACGTCCGACGAACAGCGCTTCGTGGCGGCGCTCCGGCGCCTCGCGCACGCGCACGAGTCGGTACGCGGCAACGGGCTTCGCCTTGCCCTTCAGCTCGAGCGGCTCGAGCTCCTCGACCTCGACGGCGTTGCGGACGAGCGCGAGCGTCGGCTCGCCGAGCAGGACCTCGCTCGGCTGCGCCGCCTGCTCCAGGCGGGCGGCGACGTTGACCGCATCGCCCGTCGCGAGCCGCTCCTCGGTGCCGGTCACCACCTCGCCCGTCATCACGCCGATCCGTGCTTGGACGCCGAGCTCGGGCAGCGCCTCCCGCATCTCGGCAGCAGCTCGGACTGCCCGCAGCGCGTCGTCCTCGTGCACGATCGGCACCCCGAACACCGCCATCACCGCGTCGCCGATGAACTTCTCGACGCGGCCGCCGTGCGACTCGACGATCCCCTTCATCCGCTCGAAGTAGCGGGCGAGCAAGGTACGGAGCGCCTCGGGGTCGACCGACTCGCCCAGCGAGGTCGAGCCGGTCACGTCGCAGAAAAGGACGGTGACGGTCTTTCGCTGCTCGCGCGCGGCGGGTGCAGCGGCGAGCGGCGCGGCACACTCCTCGCAGAACTTCGCGCTGTCGCTGTTTTCGTGCCCACAACTCGCGCAAACCAGCACGGTACGAGACTAGATCACGTCCCTACCCACGACTACCTTGGCCCCGGCTCGCCGAAGCGTTTCGCACCCACCTCGATCGCCTCCTCCCCGCGCACTGGAACCACCTGTGCCCGCCTCTGCGCCGCGCCGGCCTCCTCGGTCGGGGACGGGATGGTTGCTTCGCCGAGGTCACGTTCGATCACGACGGCGAGCTTGGCCAGGTCGCGGTAGCCGATGATCCGCCGGAACTGGTTCTCGGCTTCCAGCATCCCGGCGGCGGTCCAGCGCAGCGCCATCTCGCCCGACTGCCAGCGCTTGACGTTGCGGCTGGTGCGGCGGACGCACTCGATCATCGACTCGCACGGGTTGGTCGACTCGAGCGTGCGCTTCAGGTTGCCGCGGATGCCGAGGCGGGTGAGCGTCAGCGTCTCGGTCATGCCCTCGCGCAGCGAGCCGGCGGCGCCGGGGTGGGTGCGCTCGAGCTCACCGGCCAGCGTCTGCAAGCGATCGAGGGCGCGGTCGTGGTCGTTGTCGGCCCAGGCGGCCCGGAGCCGGCGCTTGACGGCCGGGCGGTCGCGCTCGGGCAGGTGGTCGAGCACGTTTCGTTCCTTGTGGCGGACACAGCGCTGCACGGGCGCCTGGCCGAAGACGGCGCCGATTGCCTTGCGCAGCGCCTTGGCACCGTCGATCACGAACAGCATCCCCTGCTCGGGGTCGAGGCCGCGCTCGACGAGATCCGAGAGCAGCGCCGTCGCAACCGTCGCGTTCTCGGTCGAGCCCTCCCACAGCCCGAGCGGGATCTTGACCCCGTCGGTCGTGATCCCGAGCGCAACGATGGTGGTGCGCCCCTTCAGCTCGACCCCGTCCAGCATCATCACCGCCAGGCGTACGTCGTCGAGCCGGCGGGCCATCAGCTCGCCAAGTGCCGCGCGTGTGCGCTCGACGAACGCCCGCGAGACCGCCGACTTCGACGTCGAGCGCGCACCCTGCTCGAGCTCGGCGCCGACCGGCTCTTGCGTGCGCCGGTAGCGGCGGGTCGAGACGCCGGCGAGCATCCGCTCCAGCACGACCTTGGTCAGCGGATCGCGGTCGGCGAAGTGGGCGTAGGTCCGAAGCGGCAGCTCGCTGTGGCCATCGGCGCTGCGGGCGCGCGGCCGCTCGACCGCCACCCGGCGCCCGCCGAGCGTCACCTCGCGCGCCTCGTGGCCGTGGCGCACCGCGACCCGATCGGGATCCTGCCTGCCCCGCGGGCCTACGACCTCGACGACTTCCTCTTCCATCAGCTCGGCCAGCACGCCGAGCCCGACGCCGACAGACAGCGCCAGCAGTCCCTCCCTCGCAGCTCCAACCAGCTCACCCAGCGCCTCCTGCACGCGCGCGGGCAGCACAGCCTCCTGAGCGTCCTGAGCGGTCACGGCCTGCGCGAGCGATACGGTTGTCTCCTTCACGGCGGTTCCTCCTTCGATCTTCGACGGATCGCCTCGAACGCTCCCAAGCGGAACGGACGAGGCCGGAGGGACCGCCGTCAAGTTCTACGAGCTACGGGACAACCTCCTCAGAGGCGCGGGGTTCTCTGATCCAACGACGCTGTTAGTGGTGACATCCTCCGCTGGGCGGGGGCGGTGGCTGGTGTCCGGCGCACCCGTTGTTACTGCCGGGGCCACCTCCCGTATCTCCGACCGCCGCCGGCGCTACTGTCGCGGCGAACGCGCACAGGGCGAACACGATCGCACCCACACGCCTCATCCTGGTCATGGAGTCCTCCTCCCTGTGGACTGACCCCGCCCCGATTCTGAGACCCAGCGCATTGGTTTTCAAGTGATGCTGCTGCTCTAGGGCAGACGCGTTCGGCTCACTTCCCTGCATTTGCATAGAGGCGTACAATCCATGATTCGCCCGGTGCTGCGGAGGCGATAACCGACCGGGTCCCTCTCGACCAAAGCCGCCTCGTAGCTCATCCCTCTCCCTCAGGCCCGAGGCGTGCCGCCTCCGCCAGCCGGGTGCCAAGAGGATGAGGAGCGTATGTCAACGGAGGAGAACAAGGCATCGTACGCCCGGATCTACGAGGATCTGGGATCGAGGCAATAGCGAGTTCGTGCGCCGACCGCTCCGAGGTCAATGGGTCGTTCATTGAGGCATGGCGCAACACCGCGGCGCTCAACGGTCGCGGATCGTCTTCTGACGTCCCTTAGGAACCGATCCGATACGGCCGCATCATCTCGTGGTCCTCGTGCTCGACGATGTGGCAGTGCCAGACGAAAAGACCGCCGCGGTCGAAGGTCGCCTTCACGCGGGTGATTTCCCCAGGGTAGGCGACCACGGTGTCCTTGCGAGCTCCGGCCTCCCATGGCTCCGGCGGACGCGACGGACCGCCGAAGGGCTGGCGGTTGACGACCTCGAACAGGATCTCGTGGATGTGGATCGGGTGGGCGTCCTCGGTGAAGTTGTGCAGCTCCCACACCTCGGTGGCGCCTATGGCCGGGTTCTCCGTGATTGGATCGTCCCAGTTGCGCGGTACGCCAGCGCCGTTCGCCAGGGTGCCGAGCAGCGCTTCTTTCGGGCCGAACGGCTCCCCGCCGGCGCAGTCGAGGACGATGTTCCCGTCGGCGTCCGTGGAGACGAGCACGGTCTCCGAGTCGACCTCGTTGAGCGACACCTGGCGAGTGTTCGTCGCCGCCGGCAGGGCTGCGATCCCGGGCAGCACGAGCTCGTTGGGCGGCGTGCTGGTGTCGGGGCCGCTCGCCGGGACGACGCGAAACTGCATCACCTGCCCGGTCGTGTCGGGGTCGGCTTGGTCGAAGTCGCTCGGCGGCTCGCCGCCCCCAAAGGGCTCGTCGGGCCCCAGGTTCTGCAGGATGATCTCCGTTCCGACGCCAACGTTCGTGAAGTCGACGATCACATCGGCGCGCTCCGCCGGCCCCAGTAGCAGCCGCTTGAGCTGGAGCGGGGCGGGCAGGAAGCCGCCCTCGGTGCCGATCTGCCAGAAGGGCAGGCCGTTGCTCAGCTCGAGCAGGAGGAAGCGCGAGTTGCAGCCGTTCAGGAAGCGGAGGCGGTAGCGGCGCTGCTCGACTTCGAGGAAGGGCCAGGTCTTGCCGTTGACGACCATCGTGTTGCCGAAGAACTCCGGGTTGAAGATCGGCGAGATGTCGCTGGGGCCGTCGCAGGCCTCCTCGGGGATGAACGGGATCTGCAGCTGCGAGGGATCGAGCCCCTCGAAGAAGGCTCGGCTGTCCGGGTAGAAGAGCGAGCCGTCGGCGTTGAAGGAGCGGTCCTGGATCGCGATCGGGATCTCGTAGTAGCGCAACCCGGCTGGGTCGCCGAGCGCCGGCGCAGGTCCGGGGAGCCTGCCGCCGACCGCATCCGCAGGTCCGCCGCGCAGCAGGTAGAAGCCCGCCGGGCCTGCGTAGACGTTCGAGCGGGTCATCCCCAGCGTGTGGTCGTGGTACCACATCGTCGCCGCCCGCTGGTCGTTGTTGTACTGGAAGACCGCGCTTCCCGGCGTCCACGCCTGCCCGAGCAGCCGCTGGGCCTCGGCTCTGAACTGCTGGTAGAAGGAGCCAGAGCGCGCGAATCCCGCCGGGATGTTCCTGGCCGTCGGCAGATACCACGCCTCGGGGTAGCCGTCGCTCTCCTCGGAGGAGTGTCCGCCGTGCAGATGGGTGACGATCGGCACGGGCCCGGTATACGGGCTCGGATCGGTGCCATGCGTGTCCGTCCCCGCCGGACCTCCAGGAGGGTTCGCCCAGTGGAGCGTCTGGTCGACGGGAAGGAGATGCGGCAGGTAGTCCCCGTTCGCGTCCACGAGCTGGTTGATCCACTTGACCCGCACGGGCTTGCGCCAGCTCGCCTCGATCGTGAAGGCCGGGTAGTTGAAGCTACCCGGGTGGTTCGCGGAGCCGTAGCTCCAGACCGTCGTCGTCAGGCCCATGGCCGCGGGCAGGATGTTCTGCCGGAACTGGCGCACGGCGATCTCGTAGTAGTCGATGCTCCTCACCGCCGGAGGCGCTGCAGCGCGCGGCATCGCCGGCGGGATCACCAGCGGCGTGACGTACTTCGGGATGCTGCCGGGTGGGAGCGTCCCGCCCGGGACCTGTGCGAGCGCCTGCCGCAGGCCGACTCGGAGCGGCAGGAACAAGACTGCGCCGCCCGCAGTGCCGTACTTGAGCAATTGTCTACGCGTGATCCCAGCCATGTCGGCCTCCTCGTCGCGATCGGTCAAGCCCTCCACCTGCAAGCGGGCGTGGCGAGAGCGCCGTCGGCGACGGCAGGTCCCGCGCCGTGGGGCGTAGGCTCACTCGAGCATCAAGCAGCCGATGCGGCCCCCTGCCGCGTCGGAGCAGTTTCGCTGTGCGCTGCCGCATCGGCTCTCCCCTCGATTCGATTTGATCACAGTCCTCAGCAACATGTCAACACTGTCGCGTTGATGCGACAGATGTGTCACACCAAGAGGCGTCGATGACGACACGGGGACACGGCACGAGGCGTCGAATCCTCCTCGCAGCGGCACGCGTGCTTGCCGCACGAGAAGCCGCCAGCATGGCGGACGTGGCAGCCGCGGCAGAGATCACACGCGGGACGCTCTACCGCCACTTTCCGGCTCGCGAGTCGCTCATCCAGGCGCTCGAAGCCGCGGCCAACGAGGAAGCCGCACGACGTCTCGCGGAGGCGAACCTCGACCGAGTTCCGGTCGAGGAGGGACTCGCCCGCGCGACCCGCGCCCTGGTCACCGTCGGTGAGGACTTCATCGTCTTGCTGCGCGAGCGGCGCCCTCCCGAGCCTGGCTTCACCGCCCCGCTGGAAGCGCTCCTTGAGCGAGGGCGCGAGGGCGGCCAGATCCGCACCGACGTCCCCCTCACGACCCTCGTTGAATCGCTGCTCGTCCTCGTCGGAGCATGCGTCCGGACAGGCAAGGCCGCCGGAATGGGGCTAGAAGACATGAGCTCAACCGCACTACGACTGTTCCTCACCGGCGCCGGCATCGCCGCCGATTGAAGACTGGTCCCACTCTGCCGCAACGGGGCGCCCGCACTCCGGCTTTCGCCGGTCGGAACATCCGGAAGGCGCTGCGCTCCCCGGGGAGTCCGTAGACGGTTCGGCTCACCGGCTCCCGAGCAATGGGCACAAGAACCGTGCCAGTGCTCAAATCGCCGGAAATCGTCCGCAAACGACCGTCCTCTCTCTTCTCTCCTTCTCGTGCGCGGCCCCGGCCGTTTCGCACTCGGCCGGGGCCGCCACGCTCCGTCGGTTATGGCGAGATCGTCGCCAGGTAGGTGTTGTCCTTGTCCGTCGCAGTGGTCTCGGAGAAGAACGACGTGAACGTCGTGCCGATCGAGTCCAGGCCCTCGTAGTCGCCCAGGAAGTAGCCTCCGGCGGTCGCAGCGTTCTCGATGTCGAACGGTCCGTCCACATGGTTCTCCGCCCAATTCGCCGGGTCGGTGCACTCAGAGGTGGAATGGCAGTGGATGAACCACTGGTCCGTCGGGAGCCCGGCGTCCGGGGTGTTGTTGCGGAAGTCGTAGTACGTGACCCCCACCGTGCCGTCGCTCGCCACGTGAACCGACGGCGTGAAGGCCTGGACGCTGCCGGGCGACTGGTCGATCCGCGACAGCGGCGACCAAGTGAGCCCACCATCCGTGGACTCCGTGAAGACGATGGTGCTGTGCAGCTTCGACCTGTTCTCCGCGCTGCCGAAGCTGTCCCCCCACACGGCATACAGGTTGCCGTAGCCCGGGCTCGTCGGGTTGAGGTCGACGGCGATGTCCGGCAAGCCGCCACCGGCCCGCACGGAGCTACCCGTCTCCGGGTCGAACACCCGCACGGCCCGCTCCGGGGCCACTTGGATTGGCTCCGACCAGGTCTCCCCATGGTCTGTCGAGCGCTGCACCTGGATGTCGAATCCAGGGAAGTTGTTGCCCGAGCCCTGGAGGAAGTCGAAGATATCGACGAGCGTCCCATCGGGGAGCACGGCGATCTGATTCCCGATCGTGCCTGTGAGGCTGGTCCGTTTGAGGATGATCCGCGGCGCGTCCCAGGTCTGGCCGCCGTCGGTGGTGCGAGAGAACAGCGTGTCGCCGCGGAAAGCAAACGAGTGTTCGGCGTTGACGCTCTCAGCCTCGCCCGGCTTCCGGAGCCGGTCCCACACCGCGTAGACGTAGTTCGAGTCGAACGGGTCGGCCGTGATGGACTCCTTGTCGTTGAAGAAGAAGGGGGCGACATCCGCGTCACCTGTGTCTCGGACGAGCGTCACCGGGTCGCTCCAGTGATCCCCCCCGTCGGTGGACTTGCTCACCAAAACCGCGGTTCCGGTCGTCGAGGTGGGACCGACGAAGGTGAGCGAAAGGCTGATGAAATATGCGTCACCGTTGGGGGCGAAGGTGACCCAGGGGTCCGAGGCTCGCTGGAAGTCCCCGCCGTTCGTTTCCGTTCCGCCTGCGCAGGTAGTGAAGGGCGGATACGTGGAGCTCCAGGTCGCTCCGCCGTTGTGGGTGACGGCCGCCCCCAGCCCGCGAGCCCCACCGAACGTGTACCGGTCCTGCTGGTAGACACCGATGATGTTGGAGGAGTCCGTGGGGTTCACCGCGACCCACGGCTCCAGCTCGGTGTTCACGAAGTTGGTCTCCCCGGGAATCAAGAACCCGGAAATGTCGCACGAAGCGAAGGGGCTGACCCCATTGGCGGGCGGGCTGGGGGTGCCCGAAGCCTGGTGCACGACTGTAGTCACGTACGGTCCCGCGGACGCGGGGGCGAGCGGAATGAGAATCATCAGGGCCGAAACCGCGGCCGCCGCTCGAGGGATGCTTGTTCTCATGGCGCACCTCCATCGGATCGAAGCGAAACCCGCGGCTCATCTTCCTGGCATGGCCTCGGCGCTGTCAAGCAGATCGGTGGAGTGCCCCGTCCAAGAGGGGCCCTATCCGACGGTCGCGACCCGTTCGGCTGCCCGTGCACATTCGGTTCCGCGGTGAAGCGAGCGATCGGCCGCGAACATTTCGGCGACGCGCACGACCTCGCCGCCGAGCATCGCGAGCTGGCGCTCGACCGACTCGTCCTGAATCCCGCCTTCCGGATCGAACGCGCACGCCGCGGAGGCGACCGGGACAACGTACGGCATCGACCACCCACGGAGGGCGCGGTTCGCGAGCGAGCCGCCGAGCCGACGATGTTCGGGGCCATCTACGACTCGGGTTTCGGGCGCGCCGGCGAGTCGATGCAGACGACGCGCGCCGGCTCTTCGCCGAGGACCTCATAGCGGTGCGCTGTGCCCGCCGGCGTGACGATGACGTCGCCCGGCTCGGCGTCGAGGCTCTGATCTTCGACCGTCCAGCGCATGCGGCCCGAGCGCATGACAATGACGTGATCTTGCGGCGGGTCGTGAGTGTGCATCTCCTTCACCTGCCCCACTGGGTGAGTCACGAGGTGAACCTCAGCATGCTCGAGCCAGATGCCTTCGTCTTCAGCCGTCGGCTGGGCAAAGCGGCTGTAGTTGGTTTTATCGGTGATCTTGACCATCGTCTCCTCCCTTCCTGACGGGCGCCTGACTGGATATATATCGCCCGCGAACGAGGGTAATCTGCGCGGGATGCGAGAGGCGGGGAAAGGACTACGCCTCTTCAGCTGGTCGAACTCCAGGAAGCAAAGGATGGATCGAGGGCTCGCCGGTCGCCGTTGGTCGGGCATGTTTGGCGCTCATGTCTGCGTCGTCCTTCTCGCCTGCTTCGCCGCCGCGCTGGCGCTAGGCGCCGTAGCCCCCTCTGCCACCTCTCCGGCCCTGTCATTCACCGGCCCAAGGAACTACGCGACCGGGCTCACCCCTCAATCCGTCGCGATCGGCGACTTGAACGGCGACGGCAAGCCCGACCTGGCGACCGCGAGCGTCACGTGGGGCACCGTCTCCGTGTTCCTCAACCGGGGCAGAGGCAGCTTTCGGCGCACGCCCGACTCTGCAACCGCCGCCGGCCCTGTCTCGATCGCGATCGGCGACCTGAACGGCGACGGCAAGCCCGACCTGGCGACCGCAAACGGCGGCGCAGGCAGCGTCTCCGTGCTCCTCAACAAGGGCGGCGGCAGCTTCCAGGCCAAGCTCGACTACCCAGTCGGAGGGGAGCCCAACTCGCTCGCGATCGACGACCTGAATGGCGACGGCAAGCTGGACGTGGCGGTCGCGAACTTCGGCGGCGTCTCCGTCCTCCTCAACAAGGGCGAAGGCGGCTTCGCGGCAAAGGTCGAGTACGCGGCCCAGGGCGCTGGATCGGTTGCGATGGCCGACCTGAACGGCGACGGCAATCCCGACCTGGCGACCGCGAACGGCGGCGAGGGCACCGTCTCCGTGCTCCTCAACAATGGCGGCAACAGCTTCCAGGCGAAGGTCGACTACCCAATCGGAGGGGAGCTCAACTCGCTCGCGATCGGCGACTTGAGCGGCGACGGCAAGCCGGACATGGCGACGGCGAACCAGTTCGGAAGCAACGTCTCCGTGCTCGCGAACAGGGGCGACGGCACCTTCGAGTCGAGGCGTAGCTACGCAACCGAAAGAAGCCCGTTCGCGGTGGCGATCGGCGACCTGAACGGCGACGGCGAACAGGACCTGGTGACCGCCGGCGGAGTCTCCGTGCTCCTCAACCGAGGCGACGGCAGCTTTCGGGCGAGACGCAGCTACCAGACCGAGCAATTGGCCTGGTCGGTCGCCGTCGGCGACCTGAACGGCGACCGCAAGCTGGACGTGGCAACGACGGACGGCATTTTCCGCCTCGGCGTGCTCCTCAACACGAGCGGCCTGTGCACGGTGCCGAAGGTCAGGGGGAAGCCGCTCTCGGTTGCTACGCGATCGATCGCGCGCGCCTCCTGCCGCGTCGGGAAGGTCGGCCTGGCCTACTCCAGGTTCGTCATCAAGGGCCGGGTCATCTCCGAGAAACCCAAGCCCGGCGCGGTGCTGCGGAAGGGCGGCGAGGTCAACCTCGTCGTCAGCCGCGGGCGCCGCCACTCCTGATCCGTCGGCGGCGACGGACCCGCTGATCGCCTGCGCCTTCTGGGCCTACCGCGTTCGGCACCGCAGGGACGAGCTCGAGGACGACGACCTCGACTGGCTTTAAAGCAGCTTCGCGACGACCTTCAGATCTTTCACGAGCGCCGCGTACTCGCGTTCTCGCGTCTCGGCGTCTGCGCGCAGGACAGAGCTCGGATGCACCGTCGCCAGCACGTGCTCGGCGAGGCCCGACTCGACCGGGCGGCCGCGGTCGCGGGTGACGCGGAACTGCCGGCCGAGTAACGCCTGGGCCGCCGTCGCACCCAGGCAGACGAGCACGCGCGGCCGTACGACGTCGAGCTCGGCCTCGAGCCACGGCCGGCAGGCGGCGATCTCCGACGAGTTCGGTTTCTGGTGGATGCGGCGCTTGCCGCGAGCCTGCCACTTGAAATGCTTGACGACGTTCGTCACGTAGACCTTGCCGCGGTCGATCCCAGCGTCCTCGAGGGCCTTGTCCAGGAGCTGGCCGGCCGGGCCGACGAAAGGCTTGCCCGCCAGGTCCTCCTGGTCGCCCGGCTGCTCGCCGACGAACATCACCTCGGCCTTGCTCGCGCCCTCACCGAAGACGGTCTGGGTGGCGGTCTTGTAGAGGTCGCAGGCGGTGCAGCGGGCCGCCGCCGAGCGCAGCGCGGTCAGCGAAGGGTTCGGCGGGACGAGCGACGCCGCGGTCTCGTCGAGTGAGAGCTGTCTGGCCATCTGGGACTACTACCCGGGCCGGGGCCCGGAGAATCCCGGCGGTACGATGCTCCTTCGCGGCGCCGTGGCCGAGAGGTTAGGCAGAGGCCTGCAAAGCCTCGTACACCAGTTCGAATCTGGTCGGCGCCTCTTCTACAAATGCACCGAGCGGGAGAGATTTTCACTCGTCCGTCGAGCGGCCGCGAGGCACCGTGGGGGTGAACGGAATGGCCTGGCCGTCGGAGGTCGTCGAGCGCGACCACGACATCCAGGATCCGACGAGCCCAGAGAAGATCCGGCTTCTCGAAGCGCGCCCGCGCTAGATTCCGCCGGTGCACGAGGACGGCTACTTCGACGAGCGCGTCGCGGCGAGGTACGACGAGTCCTCCGCCGAGATGTTCGACCCGGAGGTCGTCGACCCGGTCGTCGACTTCCTCGTCGAGCTCGCCGGGGGCGGACGCGCGCTCGAGCTCGGGATCGGGACGGGCCGGATTGCGCTGCCGCTTGCGCGGCGGGGAGTGGCGGTGCACGGGATCGAGCTCTCGAAGGCGATGGCCGGCAGGCTGAGGGCGAAGCCGGGCGGCGAGGAGATCGGCGTGACGATCGGCGACTTCGCGACGACGTCGGTTGACGGGACGTTCTCGGTTGCATACCTCGTCTTCAACACGATCGGGAACCTGACGACGCAGGGGGCGCAGGTCGCCTGCTTCCAAAACGTGGCCGCGCACCTCGAGCCCGGCGGCTGCTTCGTGATCGAGGTCGGGATCCCCAATCTCCAGCGGCTGCCGCCGGGGGAGACGATGCGGGTCTTCCACGCGAGCCAGACGCATTGGGGCATCGACGAATACGACGTCGCGAACCAGGGGCTCACGTCGCATCACTTCGAGCTTGTCGACGGGCGCTTCGAGCGCCTCTCGATCCCGTTCCGCTACACGTGGCCGGCCGAGCTCGACCTGATGGCACGGCTCAGCGGGATGAGGTTCCGCGAGCGATGGAGCGGCTGGAGAAAGGAGCCGTTCACAAGCGACAGCCGGAAGCACGTCTCCGTCTGGGAGAAGCCAGCGGCCTAGGCTCCGTGCTCGGGGAACATTCCCAAAGGCTGGCCCATACGCGTGGACTTTGCTCGTGCCTAGCCAGAGCCGACGAACGTGCGGGCTTCTGCGGCCAAGGCGCGCCAGTGCTCGCTTGCAGCTTCCGGTACCGCGCACTCCTTCATGATCCTGCCAGTGCCCGGACCCCAGGGCCGGCCTTTGCCGGACTCGGTCAGTTCGCCGACGCGGTTCTTAGGAAGCTTCAGGATCAACTCCTCTTCGTTGTAGATCGCAAAGATCTTGCCCCGGATCCTCAGTCCGACAGAGCGACCGAAACCGGTGCCAGGGGTCACGCCGGCGACCTTGAGCTCAGACTCTTCAATCCGACCCCACGTGGCAGCAGCGTCCACACGCGCACGTTACCGCCTACTGCGCAAGAGCTCTTTCTGGTGATCGCTAGTCGTTGCCGTGCGGGCGACCGTCGGGAGGCGGCCACCGAATCAGGTGGTTTGCCGATCTCCCAGTGGTGGCCGAACGGATCCTCGACGCGGCCCAAGAGCCAACGATGCTCTTCGGCCACCGGATACACCTCCGTCGCTCCCGCCACCTTCGCCCGCTCAACGGCAGAACCCGGATCGTCAACGATCAACAGCATCCGCACCGTGCAGCCCCACCCTGCCGCATTACGCTGAGCCCTTGTGTCTCTTGCATTCCTGACGGAGCGGCCTGAGCGGTTCACGACGGAGCGCCTACTGCTTGAACCGCTCCGACCGGAACACGCAACGGAGATGGTGATGGTTCTCGATGATCCGGAATTGCAGCGATATGTCGGTGGCCAGCCTCTTTGCTGGAGGAATTGGAGAAGCGGTACGAGCACCAGGCTCGCGGACGATCCGACGACGGGTCGGACGGGCGACGGGGTCGTCGCTCGGTTGCGCGGATGGCGATCCGTCAGGCGACGCGTGCGGCTCTGCAGGTGCGGCTTGTCTCTACCTCTCTAATCTCAGAGGATGCTCTTCGAGCCTCATGCCCATGAACGGCTGATCGAGGACAAATGGGAGCCAGGTCGCGTTCGCGCCGCGATCCGCGAGATCGCTGAGGATGCAGAGGGATCGTTCGAGGATGGTTGGCCGACTCACCCCCGGGACATTGACGAAAAGGCTGACGAAAAGCGCCGCTTTCGCACGATTTACCTTGGCGGCGCGGGCGTCATTCAGGCGCTCGACTCGTTGCAGCGTAGAGGGCTGGTGGAACTCCGCCGGGAATACGTCTCCTACCTCGAGCGCAGTTACGAACCTGACTTTCCCGATTTCGATCACGAGCGGAGTCTCTGGATGGGCGACACCGGGATCCGACTTGCGCTGCACCGACTCTCCCCATCGAGGGAGAACGCGGACCGGCTGGCCGAGCTGATCGCGGGGAACGCGGAAGACGAGCGCCGCGAGGTGATGTGGGGCAGTCCCGGAACAATGCTTGCCGCCGCCGCCGTGCACGAGCTGACCGGCGAGTCGAGGTGGCTTGATCTCTGGCGAGAAAGCGCTGAATGGCTGCGCGATGAATGGGATCCGCAGACGGGCCTCTGGACACAACAGCTCCACGGAAGGGTGGAACAGTTCATCGGTCCGGCGCACGGGTTCGCGGGCTGTGTGCTCGCCTTGTCCAGGGATGCTGGCGACGACTTTCATCGCCGTGCGGCGGAGGCGATGGCTCGCTACGCAGTCGAAGAGGACGGGCTCGCGAACTGGCCACCGATCGCCTCGGCGGAGAGCTTGAGCTCCGGTCGAGACGGCCGGATCCGCTTGCAATGGTGTCATGGTGCGCCCGGCGTTGTTGCTTCGCTCGCCGGCGTGGCGCCCGACGACGACCGCCACGAGCGTTTGCTCCTTTCGGGTGGCGAGCTGACCTGGCGCGCGGGGCCACTCGAGAAGGGCGCGAACCTCTGCCATGGCACGGCAGGCAACGGTTACGCCTTCCTGGCGCTGTTCGAGCGCACTGCGGATGAGCTATGGCTCGAGCGTGCGCGCGCCTTCGCGATGCATTCGGTCGCCCAGGTCGCACGTGTACGCGCAGAAATCGGCCGCGGCCGGTACAGCCTCTGGTCGGGCGATCCAGGAACAGCGCTCTACCTCGCCGACTGCTTGGCCGGCGGCGGAACCGTTCCGCTGCCCTAGGGCTGTGCCCCTTGTGGCTATTCGCGTGCGAGGAGTGTCCCGCCCCACGCCTCAGGGGGGACGTCATCGACTGTTTCGGAGAACGTCCATTGGTGGCCGGCCGGGTCTTCTGCCGTGTATTGCCGCTCACCGTATTCGAAGTCGGTCGGCTCCATGACGATCTGCGCGCCGCGCGCCCTGGCGCGTTCGCAATGAGCATCGACGTCGTCAACACGCACCATCACCGAGTGCGTAACCTCACCGCGCCGCGGGGGCCGGCGCTCCTGGCGCACGTCGCCGATGATGACCGCGCCGTCACCAAAGCTGAGCTGCGAGCGGTGGTTTTCACCAATACGTACTCGCTCGGAAAAGCCGAAAGCCGAGGTCAGCCACGAGACTGCCTCCCGCACGTCGGGATAGATGAGGACGGGGATGACGACCGCGGACGGGATGGAGCGGTTCGGTTTCATGATTTCCGCAGAGTAGACGTCTTGCCGTTTCGGCCCTCGACGTCACTCCAAGGAGCTTGAGCCCGTAGAAGACATCCGCGACGCGCTCTGGCCCCGCTCGCCGATGAACTCGGAGACGAGCTTGGTCGGGAAGGGCATGAACGAGGCGAGCAGGAGCACGAGCAGGTTGACCCGGTAAAGCGTGCCGTCCGCGGTGCGCAGGGTGCCGGTGATCGCCGAGTGCTGCAGCCAGATGACGCCGATCGTCAATCACCTCATCTGGCCGCAGATACGTTCGCTTTTGCCTCCATATCGGCCGCGTCGCGCGGCCGCTCCATCACTCGCCTTCAGCGAAGCCCGCCCCGCTCGTGGTGCGCCCGGAAGAACTCGGCTGAGCCCGCGGTGGCCATCGCCGCCGAGGCGGAGATCTCGAGCGCGAGGGTCGCCGCCGCCACGATCTGGGCGAAGCGGTAGACCTTGCCCGACCCGGCGCAGCCGAGCAGCTCGAGCCAGGAGCGGGCGTAGGGGAGGGTGGTGCCGCCACCGACAGTGGCGACCTCGAGCCCCGGCAGGCGGATCGAGACGTTGAGCCCCTCCTCGACCCGCCGCGCGGTGCCGTGGGCCATTGAGCTCGTGCCCACCATGCCGAGGTCCTGGCCGGTCGCGGCAAAGATCGCGGCGATCGCCGAGCCCGGGGTGAAGGCGACCGACTGCATCCCCGAGGCGACGGCGCCGTGGGTGCCGGCCCAGGCGAGCTCCTGCAGGTCGTTGAGCCCCGTGCGCAGAACGCGCCCCACCGCCTCGTCGGTCAGCGTCGCCTCCGCCAGCACGGTCTTGCCGTGGCCACTCTGGAAATACTCGAAGGACGGCTTCTTGTCGCCACCCATGTTCGCCTCGAGGATCGCGCGCTCGGGCTTGACCGGCGCCCGCTCCATGACGTAGCCCATGTTCAGGACGTAGGAGTTGCGGGTCATCATGTTCGCGCCGACGGCGTCGCCGGTCGTCCAGCGCCAGAGGACGTGGCACATCGGGCCCACGACGTGGGTCTTTACCTCGCGCAGGCGCGCGTGCCTCGAAAGGGACGGGTCGTCCTGCTCGGCGAGCCAGGCGCGCACTGCGTCGAGCTCGCCCTCGAGCCAACGCGCGAGCTCGACTGCATCCGCCGCCGAGTCGAAGACGAAGCAGGAGGCGCGCGTGATCCGGTCGGCCAGCACGAAGGTGCGGAAGCCGCCGGACTCGGCGACTGCGCGCGCGCCGCGGTAGAGAGAGGCAGAGAGCCCGCCCTCGGTGTGGGCGAGCGGGACGAATACGGTGTCCCGCTCGCGGCCGGTCTCGGCGAGCGCGCCGTCGGGCTCGAGCAGTTCGTACTCGCCGAGCTCGAGCTCGAGAGGCCCGACGACGGAGACCGGGATCACCGCGACCCCGGTGAGCATCTCCTGCGCGCGCGCCCACGGCTCGAGCTCGATTCCCGTCACCTCGTCGTCGAGCCCTAGGGCCTGCTGACGAGCCTGGATGGAATCTGCGTCGTTCTTGCGGGGCCACTTGCGCGAGTCCACGTGCGGAGCTTAAGCACGGGGCGGGATAATCTCCTGGCGATGCCAATCGAGCAGGTGATCGACCAGGAGGCCAACGAGCGCGAGGCGTTCGTCGGTGTGCTGCGCTTCTACGAGCTGGCCAAGCGCCAGGAGTGGCAGGTACGCGACCTGCCGTGGGGCGAGCTGCCGCCGATCCCGGAGGGCAAAGGTTCCCCGGAGCGGAAGGCTCGGCGCAGGGACATGTGGCGCTCCGTGCTCACGCAGCAGCTCCAGGCCGACATGCTCGCCTGCGAGATGGCCTCCCAGCTGCTCAACATCGCGCCCGACCCGGAGGCGAAGCTCTACTACTCGACGATGGTGCAGGACGAGTCTCGCCACACCGAGGCCTGGCTGAAGCTGATCGCCGAGTCGGGCGGCACGGCAGAGCGCGACCCTTACCTGGACGATCTCGCCCACATGACCCTCGAGGCGGACACGCTCGAGGAGAAGGTGTTCCAGATGCAGGTCTTCTACGAGCGCCTGATCATCTCGCGCTTCAGGCTGATCGCGCGCGCCTCGCGCGGGACCGTGCTCGAGGACGTCTGCAACCGGCTCACGACCGACGACGGAATCCACCACGGCGCCGGGATGGCCTACGAGAAGGTCTTGCTCCAAGATGCCTCCAAGAAGACGAAGCAGAGGCTCGTCGATGCGGCGAACCGGCTCCTGCCGACCTTCGTGGAGCACGCGCTCTGGCGGCCGAAGGAGCGCGCGTTCATCGGCAACACGATGCGTTCGCGTGACATCGAGCGCTTGAAGGAGGACATCGAGATCGGCGTCCGGCTCGCCGAGTCGCTCGGGCTTGACGTGAGCGACGTCCAACTGCCCTTCCCTTGATGCCTTGACCGCGGTCTTGATGGAAGGCCGCCCGCTCGCCGAGCGGATCCGCGCCGAGGTCTCGGACGAGGTGCGCGAGCTGGGGGAGATCAGGCTTGCGACGGTGCAGGTCGGCGACGACCCGGCCTCTGCGATCTACCTGCGCAAGAAGCACGACGCTGCCGCGGAGGCGGGAATCCACTCGGTCGACCGCAAGCTCCCGGCGGAGATCTCGGAAGACGAGTTGCTCGAGGTGGTGGGGGAGTTGAGCGCCGACGACTCCATTGACGGCATCCTCGTCCAGCTGCCACTTCCGGATCCCCTCGACGAAGCCCGCGTGATCGGCGCGGTGGCTCCGGTCAAGGACGTGGACGGCTTCCATCCTTTCAACGCGGGGCAGCTTTACCTGGGGCGAGCGACACACGTGCCGGCGACGCCGCTCGGGATCATGGCGCTGCTCGCCGAGCACCGGATCACGCTCGAGGGAGCGAGAGCCGTCGTGGTCGGGCGCAGTGACATCGTCGGGAAGCCGATCGCCCACCTCTTGCTGCAGTCGAACGCGACGGTGACGATCTGCCATTCGCGCACCGAGGAGCTCCCGCGGCACACGTTGGACGCGGACGTCCTGGTCGTCGCGGCTGGTGTGGCGGGCATCGTCTCGGCCGACATGGTCAAGTCCGGCGCCGCTGTCGTGGACGTCGGGATCAACCGCACCGAGACCGGCCTCGTTGGTGACGTCGACCCGGGTGCGATTGCCCGAGCAGGGCACATCACGCCGGTCCCCGGCGGGGTCGGACCGATGACGATTGCGATGCTCTTGCGCAACACGCTGCGGGCCGCGCGCTACCGCCGCGGCCTGCTTGCGTTTCCAGAAACCCGGCGCTAAGGTTCGCGCCGCTTCAAGTAGGTCGGCGGCTCGGTGCCCGGGCCGTCGTTGTTTGTTGGCACGAAGGGAGTACCGTTTTGCCCAAGGGCACCGTCAAGTGGTTCTCGAACGAGAAGGGCTATGGCTTCATCGAGCGCGAGGGCGGCGAGGACGTCTTCGTCCACTTCTCGGCGATTGGAGGGGAAGGCTACAAGTCGCTGACCGAGGGTCAGCAGGTCGAGTTCGACGTGGTGCAGGGCGACAAGGGCCTGCAGGCGTCGAACGTCCAGGCGATCTAGACCCTTTCCGGAACCGAATCAGTGCGGGGCTCCGGAAGGGGCCCCGTTTTATGTAGGTGATGAGCTCGTCCTCGCTGGTGAGGCTCAGGCCGAGCGGAGCCCGGCTCCGGCGTTAGCGATGAGGCTCCGAAGATCGTTTGACAGGATTGGAGACAGATGGCGATCACCCGGGAAGAAGTGGTGCACGTGGCGAAGCTCGCGCGGCTCGAGCTGACCGATGACGAGCTCGAGCGTTTCGCCGGACAGCTGGACGCGATCCTCGAAGCAGTCGGCAAGGTCTCCGAGCTCGACCTGGCGGACGTCGAGCCGACGCTGCACCCGCTCGAGCTCTCGAACGTCTGGGCCGAGGACGAGCCGCGCCCGTCGCTGAGCGCCGAGGAGGCGCTCGCGAACGCTCCTGACCGCGAGCACGACGCATTTCGCGTTCCCGCAGCGTGATCGCCGTGCACCGCTTCGCATCGTCGCGCCTTCGTTACGACCCCGTCACAGACCTGTGCGTCCCTTCCCGCTACGGTGTCTGTAGGGGTCACGGGGGACCCCTGGGGGCGGTTTGGGGGGCTGTCGCATGATCGACACGCTGCGCCTCACCGCCGAGGAGGCGGTCGGCCTGCTCGAGCGGGGCGAGGTCTCCGCGGCCGAGCTCCACGGCGTCTACCGGGAGGCGATCGCCGAGCGCGACCCTGAGATCCACGCCTACCTCTGCACCGTCGAACACGGGGCGACCGCCGGTGCGGGCGTGCCGATCGCGCTCAAGGACGTCATCTCGACCAAGGGCGTCGAGACGACAGCCGCCTCGAAGATTCTCAGCGGCTACAAGCCCGTCTTCGACTCGACCGTCGCCGCGCGCTGCAGGGAGGCGGGCCTGCCGCTCCTCGGCAAGACCAACCTCGACGAGTTCGCGATGGGCTCCTCGACCGAGAACTCCGCCTTCGGTCCGACCCACAACCCCTGGGACCCGGGCCGCGTCCCGGGTGGCTCTTCTGGCGGTTCGACCGCGGCCGTCGCCGCGGGCCTCGCACCTTGGGCGCTCGGTTCCGACACCGGCGGCTCGATCAAGCAGCCTGCCGCGCTCTGCGGCGTGGTCGGGCTGCGGCCCACCTTCGGCACCGTCTCCCGCTACGGCATCGTCGCCTTTGCGTCCAGCCTCGACCAGGTCGGCCCGATCGCCAAGACGGTGCGCGACTGCGCCCTCCTGCACCGGATCATCGCGGGCAGCGACGCGAGCGACTCGACCACGGTCGAGCTGCCGGAGCCGATCGAGGTGCCGCAGGCGGATGACCTGAAAGGCCTGCGCATCGGTGTGCCGAGCGAGATGAACGAAGCGGAAGGGATCGAGCCCGGAGTCAGCGAGGCGGTGAGCCGCACGATCGAGCTCGCGCGCGAGCTCGGCGCCGAGGTGGGCGAGTGCCACCTGCCGCGCTCGGTCGAGTTCGGCCTGCCGTGCTACTACCTGATCGCGCCCTCCGAGGCCTCGTCCAACCTCGCGCGCTACGACGGTGCGCGCTACGGGCTCCGCGCCGAGGCCGGCGGCATCCGGGCCATGTACGAGCGCACCCGCCGGGAGGGCTTCGGCGACGAGCCGAAGCGACGGATCATGCTCGGCACGTACGCGCTCTCGGCCGGCTACTACGAGGCCTTCTACGGCCAGGCGCAAAAGGTGCGGACGGTCATCCGCGACGAGCACGCCGCCGCGTTCGAGCAGTTCGATGTCCTGGTCAGCCCGACCTCGCCGACGGTCGCCTTCGAGCTCGGCGCGCGCACCGCCGACCCGCTCGCGATGTACGCGGCCGACGTGCTCACGATTCCCTCGAACATGGCGGGCCTGCCCGGGCTCTCGATCCCTTGCGGCCTCTCGGACGGCCTGCCGGTCGGGTTCCAGCTGATCGGCCGCCAGTTCTCGGAGAACCTGCTCTTCCGGGCGGGTCATGCCCTGGAGCGGGCGATCCAGTTCGACTTCGTTCCGGAGAGGCTCAAGTGAGTTGGGAACCGGTCATCGGGCTCGAGATCCACGTGCACTTGAAGACGCGAACCAAAATGTTCTGCCGCTGCCGGGTTGCCTACTTCGAGCCGCCGAACACGCAGACCTGCCCGGTGTGTCTTGCGCAACCGGGCGCACTGCCGGTGCCGAATCGCCAGGCGATCGAGTGGACGGTGCTGCTCGGGCTCGCGCTCGGCTGCGAGGTCCCCGAGCGTGCGATCTTCCACCGTAAGAACTACTTCTACCCCGACAATCCCAAGGGGTACCAGATCTCTCAGTACGACGAGCCGCTGTGCGTGAACGGCCGGTTCGTGGTGCCGGGGGCGGAGGGCGACACGGTCGTCGGGATCGAGCGCGCGCACCTCGAGGAGGACGCGGCGAAGACGATCCACGTCGGCGGCGCGGAAGGACGCATCCAGGGCGCCGACCGCTCGCTGATCGACTTCAACCGGGCGGGGACGCCGCTCGTCGAGATCGTGACGGCGCCCGACCTCCGCTCGGCCGAGGATGCGAAGCGCTTCCTCCAGCTGCTCCGCCAGACCGTGATCGAGCTCGGCATCTCCGACGCCGAGATGGAAAAGGGCTCGCTGCGCTTCGACGTCAACGTCTCGGTGCGCCCCTCCGGGGAGGAGTTTCGCACGCGCACCGAGCTGAAGAACATGAACTCGTTCGCCTTCGCTGCGCGGGGGATCGAGCGCGAGCTCGAGCGGCAGATCGGGGTCTACGAATCGGGAGGGACCGTCGAGCAGGAGACGCTGCATTTCGACCCGTCCCGCGCAGAGGCGCCGCCGCTGCGCTCGAAGGAGGAGGCGCAGGATTATCGCTACTTCCCGGAGCCCGATCTGGTGCCGCTCGAGCCGGACCGCGAGGTCGTCGAGCGGTTTCGCGGGGAGCTGCCGGAGTCGCCGACGGCCCGGGTGCGGCGCCTCGAAGGGGAGCTCGGCTTCGGGCTCGCCGAGGGGCTCGTGACGAGCGGCCGTGACGAGCTCTATTCGCGCATTCCGGGAGAGCGCGTGGCCGTGGCCAACGTCGTCATGAACGAGCTTGCGGCGACCGGCGTAGATCCGGCGAGCGTGAACGCCGACGAGTTGGCCAAGGTGATCGAGCGGCGTGGAGATATCCCGCGGGCGGCGTTCACGGACGCCCTGGCGGCGAGTGGGTCGCCGGGCTTCTCGGCCGCCCGCTACCTGACCGAGGCTTCCATCGCAGACGTGTCCGAGCTGGATCCGGTGATCGACCGGATCCTGGACGAGAACGAGTCACAGGCAGAGGCCTATCGCGGCGGGAAGGAAGGCCTGCTCGGCTTCTTCGTCGGGCTGGTGATGAAGGAGACGGGTGGCAAGGCGAATCCGAAGATCGTGAGCGAGCTCCTGCGCGAGAAGCTTCGGGCCTGAGCTGCGCCGTGAGCGGTCCCATCCCTAGCCCCCACCCACCCTGGGGACACTCACGGTAGCCGCACCGGGCGCGAATGTCTGTGACGGGACGTCACGGAACTGTGACTTTCGGCTTGCGGGCTCGAACCGCCGAGGTCGCCCGCCCGCCGATGGCTTTCGGCCAGAGCAGGGTCACGGTGAGCAAGGCGGCGAGCATCGAGCCCGACAGGCCTAGCGCGAGATCGCCGAGCGTGTCCGTGTACGCCGTGTCCAGCTCCGGCGAGTTGCGGATGAAGGTGAAGTACTCGGCGAACTCCCAGAGAGCACGGCCGTCACACAGCCGAAGCCGACCGCGAGCCCGAACGCGTCCAAGCACCCGACCACGACCCACCCCCGGCACTTCCGTAGGAGGTAGTACCCTCAGTGGGAGTGGCGGAGAAGCGGTATCTGATGACTCCCGGGCCGACGCCGGCCCCGCCCGAGGTGCTCGCGGCGATCGCCCAGCCGGTGCTCCACCACCGCGGCCCGGACTACAAGAAGCTCTATGCCGAGTGCCTCGAGCGGCTGCGCGAGATCTTCCGTACCGAGGCGGAGGTGCTGCTCTTTGGCGGCTCCGGCACGGGTGCGATGGAGTCGGCGGTTGCGAACCTCTGCTCGCCCGGGGAGCCCGTCCTGGTCGTCTCGGCCGGCTACTTCGGTGAGCGCTGGGCTGCGATCGCGAAGGCCTACGGCGCCGAGGTCGATCACCTCCGCTACGCCTGGGGCGAGATCCCGTCGCCCGAGGACGTTGACGCGCGCCTGCGCGAGCGGCAAGCGAGCGCGGTCTTCTTGACCCATTCGGAGACCTCGACCGGCGTGGTGATCGACCTGCAGCCCTTCGCCGCCGCCGCCCGAGAGGCCGGCTCGCTCAGCGTTCTGGACGCGATCTCCAGCCTCGGCGCGGTGCCGCTGGAGACCGACGCGTGGGGGATCGACGTCGTCGCCTCCGGCGCGCAGAAGGCGCTGATGACCCCGCCCGGCCTGGCGATGGTCTCCGCCTCTCCCGCAGCGTGGGAGAAGAGCGCGAGCTCCGCCTCACCGCGGTTCTACTGGGACTGGGAGCGCACGCGCAAGGGCCAGGCGACCCTCGATGCGCCCGTCACCCCGCCCGTCTCGCTCGTCGCCGGGTTGAACGTCGCGCTGGGGATACTGCTCGAGGAGGGCCTCGAGTCGGCCTTCGAGCGGCACGTTCGCCTGGGCCGCGCCTGCCGTGAGGGGCTGAAGGCGATGGGCCTCGAGCTTTCCTCCCCCGACGACGACAGCTCCGCGGTGGTCACCGCCGCCCGTGCACCCGACGGCGTCGACTCGGACGACCTCGTGCTCCTGCTCCGTGACCGCCACGGCGTGACGCTGGCCCCGGGCCAGGGCGAGCTCAAGGGCAAGATCTTCCGCATCGGCCACATCGGCTACTACGACGTCTTCGACGTCACGACAGCGCTCGCGGCCGTCGAGCTCGCGCTCGTCGAGCTGGGCGCCGAGATCGAGCGCGGCTTCGCGGTCACCCGCGCGCTCGAGGCCTTCGAGCACACCTCCGTGTGAACCGCGCGCGCGTCCTGGTGCGAGAGCCGATCGCCGAGGCAGGCGTCGAGCTCCTGCGCGAGCGTTTCGACGTTGACGTGGACGCCAACGGCGACCTCGGCGGCAAGATCGGCGACTACGACGCGATCGTGATCCGCTCGGCCACCAAGCTGACGGCCGAGCTGATCGAGCGCGGCAAGCGCCTGAAGGTGATCGGCCGCGCCGGGGTCGGAGTGGACAACGTGGACGTCGAGGCCGCGACGCGGCGCGGGATCGTGGTCGCCAATGCACCCGAGTCGACGGTCACCTCGGCGGCGGAGCACACGATCGGCCTCCTGGTCGCTCTCGCGCGCAACATTCCGCAGGCCCACGCGGCGCTGAAGCAAGGGCGCTGGGAGCGCTCGGCGTGGGGTGGGATCGAGCTCGAGGGGAAGGTGCTGGGCGTGCTCGGCTTCGGCCGGATCGGCCAGCAGGTCGCCCGGCGCGCGCTCGGCCTCGGAATGCGCGTCGTCGCCTACGACCCGTTCGTCTCGAAGGAGCGGTTCCGCGAGCTGGGCGCGGAGCGGGTCGAGACCTCTGGCGAGGTGCTCGCCGCCGCAGAGTTCCTGACCCTGCATCTGCCGCTCACACCCGAGACGAAGGGCTTCCTCGGGCGCAAGGCGATCGCGAAGCTGCGCGATGGCGTGCGCGTGATCAACGCCGCCCGCGGCGAGCTTGTCGACGAGGAGGCGCTGCTCGAGGGCCTGCGCTCGGGCAAGATCGCCGCCGCCGCGATCGACGTCTACGCCCAGGAGCCCTACGCCGGGCCGCTGCTCGAGCTCGACAATGTCGTCGTCACCCCGCACCTGGCCGCCTCGACCGAGGAAGCGCAGGACCGGGCCGGCGTGATCGTGGCCGAGCAGGTGGCGGCTGCGCTGGAGGGTGCGGTCGTCACGAACGCGGTCAACATCCCCGCGATCGGGGCAGACGACCTCGAGGTGCTCGGCCCCTTCATCCCGCTTGCCGCCAAGCTCGGTCGGCTGGCGATGGAGCTCGCGGGCGGCCGGGCCGAGACGATCACGCTCTCCTACTACGGCGCCCTCTCAGGCTACGACACCCGCCTGCTGACCGCGGCGGCGTTGAACGGCTCTTTCCAGGGACGCACCGACCAGCACGTGAACTACGTCAACGCGCCGCTCGTCGCGGCCGAGCGCGGGATCGAGGTCGCGGAGGAGCGCCGCCGTACCTCCCGCGACTTCACCAACCTCGTCCGCGTCGAGATCCGCTCGAACGGTGACCAGATACGAGTCGCCGGCACGATCATCGGCAACGACAACCACCACTGGCTCGTGAGCGCGCTCGGCTTCGAGCTCGAGATGCAGCTCGCGCCGCTGATGGTCTTCTTCCGCTACGACGACGTGCCGGGCGTGATCGGTCGGGTAGGCACGCTCTTCGGCGAGGCCGGCGTCAACATCGCCAACATGGCCGTCTCGCGCACCCGCCGCGGCGGCAAGGCGCTGATGGCGCTCTCGCTCGACACGGAACCGCCGCCGGAGCTCGTCGAGGCCGTGCGCGAGCAGGGCTTCGACGATGCGCGCGTCATCTCATTGGGCGCCGGCGCGGGTTCGAGCGCTTGACGATCGCGGCCGCGAGGCGGTCGACCTTGCTCACGATCATGTACGTGGCGTCATCGAGGCTAGTAACCCCCGGGCGCTTTCGGTTACGCCGGTACCCTTTCGGCGTGGCGAACAGAACCTGGCCCGAGCCGGTCGAGCGCGTCACCGCCTATCTACGAGAGGCCGGCGCCGAGGTGCGTGTCGAGGAGTTCGCAGAAGGGTCGCCGGCCGCGAAGGACGCCGCTCGCGCGATCGGCTGCGAGCTCAGCCAGATCGTGAAGTCGCTCGTCTTCGACTGCGGTGGCCGCCCGGTGGTCGTGCTCGTCCCAGGAGACCGGCGCGCCGACGCGGACAAGATCGCCAGCGCCGCCGGGAGCCCGTTCGCCCGCATCGCCGGCACCGAGGAGGTGCAGGACGCGACCGGCTTCGAGCCGGGCGCGGTCGCGCCGTTTCCGCTCCCGCGCGTATCGGCGGTCTTCATCGAGAGAACCCTGCTCGCACAGCCGGTTCTCTGGATCGGAGCCGGCTCCAGCAACCACATGGCGGCCCTTTCACCGACCGAGCTTCTTCGCTTGTCTCGAGCCCGTCCCATGGACGCCGTCGACGAGGCCGCTTACCATCTGACGTAGTCAAGAGGAGGTTGCTGCATGCGCGAGACCGAGAAGATCTGGATGAACGGGGAGCTCGTCGACTGGAACGACGCGCGTATCCACGTGGGCGCCCATGGGCTGCACTACGGCTCCGGCGTGTTCGAGGGGATCCGCGCCTACGAGACCCCGAAGGGCAGCGCGGTCTTCCGGCTCACCGAGCACCTCAAGCGACTCGACAACTCGGCCCGGCTCCTGCACATGGAGCTGCCCTACTCGATCGAGGAGCTGCGCGCGGCCTGCCATGAGCTGATCGGCGTGAACGGTCTCCCGGAGTGCTACCTGCGCCCGATCGCCTTCTTCGGCTACGGCGAGCTCGGCGTCTCTGCGGTCGGCAACCCGATCGACGTCGTGATCATGAGCTGGCCCTGGGGGGCCTATCTAGGCGACGAGGGCATGAAGAACGGGATCAGCGCCAAGATCTCGAGCTGGCAGCGGATCGGCCCGAATGTGATCCCGCACGTTGCGAAGGCGACCGGCATCTACCTCAACTCGATGCTGGCCGTGACCGAGGCCAACCGCGCCGGCTACGACGAGGCGATCCTGCTCACCGCCGAGGGCTTCATCGCCGACGGCTCGGGCGAGAACGTCTTCATCGTGAAGGGCGGCGAGCTCTACACACCGGACCTCGCGACCTCGATCCTGCCGGGCATCACCCGCGACACGGTGATCCAGATCGCGCAGGATCTCGGCTACCGCGTGCATGAGAAGTCGCTGATCCGCTCCGACCTCTACCTCGCCGACGAGGCGTTCATGACGGGCACCGCGGCCGAGGTGACGCCGCTGCGCAGCGTGGACGACGTCGAGATCGGGGTCGGGCCGATCACGCTCGAGATCCAGGAGGCGTACCTGGACACCACGCGCGGCCGCAGCGAGCGCTGGGCCCAGTGGCTCGACTACGCCACGCCCGCGCCGGCCGAGGCTTGAGCACCGGCCTCCGCGAGATACCGCTCGCCCGGCCGCTGCTGAACGAGCGGGAGGAGGAGCTCGTCCTCGAGGTGTTGCGCTCGGGGCGGCTGTCACTCGGGCCGACGATCGAGCGCTTCGAGGAGCTGATCGCCGAGCGGGTCGGCGCGCCGTATGCGGCGGCGGTCTCGAGCGGCACCGCCGGGCTGCACCTGCTCGCGCGCCTCGCCGGGCTCGGGCCGGGCGACGAGGCGATCACCTCGCCGCTCTCGTTCGTCTCCTCGGCGAACTGCTTCATCTTCGAGGGGGCGACGCCGGTTTTCGCCGATGTGAACCCCCGCACGTTCAACCTGGACCCGGCCGCGCTGGAGGCCGCGATCACCGAGCGCACGAAGGCGGTCGTCGCGGTCGACATGTTCGGGTACCCGTGCGAGCTCGACGAGATTCGAGCGATCTGCGAGCGGCACGGCCTCGCGCTGATCGAGGACGCCGCAGAGGCCCTGGGCGCGGAGTACAAGGGCCGGCCGGTTGGGAGCCACGGCGTCTCCGGCGTCTTCGGCTTCTACCCGAACAAGCAGTTGGCCACCGGGGAGGGCGGGATCGTCTTCACGCACTCCGAGGAGGAGTGGCAGCTGCTGCAGAGCCTCCGCAACCAGGGGCGCGACTACCGCGGCGGGGCCTGGTTCCACCACGTGCGCCCCGGCTTCAACTACCGCTGGACCGACGTGCAGGCCGCGATCGGGATCGGCCAGCTGGAGAAGCTCGAGCGGCTGCTCTCGCTGCGGGCCGAGGTGGCCGAGCGCTACACGCGCCTGCTCGAGGACGTGGGTGCCGAGCCGCTCTGCGCCGACGACGCGGAGCACGCGCGCTCGTGGTTCGTTTACATCGTCGCGCTTCCCGGCGGAGCCGATCGCGAACGCGTCATGGCCGAGCTCCGCGCGCAGGGCATCGGCACCGCCGAGTACGTGCCGTGTGTCCACCTCCAGCCGTACATGCGCCAGACGTACGGGTTCGCCGAGGGCACGTGCCCGGTCGCCGAGGACGTTGCGTGCCGGACGCTGGCGCTGCCGTTCTTCCCGCAGCTTGAGGCCGACGACCAAGAACGGGTGGTCGAGGCCCTGCGCGCCGCACTCGGCTGATCACGGACCGGTCAGGGCGCCCTTCACGGGCGGGCGGTGTAGTCGCAGCCTCTGCGCGAGCCAGATCAGCTGATCGCGGTAGGCCTTCGCATTCAGCGCATGGCCTGCGTCGTACCACCGCACGGTTGTGCCCGTGGGCGCGGCGCGAGCCAGCGCATCTAGCGCCGGCCGAGGCACAACCTCGTCGCGCCGGCCGTCCTGTAACAGCAGCGTGGATGGAGTCGCCCGCCGGATGTAGCGCAGCGGGTCAACGGTCCGCAGGTAGCGGTCGATCACCGGACGCAGCGAGGCAGGGGCGCGGGCGGTGTACGACGAGATCGGGCTTGCCCCGCCGGACATCAGCACCACGGCGCGAAGACGGGGCTCGACGCCCGCGAGGATCGCACCGGTGCGCGCTCCGGCGCTCCAGCCGACGAAGCCGATGCGGCTGGGGTCGACCTCCGGACGCCTGAGGAGCAGATCGATCCCTCGCCGGACGGCGAGTACGTCGCGTTCCTCGAGGCGAACCTGTCGGCGGAGCTCGACGACCGGCGAGCCGCCTGTGGACGCCGCCGTCGTGGCCGACGGCGCGGTGATCACGAGCGCGACCGCGTGACGCGCGGCGAGCCAGGTCGCAGGCACGACGAGCTGTCTGCGATCGCCGCCGGAGCCGTGTAGGTAGAGCACTGCCGGCAGACGCTCGTCGCTACTCGGTGGCAGCATGAGGTAAGCGGCGATCCGATCACGACCTGCCATGTACGACACATCGCGGATCGCGATCGGGTAGTGGTTGTTCACTCGCCCGCGATCGGCGTACCGCAGCGGCTGTGAGGAGTCGTAGGCGAAGGGACCGCGCGTCGCCTCCTTCGAATGTTCGGTCGAGCCGCCGCAGCCGGCGGAGACCAGCAGCAGGCAAGCCGCGAGGCCGCACAACACGGAACGCACGCAGGCAGCCTACGCGTCGGCACCTTCATAATCGGCTCATGGACGGGCAGCGGATGGTCTTCCTCGGCTTCGGCAAGTACGCGCGCGCGGACAAGATCTACGCGATCGAGCCGATCCGGGACGAGCGGCGCGGGCACGGGCGCAGGACGCTCGTGTGGGTCGAGGGTGTCGCCGAGCCGATCGTCGCCTCGCGTACCGAGCGCACGATCCTCGCCGACATGGGCCAGGAAGCCGCGAACGGGAAACCGCTCCTGGACGAGGCGCTCGATCTCGCGCAGCGCCTGGCCGAGCAGTCGGAAAGCGGCAAGGTTGATCTGCCCGATCTCGGTCGTCGCGCTCGCCGCCTGCTCGAGGCAACCGCCCGCCCGGACGAGGGCGAGAAGCTCTTCTAGGCCTGTCCGAGCCGCGCCAGCCCGACCCCGCCGACCTGGCGGAGGAGCCGCTCGCCGGAGCCGAGCGCCCCGGCATCGTGGGCTTCCTGGGCCGACTCAGGCTCGACACCAGGCCACTACGCGAGTCACCTGCGTTCCGTCGGCTCTGGATCGGCCAGACGATCTCCGTCATCGGGGGCGAGCTGAGCTTCGTCGCGATCCCCTACCAGGTCTTCCAGCTGACCCATTCAACGCTCGCGGTGGGATTACTCGGCTTCTGCACCCTCGTGCCGCTCGTCTGCGTGCCCTTGGTCGGAGGCACCCTGGCCGACGCGGTCGACCGGCGGAGACTGTTGCTCCGGACCGAGGTCGCGCTCGTGCTGGTGTCGGCCTTGCTGGCCGTCAACGCCGCGCTGCCGCACCCACAGGTGTGGGCGCTGTACGTCCTGCTCACCCTGGGCACCACGGCGTTCAGCCTCGGCACGCCTGCTCTGCGCTCGCTCCTGCCGCGCATCGTGGCCGAGGATCAGATCGCCGCCGCCTCGGCGCTCGAGGGCATCTACGGGAATCTCGCGGCCGCCGCGGGGCCCGTCCTGGCGGGGGTGCTGATCTCGCTCGTCGGCCTCACCACGACGTACCTGATCGACGTCGGTACCTTCGCCGCGTCGTTGACCGCGCTCTGGCTGCTGCCGCCGCTCCCGCCGGCCCAGGACGCCGGGCGGGCGAGCGTCAAGGCGATGGTGGACGGCTTCCGCTACGTGCGCAGCCGCCCGATTCTGCTCGGCATCTTCCTCGTGGACACGAACGCGATGATCTTCGGGATGCCGATGGCGCTCTTCCCGGCGATGGCGGAGGGCTTCGGCGGCGGCGCAAGGGTCGTGGGCCTGCTCTACGCGACGCCCTACATCGGCGCGTTGCTCGCCTCGCTTGTCTCCGGCTGGACCGGACACGTCCGACGCCAAGGGCTCGGAGTGGCCACTGCCGCTTGCTGCTGGGGCGTCGCGCTCGTGGCCTTCGGCTTCGCGAACGCGCTCTGGCTCGCCCTCCTGATGCTGGCGCTCGCCGGCGCGGCCGACTACGTCAGCGCCATTCTGCGCAGCGTAATCGTGCTGGACTCGACCCCCGACGCGATGCGCGGCCGCGTCACCGGGATCGAGTTCGCCCAGGTCGCGAGCGCGCCCTCGCTCGGCAACGTCGAGGCCGGCGCGGTGGCCGCGGCCACTAGCCTGCGGTTCTCGATCGTCTCCGGCGGGATCGCCTCGGTGGTCGGCACGATCCTGATCGCCGCCGCCGTGCCCGCGCTCTTGCGCTACGACGCGAAGGAGCGGGACGCGTGAACTTCGCCCGCAGCGTGCACGAGGTCGCGCCGGAGCTGATCGGGGCGACGCTGCTCGTCGACGGCGTCGGCGGCCGCATCGTCGAGGTCGAGGCCTACGACCGGGAGGACCCCGCGAGCCACGGCTACCGGGGCAGAACAGCGCGCAACGCGTCGATGTTCGGCCCGCCCGGGCGCGCGTACGTCTACCGCTCGTACGGGATCCACTGGTGCCTCAACCTCGTCTGCGAAGGTGAGGGCGTGCCGAGTGCTGTGCTGGTGCGGGCGCTCGAGCCGAGGCAGGGGCTCGACGAGATGCGCGCCCGGCGCGGCGTAGACGACCCCCGCCTGCTGGCGAGCGGCCCCGGCCGGCTCTGCCAGGCGCTCGGGATCACGCGCGAGCACGACGGCCTGCCGCTCGATTGCCCGCCCTTCGAGCTGCGCGAGCGGGTCGAGCCCGTTCGGGTTCTCGCGGGCGCGCGGGTAGGAATCACCCTCGCGACTGAGCTGCCCTGGCGCTACGCCGAGGCGGACTCGCGCTTCCTCAGCCGCCCTTTACGACCAGGGTGACGATGAGACCGGCCTTCGAGGCCCTGCGCGGCCCCGGCGTCTGCGCGATTACCTTCGCGCGCGGGGACGGGTCGCCGCTCACCTTCCATTTCAGGTGCAGCCGCTCGAGCCGCGCCTGCGCGCGGGCCAGCCGCAGGCCGATCAGCCGCGGAACGATCCCGTGCAGCGCCTTCGGGAGCACGAGCGTGACCTTGCCGTACGAGGAGAGCGTTCCGCGCGCCGGGTACTGGCGCAGGACGATTCCGAGTCGCTGGCGCGGCTTCGCCGGCTCGTAGACGTACTGCGGCGTGAGCGGCTGGGCGGCCAGCCGCAGCTTCGCCTCCCCGACGGTCTGCCCGACCAGGCGCGGCACCTCGACCTCGTTCACCTTGCATTTGGCCGTGCGCGCCGGACCCCGGCCCTCGAAGTAGAGGAGCTGCTTCGTGCTGTTGCAGTTGCCGTTGTCGAGCTCCAGGCGCCCGTTGCGGTAGACGACCTGCCTCGGCACGGCGTAGGGCAGGGAAACCGACGGGAAATCCTGGGGCGCTTCCTGCCGGTAGGCGAGCGCCTTCTCCATGAAGCTCTTCCAGATCAGCGCCGGGAAGGTGCCGCCTGCCACCGCGTCCCCGTGGTACTCGGTCAGCATCGGGCGCAGCGTGTTCGGGTACCCGACCCAGACGGCGGTGACGAGCTGCGGCGTGTAGCCGACGAACCAGGCGTCGCCGTAGTTCTCGGTGGTGCCGGTCTTGCCGGCCACAGGGCGGCCATCCGCCAGCTGGGCCTGCCGGCCCGTGCCGCCTGTGACGACGCTCTGGAGCAGCGAGGTGACCAGGGCAGCCGTGTTCTCGGTCAGCACCGGTCTGCCGATCGGGCGGTTGTCGTCCACGACGCGTCCGACCTCGTTGCGCACCAGCGAGATCGCCCGTGGACGGTTCCCGAAGACGGAGCCGTCGATCCGGCGCCCCCGGTAGGCGAAAGCGGAGAAGGCGCGCGCCATCTCGAGCGGGTTGACCGCCTCGGCCCCGAGGCCGATCGCGAAGTACTTCTTCAGTGGGCTCGTGATGCCGAGACGCTTCGCCGTTCGCACCACAGCGGCGGGCCCGACCAGCTGCGTCAGCTGTGCGTAGACGGTGTTGTCCGAGAACTCGGTCGCCGTCGCGAGCGAGATCCGCCCGAGGTCGGAGTTCTCGTAGTTGCGCACGTACCAGACCTTGTCGCCGAGGGGAATCTGCACGGGCCCGGACTCGAACTCCGAGTCGGGCGAGATCCCACCGCGAAGCGCGGTAGCCAGCACGAACGGCTTGAAGGAGGAGCCCGGCTGGCGCTCGCCCTGCACCGCGAGGTTGAACTGGCTCTTGCGGTAGTTGTTGCCGCCGATCATGGCGAGCACGCTGCCGTCGCGGGGGTCGACGGCGACGAGGGCGGCAGAGGGCCCGTTCGGGTCGGTCAGCCACTTCGTGATCGCCTGCCGCGCGAAGCGCTGAACGTTGAGATCGATCGTCGTCTTCACGCGCAGCCCGCCGCCGAACACGCGGCCCGAGCCGTAGCGGTCGATCAGTTGCTGCGTGACGTAGTTGGTGAAGTAGGGAGCCGGGCCCTGCTTGCCGGAGAGGTGCACGTCCTCTGCGCGGGGCAGTTGCGCTCGGGTGGCACTCGCGTAGTCGCGGTAGGTGATGTCTCCCTGGTCGAGCATCGACCGCAGGACTACGTCGCGCCGCTGCCGGGCGGCCTGCGGGTTCGTCACGGGGTCGTAGCGTGAGGGGTCGCTCGGGATCCCGGCAAGGAGCGCAGCCTCGGCCAGGCCCAGCTCCTTGGCCGGGTGCTGGAAGTAGGTCAGCGAGGCCTGCTGGATCCCGTAGGCGCCGTTCCCGAAGTAGATCGTGTTCAGATAGGCGGTCAGGATCCGGTCCTTCGACCAGCGCTGCTCGAGCTGCCAGGCGAGGGCCGCCTCCTTCAGCTTCCGGGCGATCGAGCGCTGGCTCTTGACGTAGGTGTTCTTGACGAACTGCTGCGTGATCGTCGAGCCACCCTCGACCACGCGGTTGCTGCGCACGTCCTGCCAGACGGCGCGAATGATCCCGTGCACGTCGACTCCGCGGTGCTCGTAGAAGCGCTTGTCCTCGACCGCGACGATGGCCTGCTTCATCAGCGGTGCGATCTTGTTCGAGGGAACGAGGATCCTGCTCTGCCGGCCGCGCAGGACTGCGAGAATCCGCTGGCCCTTCGAGTCGTAGACGTAGCCGTCCACCTCGCGCTGCTGGAGTCGGCCGGGATCGAGGGATGGAATCTCGCTCGCGATCGACGTGACCAGCCCGAAGGTGAACGAGAGCGACCCGAGCACGAAGAGGATCAGGAGGAGGCCGAGCAGGCGCAGCTTGCGGATCTTGCGCCGCGGTTGCTTGGACTCCTGCGGGGGGCCGGTAGGCGGCACCAGAACCGCAGGATTGTAGCTATAGACTCGACCGTCACATGGGCGTCGCCGAGCTGACCCGCAACGCGGTCGACGTGTTGCCGCAGGGAGGGCTCGAGCGCAAGCTGGCCCTCGGGCGCCCGTTGCGCGTGAAGCTCGGGATCGACGTCACCTCGCCCGACATTCATGTCGGGCGCGGGATCCCGCTCCAGCGAATGCGTGCCTTCCAGGACGAGGGCCATGTGGGCGTGCTGATCATCGGCGATTACACGACCCGCATCGGCGACCCCTCCGGCCGCTCGTCGGAGCGGCCGGTGCTGAGCGATGAAGAGATCGAGGCGAATGCGCAGACCTACCTCGACCAGGCGATGGTGATCCTCGACCCGGACCGGACGGAGATCCGCTACAACGGCGAATGGCTGGGGAAGCTGTCCTACGCGGAGGTCGTGCGGCTCGCGCGCACCATTACCGTCGCCCGCATGCTCGAGCGCGACGACTTCGCCAAGCGCTATCTAGCGCAGGAGCCGATCTCGGTCTCGGAGCTGCTCTACCCGTTGATGCAGGCCTACGACTCGGTCGCGGTCGAAGCCGACGTCGAACTCGGCGGCACCGACCAGCTCTACAACCTGCTCGCCGGCCGCGAGGTGATGGAGGCCTACGGGCTCGAGCCGCAGGTGGCACTGACGACGCCGATCCTCGTCTCGTGGGACGGCGACAAGATGAGCTCCTCGCTCGGGAATAACATCCCGCTCACTGCGTCGCCCGAGGAGATGTTCGGCCGGACGATGCGCCTGCCCGACTCCCTTCTGCCCGAGTGGTACCGGCTCGTGCGAGAGCAAGGTCTGGCGGCGGATGCCGACCCGCTCGAGGCGAAGCTGGCGCTGGCGCGGTTCATCGTCGAGCGCTCGCACGGGGAGGAGGCGGCACGGCGGGCAGAGGACCACTTCACGCGCGTGGTCCGAGAAGGGCAGGCACCGGAGGAGGTTCCGGAGGCGCCGCTCCCCGAGGGCGACCCAGTGCACCTACCGGCGGTGCTGGTCGAGCTGCTTGACGTCGGCTCGACGAGCGAGGCGCGCCGCCTGATCTCGCAGGGGAGCGTAAAGATCGACGGCCAGGTCGTCGGCGACCTCGACGTGCCCCGTAGCCGCCTCGAAGGAGCCCTTATCCAGGCCGGGAAGCGTCGCTTCGTCCGCTTCGGGCCTGCGTGACGGGAAAGCGAGGTTTGCGCTATCATCCCCGGGCCGCTCGACAGGGCGGCGTGTGAGAACGTCCCTGTACCTCGACCAGGAGCGCCTTCGGACGCAGACGGATACGACAGTGATCCGAGCTACGTGGGCCTCTGGTGCGAGTCGGAGGCTTTTTTACGCGCCGGCCGCGGCGCTGGTCTTTGAAAACTCAGCAGTGCGATCACGCCGAGACCTCGAGCCTTCGGGCAAGAGGCCTTAAAAAAACCCGTCAAACCCCTCTTCGAGGGGTGAGACACTTTTGAGCTCAAGCTCAATGTGATCGGTTTGCACCCGTTCGCGGGTGCGACAGATCTTCACGGAGAGTTTGATCCTGGCTCAGGACGAACGCTGGCGGCGCGCTTAACACATGCAAGTCGAGCGAGAACCTAGGCTTCGGCCTAGGGGACAGCGGCGAACGGGTGAGTAACACGTGGGTAATCTGCCCTCGACATCGGGATAGCCCGGGGAAACCCGGATTAATACCGAATGGCCCATCCGCTTTTCGGAGCGGCTGGAAAAGGTAGCTTCGGCCTCCGGTCGAGGAGGAGCCCGCGGCGGATTAGCTTGTTGGTGAGGTAATGGCTCACCAAGGCTACGATCCGTAGCTGGTCTGAGAGGACGATCAGCCACACTGGGACTGAGACACGGCCCAGACTCCTACGGGAGGCAGCAGTGGGGAATCTTGCGCAATGGGCGAAAGCCTGACGCAGCGACGCCGCGTGCGGGA
>WNGF01000750.1_pt1 | contig 53877 bp, 58 predicted proteins | sample 5400641 | NCBI WGS metagenome assembly WNGF01 (sample SAMN13153371, study PRJNA577476) | soil metagenome | isolation source: 80 cm soil or saprolite under grassland replicate 2 | place: USA:California | collected 2016-06-15 | reverse complement strand
CGCACTAGGGCGCGGCCGTTGCTGACCACTCCGATGACATCAAATTCGGTTTCGAGAAGTCGCTTGCACAACTCCGCCACCAAATTATGGTCGTCGGCAATCAGAATGCGAGAACGGTTCGTCATTGTCATACCCTTTCGGAGAACATGCACATCGTTGTTTCGGCGCGAAACTCGCTCGGCGCTAACGTCCTTCAAAGTCCCGTTTGGGATGGTCGGCGCTGCTCAAGCCTATTCTTGTCCGAAAGAGTGCGGCCTGGCTAGCGACTCCTTCTTTCGGATTAAGGTTTCGCTGGTCATTGTGCCGCTGACCAGCCGCGCCAATTCGGTTTCCGGGGTGATGAACCGCGAAAAGCCGCAATCCAAGCAGACCAAGACCTTCGGGAATACGAGGACGCCCGGCTTGGCGAGATTTTGAGGGCCGCGGAAATGGATGTTTATTTCAGCAGTGAATTCCGCCTGACCGCTCGATGCGCATGACCCACAATACATAACCCAACCTTCGTCCAACTCTTAGATAACTTAGAGACGAAAAATTCTAAAGAACCAAAAGAACGTCTGTCTGTTCAAAATTGAACACGTGCGCAAAATCTTCAACCTACGCGCCTTTGGAATAGCAAAGATGGTTTGCACTACTCGTGGAGGACAATAGCCAAGAGCGAACTATGGACCTTCAGTTCACCATTGTACTCAATGAAGCCAAGCTTTCTGAATCGGTTCATGAAGAAATTCACCCGCGGGCGGGTTGTACCGATCATTTCCGCCAGGATCTCTTGAGTCATGTTAGGGATCACGATCTCAGACACCGGTTTTTTCCCGAAGCGGGCGAGTATTAGAAGCGCTCGTGCCAGCCGCTTTTCGCTCGAGTTGAACAGTTGATCGATCAAGTCCGCTTGCGTGCGGTTGTGACGTTCGATCACGTAAGCCACGAATAAGTCAGAAAAGGCGTGCTCTTCGTGGAGCGTGCGGAGCATTCTGCTCTTTTCAATTCTCAGAGTAGAACATGGCATAATTGCAGTAGCAGTTGCCAAACGGAGACGTTGATCCGAGGCGATGCACTCCTCGCCCAAGAAATCGCCGGGGCCGAGCAGCGCGATCGTTGCTTCTCTTCCTTGCTTGGAGAGTACGTTGAGCCTTACCCTGCCTTCCTGAATGTAGAACACAGCGTCGGCACGCTCTCCCTGCGAAAAGACAGCTTGATTTGGGCGGTATTGGTGGACCGTCGTGCCGATCCCGGCTTTCGCTAAAAAGGCCTTGGAATCAAAAATTTTGATTGGCTTCGGACGGCGCTGGAGTTTGGGCAATCTGCGAGGTGATGGCATATGAAGCTCCCCTCAGAGTTCCATGTGGAATATATTTTAATACATAGTATCAAGAACGATCCCAGAAAGCGCTGGAAACGGTTGCCTCGATTTAGTTCGTAACGATCGTGGCCGGATCACGGGCCACCCTCCACAATCCCGTGGAAGAGTGGCCGACAGGACTAAGCCGCTGGTGTGGCGGACGCTATACGCGTGGGGTGAAAGAAGCGCAAGGCCGCCAGCCGCTGCGTTACGGTATTCGATGCCAACTTCCACCGAGTGAACAATGCTGCTTGATACTCGCGAATATGTTCTGGGCCAAGCTGGTCGGGCGGGCGATGAAAGTAGCTACTGAAATGCTCCACCGTGCGGATGTAGGTGCCGATGGTTGACTCGGCGTAGTTGCGGCGCCTCAACTCCTCAAGCATGATCTGACGTAGATGGGTCACAGAGCGTTCCTCCGCTGTGACACAAACTAGCTCAGATCACCTCGACCGTCGGCTCAGCAATACGCGAATGCGTCCGCCGCAAAGCGGCTTAGTTCAAGTCGGCCTACGGGAAGTGATCGCGATTGCTCGCAGTTGACGGGCTACACAGAAGTAATCAGTAAGAAATCCAGCTTCCGATTGGCCAGCTACCCAGAGATTGTGTGATTAGGGGGTTGGCAATTACCCGGGAGTGGCGACGGGATCGCGTCGGATAGAAGGTTTAGCGCAACCTCTTGGGCAGTTCGATGAGTTCAGCATTCAGTAAACGAAAAGCATTGCTTTAACAAAACATTGTAAACAGTTTAATATAAAGGTGGTGGAGGCGGCGGGAGTCGAACTACTTCACGTCCAATAGATTCTGTAACTTGCTGATTTCATTAATCTCAGAATCTTAAGAAATCACAGGAATCACATGGCTCCAGCACAAAAGCAGCACAACAAAATCGCATGAGGAAGGCGAGCCAACTTGTTCACTTTCTCTGACGCTGAACCGAACAGCATACCCAAAGTTCACCGTCGCTCTGATATTTTTGTGAATCACGAATCCGGAATGGTACGGCCCTGGAATTTGTCTGAGAACGGTTTTCGATTATGTCATGATTTTCCGGGTTGCTGCCGAGTCGCGGGTGACCCTGAAATAAATCCTCCAGATTGTCGTTTTTCCTTTATTCGTCGACCTCCTTGCACATGAAAACGCCGGCTTTTTCGGTGGCGTGGTAATTCATTAGGCGTTCCTGCGCGGTGCAGAGTTGGGAGGTTCCTGTAGGACGGTACCGTGGGCTTAGACTAGGTGGGAAGGGCTACGATGCCCGTTTTTGCGTGACGAGATCCAGCCGAGAGCGGTGCGTTTCCCTCATTTGTTCTGTCGAGACAACCTTGCGACCAAGGTCGGCAAGTCGAACAAGCTCATGCTGGATGGCTTGCAAGCGTTCATTCCTTTGTCCGTGAGCGACTTGAGCATCTGCTCCATTCCAGCCCTCACGCCGAAATTGTTCATTTAACTTTTGAATGTTAGCGATCTCTTCTCGGAGACGCCCAATCTTGTCCCGAAGGACTGTTAGATGATCCATATCATTAGGATAACTTATTTGGACAACTTCCCGCGTGATTGCAGGCAGCGTCCGCAACCCGCCCGCCCACCTGAAGGTCTGGTCAATTTTGACCAGTCTTTCTTCCCCAACAACCTGATACTAAAGATGGAAGATTGCTGTCCGCGAGAAAGAACTTCTACACCAGTGGGCGAAATGAACGGACGTTGCCCACCTGAGTCAACGCTAACGAGCGCTACTCGTTCTCGAAACCTTCGCCACGCAGCTCCGAGCAATCCTGGGACAATTTGATGTCAGAAATAGAAACAGTACCTTCGACCGGAATCCTAGAATTCGTTAAGAGGCACCCGGTGGTGTCGCATCAAGTGTCAGCAGCGCCGATTCGCCCGCGCTCTGGCGCCGGGCTGCCGAGCCGGATCGCCGTGCTTGGCAACTACCTTCCCCGCCAGTGCGGGATCGCCACTTTTACCACCGACCTGTGCGAGGCAATTTCCACGGAGTATGGATCGGCCCGACTGTTCGCAGTCCCGGTGAATGATACGGAATCAGGCTATGCATACCCTCCACGGGTGAGACTCGCGCTTCAGCAGGATGATCTGTCATCTTACGAGCAAGCGGCTGAGTTCCTGAATTTCACCAATTTCGATTTGGTGTGCCTGCAGCACGAATACGGAATCTTCGGCGGGCCTGCGGGCAGTCACATTTTGGGTCTACTGCGTCGCCTCAAGATGCCAGTCATAACTACCCTGCATACGGTGCTCCGGGAACCGAATCCCGATCAACGACTAGTGATGGAAGAAATCGCTGCCATATCAGATCGTCTGATTGTCATGAGTCAACTTTCATCCCAGTTTTTGCAGGAAATCTTTAAGGTGCCCGCCAGCAAGATCGACATGGTTCCGCATGGCGTCCCTGATTAGGACCGCTTTGCCGTGGAGGGGAAGGCCGTTCTGCTCACGTTCGGCCTGCTCTCACCCAACAAGGGAATTGAAAATGTGATTCAAGCCTTGCCGCAGATCCTGGCGAAGCACAAGAACGTGGTTTACATAGTCGCAGGCGCGACCCACCCTCACATTCTCCGCCGCGAGGGCGATCGCTATCGATCGTACCTGCAGGCCTTGGCAAGGGAAGTCGGAGTGGAGTCGAACGTGATCTTCCATAACCGCTTCGTAAGTCCCGAGGAGATGGTTGCATTTATCGGCGCAGCGGACATCTATATCACTCCTTATCGTCATGAGGCCCAAGTTGTTTCGGGGACGCTTGCTTATGCGTTAGGTGCGGGCAAGGCGATCATCTCCACTCCCTACTGGCATGCGATCGAGTTATTAGACGATCGCCGAGGCGCGCTGGTTCCTTTTCAAGACTCGGACGCGATTGCGCGAAAGGCCGTCGAACTCTTGGATACTCCCGCAATACGGCACGCTATGCGCAAACGTGCCTACATCTATGCACGGGACATGGTTTGGGAAAGTGTGGCGCAGGGGTACATGGCAAGTTTTGAGCAAGCTCGCGCTGACCGGGCGCGGCAGCCGCGGGCGATGTTCGCGGATGGGTCGCCGGAAAAATGCCTTGATCAGTTGCCAGCGCTAAAACTCGACCACTTGCATCGGCTGACCGACGACACCGGCATACTCCAGCACGCAACCTTTGCCGTGCCCAATTACAGCGAGGGATATGCCACCGACGATAACGCCCGCGCGCTCCTTCTAGCCGTCCTGATCGAGCAACTTGGAGGAACCGAGTCGGCGGGAATTGAAAAACTTGCTGCGCGGTATCTGGCGTTTCTAGGCCATGCGTTCAATCCGGAAAACGGAAGGTTCAGGAATTTTCTTACTTACGAACGCAAGTGGACGGAGGCCGCGGGCTCGGAGGATTCTCATGGTCGCTCGTTGTGGGCGCTGGGAACGGTTCTGGGACGCTCTCAAAATCACGCGCTGCGAGGTGCGGCGGGACGTCTTTTCGAGATTGCTGTCCCCGCGGTCCTGGCCTTCAGCAGCCCTCGCGCCTGGGCGTTCGCACTGCTCGGGATACAGGAGTACCTCGACTCTTTTCCAGGCGATCGAGATGCTCAGCAGATGAGATCGGTACTGGCAACTCGGCTGCTTGAGCTCTACGGCTCGAACCAGTCTGCGGAGTGGAACTGGTTTGAAGATGTTCTGGCTTATTCAAACGCCAGACTGCCACAAGCGGTTCTGATTGCCGGACGTCGCAGCTCGGATACCCTGATGGTATCGGCGGCCCTCGGAGCACTGAGTTGGCTGACGGAGATACAGCGCTCCGCGGAGAACGATCATTTTGTGCCCATTGGGTCGCAGGGGTTCTACCGTAAGGGAGGCGAGAAAGCTCGTTTCGACCAACAACCGGTGGAAGCCGGCGGGGCCGTTTCCGCGTGTCTCGAAGCTTTTCGCGCGACCGGGGAAGATCGTTGGATCAAAGAGGCTTGGTCGGCGTTCAACTGGTTCTTGGGCAACAATGATTTGCAGATTGCCCTATACGATCCTTCAACCGGTGGTTGCCGGGACGGACTGCATCCTGAACGGGTGAATGAAAACCAGGGAGCAGAATCGACTTTGGCGTTCCTGATGGCGCTGCTCGAAATGCGCTTGCTCGGAGAAGTTGATCGTCCAAAATCACGGCGTGATCTATTCATTGCCCGCAACAACAATCTTGAGACTGCAAGTGTACTGTGAAATCGTTTTGCGTGAAATCCCGTGAACTCCTATGAGCGTTGCCATAACAACTCGTTACGAACCTCTTCTGCTTCGGCATCCCGCGAACCCAATCTTAACCGCAAAGGACTGGCCGTACTCGATCAACAGCGTCTTTAACGCAGGTGCGACATTATTGGCCGACGGATCGACCCTGCTGCTGTGCCGGGTAGAGGATCGACGCGGCATCTCGCACCTTTGTGCCGCCCGCTCTCGAAACGGCGTAGATGGATGGAAAATTGATAGTGAACCAACGCTACTGTCGAGCCCGAAAGAGTATCCCGAAGAGCTCTGGGGTATCGAAGACCCTCGCATCACCTTTGTGCCTGAACTGCAGCAGTACGCAGTGACATACACCTCGTATTCGCGCGGTGGGCCCGGAGTGTCGTTAGCCTTGACCAAGGATTTTCGCAGCTTCGAGCGATACGGCGTCATCATGTCACCGGATGATAAGGACTCCGCCCTTTTGCCGCGAAGAATCGACGGGTATTGGAAGCGCGGCGCGGCGCCTGGTGGGATGCAAACAAGATTGGTTTGTCACCGCCTCCAATCGAGACATCTAGAGGATGGCTTGTGCTCTATCACGGAGTACGGCACACGCCTTCCGGCTGCTTGTACAGATTGGGAGTCGCATTATTCGAGCTTGAGAATCCGGAAAAGTGTCTGCTACGTGGCGATTCGTGGATCTTTGGGCCAGAGGCCGACTACGAGCGTCACGGCGACGTGGACGACGTCGTGTTCCCCTGCGGATACACGATCGACGCCGATGGCGATACCATCAATATTTATTACGGAGCTGCGGACTGCTCGATTGCCCTGGCTCGCAGCAGCGTTCGCACTCTGTTGAAGTGGTTGGACGCCAACGGAAGCAGTGAGCGGAGGCGAGATCAGGACCGATGAACCCGCTGCGCTGGATGTTTCAATTCGCCCTTTGCTGTCATCACGGGCATTTGAGCCGTGTGTTTACAATCAAGAAGCGGACGTACAAGGTGTGCTTGGATTGTGGAGAAGAATTTGTACTGCCAAATTCCATCACCAAATCCCTATTACAAGCCACTGCCCCACGTTGCTGATTACTACCGCGCACAGCTGAAAGCGATTCGACAGGCGGAGGTTTCGTTGATTTGATATAGGACACTCAGGCTTGTGCCGCCTCCATTCTCTTACATGTGAGCTATCTTGCTCAGACACGAGAGCCGGCGCCTGTCATTCTTTATTCTGTTGAGCGTGTAGACGGCGCCGCGACCGCTGATTCGTAGCTCTCATCCTTTAAGCTTCAGATGGGCTGACTTAGCTCAGAGGACCTGAAAGAGAGAGAGAAGAAGTGCTCGTCTCCACCATCATGATCGCCGCGCTGGTAAAGAATAGCTGGTCTAAATTGTTCACTTCCGCGGTCACAGAGGGCACATCCCGGAAAATGCGCACCGATGCGAATCTGCAAGCCTGCGGAAGAATGTGAGCAATTCGGCACAGAATGGTATGGCCTGGCGGTGTCATCCTGAACTTGCCGGATATGCCAACCGAGAAGCTACTCTCGCCAGGCCGTTGGAGGCAATCCCGGCGCTCCGGGGAAGTAGCGTAGGGTAGATCAATGGCACCCAACTTTCGTCGGCTGCTCAATCGTTTGCGTATGAAGCTAGCTAGCATCGCTGACTCATTGATTAATTCGCGCGCAACGCTCAAGCCGGCCGACCAAAATTTCAGAGGGCAAAGGATGTGCCCGTTTTGCGGATTGATTACGCCACGCCAGAAGAGATGCTGCCTGGAATGCGGCAAGGCTCTCAAACCGGCCTAGACGCTGCCTGATCAATAGCCAAGGCATTCGCTATTGATTGCATGAATGGGTGGAGGCTCTGATTCCTCCAAGCTATTTTCGTCATACTCCATGCGAACTGTGACGCTCAGATATGCGTACAATAGAGTATGCAGATTGAAGCACACCTCGACGCGGAAACAATCGAACGCTTGGAGGAACAGAGCGAATTACTGCTAAGGATGTACCAGGCAGAATTTGCTAAGGATCCAACCAGCCTGGCCACCGAATCCTCCCGCAGCAATATGATTGCTTTGCGCCACAGTATTAACCAGATTTATGGTGCCGCCGCTGGGCTTGACGTAGCTAATGCCATGGGTTTTCCAAATCATGCCGGTGCATAGACGAGTAGGCCGCCTTCGCAAGACTTCCTTTGACAAGTAAGACACGGAAGCCTACGGTGGTTAGTGAGCGTGTACGTTCTTCCACTCTTTCAGATCCTCTGAACTAAGTCAGCCCATCTGAAGTTTTCCCACCTTAGTTAGGTAACGACGTGAAAGGATCACATTACATGAAAAGAATCATGCTTACGCTTCTTGCTTCAGTCGTGGCATCCGCCGTTCTGAGTCCGCTTGCCGTAGCAAAAAAGCAACCCACAAATGATCAGGCGGTTGCAGCCATCACCCAGTTTGAGAACGATGCTGTAAAAGCTAATCTTGCTGGAGATTCATCTTTCGTCGAGAAGAATTACGCCGACGATTGGACCGGCGGCTTCAGCGGTGGAATCTGGACAACGAAGGAATCCCTATTGGCGGATGCAAAAGACTCGGCCAACAATAAAATGAACAGTGAACAGATCAGCGATCTCAAAGTCCGCGTCTACGACAACAACACCGCGATCGCGACCTATACCGATACTTATGATGGAATGGTCCGGGGCGAACACCGCGTCAAGACTGTGCTCAGTACCGATACTTTCGTCCGGCAGAACGGCATGTGGAAACAGGTTGCCGGCCATAGTTCCGTAGCCAAGTAGGACGGGACGACAGTAGTTCGACGTGCTGCCAGTGCCCCAGGTTTCGCAACAGGTGCGAAACCTGGGGCACTTTGACGGCGATTCCTGCATAAAGTTTTTATGAGATGACCGAAGACTAGCGGGCCGGAGCACATGGTGGGCGACTAGTTTGAGACGCTCAATCGTGTAGAACGACATTGAGCAGCGAGCTGTGGACTTGCAGCCCGCCACCTTCGCCTCCGGCGTAGTCAATGAAGCCTAATTTCCTGAACCGGTTCATGAAAAAACTGACCCGCGAACGGGTAGTGCCGACCATCTCTGCCAGAGTTTCCTGACTGATCCTGGGAACCACGGTCTCAGGAACTCCTTCCTTTCCAAAATGAGCCAGCATAAGAAGGACACGGGCCAGTCGCTTTTCACTGGAATTAAATAATTGGTCGACCAGGTCCTCTTCATAACGGATATTGCGCGCCAATAAATAAGCGACGAACATATCGGAAAGTGTGTGTTCCCGATGAAGCGCTTCCATCATGGCCTTTTTTTCAATTCGCAGGACAGAGCAGTCCGTCATTGCGGTTGCCGTGCCCATACGGAGAGCTTGGCCGGCAAGCGAACCTTCGCCGAAAAAACTCCTATCACTCAATATCCCGATCGTTGCTTCCTTGCCAGTTTTGGAGACAACCGCGAGTTTTACTTTTCCCGTCTGCAGATAGAAAACCGCATCTGCCGGATTTCCTTGCGCGAAAATGGTCCGCTTCTTCGGAAAGAGCATAGCTTTCCTACCCTCACCAATTGTGGCAAGGAGTGCCTCGGGGTCGAATTCGCGGCTTTTCTTGGCAACTGCACTGGGACTCATCGTCTCTAATTTTAGTCCAAAAGTGGCGCAAACTCGGCACAATCACCCCCAGTCCAAAGTCAATACTTACCTCCCGCCGGAAATGAGCCATTCTGCTCAGTATTCCTTTAGAGAATGAGCGAACCTAGGGATGGCTCAAGAGAGCAGCCTTCCGTCAAACCAGACGGCCTAGCTGCCCTTGGGCCAGCAGCTTGCCCGAAGACGGTGGTTCCGGGCCGTTGCCGCAAGGAGGAACGACATGCATCCGGAAGAGTTAATGAAGCCTGACCTGCTCAGCGAATTCGTGCTGTTGACCTTCGGCACGCTGACACTCGCATCACTTGTACTGTTCGTAACGACTACGCTTGCTCGATTTTGAGCGCAGGAGGATTTATCACGCCAACCCTAAAAGTCGGAACGATTTTGATCGAAGAGCGCCCTCGGATCACGAAATTTCTTGAACTGGAAAGTGAATCCTGTTCGGGAAAATGGAGCGTAGTCCGTGGACTCGATGGTTTCGCCCTCGATCGCAAGATCCATGCGGCGGGGTGGAACTTCTTTTTCATGGCGGCAGAAGTAAAGGTGATGTTCTTTGGCGCTCCCGGAACGGCCAAGATTAAGAACGCCTTGCACAGGATTCTCGCGAAGGTGAGACTTCACAACTTCAACTGCCTCGAAGTGACCGGCATTGTAGCCAACCGCTTTCTTGGTGTGCCCTATACCACTGTTTCCGCGCACTCACGCCATATCCAACAGAGCTGTTATTTGGATGGCGCCGAGGAGCGCCGGGCGTCCCAGCACAATGCCGCTTCGGCCAAAGATTGACCGCATTCGGCAATTGCGGTTCAACCCGTGGTAAGCGCATGCGGGAGGCACTTTGACATCTCCGGTCGATCTGTATCTCGCAACAATTGTCACGGCGATGTTCCTGGCAGGCTGCGTCCTCTTGGTCTTGAGTAGACGTGAACGATCTCAGGAACGAAAACGGTGGCATGGTAAATCAGGCGGTTGAGAGGTTGAGAAACAATTTGTCTTCTTGCCGGCGTTACTTACCGGGACCTAATTGCGGTGGAACTTTCGATGACCAAAGCCATCAGTGACGTCAGCTCCGCGCTGGCAAAGCCTGTTCTGGCCTGAACTTCTCCAAGTGCTCACTTCTCTCGGTTTATCTTCGTGAGAGGAATGCGCCTGTCTTTGCAGAAGTAACTACTTGTCAAAAGCCGCCAGACGGCGATCTCGATGAGGATCGGTACGTGGTAAGCCGGTGCTAAGTTCACATTTCTCTCCCGGCCTAGCTCCACAGGTGGGGCAGCGAACCGATAGCGCTTGTTTCTCGCTCACTTTCATAATTGCATAATGCACCGCTCGCTCGACTGGAAGCTGGTCAATTCTGACCAGTGCACGCCACAAGAATGAGAATTCTGGTGCGGCACCTTTTCATCATGGGTCGTTGCATACGCGAATATTCAGTGTTTCCTGTATTTCCGCAGGAATAAGCACGTGCTAGGTTGGTAGAAGCTTCGGGGCTACAAATGGTCGGCGACATGGCGGAGTTAGGACATTTCCGATTTCGAATAATGGCTGCTCTGCTGGCCTGCGCCGCACCATTTCAGACAATCCCGCTGACTGCTGAACAGGTACCCGTGCGCCACATGGAAGGCCTAATGCACGGTTTTCTTGCACTGCGCTCGCTTGATGGCAAGCGCCTTGCCGACGGTGAGATGACGCAAATCGCGGAGGGTGACCGGGTAACCAGCCGTCTGATTTTTCGCTTTAAAGATGGTTCGGTCTATGACGACACGACCGTATTCTCGCAGCGAGGCGCCTTCCGGGTTTTGAGCGATCATCTTGTGCAGCGTGGCCCATCCTTCAAACAACCGATGGAAACCTCGATCGACGCGTCTTCAGGACAAGTCACGGTGCGATATAGGGATCAGAACGGCGGGACAAAGATCCTGAAGGAGCGGCATGACCTGCCTCCCGATATCGCGAATGGATTGTTGTTTACCCTGGTGAAGCATATCCAGCCAAATGTGCCACAAACTATCGTGTCCATGGTGGCAACCACACCCAAGCCACGGGTGGTAAAACTTGAGATCCTTCCAGAAGGCGAGAAAGCGATAGCCAGTGGCAACACCAAACACGAAACGGCACGCTACGTGGTAAAGGTAAAAATCGGAGGTGTAGCGGGATTGGTGGCGCCGCTCTTCGGGAAACAGCCTCCCAACATGCACGTGTGGGTTCTCACTGGCGACGCGCCGGCTTTCGTCAAAATGGAAGGCCCGCTCTATGCCGGTGGCCCCGTGTGGCGGATTGAATTGGCGACTCCGGCAGGGTTTTAATCGCTCTCAGATGCGCTGATGAAAAGGCCTTCAGAAAACTTCCTGTCCAGCGGCGTTCGGATGCGGTCGGTCAGTCCGCTTTTCGGAATGAATCGTTTTCCTGTTTCCGCACATCCAATATATATCAGCTAAGTTTGATTCACCCAGCAGTTGAGAGTCGGTCCCGCCAACCAGCGCCACCCCTTATCACCCGCAGCGATTCTTCTAAGCAGAAATTCAAAATAGAAACAGGTAACACAATGGAACAAGGAACAGTGAAATGGTTTAACGACGCCAAGGGCTTCGGCTTCATCAGCCGCCAGTCTGGCGACGATGTTTTCGTGCATTTTTCGGCCATCCAGGCAGGCGGCTTTCGCAGCCTCCAAGAAGGCCAGACAGTCCAGTTCGACGTCACCAAGGGGCCAAAAGGCTTCCAGGCAGACAACGTCCGACCTGTCTAACTGAGGAAACAAACGACTGCCCGGCGCGAGAACTCGCGACCGGGCTGTTTTGTCTTGAACTGGTGTCACTCTCGTTGAAAGCTACGAGAAAAAGCCTGGTCACGGTCTCAATACATACGCAGACTCTTGAGCGAGGCGCGAGCGGTTCCGCCACTCATATTCGGCACAATCTTCAGTTCGAGTAGGGTGACGTTTGCAAGCTCAACTTGATATTCCTCGATCTCGCGGATTGTCCGAGGAGGGCTGCAGTTCCACTGCTGGCGGACAATTTCTCGGAACGAACTCCCGCCATCGGAAAACCAGCGCAAGACGAACTCTTGCGTGCGCGCGGTTTCGTTCTCTTCAAACACAAGCGATATCTGTTTCAGCCTTTGCGGCTGGTCAAACACGAGTCGAATCGTTTGAGGTCCCGGTTCTGCCGCGCGCCAGCCCCGCGTCTCTCCCGAAACGAAGATAGATTCGACTGGATACTCTTTCTCCTCTGAGGTGATCTCAACAATCGCGGCGCGCTCAACGTCCAGCCAGCCCTCAGCACGGGATCGCACGGTCTCTGGAGTTGGGGTGATAAGGCGTTTCCGCATACAAAGCCAGTTTACCTCTCGACCAACGCCTCGCAGTTATCGATTGAAAACACACGGCCTTTCTGAACCGATCCTCCGACGAATCCCATCTAATTGATATAGACTTTGATATAGGCTGGTTTGATTCACCCGCAGTTGAAAACCGGTTCCGCGCGTCCGCGTTACCCCTTCTCACCGGTGCAGCGACTCCTTCTCAGCAGAACCTTCCAGGCAAGACAGGAGATTATGAAAAACACAAAATTTCTGGTGAAAGTGGTTCGTGGTACTCGCGCGGCGGAATACGTTGAGCGGATCGACCGAAGCCCTGTCCAAACAACCCTCAAACGCAACCTGGCACTGGCCATGGGCAAGTTAACGGCCGAGGACGTCGCCAACTCTCTGGGAAATTCCCGGTGCATCCCGGAGCTCGTACCCGTCCAGGTCAGCGCGTAGCTAACCTCGGCCCGTCGAACTCATATGTTTGCTTTTCTTGCTCCGGAGAATGTAGTCCGCGGCGCGGAAACCAGCTACCGACCCGCTCTGAGAGGCCCCGGTGTTACCCAACTATTACAGAACCGGGGTGCCGTACTGATCGCGTCGACAATCTAATCAAGTAGTGAAAAGCATAATGAATATCGAGATCCTCGCCAAACAGCCCTCAACCAAGAATCAAGTGAATTGGGTTACGGCCCTCTTTATGGCTGCCTTCCACATCGGAGCAAGTGCGGCATTGTTTTTCTTTACATGGAAGGCATTGTTCATTGCGGCTTTTTTGTGGTGGATCTCCGGAAGCCTGGGGATTGGAATGGGCTATCACCGGCTGCTCACGCATCGTGGCTACAAGACTCCAAAATGGGTGGAATACTTTCTCACAGTATGCGCGACTTTGGCGCTTGAGGGCGGACCAATTTTTTGGGTAGCGACGCACCGCATCCATCACCAGTACGCTGACAAGGAAGGTGATCCGCACTCGCCGATAGATGGTACATGGTGGGCGCACATGGGCTGGATCTTGACGGGCAAATCCATGCATCACGACACCACAACGTTGACCCATTACGTTCCCGATCTCGCAAAAGACAAATTTCACGTGTGGATTACAAAGTACCATTACGTGCCCATGATCGTGCTGGGGATTGCGCTGCTTGCGACCGGTGGTCTGCCTCTCTTGATGTGGGGAATTTTCGTGCGTACGGTGCTCGGCTTGCACGCCACCTGGCTGGTCAATTCGGCTACACACATGTGGGGTTCACGACGTTTCTCTACCCGTGATATGTCCACCAACAATTGGTTCGTCGCGCTGCTGACCTTTGGGGAAGGCTGGCACAACAACCATCATGCCCATCCCACGTCGCCCCGTCACGGCTTGAAGTGGTACGAAGTAGACGTGAACTGGTATGGGATCTGGACTCTCAAAATACTCGGTCTCGCCAAACAGATCAAAGCAGTAAAGTTGCCAAAGTTAGTGCGGGAAGAAGCTCCCAGTGCTGGTTGAGATGATTCTCGCGCCTGCGCTAGCAGTTATGATTGATGCCGATATCTGAGAAGGGCAATTGGGCTATCGGTCCAACGGGCCGAATCGCACTTTCTCTTTGCGACATCAGAATGAGTAGAATTGTCGGCTAGTTGCCCCTTGCTAGTAAGCCGCCGTGCTGCTACTTCCAGAACCCGCTTGTTTCTGCCTTCATCTTGGTATGAGAGAAATCTAGCGCGGAACTACCACAGATCAAAATCTTAATTGGCTCCGGCGCGAACCTGTATGATGTGCTGCATCCACGTGAGTGATGACCCTCGGTAAAGACCGAGTTGTTCTTCGCGCCTGACACTATCAGGTCTGAACCCGTTTCGTTCTTCTCAACCTTTCGTTCTTTTGGAGAACTCAAGAGCAAGCGAGGCGACTGGGAGAAGCGCGGTGATTCGGGAGCGGCGACACAGTCACCTAAATCGAGTCGGAAGCATGACCCTTGCTCGCTGGTCACCAAAGAAGAGATGTCGCAGGCGTCGGGTGAGCAGTTCACCGAGGCCAAAGCGGAAGACAATTCCAACCGTTGTGTCTATATGAGTGCAGATGCATCGGTAGCCAGCGCGGGAAATCTCTAGCAGCTGGGACGGAATTGAATCACGGGCGATGATGCCCATCGCGAAGACGGCAGCTGACCTCGCAAAGATAACGCCTGGCGATGGGGAAACGAGAATTTCCGGATTGGGAGATGAGGCGAATTTTGCTATGTACGCGTTGACCGTGGGCAAGGGCGACGCGGCATTCATCATCCGGTTGAACTTGCCGAGTCGCTTCTCGCAGAGCATGCGGAAAGAAGGAGGAAAAGGGCCGGCAAATATATGCGGACGATATTCTCGCCATGGATAAAGCGCTGGCGGAGAAGGCGCTGACACGGCTTTGATCTTTAACTGTTCTTACGAAATTGCTCGGCGCCACCGCGCAGGCCAGTGACACTCCTGTGAATGCCGGAGGAGGCCCGTGAGACTCTTAGACACCGCTATCTCAATTGTGGATTTTAGGAATTGATTGAGTAACGGGCAACTTTCACGTAACCAGATCAGGTGAGAGTTGCCGACAACCCATGAACTGGCTTAGTTTGTGATCACAAGAGCATGTGCCGCGCCAGGGCCTCCGAATCTGGCTTGCGGCTGCTTGAGCACGAAATCTGGCTCGGCATAGCGTTTCTTAACTTCCAAAGAAACCTGTCGCAGCCAGGTTGTTCCGAGGTATCCGGGCATGGGACTCGGTGTAAATATCTGTGCGTTATTGGTAGGCCTGGCAGGTTTTAGTGGCTAGATGCTCTTCCGCTTCACTGTGCGTCGATTTGTGGGCTGGGTTAACTTGCTTTGGCGCATCTGACGCTCATGCATCGGGTTGTCCATCATTTTCAACATCTCGAGGTCCGTCATGGCCGGAGGGAGGACGGTTTTATGCCACGAGCCACGTATCGCAGTGATCGCCGAGTTGATGACTACATCAAGTCACTACCGAGTTGGCAGCAGAAAGTGTGCTGGCAGGTACGAGATCTAGTGCACGCTGCTGACGCGGCTGTTAGCGAGACCATCAAGCGCACCAAACTGCCGTATTTCATACTCAACGGCAACATTTGTGCGCTCTTGGGAGCCAAAGACCATATCAACATCTTCATCTATGACCCGATCGCGCCCGACCCGGAGGGCATCATCAACCAGGGGCAGGGCAACTCAGCAGCACGAGCGATTCAGGTGTACAGAGGCGAACCGATCAAAAAGCGTGCTCTCCTGAACCTCTTCAAGGCAGTGATCGCCAACAACCGGGCCGGCGGCTGGCGCCGCTTGCGGCGCGATCGGGAAGCCCGTTAAGCTCCTCGGCAAAGGGAGCACGTCTGAAGCGCACGGGTCTAGCTCGCAATAATTCCTAGAGTCCGGGCAAACCTTCCGTTATGGCTTTTAGGGAAGAGCAGCCGACCACACGCTCGTGATCCTTCTTGTCTTGAATCGCAGTGTAAGTACGTGTCCCGCTTGATACCCCTATCACAAAGGGGAGTGTTCTCGACGCGATCGAGCGAGAACCGTTTTCATTGACTGGCCGGTGCCGCGTCCGTAAGATGAAGCGACCAGAAATCAGGACATCTATATAGTGATTGACCAGACCATCTCGCATTACCGCATTGTCGAGAAACTCGGTGGCGGCGGGATGGGCGTGGTCTATAAGGCTGAGGACACACGGCTGCATCGCTTCGTTGCCCTCAAGTTCCTACCCGAGGAAGTTGCCTGCGACCCGCAGACACTCGCCCGCTTTCAACGCGAAGCCCAAGCCGCGTCCGCGCTGAATCACCCCAACATCTGCACCATATACGACATCGGCGAGCAGGATGGGCAGGCCTTCATCGCCATGGAATTCCTGGACGGGGTCACGCTGAAGCATCTCATCGCAGGAAAGCCGTTAGAAAACGAAATTACACTCTCGCTTGCCATCGAGATTGCAGACGGATTGGACGCCGCGCATTCCCAAGGCATCGTTCACCGCGACATCAAGCCGGCCAACATCTTTGTCACTAAGCGCGAGCACGCCAAGATTTTGGATTTCGGACTGGCCAAGGTCGCTTCCACCAGCTTTTCCAGCCAGATCGCGTCGTCGAACACAATGACGATGGCCGGCACGGTTGACGCCGAGCACCTGACAAGTCCCGGCTCCACGCTCGGCACCATCGCCTACATGTCACCAGAGCAGGCGCGAGGCAAAGAACTGGACGCCCGCAGCGATTTGTTTTCCTTCGGCGCCGTGCTTTACGAGATGGCGACCGGCGCTCTCCCGTTTCATGCCGGCAGTTCCGCGGAGATATTCAAAGCCATCCTCGACTCGCCGCCCGCGCCCGTCGTGCGACTGAATCCTTCAGTGCCAGCCGAGCTGGAGCGAATCATCAATAAAGCTTTGGAGAAAGACCGCAACTTGCGCTATCAGAGTGCGGCTGAGATGCGCGCCGACCTGCAAAGGCTGAAGCGAGACACGGACTCCGGACGCTCCGCCTCCTCCATCGCCGCGTCGAGCGGCATACATTCGTCTTCATCGGTCGCGGTGGGCGACAGCATTTCCAGTGCGCCCGTCTTTTCCAAGCCCAGCCGGTTCGGATGGAAAATCTGGGCGGCCGCTATCGGCGGCTTAGCCATTTTCCTCATCGCGGTATTTATCTATCTTCAGTCCCGACCGCTCCCTCAGCCCAAAGTATCCGGCTATGTTCCTATCACCCACGACGGCAATCAAAAATACCTTGGCGGAACGGATGGCGCACGGCTCTACTTTACCGAGTTCGGTGCCGTAGGCCGCATCGCCCAAGTGGCAAGTTCGGGCGGAGAAGTGGCGGCCATCGAAACGCCCGCCCCGACCATGGCATTGCTCGCGGTTTCTCCCGACGGGGGCACGCTGTTGGTAGCGGACGAAGTAGGCCAGACGGCATTCCACGGGCCGCTTTGGGCACTGCCGGTGCTTGGCGGATCACCCCGCAGATTGAGAGACGCCGCAGGACAGGACGCCGCGTGGTCTCCCGATGGTCAAACCATTGTTTACGCCGATGGGCATGACTTATGGCTGCTAAAGAGCGATGGCTCGGAGTCCCACAAGCTTTTCACCGCGCCTAATCAAACCTTCGAGCCTGTCTGGTCGCCGGATGGCACAGTGATTCGATTTAGAGTTGGAGGGGCATTCACTACCCGCGGTACGCTGTGGCAAGTCTCAGTCAATGGGACAGACCCGCATCCCTTGCTCCCCGCCTGGCACACACCTCCCAACGAATGTTGCGGCCAGTGGACTCCAGACGGAAAATACTTCGTTTTCCAGTCAGAAGCCAACATCTGGGGTCGTGCGGAAAAGGGGAATTTGTTCGGAAAGGCTGATACCCAGCCGGTTCAGTTGACCTCCGGGCCAATGAGTTTCTTTTCGCCTCTATTCAGCAAGGATGGCAAGAAGCTGTTCGTGGTAGGGGCACTGTCGCGCGGCCAGCTGGCTCGCTACGATACCAAGTCCGCAGCATTCGTTCCGTTTCTCTCCGGAATTTCGGCAGATAGCGTCAGCTTCTCCAGAGATGGCAAGTGGGTGACATATGTCAGTTTCCCGGAGGGCACGCTCTGGAGAAGCAAGGCGGATGGCAGCCAGCGAATTCAGCTCACCTACCCGCCCCTCAGCGTCAGACTGCCTAGCTGGTCTCCCGATGGTCAGCAGATTTTGTTCTATGCATTTTCGACTGGCCCAGAGCGGCCGAAGATGTACACGGTTTCAGCCGAGGGCGGAACTCCCCGCGAAATGGTACCTGACAACTCCGCAGAAGAGTGGGACACTACCTGGTCACCCGACGGAAGCAAAATCGCCTTCGGCAGCGGTCCAAGTGATCCTGCCAGCGCCGTCCGAATTCTCGACGTAAAGACGAACCAAATTTCGACGTTGCCTGATTCAAAAGGTCTCTTCTCGCCCCGCTGGTCGCCCGATGGACGATACATTGTCGCCATGCCTTTCGAGTCCCGCAGCCTTATGCTTTTCGATTTTTCCACGCAAAAATGGGATGAGATCGCGAAAATAACCTGCGGTTTTCCCAACTGGTCGAAAAACAGCGACTATGTTTATGTCCTGCACGAGGAGAATGACCCGGCCGTGATGCGAGTGCGCCTTCGCGATCACAAGGTCGAGCGAGTGGCGGACCTGAAGAACTTCCGGCAAGCAGGTTTCTACAATGTCTGGCTCAGCTTGGCCCCCGACGACTCCCCGCTTCTTCTTCGCGACACCGGCACCCAGGAAATCTACGCCCTCGATTGGCAGGTCCCGTATTAACGCTCGCGAGTGACGGGCAACTCTCACGTTAGAGTCGCGGCACTACTCTGATCATTGATCGGTGGCACGGAGGATCATCTCCAGCAGCGCGAAGAGCATTGGGCCATTGTTGATCTGGTTGGTAAGGGAGGCCACATTCGGACAGTTCCGGTTCCTGATTGGGTGAGAGCCGAACTGGACGATTGGCTCGCGGCGGCCGCCATTGATCGAGGAAGACTGTTCCGCCGGGTCAACAAAGTAGGAAGAACGTGGGGAGACGGGATGACCGTAAAGGCGGTTTGGCACATTGTGAAGGAATCCGCAAGACGCATCGGACTGGCGAAGTTGGCGCCGCACGATCTGCGACGCTATGCCGAATCCCGGATTATGCCGAGTTCCACCGCAGTGACAGCGTGGTTAAAGGAAGAGCGCGCAAACGGTTCGGCATAGTCAGAGTGGTGGGCAAGAGATAGTGGAGAGATGAAAACTTTCATCGATCCCAATCTGCTGCAACGGCTTCGGGTAGGCCCGCTGGCTCCCTATCTCGACGCATACCTAAAACACATTGAGCAGGAGGGCTTCCTGCCGTCGTCCGCTCCAATGCAGATGTACGCGATCGCTAGATTCAGCAAATGGCTCCGCGATCAGCAATTTGACTTGCACCAAGTGGATGAAGCTGCGGTGAACCGGTTCCTGAAACGTGATCCGGGCGTTGTCCACAGCTGCGAATTTGCTACCCTCCGTCGCCTTCTCGCGATGCTGCGACAAATTGGCATGACCGTGACGAAAGCGCCGGAACCAAGGAACTGTCATCAGCGATTCATTGTTGATTACCGGCGCTACCTCCTCCGGGAGCGCGGCCTCGCGGAAACCACATTGGTGTACTTGGTCCGATTTGCAGAGCAGTTTCTGTCCGATCGTTTTGGCAATGGAGACTTGAACCTTTCCGATCTTTGTGCCAAGGATGTAACGGATTTTGTCCAAACCCGCGCCCACCAGTTAAGCCCGGGACGTGCGAAGTTGCTGGTTACCGCTCTTCGCTCTCTCCTGCGCTACATGCGACACCAGGGAGAGATTTCCATCGACCTGGCAAGATGCGTGCCGCCGGTAGCCATGTGGTCTCTTTCTCCCCTCCCTAAGTTTCTGCCTGCCGGTGCAGTTCAACGGCTTCTCGATCATCGCGAGCGGGAAACCGTACAGGGAAAGAGGAACTACGCCGTTCTCTTGCTGCTCGCCCGCCTGGGTCTGCGAGCCTGCGAGATTGTTGCGCTGGAATTGGATGATATCGATTGGGACAACGGTCGGATCACCATCCATGGCAAAGGTGGACGCGTGGCCCAGATGCCGTTGCTATCCGACATCGGCGAAGCCATCGCAAGCTATCTGCGCTTCGGTCGCCCATGCTGTACCTGTCGCCGAGTTTTCCTTCGACATCGAGCTCCGGTGCGTGGTTTTGCACACTCCATCACTGTCTCCACCATCGTTAGGCGGGCACTGATAGACGCTGGCATCGATTCTGCGCGCAAGGGAGCGCATCTGTTCCGCCACACGCTGGCCACCGACCTGCTCCGGCAAGAAGTTTCCCTCGACGAGATCGGCGAATTGCTCCGCCATCGAAGTCCAAACACAACCGCCCTCTATGCCAAGGTGGACTTGATCGCACTGCGCACTTTAGCCCTTCCTTGGCCGGGAGGTGCTCGATGAAGACTGTGCGCGAAGCTGTCGGAGACTATCTTGCCTTGCGGCGTGGCCTCGGATTCAAACTGAAGAAGCACCAACGCATTTTGCAAGAGTTCGCATCGTTTCTCGAACAGGAGAGCACGTCACAGATCACCTCTCGGCTTGCTTTGCTATGGGCAACACAACCCAAGCACATACAGCCGGCAGAGTGGGCTGCCCGGCTATGCGTTGTCCGCGGATTCGCACGCTACTGGAGCGCAACCGACGCAACGACTGAGGTCCCGCCTGACGGTTTGCTGCCGTATCGCCCCCGCCGCGCAAAACCCTACCTCTATACCGATGAACAGATTCATCAACTACTGGAAACAGCCAAGAACATGCCAGCCGCTCACAGCCTGCAGCCGTGGACTTACCACTGCCTGCTCGGTCTTCTGGCCGTCACAGGTCTACGCATCAGCGAGACACTCAATCTACGGTCCACAGACATCGACTGGTCGGAAGGCGTGCTCACGATCCGCGATGCTAAGTTCAGAAAATCTCGACTGGTTCCTCTCCACGCTTCGAGCCTGAAGGTTCTCTCCGATTACGCAGTTCGCCGGAACCATCTGTTCGCGAGCCGGGGCAGCGGTTACTTCTTTCCCTCTCGGCGTGGTGCACGGCTAGATGAAGCGCAGGTTCGCCGCACCTTTTACACACTGTCGCGGCAGATTGGCATTCGCGGTGTCTTAGCCAGCCGAGGACCCCGCTTGCACGATTTTCGCCATCGCTTTGCAGTCCAGACGTTGCTGCATTGGCATCGCACCGGAGAAGATGTCAGACGCCGCTTACCCGTCCTATCCACCTATCTCGGTCACGCCCATGTCACAGATACCTACTGGTACGTGAGCGGTACGCCGGAACTAATGGAGGCGGTGGTAGAACGACTGGAGAAACGTTGGGAGGCTGGTCGATGAAAGATACAGCCAGCTTCCCAACTCTCTTAGAATCATTTTTTACAAAACGTCTGATTGCCCAGCGTAGAGCCAGTCCGCATACGATTGGCTCTTATCGAGATACGTTTCGTCTGCTGTTGCAATTTGCTGAGAAGCGATTGGCTAAAGCGCCGTCAAGGCTAAGGCTGGAAGACCTACAGGCGCCGTTTCTGGGCGTGTTCCTGGATAACCTTGAAAGCACTCGTGCGAATGGTGCACGGAGTCGTAATCTGCGCCTGACTGCGATTCGGTCATTTTTTCGCTATAGTGCGCTGGAAGCACCTCAGTACGCGGGACTGATCCAACGCGTGCTCGCGATTCCCAACAAACGGCAGCCCCGTCCGCTTGTGGGCTTCCGCACCCGGCCGGAGATCGATGCACTACTGAGCGCTCCAGACCGAGACACCTGGTTGGGTCGACGCAATCATGCGCTCCTCCTGACAGCTATTCAGACCGGTCTCCGCCTCTCCGAGATCACCTCGATTCGACAACAGGACATCAGTCTCGGTAAGGGAGCGCATATTCGATGTGAAGGCAAAGGACGCAAGGAACGATGTACTCCATTGGCCAAATCCACCGTCATGGTGCTAACAGCCTGGATCAGGGAACAGGGTGAAGATGATGGCACAAGAATCCTGTTTCCCACCATGCGAGGCTGTCGGCTTAGCGCTGACGCGGTGCAGCATTTAGTTCGGAAGTACGTTGCCGTGGCGCAAAAGACGTGCGCCTCATTGGCGGACAAGCGCGTTTCGCCTCACGTCCTTCGGCATACAACGGCAATGGAGTTGCTCCAGTCGGGCGTTGATCGCACTCTGATCGCACTTTGGTTGGGACACGAATCAGTAGAAACGACTCAGATCTATCTGGACGCCAATCTCGCCATCAAGGAAGAGATCCTGGCGAAGACAACTCCTATTAACGCAAAAGGAGGTCGCTATCGGCCTGACGATGACCTGTTGGCCTTCCTGAAAGGCCTATAACTCCCTCCCGGCTATGCCGAATCGGCTTGATCGTCTCAGTACCCCAACTCAACGCCAAATGCAGATGCTTCATATTCGATTCGGCATAATCCGGGATTCGGCATAGCGGCGCAAGTCGTGGGGAGCCAGATTTTTGATGTCAGCACGTTTGGCGGCCGCTTTAACCACGTGCCAGATCGCTTTCGGTGTGATTCCATCGCCCCAGATCTTATCGAGTCGATTTATTCTGCGGAAGATCGTCCCACGGTGATGGCAGCCGCCCCCAGTCCACTCATCAACCGCTCGTTTCGCCCACAAGGGAACCGGAACGGTACGGATGTGCTTTCCCTTGCCAACCAGGTCGGCAATCACGCAATGATCTTCGCGGACTTGAAAATCTCCGGTTCTGAGTTCCACTAGCTCCGCGCGACGCAGGCCGCATCCAATCAGCAGTGCCAGAATCGCCCGATCGCGTTTGCCTCGGAGACTGTCCGACGGCTTGCTGAGTAAAGCTCTGGACTGATCGATAGTCAACCAATTACCGATCCGAACGCCGAGACGCTTAGCTCCTTTTACACGACGGATTCCTGCCGCCAAGTCTGGGCTCAGAAGGCCCGTATCAGAGGCCTCATAGGCGAGACGTCTCACAGCGGCTAAGCGCACATTGATCGTGGAGGACGCGAGGTTCTTCTGTTCTAGAAAGAACCGGTAGCGAAGGACGACAGTTCGGTTGAATGAAAGACGCGGTTCGGAGCAATACCGCCCGATAAACTCGTCGATGGCATGACCGTATGATTCTTGCGAGCTGGCTGCGCCGAGCGAGTGAAGAACTGCCTTCGACTGCTCGAGGTCCGCTAGTCGAAGCATTGTTCTTGCTTTGGAGCGTTTCGATGTCTTCCTATGTGCCATACCGGGCGGCCTCCTACGCCGCACAAGTATGGTGGTTGAGTTCGAGGCTTATGGTCTCGAAGCCCGTTTCTGGATAGTTTCCGAGTTGCCGACAACTCGCGGAATTAACCTGCTGGGGAACTTACACCTAGAGTTGCGTCCCACGGTTTTTCTAGGAGGATGCTGGCACCGGTGGGCGCTAAGTCTTATCGTTGTTGTAACCACTAACGATGGCAATCGCACCGCTGATTCCAGAAATCACTGTGATACGCGTAGATTGGCGAAGTGCGCGATCGTTTCGGTTCCAACCCATAAGGCAATCTTGCCTTGCGCTTGCTTGAGGTCGTTGACGACTAGGGCGGGTTGCGGCGCGCCCTGCACGTACAAGCGCGCCTTGTCACCATGCACTTCGATCTTCAGCTTGGTCCATTCTCCCGGGACGACGTCTGCATAGCTCTCGTATTTCTCCGGGAACTCCTTACGCAATCGAAACCAGGGGAAGTCCGGATGAGAAATGTATTGGGTCGAATGGTTGCGTCGCACCTGGTCGTCGGCGCGCCCATTAGTCGGACGCAGGTAAAAGCATTCGTACTTTGCGACGTCCTTAGCGGCGTCAAGATTGACGCGGAAGGCCACACCGACGAATCCCCGCGGTGCTGTGCTCTTTGCCGTCGGGCTGGGATCACCCGTCAACTCGATTTCAATCGTGCCGTACCGAAATTCAGTCTTATTTAAGATGACAAGTTGAATCCCGTCGGCGACATCCGGCGGTGCGGTGTCAATCACGCGCAGCGCTTTTCGCCCCTTGTACGTTACCCATTCCGTTTTCACATTGCGGGCCTGCTGTTCGTTCAGTCTATCCAGCGGGACGGTCGTGGTCTTGACCGCAGCGTTTGGGCCCGGCGTTTGACCTCGAGCACCCACTGCGAGGGATGCCAACACAACAATGGCTGCGATGAGAGACTTCATGGCGAATACTTGCCTCCTAGACTCTGCAGCTTAGGATCGAGAGCTACCATCAATTAGCGGCTAAAATGACGCGAATCCAATCGCCGATGGCATCGTTTTATCTAAGGGATTGGCGCTGTGAATCGACCTTCTTCAAGACGTCATCCAGAGAACCTTGAAACACCAGAAGCTTCGTCTCCATCGCTGCACTCGCGCCGACCGCGAGGGGAATTTGTGGGTCTACGTGTTGACATGTCAATTCCGGGTTGCTCCACACGTTTCCGGTTGTACGTGTGAAACTGGCCACCACCCATTTGCCGTCACTCGAAACCGTTGCGATCAAGGGCTCGTCAACGGCGCGGGACTTGTTGTAGTACGTGATACCATCATTGTCTCTTTTTTCTACTTTTTTGGCGGGAATCGGCCAGGTGTAGGACGCCAAGTAGCGGGCAGGTAGCCATTGGTCGAGCGGTATCGTCAATCGACTCGGCGTTTCCGACGCTAAGAGATCAAATCCGTCCTTATGGTGAACATAGGTCCGCTCCAAGCGAACATCGTGAAACATGGAAGTGAGCCTCGGGTCGGTCGGGGCGTAAATCATTTCATAGACTAATTGGGATCGGTTCACGAATTCGTAGCTAAAGCGCACCCCATCGTCTTCCAGCATGGCAGTCGCTAACATGTGGAGACCGCCCGCGAAATCCTTTTCATATTGCAGCGACCGGCCGACCTGCCGCCAAGCAGGTCGATCTCCGTGCTGGCCTGGCTGAAACAGAAACAGATGCTTTCCTTCCGTGTCGCCCACATGTCGGACCGTGACGTGCTCAGGGAAAATCACCTCTATGGTCTTATCGCTGTCGGGATGACCCGGAAGTACAACCCGCAGCGTTGGATAGCTGTTTTCGTCCGCCACAACCAGGCGCATCCCGCTGGCATTCTGGACGGCAGGGGGAGCTTGCGTGCGCCCTGCTGGAGCGAAAAATAAACTAGCCAAAAGGCTAAACAGTAGGCGTTTTCGCATGGCTTTTTGCTCGACAATCCCGGCAGTTTAACCCGGGATTTCCATTTTGACCTCCCGGATGGCGTCTCTTATACACCCAACACTTTGCCAAGTAAATCAATCCGTCTTTCCTCGCCTGATCTTCCAGCTTGCGAGACCGCTAAACCCAGTTCGCGTTGATATTGTGATTAAGAACGGTGACGTGTATCGGCCCGCCGAAATGTATCCGGCATTCGGAATTCGTGCCAAGCAATGATTGGCGTATGACGGGCAACTCTTCGTTTATACGTTTTAGGGAAGGGTTGCCGACCATTCGGGAGTTAACCAATCTCGGTCAACACTGCGCCATAACACCTGACCTACCTGCTCCGCGACACTTTTGGGGGCGCGTCATCGGATTATGTGGACTCAGTCGGCATCCCAAAGCCCGGTCACAATAGAAAGTTGCCCAGCCTCGGCGCCTAGAAAACTAATTTCTTCTCGATGGCATAAATCGGTTGCAGGCATTGTCTGAGACGTGACAAGCGTGGCGGAGAATTTGCAGACCGCTGACGCGGCCTAGAGAAAGTAGCCCCGTCAGCGGAAATTCTTCACCACCATGATCTCTTCGTTGTCTTGATCCACCTGCGAGTACAGAATCGACTTTCGATCGGGAGACACGGCCAGGCCCTGAGGCTGGCCGTCAAAGGTAGAGATTGAAGTCCTCCTTCCGGTGGCAAAGTCGAAAAACTCCAAAATTGGTTTGGGTGAGTTCCGGGAATTGACGAAATACATTCCACCTGGAACCACTGCCCAATCCGACCACTCGGGCGCGTCAGGAGTGTCCAGGACTGCCGTTTCCGTGCCGCCATGGTTTGGGACCTTCCAAATCCCGGTAATATAAAAGCCTATTGTGTAGTAGAGAAAGCCGTCGTCTGCTTCCAGCGGTGCAAAGCCGCCCTTCTTCGTCATCTGCACAGCAGACCCGCCCCGGATGGGTACTTTCCAGACCTGAAACTCTTTCCCACCGCCTCTTGAAGCGAAATAGACCCACTGGCCATCCCGCGACCAGCTTGGGACCACATTGTTGGCTCCGGGCACCGTCGTGATCTGCCGGGGCGCGCCGCCCGGAACTTCAACCACGTAGATTTCGCTGTGCTCTTTAGGGCGGAAGTCGAACGCCAGATATCGGCTGTCGGGCGACCAACGCGGCGTGCCTGCCTGACCGGGCATGGAAGTAATCTGCGCGGGATCGGAGCCATCCCGGTTGCAGACCCAGATTTCCCCGTATCCGGAACGGTCGGATTCGAATGCGATCTTGCTCCCATCTGGCGAGAACTGGGGGTGAGTACTGAATCCCTGCGCCGCAATCAGCATGGACGCCTTCCCCTGCCCATGCGTGCGATCTTTCAGCGTCAGCTGCCAGATATTGTTGTTTTTGATCGTGCGCGTGTAGGCCAAGCGATGGGCAGTGGGTGAAATCGCGGGGTAGTAAGCATTGGTGCTGCCTTCTGCCACCGGTCGTGGATCGCCTCCAGAAACGGGCAGCCGCCACAGGCTCTGGAGTCCGGCGCGAGCGGAGGAGAAAATCAGATCCTGTCCATCCTCAGTCCAGCCCGGAGGGCCGTAGATCTCCCGGTTATCAAAGGTCAAGCGCCTGGGAACCCCGCCCTCGATCGGCACAAGGAACAAATCATCGACCGCTCCCGGGCCGCTGGTTCTCACAAAAGCCATCCTCTTGCCGTCCGGCGAGAAAGCTGGTTGAGAGTCAAAGTGTTCCACGGGCGGAGATGTCAGATGGCGCGTGCTGTGGTCGGCAAGCGACAACAAAGTGATAGCTGGTCGGCCCTCCGCGTTGGCTTCGGAGAAAGCCACTAGTTTGCCATCCGGAGACCAAGCCAACAGCTGGAAACTATTCGTGGAGTAGGCATAAAGCTTCCGCGGGGAGCGGGCATAAAGCTTCCGCGGTGTGCCCCCCAAGGGGGAGACCGTATAGATGTCGAATCCATTTTCGGAATTGCGGGAGAAAGCCACCACTTGGCCATCCGGAGACCAGGCCGAACAACAATCCCCCGGATCGTCCGTCAGCTGCAGAAGTTTGTCCCCGCCGACCAGCGCCGTGTAAAGACCATTCCCCTTCTTGGAGTCGTTGGTCAGCGTGAATGTTACCTGACTGCCATCCGGTGAAAAACTGGGCAAGTTCTGTTTCCCGGTGACGCCGGTCAGGGGGAGGATCTCCACGACCGACACAGAAGACACAGACTCCTTTGCCAGTGGAAAGAACCACCGGCCCGCAATACCGGCCAGAACCAAAGCGAGGACCAATAGTAAAAGGAAAAAGCGCCATTTCCAGCGGGCCGGCAGAAGACCTTCCCCGGTGCCTGCGAAAGGAGCGACCGGCGCTGGCGCCGCTGGCGCCACATCAATATCCCCAATAAACCGATAACCCAGCCGGGGCAGAGTTTCAATATAGCGTGGGGTGTCGGCGGAGTCGCCGAGCGCGTCGCGGATACGCTTGACGGAATTGTTCAAGCCGTGGTCGAAATCCACGAAGGTGTCGCCGGTCCAAAGCGCCTGGCGCAACTCGTCTCGGGTCACCAACTCTCCCGGCCGCTCCAGAAGTATTTGCAGGATTTGAAACGATTGCTGGGGCAGCTTGATGCGTATCCCCTGCTTCCGTAATTCCTGGGTGCGAAAGTCTGCGTCAAAGCCGCCGAAGCGCGCGATGGGGCCGAACTTCTCCATCACATCTACATCCTTTCCCGCTTTGAACCGCGAGTTTATCACGCCCGCCAGACGGCTAGGCAGGCAGCTACTTGCTCTGTATTCAAGTACTTCCCCGTGTGAGTCACAAGTGGGCGTGATGTGAGAGGCCTGGGATTGAAGGGAATCTGCTTTCCGGCGAAAACAGGGCCAGCGCGGTGACGTCGGGCCGCCAAACTTTTTGAAGGAGAGAAATTATGACAAAGAAAATCGTTAGCACCCTGGCGGGATTGGTTCTGCTGTTAGCAGTGGCTCCCCTCTACGCCGGTTCGATCCTCAACCACGAGATGACGGTTAGCGTACCGTTTGGGTTCGTAGCAGGCGACAAATTTCTGCCCGCCGGCGACTACTCGGTGCAAGTGAACCAGGAACGCGGAACCGTCGTCCTGCGACACGAAGACCAGAGTCCGCTGATGATCCTCACTATCAGGAAGGAATCTCGCAGCGTCCCGCAGCGCGGCAGGCTTGTCTTCCAGCGGTACGGCACCAGCTTCTTTCTGGCTGAGGTGTGGAGTCAGGCCAATGCTACCGGCCAGACGCTTACCCCGGGCGCCAGGGAAAAAGAACTGGCCCGCCACAAGCAACCGGAGCAGATTCTCGTGGTGCAAGTCCGCTAAGAATCCTTGCCGAGCGCGCCCCTGCGAGCGATGCAGGAGACGGGATAAGGATCGCCAGACCGTCGAACCCTCATTCCGAAACCATAGAGTTTGACTCAGCCCTATAAGGAGATCTAAATGAAAAACAATTCGTTCGCGAGAATTTTGATGAGCGCTGCTCCAATAATGATCGTTGGCTGCTTACTGGCTTCAGGCGCTCCTGCCAGGGCTCAGTCGGAGGACGGTGGCTCTCACAACGGCCTCCAAGGGACCTGGCGCCTTCAGCTCACGGTCCGGGACTGTCAGACAGGCGCGGTGCTGCGGACCTTCCCGGCCTTGGCCACCTTCGCCAAAGGGGGTACGCTAACCCTGACCACCGCAGGCCAGCTCCCCTCGCTAAGCACTCCCCCCCTGGGTGTCTGGCGGCACACGGGCGACCACACTTACAGCGCAGTGTCCGAGACCTTCGTTTTTAGCCCCGCCGGAGACTGGATACAGACACACAGGCTCACGCGGGCCATCCAGATCGGTGACGACACGGACGATTTCACCGATACAGTTGCGCTCCAAATCTTCGACACCAACGGCAACCTGATTGTGACGGGCTGCGGCACCACCGTCGCTACTCGCTTCAAATGAGTGCGGTGAGAATTGGTCAGAGTGGAGGCCAATGAGAGTCAATGAAGGGGCGAGGTGGTTCGCCCCTTCCTCTTCCGGTGGCTAAGTAGGCAGCTACATTTGCTGGAATTCTAAAGAACTCAATGCCGCTGGTGAAGGCCAGAATGGGCGCTTAATCCCCTGGAGCGTTTTGTGTCCGAATCACGGGCTACACAGAAGTAATCAGTAAGAATCCAGCTTCCGATTGGCTGGCTGCCCAGAGATTGTCTGATTAGGGATTGGCAAATTTGCCCGGGAGTGCATATGCACCCATGATTCCCCGCATTCGGATTCACCAACCTCTTTTCTGCAACAACGGAAGACATGCTGCCTTGAACAAATCGATAGGCGACGGGATCGCGTCGGATAGAAGGGGTTACGCGCAACCTCTGGGCAGTTCGATAAGTTCAGCCCTCAAAACACAAAAAGCATTACTTTAATAAAACATTGTAAGCTATTGTATGTAAAGGTGGTGGAAGCGGCGGGAGTCGAACCCGCGTCCGAAAATGTTACTGGTCAAGAGACTACATGCTTATTCACGTTCATGCCCCAAGCATTACCTTGGGACGTTCGCGACCGCCGCTCAGAACGGACAAGAAACGGTTGCCGCTAGCCTGAGATCTTAACCTCCCTGCCCAGACGTAGCAAAGAAGAGCAGCCCGCTGTGTGACGTCCGCTCGCAGCCCACGGGCGAAGCTGCGGAAGACGGCAACCTAATTAATTAAGCTGCGTATGCCATCTGTTGATTGGCAATTATCATTGTGCCCTCGATTACGGGTGAGTGCACCCCGGCATGCCTCTTGGCCGCAAGCATCTCCGTCGAAACCGTGACGCCCCCAATTTGGGATGGACCATTCAAAGAACTGCTTCCAATCTAGGTAGAACCCGAAGGGAAGTCAACGTACTAAAAATTAGATGCGGTGGGACAGGGCCAGGAACCACGTGATTACAAGCAGTTGGGTGGGGCAAGTCACCAACCGGACACCGGTTTACGAAAATCATTGGCCGTCGAGACCGGCTTGATCTCCGCGATAGGCTTGCCAAACCGGGTAATCTGAACCGGCTGTCTTGTCCTTTGAATCCCTCTAACGATGGCGCAGCATTTGCTCCTCAGTTCGGATATCGTAACTTTCTTCATTACATCAATATCGGTTTTAGGTGAATATTCTTCAATTCTGTCGGATCAAAACATGGATTGTACGAAGCTCGATCCAACGTTGGAGAACTCGAAGGCGTGCAAGCCCAGCCGGGTGGCTAATTCTTTGCAGACCATGATTCCGCGCACGCTGTTGCCCTTGGCATCAAGCCGGGGAGAATAGACGGCAATTCCCAACTGCCGATTTACTACGCCGAGCAAACCGCCTCCCACGCCGCTCTTCGCCGGAAGGCCAACACTATACGCCCATTCCCCGGCATGATCGTACAAGCCACAAGTGAACATTACCGCCAGCACGTCTCGGATGTATTGAAAGTCGAACACCAATTCGTGGGTGACCGGGTTGGTGCCCATGTTGGCGAGAGTCGCCGCCATCATCGCCAGGTCGCGACAATTTACCAGCAGCGAGCATTGCGAAAAATACTGGTGTAGCGTGTGATTGATATCATCGTCAATGATGCCGAAGTTGAGCATGAGGTAGGCGATCGCACGATTTCGATTACCAGTGGCACTTTCAGACGCAAGCACAGCATTGTCTATTTTCAATTTTCGGCCTGCAGCCAGTTGCATCTTCTCAACAAATACACGGACGCCGGCAGCAGCCGATTCCTTCTTGATCAATGACGCGACCGCGATTGCTCCCGCATTGACCATGGGATTGAACGGGCGCATGGTCCGGGGATCCAGTTCGATGGAGTTGAACGCCTCCCCGCTTGGTTCCACGCCAACGTGTGTCCTTGTGCCTTCACGTCCGAACTCTTCGAGGGCTAACTGGAAGGCGAACGGCTTGCAAATGGATTGGATTGTGAATTCCTTCTCCCAATCGCCCGCGCAAAATACTTGCCCATCAACCGTTGCCAGGCAAATGGCAAAATCGTTCGGATCAGCCTTGCTCAGTTCCGGAATGTAATTGGCAACCTCCCCTTCATTGATATGCCTGTATTTCTCGTAAGTGAGCTCAACCGTGTCTTGCATATTGAGAGTATCCGGCATAGTTCCGTGTGAGTTCAGAGTGAAGCCGTGCTTTAAAGTGGCGGTCCGGAAACAGATGTCCTGGTTGCCTCGAGTTCCAGGGCCACAGCGATGCGACGGAATGCAAGTAGGGTAAGCCCTCACGTGTAGATTTCCTCATTCAAGATTCTTATCGGATCGCTGTGAGGCGGCTTATGGAGTTAAGGCTTGCGGCGGGCGCTCGAGGTCGTACTAAGCGGCAACCGAATCGTTGCGAGAATGAGCGCTTCTACTCCCCCATCTCAATCTCTACTTCACGATGCCACTCCGATTCCACTCGCGAATGCAGCAGCCGGGCGCAACGGTTCCAACGCAGGATGGCGTCGTCGTTGCCCGTAGGCCGGATTCGTTCTGCTTCCTCGTAACAGCGCATGGCTTCTTCCAGGAGAACAGTTATCGTGTGCGGCGGCCTTCCAATCTGAAGCTGCGCCTTGGCCCTCCGCTCGTAGAGCAAGCCGGTGTAATAGAGCTGCTCATAGGCGTCGGTTAGTTGCTGAAACGCATTGACCGCATCGGAATACCGGTCGGAAGTTCCTCCGGTGAACTGGTCCGTCAGTGCCAGGCCAAGCAGCCGCAATGCCAGTTGATGACCGGGTTGTATCGAAAGCACATCCTGGCAAATGGACTCGGCTTCTTCGGGTTCGTTCAGAAAACGATAGACCTCGGCTTTGGAGAGGGCAGCGTCTATACCTTCAGGAGAAATTGTCTTGAGCTTGAATTCCATCGCGGCCTCCTATTTCTAGACAGTGCGATCTGCGCCCTTAATCTTCCGCACCAGCTTGAGAATCGGATCGTAGAACTCATCCACCACGCGTTCCTTGAGCGGAATAATCGCGTTATCGGTGATGTGGATTTCTTCCGGACAAACCTCGGTGCAACATTTGGTGATGTTGCACAAACCCAGCCCCAATTCATTCTTCAGGAGCGCCGCGCGCGACACGCCGTCGAGAGGGTGCATCTCTAGACCGGCCACGCGAACAAAGAAACGTGGTCCGCCGAATTGCTCATGCTTATCGTGCTCGCGCAGGACGTGACAAACGTTCTGGCACAAGAAGCACTCAATGCACTTGCGGAACTCCTGAACCCGGTCCACGTCTTCTTGCCACATTTTCCAATCGGTTCCAGGACGCGGCTTGAACCCGGGAATCTTTTTGTTCACTTTGTAATTCCACGAGACATCCGTGACCAGGTCCTTGATCACCGGAAACGACTTCATGGGAAGTATAGTGATGGGCTTATCTTGCGGCAGGGAATCCATTCGCGTTTTGCAGGTCAAGCGCGGTCGTCCATTGACCTCCGCGGAACACGAGCCGCACTTGCCGGCCTTGCAGTTCCAACGCACTGCCAGGTCGGGTGCCTGGTGCTTCTGCACATAGTGCAACGCGTCGAGGACGACCATACCCGGAGCAATTGGAACTTGGTAGTCCGCAGTTTCGCCTCCATCACGCGAGCCACGAAAGATTTTCAGAACGACATCCGGCATTTTAGGCTCCCGCTCCTTTTTCGTCCGCCAGCAGAGCCTGCAGATCCGCTGGCAGTTCGCGGGTGGGACGTTGCTGCAATAACATCTCGCCACCGCTCCGCGAAATTATATTGTTCTGTTTGGCCCAAGTTGCGTCGTAGTCGGGATAGTCGAGCCGGCTATGCGCGCCACGGCTTTCTTTTCTTGCCAACGCGCTGCGAGTCACTGCTTCGGATACCGTGAGCATGGATTTCAGGTCGGCACACAGGTGCCATCCCGGATTGAACATTCGCGAGCCGCTGATACTAAGTTGCTGCACCCGTTCTTTCAGCCGTGCGAGCCTTTCCAAGGCTGATTTCAAGTCTTCCTCCGTGCGATAGATACCAACCAAACTCTGCATGATCTGCTGCAAGTCTTCGTGAACGGCGTATGGGCTCTCTCCAGCTTGGCGTTGGAAGGGCGCAAGTACCTCCCGCTCCGCTTCTGTTATTTGCGTTGAATCCACCGCAAGGGCGGTCTGTCGTTTCGCGAATTCCGCTGCGCTCAGTCCCGCGCGTCTTCCGAACACGAGAAGATCGGAGAGTGAATTTCCGCCCAAGCGATTTGCGCCATGCAGCCCAGCCGCCGCTTCTCCCGCTGCGAACAACCCTGGGATTGACGATGCCGCCGTCTCAGCCTCTACCCGAACACCTCCCATCATGTAGTGACAGGTTGGGCCGACCTCCATAGGACCCTTTGTGATGTCCACGTCGGCGAGTTCCAAAAACTGGTGATACATACTGGGCAGTTTCTTTTTTACGTACTCAGCCGGTTTGTGCGAGATGTCAAGAAACGCGCCGCCATGCTCGGTTCCGCGTCCTGCACGCACCTCGGTATAAATTGCCCGCGCTACCACATCACGCGTTGAAAGCTCCATGCGCTTAGGATCGTAGCGCTCCATGAAGCGCTCGCCTGAACGATTGGTCAGAGTGCCGCCTTCGCCGCGTACCGCTTCCGTCACCAGCAGCCCTTGCACGCCCGGCGGCCAGACCATGCCGGTGGGATGGAATTGCACGAATTCCATATCCAGGAGTTCCGCGCCAGCTTCGTACGCGAGCGCCATTCCATCGCCGGTGTATTCCCAGGAATTCGAGGTGATTGGCCACGCCTTGCCGATTCCTCCCGTCGCTAGCACGACTGACCGCGCTTTGAAAACGACAAACCGGCCGTTCTCGCGCCAGTAGCCAAATGCTCCGGCCACACGTCCACCATCCATCAGCAGGCGCGTGATCGTGCACTCCATGTACACGTCAAATCCCATTTGCACTCCGCGGTCTTGCAGCGTACGGATCATCTCCAGCCCGGTGCGGTCGCCGACGTGGCACAATCGTTTGAAAGTATGTCCTCCGAAAGCGCGCTGCAGGATTCGTCCATCTTCGGTGCGATCGAAAAGCGCTCCCCACTGTTCTAGTTCGCGGACCCGGTCGGCTGCCTCTTGGGCGTGCAGTTGTGCCATACGCCAGTTGTTGAGAAACTTTCCGCCCCGCATGGTGTCGCGGAAGTGGGTGCGCCAGTCATCGGCGGCATCCACATTGGCCATCGAGGCGGCAATCCCGCCTTCGGCCATGACGGTATGCGCTTTGCCGAGAAGCGATTTGCAAACCACGCCAACGTTCGCTCCCTGCGTTAGTGCTTCAATAGCAGCGCGCAATCCCGCGCCCCCCGCGCCAATGATCAAAACATCATGTTCGTGAGTTTCGTATTTGCCGTTCACAGGATACGTAGGTCCTTGATCGCGCCACTCGAAACCAGGCGCACGTAGAAGTCCGCAAATCCAACCGAGAAGAGGCTCGCCCAGGCAAACAGCATGTGGTGTTCATTCAAGAAGCTCAAATTTTTCCAGGTGGAGTGACGAGGCCCTCCGAAGTTTGCGCACGAGAAGCAATCGAGTTTCCCGCCCACCAAATGCCGCAGGGAATGACAAGAGAAGAAGTACAGCGTTAGCAGGATGACATTCGCCAACAGAATCACAGTCCCTAGGCCGATCCCGAATCCGTCGCCAAAGACGAAAGCCTTTCCTGCGTCATGCCAAAGGAAAACCAGAAAGATAGTTGCCAAGTACATAAAATAACGGTGGACATTTTGCAGAATGAAAGGAAATCGCGTCTCGCCGCTGTAGTTGCCTTTTCTTTCGGGCACGGCACAGGCTTTAGGATCAAAGAAGAACGCTCGGTAGTAGGCCTTGCGGTAGTAGTAGCAAGTCGCGCGAAATCCCAGCGGGCCGCCGAGAATCAGCAGCGCCGGAGAAAAGTGCCAATAACGGTGCTGCGGGTCAATCAGCGGCGAATAGAAGGGTGACAAATAAGGCGCCGCAAAAAAATATGCGTTTTCGAATGCGCGATACGTGGCATACAGCCCGAATCCACCCAGCCCGACCCACACGGGCAGGATTTGCGTCCACCAGGAACCGGCGCGGACCGCATCGTAAGCCGTGGTTTGAGAAGCAGAGGCCATGACACCTCCAGGAAGTTTGCGGAAGCCGAGTTCCCCCAGCCCTTCCGCGCGAACCGAGCATTATAGTGCGAGCTGTGGGGCAACGCGGGACGAAATATTTGCCGAATTGTTTGCTGTCCCTGGACACGGGAGGGCGCATTGCTGACCGCTGGTGCCTCCGCTATGATTGAAACATGAACTTTTCCGAGACCATTTTTCTCTTCTTCATCGCTCTGCTCGTTTTCGGGCCGAAGAAGCTGCCGGAGATTGCCCGTCAGGTCGGAAAAGCGCTCAATGAGTTTAAGCGCGCCTCTAACGAGTTCAAGGCGCAAATCGAAGCCGAGATCTCACAGCTCGAGTTGCAAGAGCTCAAGTCCAAAGAATTGAAGTTGGAAGAAAAAAGCTCCGGCACACAGGTGGGCGACAAGCACGAGCCGCAGCAGAAGGCCCTGCCCCCAGCTGAACCTCCGGCTGGCGCGGTTGAATCGTCGCGGTTCTCCGGGCAAGCTGAGCCTCCGGCGGACCCGGACATTCCTTCGCACTACATAGACTCCACCGCCCACAATGCCTGAACCCGTAGCCGAAGTGGAATCGCCCGAAACCGAACCGGAGCGCATGACCTCCATGAGCTTCCTCGAACACCTCGAGGAGCTGAGGAGGCGAATCTTTCACTCGCTATTCGCAGTGGCCATCGGCATGGGGATTTCCTGGTGGTATCACGAAGCCCTCTTCGGCTATATGCAGAAGCCTATCTTGGACGTTCTCAAAGCCAACGGGTTGCCGGAAAAGCTCGTCTATTTGACCCCCACTGAACCCTTCAACCTTTACTTGAAGATTTCAGCGCTGGCAGGACTGTTTCTGACCTCTCCGTACGTGCTCTATCAAGTATGGCTTTTCATCTCCCCTGGCCTTTACCGGAAGGAAAAGCGGTACGCAGTGCCGTTTATGGTCTCGACGGTGTTTCTTTTCTCCGCCGGCGGATATTTCGGATACAGCATGGTTTATCCCCAGGCGCTGGGCTTTCTGATCCACCTGGGCAAGCAGTTCACGCCCATGCTGACCATCCACGAATACACCGATCTCTTTCTCACGGTGATTCTCGGCCTGGGATTAATCTTTGAAATGCCGGTCCTTGTCTTTTTTCTGGCACTGATGGGGGTAATCAGCGCGGGCTGGATGTGGCGCAACATCCGCTATGCGGTTTTGACGATTTTCATCATCGCCGGCGCCTTGGCGCCCTCGCCGGATATCAGCAGCATGTGCATATTTGCTGCGCCTATGCTCGCGCTCTACTTCGTAAGTATTGGGATCGCGTGGTTTGTGCATCCTACGCAGAGGCAGGCGCGAGAAGCTCGCAAGCATTCATGAAACGTAAGAAACTATGCTGTCTTATTTTTCTTGGCGTTCTCTTAGCGTGCTCAAAAGGGAAGGGTACCGCCCCGCAGCAGACTAAGATTGCCGCGCCTTCCATGGCCGCCGCCATAGACGTGCCTCCGCCATCTTCAGAACCAGCATCTCCACCTGCATTTGATTCCAGCCGGGCCATGCAGTATCTGAAGGAAATTGTCGCCTTGGGCCCGCGGCCGATTGGCAGTGCGAACCACAGGAAAGTTGAGAACTATATTCTTGCTCATCTGAAAGGGAACATAGTGGAGCAAGACGCCTTCGAGGTCTCCACGCCGGAAGGCAAATTTCCGGTGCGCAACATCATCGCGAAGTTCCCGGGCACGCGCGACGGCATCATTGTGATTGCCAGCCATTACGACACGAACTGGCCACTGCGGAGTACGCCGTATGTTGGGGCGAATGATGGCGCGTCATCAAGCGCACTCTTGCTCGAGATTGCGAACCAGTTGCGTGGCAAAAAACGCGATGGCTACAGCGTGTGGCTGCTATGGGACGATGGCGAGGAATCTATGAAGCTGCCGTGGTACGACCCCGAGAGCCTTTATGGCGTCCGCCACATTGCGCAGAAATGGCAGGACGATGGGACTATCAAGAAAATTAAAGCATTCCTGCTCGAAGACATGATCGGTGATGCCGATCTCAACATTGAGCGCGAAACCAACTCCACCCCCTGGCTCGAAGATTTGATATTCCAGGCGGCCACTCAGGTTGGCTATCAATCACATTTTTTCGCCCGCACCACCGACGTTGAAGATGACCACATGCCTTTCCTCCAGCGCGGCGTGCCCTCTGCAGACTTGATTGACCTGGATTATGGCTATAACAACGTCTTCTGGCACAGCACCCAAGACACCGTGGATAAGCTCAGCCCCAAGAGTTTGGCAATCGTGGGGACGGTAACGCTTGAAACCGTGCGACTGCTGGATCAGCGATAGCGCACGTAGGGGCGGACGCCCTCGTCCGCCCACCCCGGAACGAGGGCGTCCGGGGCTACACGAGCACCGGCACTGCTAGCCACTGGGCGCTGCCAACTGGTTTACTCTAATTCAACCTATACTCAGGACGCCTGATGAACCAGATACTGGTTTGGACGCTGTTCAACATCTTCGTTGCCGCAATGCTGGCTCTTGATCTAGGCGTCTTTCATCGCCGCGATCAGAAGCTTAATTTGCGACAGGCCCTCGCCTGGAGCGCCTTATGGATCGGGCTCGCCGGCATCTTTGCAGTTTTGATTCTTGTTTGGCAGGGCAAGACCGCGGCTCTGGAATTCTCTACCGGCTATGTGATCGAGCTTTCGCTAAGCGCCGACAATCTTTTCATCTTCCTGCTCATCTTCCGCTATTTCCGTTTGCCTGAGCATGAGCAGTACCGGGTTCTGTTCTGGGGAATCATCGGGGCGATAGTGATGCGCGCGGTTTTCATTTTCGCAGGCGTTGGCCTGATCCAGAAATTCCACTGGGTCATCTACGCCTTCGGCCTTTTGCTTGTGTACAGCGGCTTGCGGCTACTATTTCATCGCGGGGCGCAAGTGGATCCGGAAAATAATCCGGTATTGCGCTTCGTTCGCCGCATCATCCCGGTCACCGATGACTATTCCGGCGGCAAGTTCTTCGTCCGCCGCGAAAAACTATACGCCACGCCCTTGCTGCTGGTGCTGCTCGTCATCGAAACCACCGATGTCATCTTCGCCGCCGATTCCATTCCCGCCGTTCTCGCCATCACTCTAAATACGTTTCTGGTGTACACGTCGAATATCTTCGCCATCCTCGGCCTGCGATCGTTGTTCTTCGCGCTCTCTTCCCTGATGGATATTTTCGAATATCTGCATTACGGAATCTCCTGCCTACTGACATTTGTGGGAATCAAAATGCTGATATCGCATTACTACGAGATTCGAACCGATGTTTCGTTGGCAATCATCGCGACAATTCTAGTGGTTACAATTGTGGGGTCGGCATTGCATCGCAACAAACCACCGCAACCGGACCACCGATGAAAGGACGGCAGAAAGGCTATTCAAACGCAATCTCGTAGCTCTGAACAACGGAATGCTTCGCGAATTTCACATCGTCGTGCCCTGGAAAATCAGTGCGATAATGCGCTCCCCGGCTCTCTTCGCGTGCCAGAGCCGATCGCGCCACCAGTAGTCCCGAAATTTGCAGATTACGCGCTTCAAACTCGCGACGGCAGTGCGGACGTGAAACCTGCGCCCCAATTTCCTCCAGCCGCTTGATCGCTTCTTTCAATCCGCTGCCGGTGCGCACGATTCCAACCTGCTTCCACATCAACTCTTGAAGCTCTCGCACCGCCCCGTCCGCCGGCAGACTCACCGGGCCATTCGAGCACGCAGCCGGAGGAAGGTCGGCAACTTTCTGTGAAGGCGCTTTCAATTCATCACGCATTTTCTTTCCGGCACGCGCTCCAAACACCAGGCCTTCGAGCAGGGAATTGCTGGCCAGGCGATTGGCGCCGTGGACACCTGTTCCTGCAGCCTCCCCGGCAGCATAGAGCCCGGGTAAGGTAGTTCGTCCGTCGAGATCTGTGCGCACGCCGCCCATGGCGTAGTGCGCCGCAGGACGGATAGGTACCAGTTCGCTGGCGATGTCCACGTTGTATTGCAAACAAGTCGAATAGATCCGCGGAAACCGGCGGCGAATATGCGCTTCGTCAAGATGAGTCATGTCAAGATAAACGACCGGGTCCTTGGCGCGGCTGCGTTCCAGTTCGTGCATGATCGCACGGGCCACCACGTCACGCGGCGCAAGCTCCGCCATGGGATGGTACTTCGCCATGAAGCGCAGCATTTCCATGTTGCGAAGGTAAGCACCCTCGCCCCGCAACGCCTCCGAAAGCAGAAATCGCGGAGCTTTTTTCAGATACAGCGCAGTCGGATGAAACTGAATGAATTCAAGATCAGTCACTTCGGCCCCGGCGCGGTACGCCATGGCAACGCCGTCCGCCGTCGAAACTGCCGGATTGGTTGTGTTCAGGTAAAGTTGCCCCATACCTCCCGTCGCCAGCAGCACTGCCGATGCATGAATTGTGCTTTGTGTGCCGTGCTCATCCATCACACGCACCCCTGTAACTCTTCCGTCACGCATCACAAGGTCAGTCGAGAACTCGAATTCGTGAATGGCGATCTCTGGAATCGCCTTCGCCCTCGCGTAAAGCGCGCGTTGGATTTCGCGGCCGGTGGAATCGCCGTGCGCATGCAGGATGCGATTGCGGCTGTGCGCGCCTTCGCGTCCAAACGTCAGCTTGGTGCCTTCGCGATCGAACTGCGTCCCCCAGGCGATCAGTTCTTCAATGCGCCCAGGGGCATCTTCCACCAAAACACGCGCGGCTTCCGGATTGCAAAGCCCGTCCCCCGCATTCAAAGTATCTTGCAAATGCAGACTGATTTCGTCTTCGTCGCTGAGCGCGGCGGCAATGCCGCCTTGCGCGAACTGAGTGCTGGACGCGGCGACATCGCGTTTGACCAAGACGAGACCTCGTCCAGCTGGGGCGAGCTCGATGGCGGCGCGCAGTCCGGCGACACCTGCGCCTATGACCAGAAAATCGGTCGCAGAAGATGCGGCTGGCATTAACTCAGATGGTATCACCTGAAAATGACAGGGTTCCAGCGAATCGCTCCGCACATGGAGGGGCGGACGTCCTCGTCTGCCGGTCGAGCGAAGTTCGATGTATCGTGCTTTGCCTGACAGCTGATGGCTGACGGCTGATAGCTTCTTGCTATGATGATCCCCAATGGTCCGAATCCCGCTAACGACGCCATCCCACAGCTACGAAGCCCTGATTGAGCATGGCGTGCTCTCGCGCAGCGGCCCCATTCTGAAAGAACTTCTCGGAGGGCTCCAGCCGCTCTTCGTCATCACCGTGCCACCAGTCCGCCGCCGATGGGGAAGAATCCTGCTGCGATCTCTCGAGTCGTCCGGCTTTTCACCAAAAGTCGTTGAAATGCGCGACGGGGAGAGGTTCAAACGCCTCTCCACGGTAGAAGCACTGGCTGACGGTCTGATTCGGACTGGCGCCGATCGCAAGGCCGTCATTCTCGCATTCGGCGGAGGAGTTGTAGGCGATGTCGCCGGAATGCTGGCCTCCATTTACATGCGCGGTGTGAAGTTAGTGCAGATTCCCACCACCGTGCAGGCGCAGCTCGACGCGGCGATCGGCGGCAAAACTGGGGTGAACCTGGGCGCGGGCAAAAATCTTCTCGGCACCTTTTATCAGCCGGAGCTGGTGCTGATCGATCCCGCCACCCTCGCTACTTTGCCCGAACGCGAGTTTCGTGCTGGAATGTACGAGGCGCTGAAGTGCGGCGTAATCGGAAAACCAGAACTGTTCGCGCGCCTGGCGCAGTCTTCCATCAAAACCCTGCGCAAGGACGAGGAAATGGTGGCCTGGGTGATCGCAGAAGCGGTCAGACTGAAAGCTCAAGTGGTCTCGGCAGATGAAAAGGAAGGCGACTTGCGGCGCGTCCTGAATTTCGGCCACACCCTTGGCCACGCGTTCGAAGCGGCCACCCAGTACCGGAAATTCCTGCACGGCGAAGCCATCGCCTGGGGAATGATCGCGGCCACCAACATTTCAGCCGAACTCGAACTCTGCGACCGCACCACTTACGACCGTGTCCGCGAAGCATGCCTCGCTTGGGGAGACCTTCCGAGCGTCACGGTTCAGACCGCGAAGGCGATGAAGTTGATCAAGTCGGATAAGAAGACGGAGCGCGGCGTCGTCCACTTTGTGCTTCCCAAGGAAATCGGCAAAGTAGAAGTCGTAAACAACGTGCCCGAGAACGTAATCGCCTCGGCGTTAGCAGAACTCCGGCGGGCATCTCGTGGCTGAAACCGTCACCAAGCCACCGGTTCGCGGGGCCGCTCCGCAAGGAGCTACCGACCCTGAGTCTGCATCACGCGCCGTGCGCGAAATGTTTACCGCCATCGCTCCCCGCTACGACCTGTTAAACCATTTGCTGTCCGCAAATGTTGACAAACTGTGGTGGCGCAGAACGGCACGAACTTTCAGGCACATTTTGGCTAAACCGGGCGCACCGGTTCTCGATCTTTGTTGCGGCACCGGCGATCTGGCATTTGCGCTCCACCGCGAAGGTGGCAGTGCGCATATCGCAGGCGCAGATTTTTCTCACGCCATGCTGGTGCGGGCTTCTGTGAAATCCGCGGGAAGGGCATTGCAGTGGATTGAAGCGGATGCGCTCCAGCTCCCGTTTCCCGACGCCAGCTTCGACCTGGTTACATCGGCATTCGGCTTTCGCAACCTCGCAGACTACGACGCCGGCTGGCGCGAAATCCACCGCGTGCTTCGTCCCGGCGGCGAATGCGGGATTGTGGAGTTCAGCGAGCCACGCGGACTATGGGGCAGCATCTACAACATCTACTTCAAATCAATCCTGCCTAGAATTGGCCGGCTGATTTCGGGTTCGACAAACGCCTACTCCTATTTACCCGCTTCCGTGGCACGATTTCCCTCAGCCCCTGAAATGCTGGTCAGAATGGAAAGCGCCGGTTTTCATAACGTCTCGTGGACGCCCTATACATTCGGTATCGCCGGCCTATTTCGCGGAATGAACTGATTCAGCGCTCACCGCTGGGACAGCTTTAAGCTCTTCCGGGCGGAAGCAGTCGGCAAACGCGTCAGAAATTGGGAAACGAATTACATTCTTGTATTCAGCCCCCAGAAACTCCTGCAGGCGAGAAGTGTCCATTACGGTATCAGAAGTCATGTAAGGAACAACGTCCGGCGGAATCGTCGAGATTCGAGCCTTCCACAAGAATTGCAAGATTAACTGGAAGATGCGTTTCGTCGGCACGCGGATGAGCTTTGCCTTTGCCAGGCCGACGCATTGATCGTAAGTAAGTGCGGCGCCGCGTCCAGCCACGTTCAGAATCGTAAGCCGTTGCGTTTCGGGTTCCGTCTTCTTCAGGATGTGCGCCATCAATCGTGCCATGTCGTCCACGTGTACAAATTGAACACGATTCTCTAAGTATTCTTTGCCTCGCGGTAACAGGCAGGGAAGCCGCTTGCCTTGTTCCCGCATACGTGCCGCGCGTTTGCTGGCGCCGCCGGGAATTCCGCGAAAAGCCTCCATAAAATAATTTTGCACACTGGCGCCCGCAAAAATATGCGGCCGAAGAATGTAGACGCTGCAACCGCGCAGGGCCGCCGCGCGCTGCTGCACAACGCGGTCCGCGTCCATCTTGTGGATGCCGTAAGCGTAAGTGTGCGCAGCCAGCGGAGTTTCTTCCGTCGCGGGTCGAGAAAGCTGCGGACCGTACGCGGCCACGCTGCTTACAAAGATGAACTTCTCGACCATGGGCCAATCGCGATTCACTTCCGTGACCGCTTCCATCACTCGCGCAGTTCCGGCGACGTTTGCCTGCCAGATGCGATCACGATCCAGAACTCCCGTGCGCACGGCATCAAGAACAAAGGCCAGGTGGATGACGGCAACCGGCCGAACCTCGCGAAGCAGTCGGATAAAGTCCAGGCACGAGGATTCCAGCGCAAGATCCATCTGCACAAATTGCCATGGCATGTGCGTCTCGGGATGACGGAAGTCAACTCCAACCACGCGAAATCCGTCCAGCAACGGCAATAGCCTCCGCCCCAGGTTCCCGGAAATTCCGGTTACGACAACTGACGGAAGCGACTCTGGCATTACTTTTTTCCGGGAGGTGGAGTCTGCGCCGCCGGTGCTTCGCCAGGGTTTCTCAACGTGGGAGGCGCGGGCGTCGCGAAATATGCCTCGTCGAGCGTGGTCTTGGCCGAGTTCTGCAGCGCGTCGAACGAACTCTTGATCTTATCGGTTTCCAGCTTGCGTACGATTTCGTCGTGAACACTCGTGATCGGCAGGTCCTCAACGGCCTCAATCTTGTAAATCATGAATCCGCCCGGATCGTCGAATACCTGCGAGACGTCGCCCTTCTTCAGATCAAAAATACTGGCGTCGGTAGGAGGAATTCCAGTCTTGCGGACATGTTCTACCTTCGCGTTCGAAGGCTTCAACGTGGAGCCGGCAAAATCGTAAGCTTCCTGCTGGAGCTTGGTGAAGTCTTCTCCGGCGGCCGCGCGGGCGCGAAGTTTGTTCGCTTCTTCTTTCATCGCCGCCTCCGAGGCTTCCCGCTTCTTCTGCGCATCAGGATCGTTGGGCTTCAACGCGGTCAGGTCCGACTGCTTCTGCTTCGGAATGTAGAGCTTGTCGAAGCTGATCGCCTTATACTCCCCGGCGTGCTCGCGATAATAATCTTGCACTTCAGCGTCCGAAACCTGAGCCGCTTCTTTCTGCAGGCGCTCGCCTGCCAGGCGCGAAAGAATTTGCAGGCGCGACAGGTACATTTGCTGGTCAAACTCCGGACCACTGTCCAGTCCCAGTTCGTGTGCTTTCTCAGCTAAGATCAGCACGGTCACATAGCGGCCTGCGAACTGCTTCTTGGATGCCGGTGGCATGTTGGGTTGCACCGCGTTCACCACCTTCTCAAATTGCGCACGTGTGATAACTGTCCGGCAATCCGAAGGCGTTGCGCTGCTTCCTGCTGGCCTTTCGCATAGACCCTCAACCGTAATAACCGGTGAGTCGGCAGAGGTCGCCGCGGTCTCGCTCGCGGACGTGGATTCCGGAGCTGGCGAACTGGTGCGTGGCTTGAGCGTTGGAGTAGGTGCATGCGTGGGTGCTGGAGTAGAAGACTTCGTTTGGCCCAGCGCAATGCCAATTGTGAGTAGGCAGACCAAACCTATGCGAAACAGGATCAAGGATTCCTCCACAGAATAGGAAATAAGAGCGGCTAAGAAAGAATCGTAGCACAGAGCAGAGTTGGTTCGCGCGGAGCTCCGCGCTTGGCGGAAGCGCGCGCCAAAGCGATAATGCAGACATGCTGGGATCGCCGGTCATGTTGAGCTCGGAGTTCAGCTCGGAAGCGATGCGCGCCGAGAAGCGCACCGTGGCTACGAACTCGCTGCTTGCAGCGCTGGCGATTACGGTCCTGAAGGTCATTGTCGGGATGGCAACCGGCAGTTTGGGAATCCTTTCGGAGGCGGCCCACTCTGGTCTGGATTTAATCGCTGCCGCCGTGACGCTGTTCTCTGTCCGCGTTTCCGACAAACCCGCCGATGCCGATCATCAGTACGGGCACGGAAAAGTGGAAAACTTTTCTGCGTTCATTGAAACCGGCCTGTTACTCCTTACCTGCGTGCTGATTGTTTATGAGGCGGCAAAGCGATTGTTCTTTCGTCACGTGGAAATCGATCCCAGCGTCGCCGCATTCCTGGTCATGTTTTTCTCCATGGCAGTAGATTTCTGGCGTTCTCGCGCGCTCGGCAAGATTGCCGTGAAATACGATAGCCAGGCACTGCAGGCCGACGCTCTTCATTTTTCTACTGACATCTGGTCGAGCGGCGTGGTGGTGATAGGCCTGGTCCTTGTGATGCTCGGCAGGAAACTTCAGATCGCGTGGTTGAGTGATGCGGATCCCGTCGCCGCACTCTTTGTTGCCGGCGTGATCGTGTTTGTCAGCGCACGGCTGGCACGCAAAACCATCGACGCCCTTCTTGATACCGCCCCAATCGGCGCCCGCGCGAGGATCATCAGCGCTGTCTCCAACGTTGAGGGCATTCTGGAAGTCGGCCGCGTGCGTATCCGCCGTGCCGGCAACCGCTACTTTGCGGATGTTTCCGTGGGGCTCGCCCGCAATGTTACTTTTCAGCGCTCGGGGCAGGTGGCTGACGAAGTCACTCGAACGGTTCACCAGGTCCTCCCTAATACTGACGTGGTTGTGCATTCCATCCCTCGGCCCGCTTCGGCGGAGAACATCTTCGATCGCGTGCGAGCGGTTGCGACCCGGCACAATCTCAACGTGCACGACGTGAGCGTGCAGGACCTCGACGGGAAATTGCATGTTGAGCAACATCTTGAAATGGATGAGCACCTGCCGCTGAAAAGCGCGCATGACCGGGTCACAATGCTCGAATCCGAGATTCGCGAGGACATTCCCGAGATCGCATCCATCCTCACCCACATTGAGAGCGAGCCGGCCACGATCGAACCCGGTGAACAAATCGAGCGCGACGCCCGCCTTGAGGAGCGCCTGAAAACCGTAGCCACGGAATTTCCTGAGATCCTCGACATGCACGAAATCGAAGTGAAGCGCGTGCGGGAGCACGTCTATGTTTCCTGTCACTGTACGTTTCCCGACGAGTTGCCCCTATCGCGAGTACACGACCTATCAACCGCCCTTGAAATACGCTTTAAACAAGAGGCCCCGGAGCTCTTCCGCGTCCTGATCCATCCCGAACCCAGCACCGACAATCGCAGGTGAGCAAACTTATGACTCAGGCGAGCGCGAAATGGCAGTCAGAAACTCAATTCGAAGGTAGCTCAAGTAACCCCGTCATGGTGGATGGCGCCGGCAAAGTCGGTAACAGTCCAACGGAGCTGGTCCTAATCGCGCTCTGTGGATGCACCGCCTATGACGTTGTCACTATTCTGCAGAAGAAACGCGAGCCGTTCACGGCGGTTGAGGTACATGCTCAAGCCGAGAAAGCTCCCAATCCGCCTCGCGTATATACCGAAATCAAACTGACCTACCGCGTGGTGGGCAAAGTTTCTCCTAAGGCGGTGGAAGATGCCGTTCGCCTCTCAGAAGAGAAATATTGCTCGGTTGCCGCCATGTTGAACAAGACCGCAAAGATTACATACGAAATTCGTTTGGACTCGAAATGAGTAACCTGGTGAGCACGCCGGCGTCTGATGCCAGCCGCCAAAGGATAGAGCATCACCGGCAGAAATCCTATCGGGGCTATCTGTACATCGCGGCAGCGACCTTCTCCTGGGGAATAAGCGCAACCCTCGGCCGGGCCGCGTTTACCGGACGATTGCTTCCGGGCTCAGGCATCCACGACATCAACCCGCTGATCCTCTCGCAGTGCCGGACCACGTTCTCATTTTTGATAATAGGATTGGTGCTGCTTCCGAGGCGCGGCTGGAGCAGGTTGCGCCTGCCTTGGCCCGATGTAGTCAGAATGTTTCTGCTGGGAGTGGGCGGGGTCGCTGCTTCAAACTATTTTTACTATCTCGCCATCCAGCGGACGAACGTGGCCACCGCCATCATCGTCCAATACACTGCACCGGTTTGGGTGTTGCTATACATGGTCGCGCGAGGCGCCGAACGGCCCACGTTTTCAAAGATCAGTTCCGTCTTCCTCGCACTGACCGGGATAGCCTTGGTAATAGGCCTGTTCGGACCAGGCAAATTGCAACTGGACACGCTCGGCGTGTCAGCCGCTCTGATCGCGGCCTTTGCTTTTGCCTTTTACAACATCGGCGGCCATTCCATTCTCACTCGCTACGATCACTGGACGGTCTTGCTTTACACCACCCTGGCGGCATCCTTGTTCTGGATGGCGGCTAATCCGCCGAGTCGCATTTTGGCCGCTCACTATTCCTCCGGAGCCTGGCTATTTCTTTTGATTTTCGCAATTTTATCCGTGCTGGTGCCCTTCGCTTTCTACTTCGCTGGCTTGCAGCACCTGGAGCCGACGAAAGCAATCGTGGTGAGTTGCCTGGAACCGGTATTTTCGATTGTGATCGCTGCGATCGCCCTTCATGAAGTCGTGCGCCTGCTACAAGGGCTTGGAATTCTGATGGTTCTGAGCGCTATCTTGATCGTGCAGAGGCCAACGCACGTGGTGGAGCCGGTCGATTAAGTTCCCGGCGTCCAGTTTTCATGGTTTGTTAACAATCTCTTTACAAAGTGCAACTGACTTGCCACTTTCTCGCTGATGGAGTCCAAGTTAATTTCTAGGCAGCTGAATTCGCACCAACAACGAGGACACGTGAAATCCTTTTGCTCTGTAGTTCTTGCCTTGGCATCCACCGTTCCTTGTTTTGCCCACCACATGGCGGTTGTGGTTTCCAAACACAATACTGTCTCCAACATCCCGGTCGCGCAACTCGGCAAAATTTTTCGCGCCGAAGTCAAGAAATGGCCCGACGGCAAGCTCATCACGCTGGTGTTGCACCGCGATTCTGCCGGCGAGACGGTAACCCTGCAGCATCTGAACAAAATGTCCGCGCGACAGTGGCGCGCCTGGATCGCCGAGCATAAGGACGTCGTAAAGGTTCTGGATTCCGACAATGAAGTCTTGACCTACGTCGAAAGCACGCCCGGCGCGGTGGGACTGGTTGAGGTTCGTTCCCTCACTGACCGCGTCAACATGGTCCGGGTTGACGGGAGAGTTCCTATGGAAGAGGGATACCTGCCGCACTAAGATGAAAATGTAGGGGCCGACGCCCTCGTCCGCTCCCCTCGTCGAAGACGAGGGCGTTCTCTACAAACCAGCTTGAACCGCCCGCGCCAACTGCCGCAAGCGAAAATAGCGTGTCGCGCGCCTGATGTCCTTACCAATCTGCTTCTTTAAATCTTCGACCGCGTCGAACTTGATTTCATCGCGCACCCGAGACAGAAACCATATCTCCACATTAGTGTCAGCCGTCACCTCGAGCGGATGGAAATTCAGCAGGTGACTCTCGATGGCAAACGACTCCGCGCCAAACGTGGGACGCCGGCCGACGTTGGTGATTGAATCGAAGCATTCATCCGCCACGCGGGTCTGAGTAATGTACACACCGTCTCGCGGGACAAGTTCCTCATAGTCGCCGAGGTTAATTGTGGGCACGGTAAACTTCGCGCCATATCCACGCCCTTTTGCCAGCGTAGAACGAACGCTGAATGGTCGCCCAAGCAGGCAGCGGGCGCGGCTGACTTGCCCGATCTGCACGAGTTCGCGAATGCGTGTACTGGAGACCGATTCCTCACGCACCCGCATCTCCGGATACACAGCTACCTCGAATCCCAGTTCATGGCCCAGCTGAATTAGCGCCTCGACGTTGCCAGCCGCCTTGTGGCCAAACCGAAAGTTGTAGCCTTCGTGTACTTCGATCGCCTTCAACCGCTCACAGAGAACTTGTTGTACAAACTCTCGTGGAGTCATTAACGACATCTCGCGTGTGAAGGGAAGCAGCAGCACCGCGTCAATTCCCGTTCGTTCCAGCAGCCGAATTCTCTCCGCCGCAGGGGTCAGAAGTTTTAGGCCGGACTCAGGCCGCAGAATTCGCATGGGATGCGGCTCAAACGTCACCGCGACAGACTTTGCCGCACTCTTTCGTGAACGCTGCACAATTTCGCGCAGCACATGTAGATGCGCCCGATGCACTCCGTCGAAATTCCCCACGCTGACAATGGAGGGCCCAAAGCTGCTTGGAACGTCCTCGATTTTGCGAAAAATCTGCATGAAAGAGCTACAAATCTGTGAACGTGGGGACAGTCGCCCTCGGCTGTCCGGCTCGGCCGGCCGAGCCTTGCTTGTCTCTAAATCTCGAACTCCAGTTTCATTCCATCGTAAGAAAGCCTCACATTTTCCGGCAGCGCAGCATTAGTCTCCTCGTGAGGCAGATCGTGACAAATATGGGTAAAGAACGCCCGCCGCGGCTGCAGCCGCTTCACCGTTGCCAGCGAATGCTCCACAGTGGAATGCGTTGGATGTGGCTTGTATCGCAACGCGTCCAAAAACAGCACATCCAGACCTTCCAGTTTCAGTAGTGAACTCTCGGGAATGTCGCTGTGGTCGGTCAGATATGCCGCACTACCAAACCGAAAACCATAAATTTCGGCCTCGCCGTGAATCAGTACAATCGGTTCAAACTGCGCGCCAAAGAGATCCAGCGCCCCAGTCATTGGCCGGAGTTCCACTTGCGGCAGTCCGCCGAATTTGTACTCTGAGTCAAAAATGTAGCGAAACATGCTGCGGATGAATGCAACCGCATCGGGATGGGCATACAGCGGAAGCCGGTTCGGCTTGTGCAGAAAACTCAGTGGACGAAGATCGTCAATTCCCAAAATATGATCGGCATGCGTGTGCGTATAGAGCACCGCATCCAGGTGGCTGATTTTTTCGCGGATCGCCTGCTCGCGAAAGTCCGGCGTGGTGTCGATCAATACGGCACGCCCACCATACTCAATCAACACCGAGGGCCGGGTCCGACGATCACGGGGATCCGCGGAATGACAAACCGCGCAGTCACAGCCAATTGTGGGCACGCCCATGGACGTCCCACTGCCCAGCACGGTTAACGTTGCTTTCATTTTCCGGCGGGCACCTGCGCCGGGCCTTGGGCGATCGCATTGGTCACTTCGACGTAGGCCATTCGCAGTTCATACAGAGCATTCTGCAGGAAGTTTTGCTCGGTGGAAGTCAGGTTCCCCTTGGTCTTTTCCGAAAGCAGTGAAAGGGAGTCAATTGTCTGACGTGCTCCGATCAAATCGAGCTGTGGAGGCGCTCCCTGCTCCCGCATCAACCCAAGCTGCAGCATCCCAGTCATGTAGAGGGATGCCAGAAAACGCTCGAATGTGATTTCCAGGTCCTTCGTCGCTTGCCCACTCAACTCGACCTGACGGTCCATTTCCGCAGACGACTTCTGATAAGCGTCGGCCTGTTGCTGCTGCTCAGCAACGCTTGGACCCGGTGGTTCTGCGGCCGCCTGAGCGGGAGCCTGGGCCTGAGCTGGTTTGGACGCCACGAAAGTCTCCGGCTCGTCGGTCACGTCCCGACGCAATTCGCCCTCAGCAGTAAACAGCCGCCGGTCAGTCACGGTAAAAGTTTCATTTCTCTTCTCAGCCATAGTGTTCCTCTAGATCGCGTGGCGCGGGCACCCTCGCCCGCGATTTAGTTCCTAAGCAGTAAAAATCCCAGAAAAAGGAAGCCCAGCGACTCGAAGCTTGGTCTCGCCCGCCGTAAATTCTTTTCCCGGTGTCAAAATTTCCTTCCGCCCATATCCCAACGCCAACGTGCGCTCACCACTCTCTGTCGGAACAATCGCAACACTCGTAATTTCAGCCACGTCTTTACCCTGGTCCTGAATTCTTAAACCTGGCGAGGGCCTCGGCCCCTCGACTTCGAACCCAGTAAATATGCGATGAACCGCGCCCCGCGACCGAATCCGTTCAACAATCTCCTGCCCGATGTAGCATCCCTTGGTGAAATTCAGTGCCCGCTCCTGACCCGTTTCCTGGGGGAGATCACGCTGCCGGATATCCTGCCCAAACTTCGGGATGCCGCACGCAATCCGCAACGCTTCCAGCGCATCCGCGCTGACCTCTTGTGCCCCGGCTCGTACCAGAGCACTCCAAATCCCTTCTGCGCACTCAGGAGAAACCCAAATCTCGTAACTGGGGACCGCCGGATTGTCTCCGCAAACCAGCGTGGCCGCCGCGCTCTCCCGGTTCACTTCGGCAAACTGCAAAGGACCAAACTCCTGTGTCACTCTTCCACCTTCGCCTCTAACTTCGAGGGTGCCCCGTCCTTGTGTCTCCGTTCCTTGGAAAGATAGGGCGGGGATTGCCGCGGCCAGCACGGCTCCGGATGTCGGTCCCGCCACTCCAATAACGGCAACCTTACCAGTTAGATTCTCGACTTCGACATCATCCATAATGATGTACCGGTCGAAAATCTGCAGCACAGTCTCCACCTGCGCGCGCTCGGTCTCGACGACCAGGCTTCCTCCGCGATTGAATGCATGCAAATCCGCCTGGATCTTCCCCTGCGGATTCAGCAGAAAAGCATAAACTCCATGACCCGGGGCCAGGTCCCGAACATTGTTCGTCACCATACCGTTCAACCAACGCACCCGGTCCGAGCCGGTCAGGGCGATGGGGGCCTGATCTAGCTTGTAGACTCCGCAGCCCGAAGCCAAAGCATGAAACTCAGTGCGAAAATCGGCCGCAATAGCCTGCGTAGGTTCGTCTTGTGCAGCAGCCCGCATACTGCTTTGATTATAGCGAAGCAATTCCGGTCGCATTCTGCTGGCATTCCTTCCTGGACCTTAGGTAGAATCTTTTCGCTCACCAAAGCAAGTCAGGCGCCTTCAGAAAATGCGGTTCAAAGGAGGTGGATATGAGAAGTTGGAAGCAGATAAGCCTTCTCAGTTTTTGTGTGCTCATCCTCATGGCCTCGACATCCGGAAAGCCTGCATGGCAGATGAAAGCGGATTACGTGGAAGCCTGCAGCTGCCATCTGTTTTGTCCCTGCTATTTCAACAAACACGCCGAGCATCCGCACTGCGAGTTCAACATGGCGGTCAAAGTGCGCGAAGGGCATTCGGGCAATACCAACCTGGCAGGAGCCAAATATTGGCTGACCGGAGATCTTGGCGACGAGTGGGGCACGAACAAGAAGGGAGAATGGGTGGTGGTGTCATTTGATCCATCCACGAACAAAGAACAACGGGACGCTCTAGCCCCCATGATTCTCAAAACATACGGTCTTGAATGGGGCGAACTGAAAGTGCAGGAAGCCCCGATCGAGGTCAATCGGTCTGGAGATATCGTCACCGCCAGTCTTGGTGGTGGTCAAATGGCTTCGATGAAGCTCAAGCGCGAGGGCGGCGCAGACGGCAAAGGCGTCGTCTTGAAGAACGTCAATTACTTCGGAGCGCAGAACAATGACGGCTTCGAAATGTATCGCTCCCTCGATCACAGCGCCAACGTACAGGGACACAAGTTTTCCTACTCCGACCGAAATGCTTTTCTGATTTCGATCGACACCCACGAAGGCGAGTCCGGCGGCATGTCTGGTCGTAAATGAATGGACTTCGTTCGGTTTTGCCCCCGCCTTGGCGGGGGCTTTTTGTTTAGGTTGGATCCCTAGTGATTATCCGCCTTTCTAACCCTGTGATACCTTTTCACGCGTGCCTGCCAAAAAGAAAGTTGCGGTCATCCCCGGCGACGGCATCGGCAAAGAAGTCATTCCTCAGGCTGTTAAGGTCATCCGGGCCTCAGGAGCCCCTGTCGAGCTAACCTATTTTGACTGGGGAGCCGACCGCTATCTCAGAGATGGGACCACGGTCCCTCCGGACGGTTTTGCCATGCTCGGCCGCGACTTCGACGCCATCCTGGCCGGCGCGTTTGGCGATCCTCGCGTGCCCTCGAATATCCACGCCAAAGAAATTCTGCTGGGCATGCGCTTCCAGATGGACTTCTATGCGAACGTCCGCCCTGTCCGCCTACTCGACGCGTCGCTTTGCCCGCTGAAGGGTGTGGAGCCAAAAGATCTGGATTTCGTCGTCATTCGCGAAAACACCGAAGGCGTTTACGTGGACCGCGGCAGCATCTCCAAGCAGGGAACCGAGGACGAAATTGCCATACAGGAAGACATTAATACTTGGAAGGGCGTGCGCCGTATCATCCGGTATGCATTTGAATACTGCCTGCACAGCAAGAAAGCGGACGGCGCCCCGCGCACCCGGGTCTTGATGTGCGACAAATCTAACGCCATGACGTACGCCGGGGGCCTGTGGCAGCGTCTGTTCAAAGAGATCGGCGCGGGATACCCGCAGATCAAGTCCGAACACATGTACGTGGACGCGCTCTGCGCCCAAATGGTCCGCGACCCGCGCCCCTTCGACGTAATCGTTACCAATAACATGTTCGGCGACATCATCACCGACCTCGCCGCCGGCCTACAGGGTGGCCTCGGAATGGCCGCCAGCGGCAACATCCATCCCGGGAAAACGTCAATGTTTGAGCCGGTGCACGGCTCAGCGCCGCCCCTGGCGGGGAAGAATGTCGCAAATCCGATGGGCGCAATCCTGACAGCCGCGATGATGTTAAGCCATCTTGGATTCCAGGAAGCCGCTGAGAAGATCGAAAGTGCTGTGCTCGACGCCGTGCGCAAAAAGCAGACCACCGCGGACGTGGGCGGTAAACTGGGGACAAAAGAAACCGGGGAATGGATAGCAGCAGAACTTGCAGCGCGTGAGGGCACGGCTTCCAGCCGTGCCGATAAGCCGCCCTCAAGGGACGGGCTTTAGCCACCGGGGTTGTTCTTAGCAAGTTAAATGTCCGCTTTTTGTAGCAAGTGAAATGTCCGGTTTTAAGTTAATCACCCGCAGCCGCCGAGGCGGTAGGAAAGTGGGAATCCCGCGCACTTTGCGGGATTTCCAAGCGGGGTGGAAAAGTCGGCTTTAGGACTTTTCCACCCCGCGTCTTTTCCACAGCCCGTCGCGCCGGCTTTTTATCTGCAGCCCAGGTCTCACCTTGTGCGCTGTATCGGCCCAGCCGATGCGGTCCGTGCGTCAGGCTGATTGATCCAT
>WNGF01000745.1_pt1 | contig 53880 bp, 62 predicted proteins | sample 5400641 | NCBI WGS metagenome assembly WNGF01 (sample SAMN13153371, study PRJNA577476) | soil metagenome | isolation source: 80 cm soil or saprolite under grassland replicate 2 | place: USA:California | collected 2016-06-15 | reverse complement strand
GCTTGCGCACGATCAAGAACGGCAGGCCGGACGCGAGCGAGGCCGACGCGACCAGGGCAACTGCGCCCAGCTCGGGACCGGCGAGCCGCTCGGCCTCGGGCTCGAGCTCGCGCGCCGCCTCTGCGATGCGAGCGCCGAGGGGGCCGAGCAGCTCGGGCCGGGTCTCGAAGCGATACTTGTCGAGGTAGTAACGCGAGCGGCGTCCGGAGCGCAGGACGAAGTCGCCCTCGAGGTAGGCGTGCTCCCGCAGCGCCGCCCCCAGCTCGCCGGGCTCCATCAGCTCCGCGCGGTGGCGAGCAGCTCGCGCGCGTGGCCTAGCAAGCGGTCCGCCTCCGCCGAGCCCTCGGTCAGCGAGACCATCGAGCCGTCGCCGAAGTAGAGCTCGACCCGCTCCCGGCAGCGGGCGGCGCGACGGCGGTAGAGGACGGTGCCCGCGGCCGAGCCGGCGGCGAGCAGGAGCCCGGTCAGGAAGCTACGACTCCTCATCCTCTTTCGGCGTACCCGCGGCAGTGCGCTTGGCCGGCCTCCGCTCGGGCTTGTCCGGCTGCTCCTCCCCGAGCCCGCGCAGGCAGCTCTTGAGGTCGTAGAAGACGAGGCCGACGGTTGGCTCGGGGGCCGTCGTCGCTGCGATCAGGCGATCCTCGGCGCGGACGACGAAGACGCTGCCGTCCTTCAGCGCGACGTCGAGCTGCGCGAGCCCCTCCGCCTCCGTGCCCGGCGCCGCGTGCTCCTCGGCCGCGCGGAGGAGCTCGAGCGCCGAGCCGGCGAGCCTGCCCGCCTGCTCGTCGTCCACCGTGGCGGCGACGACGGTGCCTTCGCGGTCGAAGACGACGGCCGTCTCGATCTGCGTCGAGATCTCGGTCAGGTCGGCAAGCGCTTGCGGCGTCGTCGGCACGTGTCTGACGCTAACACCTCGCGTCCCGAGCCGCCCATACTCCCGCCCATGCGAGCACTGCCGCAGCCGCTGGTGAAGTTCTTCGGCGACCGCGGGCCGCACCTCGCCGCGATGATCGCCTACTTCGCGCTCCTCTCGTTCGTGCCGCTCCTCTTCCTGACGATCTCGCTGCTCGGGCTCGCGGGCCGCCCCGACGAGTCGAGCTACCTCGTGACCGAGCTGAAGCGCGCGTTTCCCGGCAGCTCGGTGTCGAGCATCGTCCACACGGTGCGAGAGATCCAGAAGCACGCGACCGCGCTCGGGGTGCTCGGCGGGGCGGCGCTGCTCTGGACGTCGCTGTCGCTCTTCAGCGTGCTCGAGTCCGCGTTCAACATCGTCTACGGGCAGCCGAACCGGTCGTTCCTGCGCGGCAAGCTGCTCGCGGTCGCGCTGATGCTGCTCTCGCTCGTGATGCTCTTCGTCGGGCTGCTGGTCGGGTCGTTCGGGTTCGATCTCCTCAAGCGCTACGTGCCGTGGCTCGCCGGGAACTCGTACGTGGCCTACGGACTCTCGGTCGGGGTCTCGCTCCTGGCGGTGTTCGTCTTCCTGGTCGCGGTCTACTACCTTTTGACGAACGTCGAGCACACATTTCTCGACGTCCTCCCCGGAGCGGTCACGGCGGCGGTCGTGCTGGAAGCGAGCTTCCAGGTGCTGCCGCTCTACGTGCGCTTCTCGAGCAACGTGGTCGCGCTGAAGGCCTTCGGCGGGCCCGCGCTGCTGCTGGTCTGGCTCTACGTGATGGCGAACGTGATCGTCTTCGGGGCCGAGGTCAACTGGTGGCTCTCGGCCCGCCGCCGCCCCGCCGAAGCGGAGGAAGCGCCCGGCCTGGCCTAGTCCTAGTCTGCTTTGGCCGGGTCCGAGGGACTGTCCCTCGGACGTGTCTGTTCGAGCAAGGCGCGGGCGGCGCGGGCGCGGTGGGAGTGCCGCGACTTCCAGGCGTTGCCGAGCTCGGCGACGGTGCGCTCCTCGCCAGCCGGGACGAAGACGGGGTCGTAGCCGAACCCCTCCGAGCCGCGCGCCTCCTCGCCGATCCGACCCTCGAGGACGCCCGTCCCGCGTAGCTTCACGCCCTCGGGCGAGAGCGCGACGAGCTCACACACGTAGCGTGCGCGCCGCCCATCGCCCTCGACCCCGCGCAGCTCGCCGAGCAGCTTCGCCACGGCCTCATGCCCCTCCGGCGCGAACCGGGCCGAGCGAATGCCGGGCGCGCCGCCGAGCGCCTCCACCTCGAGCCCCGAGTCCTCGCCCAGCATCCAGGCGTCTCGGTCGCCGTGCTCCCGACCGAAGCGCGCCTTTGCGAGCGCGTTGTCGTAGTAGGTCGGCCCCGCCTCCTCCGGAAACTCCGCGCCGCCGAGCAGCTCGAGCTCCCACCCTGGTAGCAGCGCCGCCAGCTCGCGCAGCTTGTTCTCGTTGTGGGAGCTGAGAACTGCCTTTAGAGCCCCTTTCAAAACGAAGCCTTGTGCCCGACGGCGAAGCGTCGTTCTGAAATGGGCTCTTAGTCGGTCCACCGCACCTCGAGCACGTCCTCGACGTCGGCGAGCCGGGCGACGATTCCGGCCATGTCCGCACCCGCCGGCACCGCGACGTCGAGCAGGACGTTGCGGCGGTCGGCCTCCTGGCTCACCTCGAGCGAGTCGAGCCGCGCTCCGAGGCGCTCGACCGCCGTGACCACCGGCCCCGGGCTCGTGCCGGTCGGCAGCTGGATGAGCAGGCGGCCCGCCTCGGGCCGGAACCGCGAGATGACGAGGTGCGCACCGATCCGGAGCGGCCAGAGCGAGACGAGCGCGATCGCCGTCGTGATCACCGCCGCGGAGTAGTAGCCCGCACCGCTCGTCAGGCCGATCGCGGCCACCACCCAGAGCGTCGCCGCGGTGGTCAGGCCCCGGACCGACAGCCCCTGCCGGATGATCGCCCCCGCGCCGAGGAAGCCGATTCCGGTCACGACCTGGGCCGCGATCCGGGTCGGATCGGCGCGGACGATGTTGCCGCCGGAGACGAGGAAGTCGCGGAAGCCGTAGGCCCCCGCAATCGTGAACAGCGCCGAGCCGACCGAGACGAGCATGTGCGTGCGGAAGCCCGCCTCGCGCTCGCGCAGCTCTCGCTCGATCCCGACCGCGCCTCCGAGCGCGGCCGCGACCGCGAGCCGCAGCAATGCCTCGCCCCAGTGGAGCGACGGGACGCTAGACGCGAGCAGCATCGAGAGCCCGCTCCTGCGCCCGCTCGATCGTCTCGATCCCGGAGGCGGCCAGGTCGAGCAGCTCGTCCAACCCCGTGCGATCGAAGGGCGCCCGCTCGGCGGTCGCCTGCACCTCGACCAGCCGCCCCTCACCGGTCATGACCACGTTCAGATCGACCTCGGCGCCCGAGTCCTCCACGTAGTCGAGGTCGAGCAGAGGCTCGCCGTCCACGATCCCCACCGACACGGCGGCGACCGAGTCGTTCAGCGCGCGCGACAGACCCGCCTTGTCGAGCGCCCGCCGCGCAGCCACGTATGCGCCCGAGATCGCCGCGCAGCGAGTGCCGCCGTCGGCCTGGAGCACGTCGCAGTCGAGCCAGAGCGTTCGCTCGCCGAGCGCCTCGAGGTCGGCGACAGAGCGCAGCGCCCGGCCGATCAGGCGCTGGATCTCGACCGTCCGCCCCTTCTGCTTTCCCTCGCTCGCCTCGCGCGCGGTTCGCTCGCCGGTCGATGCCGGCAGCAGCGAGTACTCGGCGGTGAGCCAGCCGCGGCCCGACTTGTGCAGCCAGCGCGGCACGCGCTCCTCGAGCGACGCCGTGCAGAGGACGCGCGTCTTTCCCTGGGCGTAGAGCACCGACCCGAGCGGCTGCTCGAGGTAGTCGAGCTCGATCTCGAGCGGGCGCAGCTCGTCCGTGCGGCGGCCGTCCTGCCTCACGCCGCGGTCGCTTCCAGGTCGGCGACCGCCACCTGCTCGACGTCGCCCAGCGGAAGCTGGAGGAACCGCTCCCCCAGCTCGCGGAAGAGCGCCGGGTCGCCCGTGGTCAGGAAGCGGTAGCTCCCCTCGCGTCCCTCGCGGTTCTCGATTCCCTTGCGCGCGAGCGTCTCGGCCACCTCGCGCGCGGTCTCCTCGGCCGAGAAGACGAGGGTCACGCCCCGGCCGAAGACGCGCTGGAAGATCGGCCGGATCAAGGGGTAGTGGGTGCAGCCGAGGATGACCGTGTCCACGTCCGCCTCCTTCAGCGGCGCCGCGTACTCGCGTACGGTCTCGGTCGTCTGCGCCGAGAATGGATCGTCGCTCTCGATCAGCGGCACCAGGCGCGGACACGCGACGGGCACGAGCTCGACGCCCGCGTCCAGGTCGCTGACGAGCAGCGCATAGCGCCCCGCCTCGACCGTCGCCTGCGTCGCCATCAGCCCGATCCGCCGGTTGCGCGTCGCCTGCACTGCAGCGTGCGCCTCGGGCGTGATCACGCCGACGACCGGCACGTCGAGCTCCGCCTGGAGCTGCGGCAACCCGGCCGAGGTCGCTGCGTTGCAGGCGACGAGGACGAGCTTCACCCCCTGCGCCTCGAGGTACGTTCCGATCTCGCGCGCGAAGCGGCGGATCTCGTCCAGCGGCCGCGGCCCGTACGGGAGCCGCGCGTGGTCGCCGAGATAGACGAAGTCCTCGTGCGGCATCGTCACGAGGCACTCGTGCAGGACGGTCAGGCCGCCCACGCCCGAGTCGAAGACGCCGACCGGCCGCGAATCCACACGCCGATTCTAGGAGGGTTTGGCGGGACGTCGCTCGTCGCCGGTGTGCGCTGGTCGTTCCGAGGCAAGGACGCAGGGAGCGTTCGTATCCGGAGGATACGGGCGCGACTGAGGACGCGGCATCGGGGCGAGCAGCGTGCTCCGGCGGCACGCCGGCGTTTCGTCAAACCCTCCCCGAGAGGGGTTACGCTGACGGTCGTGGCACGCCGGGTCGTCGTGATCGTCTGCACCGCTGCGCTCGCGCTGGTCGCCGCCGGCCGCGCCTCGGCGTTCACCAAGCAGGACCTGACCCTGACGATGGACGACGGCGTCAAGCTCGCGGCGACGCTATACGAGCCGGGCACCGCTCCCCCGCCGGCCGGGTTCCCGGCGATCGTGATGCTCCACGGGCTCGGCGGGAAGCGTCAGGACCTCGACCCGATCGCGCAGGGCTTCGCCGACTCGTACGTCGTCCTCTCCTTCGACGCCCGCGGCCACGGGCAGTCGGGCGGGCTCGTCTCGATCGACGGCCCGCGCGAGATCGCCGACACGCGCGCGGTCTTCGACTGGCTCGCAGCGCGGCCCGAGGTCGACCGGTACCACATCGGCGCGTGGGGCCTCTCGCTCGGCGGCGGCGCCGTCCTCCGCTCGCTCGTCGAGGGCGTTCCATGGGCGGCGGTCGAGACGGTCGAGACCTGGACCGACCTCTACAGCGCGCTCGCCCCGCAGAACCTCGCCAAGTCGGGCGCGATCTACCAGTTCCTGAGCTCGGTCCCGCAGGACCGGCTCGACCCGTCCGTGCTCGCGATCAAGGACGACGCGCTCGCCAGCAAGAACCTCGGCGCGCTGCGGGCCTTCGCCGACGCCCGCTCGAGCCGCCCGCTGCTCTCGAGGGTGACGACGCCGGTCTTCATGTTCCAGGGGCGCCGGGACTTCGCCTTCGACATAGCGCAGGCGACCGCCGGCATCAAGCTGCTGAAGGGCCCGAAGCATCTGTACATCGGCGACTTCGGCCATTCGCCCTCGAGCTTTCCCGGCCCCGATATCGCCCAGGTGACGGCCCAGGGCAGAAGGTGGTTCGACCGCTACCTCCAGAGCCTGCCGGTGAGTTTCGAGGCCGCCTTCGCCCTCGCGCCCGACCCGTGGCGCGGTTCGTACCACGGCTACGAGGGGCTGCCCGCAACCCGGCGAGCTGCGGTCGCCCTTCCCGGCCGACGCACGATCGGCTCGAGCGGAAGGGTCGTCCGCGCGGGCGCCCGCACGCGGACGAGGTTGGAGACGTTTGGCTCGGCCCAGGTGCGGCTGACGGCCCGGTGCTGACCGCCAAGCCGCCGAGCGGCAACGAGATCGTCGTCAGCGAGGGCGGCGTCAACACCGCGAGCCTGCGCGGCAGGCGCCGACTGACGATTCGCCTGCTCGACGACGCGACGCTCGTCCCGCGCGGGTCGCGCCTGCGGCTGACGCTCGCCTCGAGCTCGGTCGCGCAGGACCCGGCGAACCTGCTCTACCTGAACCTGCCGATGCCGGGCTCGTCGAGGATCTCGATCGGCGACGTGAAGCTGGTCGTGCCCGTGTTGGTGCGTCCGGTCTCGCGATGAGGCCGGCCGCCGCCCTTCTGGTCTTGGCGGCGCTCTGCCTGCCGGGCGCGGCTGTGTCCGGCGGCACCCCAGGCGTCACCTCGACGCAGATCCTGCTCGGCGGCACCGTCCCGCTGAGCGGCCCGGCCTCGCCGTTCGGCGCAGTCGGCCCGGGCGCGAAGGCCTACTTCGACTACGTGAACGCCCACGGCGGCGTCTACCACCGCAAGATCAGGTACCTCTACCGCGACGACGCGTACGACCCGTCGAAGACGATCGACCAGACCCGCGAGCTCGTCCAGCAGGACAAGGTGTTCGCGATCTTCAACAGCGTCGGAACGGAGCACAACGTCGCCATTCGCGCGTACCTGAACGCCGTCAAGGTGCCGCAGCTCTTCGTCGGCACCGGGGCGAGCGCGATCGGGCGCGCCTACAGGAAGTACCCGTGGACGATCGGCTACCTGCCGAGCTTCGAGGGCGAGGGCGCGATCTACGGCCGCTACGTCGTGCAGCACCGGCCGCGTGCGCGGATCGCGGTGCTCTACGAGGACAGCGACTACGGCAAGGACCTCTTGAACGGCCTCCGGCGCGGGCTCGGCAAGCGCGCCTCGCGGATCGTTGCGAAGGCCTCCTACGAGGTGACCGACGTGGACGTCAACTCGCAGATCGCCAAGCTGCGCCGCTCGAAGGCAGACACGTTCATGCTCTTCGCGCTGCCGACGCAGGCGATCCAAGCCTTCGTCTACGCCTACAAGCTCGGCTGGCGCCCGCGGGTCTTCGTGAGCGCGGTCTCGATCGAGCCGACCGTGATGAGCATCGCCCGCTCCAACACGCAGGGCAAGGAGACGGCGGGCGCGCTCAGCGTCGCCTTCGTCAAGGACCCGACCTCCCCCGCGTGGACGAAGGATCCGGCGGTCCGCCTCTACCGCAGGATCATGAAGCGCTACGACCCGGGCGGCCGCGTCGCAGACGTCTACAACTACTACGGGATGACGGTGGCGTACTCGATGGTGGACGCCCTCCGCCACGCCGGCCTCAACCCGACGCGCGAGAGCCTGCTCCGGGCCGCAACCCACATGAACGAGAGGACGAACCCGTTCCTGCTCCCCGGGGTTGCGGTCAGGACGAGCCCGAAGAACTACTTCCCGATCACGAAGGCGAGGATGGTCCGCTACCGCGGGATCCGCTGGGTCCTCTTCGGCCCGCTGCTGAACGCCCGCTGACGAGAGCCCGCTTCAGATTGACGCTTCGCCGCGGGGGCGCGATGGGTGGTGCGTGACAAGGACGCAGGGAGCGCGCGTATCCGGAGGATACGGGTGCGACTGAGGACGCAGTCCACGCGCCGCACAGCGCGGCCCGGCGGCACAAGGCTTCATTCTGAAACGGGCTCTTTGGTGGTTAACTACGCCGATGCTAGGCTCCGCCACCGTAGAAGGGGTCTCCCAGGGGGTTCTCCCCAGAAAGAAGGGGCAATGACGAAGTCACTGCGTTTGGTCCTGCTCGCGTGCGCCGGCTTCCTCGGGCTCGCGTTCGCGGCCCCGGCCCTCGCCGCCTACACGCCGTCGCTGACGATCGAGCAGTCCAGCTACAAGCTCGGCGCGGCCATCACGGCGGACACCTTCATCGTCGCGCCGAAGGACGACGACCCGACGGCCAAGCTGACGATCTCCGCACCGACAGGCTACGGCGTGAATCTGTCCCAGGCGCCGGGAACGAAGATCGGCCGCGTCGCCGCGATCGTGAAGGCGAACGCGCTCGCCGGCGCTCTCCTGGGCCTCTCGGGCGACGTCGTCGTCGCCAACGGCACCGACCCGGCGATCATCGCCGCTTCCCAGCAGTGCACCGGGAGGCCGGCCAACCAGGCGACGTGGGTCCTGAATGCCAGCCTCCAGGGGCAGACGGTCCAGATCCCGGTGTTCGTGAACAAGCTGCCGGCCGGCAAGTCGGCGGCGCTAGAGGTCTGCCTGCCTCCTCCGCAGACGGCGACGCTGGGGGCGCAGCTCGTCGCGGCGGATTTCACCACCACCGGCGTGTTCACGAACCCCTCCGTCAAGGAGAGCTACGAATGGTCCGGGATCTTCACGCCGTACGTGACGGGCGGGACGGCTCCGAACCCGACTCAAACGCTCGAGTGGCGGACGTACGTCGGGCTGCCGTCCTCGCTCACCTTCAAGCGCGTCAAGAGCAGGATCGGGCTCAAGTTCGCCGGCCGCTTCAGCGTTCCGGGCGTCAGACTGACGACCATACGGCTGCGGCTGTACGCCGGAAAGAAGCCGAACCCGGCCCCGAACGCGACCTCTGGCGGCACGGGCAAGCTCGTCGCGCGGACGGCCAGGCTGCCGTCGAGCGGCAAGTACTCGATCAAGCGGCCGAGTGTCAGGGTGAAGACGTACTTCCAGGTGCGCTTCGAGTTTTACGTCGTGAAACCCTGCGCGCCACCGTCGCCGGCGCCTCAGGGGTGCAAGGGAGAGGACATCGCCGCAGTGACGAGCAGCCAGGTTCGGGTTCTGCCCAAGCGCCGCTGACGATCATCCGGTTGGGAGCCTCCGCCCTGGAGGCTCCCAACCGTCTAGCGCTCCGCCGGCAGATCGCCGTGGCGCGACCACTCGTGCCACGAGCCGGGGTAGTTGCGCGCGTCGTAGCCGGCTGCGCGGAGGGCGAGCGCGGCCAGGGCCGAGCGGGAGCCCGAGTGGCAGTAGGCAACGATCTCCGCGCCCTCCGGCAGGCCGACCAGCTCGCGGACCTGATCCAGGTCGAGCGGGCGGCCGGGCGCGGCGAAGAGGCGGTCGTGCTCCAGGTGGCGCGCGCCGGGAATGTGCGCCTGGCGGGGGTCGCAGGGATAGCCGCCGCGGCCCGTGAACTCCTCTTCGGTTCGGACGTCGAGGATCGTCAGCGCCGCGTCGTCGAGCCGGTCGTGCAGCTCCGCCCAGGTCGGTACCGCCTCGAGGCGCGGCTCGAGGCTCGGCTTCGTCTTCTCCAGCTCGACCGCGCCGGTCTCGAGCTCGCCCGGCCAGCCGGCGATCCCGCCCGCGAGCACCGAGACGCGCGGGTGTCCCGCGAGCATCGCCGCCTGGGCCGAGGCGGCGGCGCCGACGCAGTCGCCGCGGTCGTAGAGGACGAGCCGCTCCTCGCCGCCGACGCCGTGCCGGCCGAGCCGGCGCTGCACCTCGACGGCAAACGCCTCGACGATCTCGCGATCGGCGAGCGGCGGCGGCGAGCCGAGCACGAGCGGGATCGAGCGCGGCAGGTGGACCCGCTGGTGCGCGTTCGGCCCGCGGCAGTCGCCGAGGACGAGGTCGTCCTCGGCGAGGTGCTCCTGCACCCAGGCGGCGTCGACGAGCGGCGGCAGGTCAGACACCCTCGAGGAGCTCCCTCAGGACGCGGTTGAACTCGTCCGGCCGCTCGAGGCTCGGCAAGTGCCCGCAGCCGGCGAAGACGTGCGCCCGGCCCCGGCGCGCGGAGGCCGCGAGCGCCTGGGCCTCATCGGCCGAGAAGAACGGGTCGTGCTCGCCGACCGCGACGAGCACGGGCGCCTCCGCCTCGCGCACGAGCGCCGTCGAGTCGGGCCGGTCGCGCATGGCCGCGACGCCGGTCGCCAGCTCCTCCGGGTCCTGCTCGAGCGTGAGTGCGCGGGCACGCTCGACCGCGTTCTCGTTCGCGTCCTCGGAGAAGAGCCGCGGACGCTGGGTCTCCCAGAGCCGTTCGACCCCTTCCTCGCGGATCAGCCGGATCGTCTCGTCGCGGGCCTGCCGGCGCTCCGGCGTGTCCGCGTCGGCACGGGAGCCGGCGAGGACGAGCGCGCGGACGTCCGCGTGGGCGAGCAGCCGCTGCGCGCAGTAGCCGCCCATCGACGCGCCGACGGCGACCACCGGCCACTCGACCTCCTCTGCGACCCGGCGCGCCCAGTCGTCCATGGTTTCACCGAGCGAGTACAGGTGCGGCGCGATCAGGTCGTGACCGTCGAGGGCCTCGCGCTGCGGCTCCCACATCCGCTCGTCCAGCGGGAACGCGTGCAGGAGCGCGACCTTCATTGCGCTTCGACGAGCTCTCGCTCCGCGGCGATCGCCGGCCGGGCGCAGAGGCGCTCGAGCCATTCGCCGACAGCGGGGAACGGCTCGAGATCGACGCCGAGCCGGTCGCGGGCGCGCAGGATCCAGGGCACGTAGCCGATGTCGGCGAGCCCGTAGTCGCGGCCGCTGAGAAACGGCTGCGCCTCGAGCGCCCCGTCGAGCTCGGCCAGGCGCTCGTCGAGCCGCGACTCCCGGCCGCGGCGGAGGGCGTAGTACTCGTCCCCGAACCGGTCGAAGCGCTGGAGCACGAGCCGCCCGAGCGCCCGCTCGGCCGGGTCGGCGGGCCACAGAGCCGGCTCGGGGAAGCGCTCCTCGAGGTACTCCATGATCACCTCGGACTCGGGCAGGACGAGGCCGCCCTCCTCTTCGTAGACCGGCACCCTACCCAGCGGGTTCTTCTCGTAGAGCCAGGCTGGCCGGTCGTCGAGGTCGATCTCGACAGCGTCGTAGTCGAGGCGCTTCTCGGCGAGGACGATCCTCGCTCGTGCGGCGTACGGGCAGCGCTCGGCGGTGTAGAGCGTGGGCACGGGGTTGAGCCTACCCGCGGCCGGCGCCCTCGAGCCCCATCACCTCGGCGAGCTGCGCCAGGAGGTCCGGCGCGGGCGGCAGCTCGTCGGGCGAAGCCGCCGTTCGAGCGACCGCGCGCACCCGCGAGGGCTCTGCTCCGGTGAGGCGGGCGACGACCGTCGGGTTGGCTCCGAGCGCGACCACGTCCCCCGGCGGCAGCGGCCCGAAGTACTCGGGCACGGACTGGTACTCGTCGACGGCACTGCCGCGTTCGAAGAGGACGTACCGCACGACCGCGCCGTCCTCGATCCCGATCGCGCAGGCGACCGCCGCCGTCGCGTTCGAGAGCTCGGAGGCGAGCCGCTCGCGCGCCCGGCGGTCGCGGTCGATGAGCTCGTCGTAGACGGCGACCCAGCCGTTCCGCGGCTGCGCCACCCGTCCGCCGCCCGACCCTCCGAGCCGGGGCAGGTACTTGGCGACGGCGGCCTGAACCGCTTCGGAGTCGTCCGTCTGGACGTGGAGCGACGCGTAGGACTCGCCAGCTTGGCGGGCCAAGAGCCGCGACTGGAGCGCCTCGATCGGCACGCCTAGCCTCCGCGCCCACTCGGTGAAGCCGAGCCGCTGCCAGACCTTCCGACCCACCTCGTTCGTCGTGTCGACGTCGAGCGTCAGGTGCGCAGAGCCTGCATCGCGTGCTCGTGCGGCGAATTCGAGCAGAAGCGCCTTCGTGACCCCCTGCCGGCGCCACTCCGGCCGCACGTAAGCGACGTTTAGGTGCGCGCGCCGCTGCGAATCGATGTCGCCGAAAGCGAAGCCGATGGGCTGCCCGTCTTCCTCGGCCACGAGCACGAGCTTGCCCTCCCACAACGCCGGCGTCACCTCCGGCCGGGGCCAGGGTCGATCCCAGTCCATCGCGCCGAAGAGAGCCAGCAGCGTCGCTTCGTCGGCTGCGGTGGCCTCGCGCACGTTCACGGCGGTGCCACCCTAAGCCCTGTCAGCAGGTAGTGGGCCGAGAGGTTCTGGAAGGGGTCGAACCGCTCGCCGAAGGAGCGGGTATCGCCGGCGCCTGAATAGAACGCCTCGATGGCCTTGCGCAGCCCGAGGTCGCCCGCCGGCCACGCGCGCGGGCGCGCGAGATGGCGCGCAAGGAACCAGTCCGCCGTCCATTCGCCGAGGCCGCGGACGGCGGTGAGCGTCGCTCTGACCTCCTCGTCGGGGAGCCGGCTGAGCTCGGCGTAGTCGAGGCGCGCGGCGACGAGCCCCAGCACGTACTCCGCCTTGCGCCGGGAGAAGCCGAGGGCGACCAGCTCGTCCGGGGTCGAGCGCCGGAGGCGCTGCTCGGTGGGGAACGAGTACGCCTCGCCGGCGCGACGGCCGAAGCGCTCGATCAGCCGGTTCCGGATTGCGAAGGCGGCATGCAGCGAGACCTGCTGCGCGGTGATGGACGTGACGAGGCTCTCGAAGGGGTCGGGTGCGAGCGGGGGGCGAAAGCCTGCAAGGCGGCGGGTCAGGCGCGCCAGCACGGGGTCGCGTCTTGCCCACGCGTAGAACGCGGCCAGCTCGAACTCCGCGCCGAGCAGCTTGTGGACGACCGGTCGCGTCTCCCCGTCGAGCGGCTCGACCCGCACTCCGCCGGGCGCCGCCTCGATCCGCACCTCCCGGCGGCCGACGACCCGGTGCAGGACGCTGTTCCGCCAGAGGTTCGCCCGGTCCGGCCCGAAGACCCGGAAGCGCTCGGTCGAAAGCTCGAAATCGTACGGCTCCGGCAGGCGCAGAAGGGGCATCTAGCCGAAGACCCCGTCTCGGCCAGACCTCGTCATGCTGAGCGATCGCGGCCTGCATCGGATCCCGAGCTGTAACAGTCTGTTACTTGCGACCGTCCGGGAGCTAACGGCGATGCTCCTGGTCCGAAGCGCCGGCGAGCTCCTCGGCGAGCTCGAAGAAGTTCGTCAGCGGGCGAAAGGGGACGGCGCGCTCGGCGAGCCACTCGGCGAGGCTGCCCGTCGCGTACACGCGGTCGGCGGCGAGAGCGGCGCAGCGGTCGGAGTATCCGTCTCCGGCATAGACGACCCGGCCGCGGGGGAGGTCGCCGCGCTTGCACGGCTCGCCGCAGGTCGCGCACGAGTCGAGCACGCGGAAGCGGGCGCGCCATCCGTCGGAGCGCGGGTCGAGCCGGTTGGCGCGGAGCACGACGGCGTCGAGCAGGCCTTCGCGCTCGAGCAGCGGCTCGATCAGCTCGTGGAAACCGCTGGAGAGGACGAGCGGCCGGTGGGCGCCGGCGAGCTCGGCGAAGCCGGGCCGGATCCGCGCCCGCTCGAGCAGCCATTCGGCCACCTCGCCCAGCGGCGCCGTCACGGTGGCGAACTCCTTGGCGATCACCTCGTCGAGCGTGAGCGCCCGCCCGAGCTCCGCCTCGACGCGGGCGTAGATCTCCGGATCGCCGAACTCCTCGAGCACGAGGTGGAGCGTGTCCCGCTCGGTGACGGTGCCGTCCCAGTCGAGGACGACGCGAATCGACTCGCTGCTCGCCGTCACGCTTTCGTCACGATTCCGTCACCCACACGCGCATCATTCCCCGATACGCTCGCCTCGGGGAGGAGGCCGGGCGAACCGAACCTAGACCACCGCACGAATCCAGGCCGGCTAGAAGTGCGTGCCGACGCCCGGAGTGAGCCTCGGCCGCGGTGCCCGACCGGAAAGCTACGGCACGACGAAGTGCTGGCCCTGCAAGTCGGAACGCTGTTTGCCTAGGCTCATCGCCTCGCGCGCCGGGGCGCGTCGGCGGCCTTCGGGCTTTCGGCCGGTGTCCTGGCCGCAGGGCCAGTGGAATCCAGCCTACTCCTCTCAGCCTGCGCGTGCGTTTCCCGCACCCGTCAGGATCGAAGAGCCGGGCGCTAATCCCGCAATTAGCGGGGTTAATCGGGCTCGGCCGTACCCGTGCCCGCACGCGGTCCGCAGCACCTGTAGTGTGGTCGTCAGCACCGAGAAGAATCGCTTGCAGCGCGCAGACTGGACCGAGCGCCGTTGCTCCTATCTTTTCCTTGTTGCGAAAGCCCTCTCTTGAAGAGCTTTCGCGGTCTGTCCCTCGAGGGCCCCTCGAGGCGTACACCAGGGAGAATCGATCCGAGATTCTCTACCCGCATCGCGAGCGTTAGGAGACACAAGGATGCATGCCACCGTACGACGCTACGAGGGTGTCGACGCGAGTCGCACCGCCGAGCTGAGCAGGAAGATCGACGAGACCCTGATGCCGCGCCTGAGCGAGCTCCCGGGCTTCGACAGCTACTACGTGATCGAGGCCGGTAACGGCGTCATGACCTCGGTCGGCCTGTTCGAGACCTCTGCCCAGGCCGACGAGTCGACTCGCCTTGCCTCGGGCTGGGTGCAGGAGGAGAAGCTGGAGACGCTGCTTCCCAATCCGCCCAAGATCACGAGCGGCGAAGTGATCGCGCACAAGAACAACGGCGTATAGTCGCCGCCTGACCTCGACCGAAGCATCAGGGACGGGAAGGCCAGCGCGGGCCTTCCCGTGAGGCGGCAGTTGCGTGGCCGCAACGACACGGAAGTCTGTAGGAGGAGCGAGATGCGTCAAGCCACAGTGCAGCGGGAGATCGAGGGCGTCGCCGAGCGGCGCGCACAGAGGCAGCTGACGGACAGAGTCGCCGTCCGCCTCGTTCGGCGGAGCAGGTGGAACAACCTGAAGTGGAGCACGTGGCGGCGGCGAGCCGGAATCCGCGGGACGCGGTAGCCAAACGCGGCGAGCTTAGAAGTGCGAGGTTAGACCGGCAGGATCTTCGTCGGGAGAGGACGCCGGAGCATCCGGCTGCTCGTACCAGGAGTAGGCGTATTGCCCGTCGTCCAGCACCCTCGCCAGCTTGCTGAGCCGGAGCGGGTGGAAGGTGTCACACATCACCGCCAGCTCGTGCGTCTCGGTCTGCCCGATCGACTTTTCGGCCAGGCCAGGGTGCGGCCCGTGCGGAATCCCCGACGGGTGCAGCGTGACAGAGCCGACCTCGATCCCTCGCCGCGAGCCGAAGTTCCCGGAGACGTAATAGATCATCTCTTCCGAGTTCAGGTTCGAGTGGTGATACGGGATCGGGATCGCGAGGGGGTCGAAGTCGAGCTTCCGCGGACAGAACGAGCAGATCACGAAGTTGCGGCCCTGGAAGGTCTGGTGCGAGGGAGGCGGCATATGGATCCGCCCCGTGATCGGCTCGAAGTCGTGGATCGAGAACGTCCACGGGTAGACGTAGCCGTCCCAGCCGACGACGTCGAAGGGGTGGTAGTCGAGGACGTAGGTCTGATACCCGCCGCGCACCCGCACCTTGACGCGAAACTCGCCCTGGTCTCGGTGGGTGTGCAGCTCGGTCGGCGGATGGATGTCGCGGTGGTAGAACGGCGCGTGCTCCAAGAGCTGCCCGTACTCGTTGCGGTAGCGGCGCGGGATCTCGATCAGCCCGGGAGACTCGAAGACGAGGTACCGCTGCTCGCCCTCCTGCCGGAAGCGGTAGGTCGTCCCGCGCGGCACGACGAGGTAGTCGCCCTCGCCGTACGGGAGGTCTCCGAAGATCGTCTCCAGCGTGCCCGTTCCCTCGTGGACGAAGATCACCTCGTCGCCCTCGCCGTTGCGGAAGAAGTAGTCCATCTCCTCGTCCGGCCGGCAGAGGGAGATCTCGACGTCGTCGTTCCACATCAACAGGCGGCGGCCGCTGACCGCGTCTCCCTCCGGGTCGACCCCCATCGTGTGGAAGTGCCGGTGCGCGTGCGCGTCGGGCGTCCACTCGTCCCGCTCCAGCAGCTCGAACTCCCCGAGCTCCTTGATCCGGCAGGGCGAGGTCAGGTGGTAGAGGATCGACTCGTTCCCGGCGAAGCCCTCGAGCCCCATGACCTCTTCGGTCAGGAGCCGCCCGTTGTCGCGGAACTGGACGTGCCGCTTGCGCGGAACGTCGCCTCGGACCTGGTACGTGGGCACGCGCGAAGGATAGTCAGGCGAGCGCTTCCGCCGCGAGGGCGGCGAGACGCTTGCCGGTCGCCGGCGCGAACTTGAAGCCGTGGCCGGAGCAGGCGGAGCCGACGACGATCCGGCCGTGCCGCTCGAGGATGAAGCGGTCGTCGTCGGTGTTCGTGTAGAAGCAGGTCTCGACCCTCACCGGGATCGGGTCGGCTGCGGGGAAGCGATCGGCCACCACCGCGGCGACCTGCTCGACGATCTCCGGGTCCGGCCGCCCGTCCTCGTCCGGATCGGCCGGCGGGCCCGACTTGTGCCGGCCGATCTTGAGGCCGACGTTCGGGTCGGCGAGCGCGTAGGTTCCGTGCAGCGTCGTGCCGGGCTCGAAGTCCACCACCGAAGGCACGGGCTTCTCCGACTCGAGTCGGAAGTAGGCGACCGTCTCGCGCGTCGCCACGACCGGCAGGTCGGCCATGCCCAGGAGCAGCTCCTTCGCCCACGGGCCCGCGGTGACGACGACCGCTTGGGCCTCGATCCGGCCGGCCGTCGTCTCGAGCGGGTCGAGCGAGAGCACCTTCGTCTCTGGCAGGACGCGTAGCCCGCGGGCGAAGGCGGCCAGCGCCAGATCCGCCCGCACGTAGCCGGCGTCCTCCTGGAGCACCGCGAGCAGCCCGTCCGGGACGCGGAGCGGGAAGCGCCGCTCGGCCTCGTCGGCCCCTAGCAGCGACCACTCGATCCCGCATTCGTCGAGCGCGCTGCACGAACCCTCGGTCAAGTCGCCGACCAGCTCGATCAGCCCGTTCAGCTCCAGCAGCCGCGCCCCGGACTCGGCCTCGAGCTCCCTCCAACCCGCGAGCGCCTCCTGCGCCAGGCGCACCCAGTGCGACTCCGGATACGAGAGCCGAAAGATCCGCGAGGCGCCGTGGCTCGAGCCCCGTGTGTGCCCGAGCGGGAACTGCTCCAGCACGAGGACGTCGCGCCCCTCCCGCCCGAGCGCCCAGCCCGTCGCGAGCCCGTTGACGCCGGCGCCGACGACGACGACCTCCGCCTGCATCCGCATATCGTGCCGATCAGGACCGCGGTCCAACGGTGTTTCGCAGCACGCCGATCCCCTCCACCTCGAGCTCGACCTCGTCTCCCGGCTGAAGCCAGCGCTCGTCGCCGTGCTCGAGGATGCATCCGGTGCCGACGGTGCCCGAGCCGAGCACGTCCCCCGCCCGCAGCTCGGTGTTCCGGGCCGCGTGGGCCACGATCGCCTCCCACGAGTGGTACATGTCGCCGAGGTTGCCGCGCGAGCGCTCTTCTCCGTTGACGCGCGCGACCATCTGGAGGCGCAGGTCGCCGAGCTCGTCCGGGGTGACGATCACCGGGCCGAGGCTGGTGGCGAAGTCCTTGCCCTTCGCCGGCCCGAGCCCGATCTTCATCTCGCGCCGCTGGAGGTCGCGCGCCGACCAGTCGTTCATCACCGTGAAGCCGCCGATCCGGCCCTCGGCGCCGATCACCGCCGCCGCCTCGAGCTCGTAGTCGAGCGCCTCCGAGCCCTCCGGGTACGGGATCTCCTCGTCCGGCCCGAAGATCGCGACCGGGTTGGAGAAGTAGAAGGCCGGGATCTCGTACCACTCGTCCGGCACGCCCGGGCGGCCGGTCACCTTCGCCGCGTTGCGCACGTGCTCCTCGAAGGCGTAGAAATCGCGGACCGACGGCGGCCGGCGGACCGGCGCGAGCAGCCGCACCTCGTCCAGCCGGTACTCGGCGTGCTCGCGCGCGTGACCACCGCCGGTGAAGAAGGCTTCGAGCGTCTGCGCGGCGAGCTGGATCACGCGATCGCCCTCGATGCGGCCCGGCCAGCCGCGCACCGGACGCGCGAGCGGACTGAACATGCAGAGCCTCACGGTTCCGTGTGCACGATCACGTCGGCGATCTCGGGCCGTTCGCGGCGGATCCGCTCCTCGACCTCGCTCGCGCGCGAGTGCGCCTCCGCGAGCGAGGCGTCCGGGGCGAGCGCGAGGGTCAGGTACGCGAGCAGGCCGTCGTCCGTCCAGACGAAGCGCAGCTCGCGCGGCGGTGAGCCGGTCGTCTCCCGCACGATTCGCTCGACCATCGCCGCGTCGGCAGCGGCGTCGTCCGCGCTACGTCCCTCGCCGGCCTCGGCGAGCGGCTCGAGATGCGTCTGGACCGCGTCGATCTCGGGCACCGCTGCGACGATCTCACGCTCGACCTCGGTCGCCACCTGGTGCGCCTCGTCGAGCGGCAGGTCGCCCGGGAGCTTCAGGTGCAACGAGACCTCGATCGAGCGACCGACCCGCAGCACGCTGAGGTTGTGGATCTCGCGTACGCGTGAGACGCGCTGCGCGGCCGCGAGCGCCCGCTCCCGCAGCGCCGACCGATCGACCTGCGGCTCGACGTGGACGACGACGTCACTCTCGGGCAGGGCGCCGTGCACAGCGGCCTCGACCGCATCGGCGGCCGCGTGCCCCTGGCCGACCGCGGCGCCGGGCGGGACGCCGATCACGACGTCGGCGAACTGCCGCCCCGCCGCTTGACGCATCCGCAGACGCCGAAGCTCGATTCCGGGGAGGGTGGAGATGGCGCGGAGCGCCGCCTCCTGCGCCTCGGGCGGCACGCGGTCCATCAACACGTCGACGTTCAGGCGCATCAGGCGGCCGGCGGCGAGCAGGACGAGCCCCGCGACGAAGAGCGCCGCGGCCGAATCCGCCCAGTGGTAGCCGGCGCGGGCCGCGGCGAGGCCGAGGAGGACGGCGGTCGAGCCGGCGAGGTCGCTTGCAAAGTGGAGCGCGTTCGCCTGGAGCGCGGCGCTCCCGTACCGCTCGGCGGCCCGGTACGAAACGGCCGTGCGGACGGCGTCGACCACCATCACGGCCCCGATCACGACGAGCGCGTACCAGCGGGGATCGACCTGGCCGTGGGCGAGGCCGACCAGGCGCCAGAGCGCGCGCCAGGCGATCACGAGGCTCACCACGACGAGGATCGCGGCCTCCCCCAACGCGGCCAGGTGCTCGGCCTTGCCGTGCCCGTAGGCATGTCCCGGGTCGGCGGGCCTCACCGCGACTCCCACTGCGACGAAGGTGAGGATCGCGGCGATGAGATCGGTGCCCGAGTGCGCGGCCTCGGAGAGGAGCCCCAGGCTCCCCGTTGCGATCCCGGTGACGAGCTTGAGCGCGATCAGCACGCACGCGGCGACGATCGAGACGAGGGCAGTGCGGCGCTGGGGGCTCACGCGGCGAAGGATCGCACGTCGAGGAGCAGAGCCCGCCGCGGCCGGGCAGCGAGCGGCCTCAGTGACTAACGGCTCGCGATGTCGCCGTAGAAGCGCTCCTTCAGGAACGTCCCTGCGCCGGTTCCCTTGTCGGACCAGAGGCGGAAGCGCAGCTTGGGCGCGCCGGAGCTGTACTCGAGGCTCCAGGCGCAGTCGCGCGATTTGCCTTCGCACGAGAAGTGCGCATCAGGCCCGAAGAACGTCGCGATGAAGATGTCGGTGACACCGCAGTCGGACGGGCAAACGGCAGTCGGATTGAAGGTCCCGCCACGGATCGTCCCGACGAGGTAGCCGTGGAACTTGCCCTTCTTGCCAGCGGCGACCGTGCGCCCATGCGGGCGGCGCTTCTGGCAGGCGCCCGGGCTGGGGCCCGCCCGCGTGATGAAGATGCCGCGGTCAAACCGCCAGAGGCGGAAGCTGCCGTCGGCGTTCCGTTTGACCTTGAAGGTCCGCTTCTCGCTGTCGACGGCCCACACGTTGCCGCAGGAGCCGTGGTCGTCGTTTGCGACGACGAACGGCCCGAAGGTCGTGCGCGGGGAGCGGCCGCGGTCTGCCAGGCCGCTCGCCGCGAGCACCAAGGCGCCGGCGACGATGCCGAACAGGAGAGATGTGCGATTCATGCCTCAAACCTGTAGATGCCGCTTGGAAAGCGGGCTTGCGGTGTGGCCGATCGAGCTCGAGAATCATCGTCTCCTGCATACCCGCCCGCCGAACCCTCAACTCTCCTAAAGGGGTCAGACCCGGGTTGGAAGCTTTCGGCAGGTTCGGGTGGCCGGTTATCGTCTCCTGCATACCCGCCCGCCGAACCCTCAACTCTCCTAAAGGGGTCAGACCCCGGTCTGAGGGTTGGGAGTTTTCGGCAGGTTCGGGTGGCCGGTTCGGACGGCTCGAGCCGGGCTCGACCTGGCTCGAGCCCGGCTCGAGGGTCCAATCAGCCGTCACAGGTTTCCGCGCAGGGCCTGCTCGCGCTCGATCGACTCGAACAGGGCCTTGAAGTTGCCCTCGCCGAACGTCGTCGCACCGTGCCGCTCGATCACCTCGAAGAACACGGTCGGCCGGTCCTGCGCGGTCTTCGTGAAGATCTGGAGCAGGTAGCCGTCCTCGTCGCGGTCGGCGAGGATGCGCAGCCGCTTCAAATCGGCGTAGTCCTCGGAGATCTCGCCGACCCGGCCCTCCACCTCCTCGTAGTACGCGTCGGGGGTGTCGAGGAAGAAGACGCCATGCTCCTTCATCGCCTCGACCGAGCCGACGATGTCCTCGCTCTGCATGGCGATGTGCTGCACTCCGGGGCCGCCGTTGAACTCGAGGTACTCCTCGATCTGGCTCTTCCGCTTCCCCTCGGCCGGCTCGTTGATCGGGAACTTGATCTTCCCGCTCCCGTCCGACATCACCTTGGACATCAGCGCCGAGTACTCGGTCTGGATCTGGTCGTCGCCGAAGTGGACGACGTTCGTCATCCCGAACACGCGCTCGTAGAACTCGACCCAGTAGTTCATCCGGCCGAGCTCGACGTTGCCGACCACGTGGTCGAGCGCCTTCAGGCCGACGCCGCGCGCCGCCTGTCCATTGTCGACGGTCGAGCGGTATCCGGGCAGGTACGGGCCTGCGTAGTCGCCGCGGTTCACGAAGGTGTGGATGACCTCCCCGTAGGTCGCGATCGACGCGAGCTCGACCCGCCCGTACTCGTCCTCGAACCACTCCGGCTCGCGCACGCCGCGCGCGCCGCGCTGGACGGCCTGGCGGTAGGCGTCGGATGCGCCCGGGACACGAAGGGCGATGTCCCTCGCGCCGTCGCCGTGGCGGCACGCGAACTGCGTCACCTCGGCGTCCGAGCGCAGGCCGCTGGTCAGCACCAGGCGGATCTCTCCCTGCTCGAGCACGTAGGAGGCGCGGTCGCGGACGCCCGTCTCCGGCCCTGCGTAGGCCGTCGGCGTGAAGCCGAACGCGTGCTCGTAGAAGTAGGCCGCCTGCTTGGCGTTGCCGACCCAGAGCTCGACGTGGTCCCAGCCCTCGAGCGGCATGAAGTCGTTCGAGCTCATGGACAGATGTTACTCCCGTGCTAGCTCGGACCGGCCCATTCGAACGGAATGTGCTTGCTGACTGCCCGGATCGCTCCCAGGAGAAGCCGAAAGCGTCGGCTCGATCGCGGTGGCGACACCCCACGTCGCGGCCCCACCCGGGCCGACCTCGGAACCAGGGGGGTTGAGGGTCTGAACGCGCTCCCCTTCGGGCGTGGTGGGACCTGTGAGCGCTTCGGCCCGGGCCGAAGCCTTGCCCGGGATCTCCGCCCGCCAGTACGCGAGGTCTTCTCCGATCTCGAACTCGATCGGTGCCGTCTCCATGCCGCGCACCTCGCCGATCAACGCGGCGAATTCGGCGGGCCAGCCCCCGGCCTGTCCCCCGAAGACCATCTGAAGCGCTTCGCGCTGGTGCTCGTCCGCCCAGACGTTCCCCTCGAATGCCCCGAGGGCCAGCACATTCAGGCCGTCGAGCGGAACGTCCCCGTAGTTCCCCTCGTTGACGTGCCAGACGAGGATCCCCTCGCAGTCTCCGTACGTCGGCGCCTGCGCGAACTCGCACGGGCAGGGGATGTTGCACTTGCACACGTCGAACCAATCGCCGGCGACGTGCCACTGCGGGATATCGGCCATCGCTACTCCTTTCTCGCTCGATTCTCGACGGCGGCCGGGGCGACTGTCAACGCAGGAGTCGCCGCCGGTTGCGGCGAGGCCTCGTCGCCCACCGTCACCTCCCCGACGCCGCGCCGCAGCGGCACCTCGCGCACCCAGAGCAGCGAGATCAGGAAGACGAGCCCGCACACGACCACAGCCGCAAAGAACGCCGGGTGAAGGGCGTTTGCGAGGGCGGCCCGCCCGGCCGGCGGTAGCCGGTGGATCACCGCCCCCTCGGCGCGCACGTTCGCGGACAGGCGCTGGTTCACGATCACGCCCATCAGCGTCACCCCGAGCGTCGCCCCGATCGAGCGGGAGAACTGCGTCAGCGCCGTCGCGGAGCCCATCTGCCAGCGCGGCACCGAGTTCTGCACCGAGAGGACGAAGATCTGCATCATCATCCCGAGCCCGATCCCGGCGACGACCATGTTCCGCGCCGCCTCCGCGTTGGTCGTGTTCACGCCCATGCGCCAGAGCAGGAGCTCGCCGGCGCCGAGGACGAGCGGCCCCACGAGCGTGTTCGGCCGGTAGCGGCCGGTCCGCGAGACGACCTGCCCCGAGACGAAGCTCGTCACGACCGCGCCCAGCATCAGCGGCGTCAGCACGACGCCCGAAGACGTCGCCGAGGTGCCGATCACGCCCTGCACGAACAGCGGCACGAAGCTGATCGTCCCGAACATCGCCGCTCCGACGAAGGCCATGCAGGCGACGCTCGAGGCGACGGTCGGGTTCCGGAGCAACTCGAACGGGAGGATCGGCTCCGGTACCCACCGCTCGACGAGCCCGAACAGCGCGAGCATCACGGCCGCGGCGACCAACGCCCCGATCACCGGCCCGGAGAGCCAGGGGTAGTCGCGTCCGCCCCAGACGAGCCCGAGTAGGAGCGCGGTCGTCCCGAGCCCGAGAATCGAGGCGCCGAGCCAGTCGATCGAGTGCTCCTGTTTGTAGGGCCGCCGCGGCATCGTCACGAGGACCACCGCGAGCGCGAGGCCGCCGACCGGCAGGTTGACGTAGAAGATCCAGCGCCAGCTCGCGTTGTCGACGATGAAGCCGCCGATCAGCGGCCCTGCGATCGATGCGGCCGCGAACACCGAGCCGATCAGCCCCTGGTAGCGGCCGCGGTCGCGCGGCGGCACGATCATTCCGACCATCGCCAGAGTGAGCGGGAACAGGCCGCCGGCGCCGACGCCCTGGATCGCGCGGAAGACGACCAGCTCGACCATGTTCTGCGCTGCCCCGCACAGCGCCGAGCCGACGAGGAAGATCGAGATCGCGACGATGAAGAGCGGCTTGCGGCCGTGGGCGTCGCCGAGCCTGCCGTACAGCGGCACCGTCACGGTGGAGCCGAGCATGTAGGCGGTGAAGACCCAGGAGTACTGCGTGATCCCGCCGAGCTCGGAGACGATCCTCGGGAGCGCGGTGGCGACGATCGTCTGGTCGAGCGCCGCCAGGAGCAGGGTCACCATCAACCCGGAGTAGATCGCGAGGATCCGCCCGATCGAGAAGCGGTAGCCCGGCGGCGTACGAGCCAGCCGGTCGCGGATCGGGCTCACTTTCGCACCGTACCGGCGGCGCCCGTCTCGCCCGCCGCCGCGGCCGGCGCGCGCGCCCTGCTCCGCGAGAGCACGATCCCGGCGGCGATCGCGAGCCCGCCCGCGATCTGGAGCCTCGTCATCGACTCCGAGAGGATCAGGAGCGAGAAGATTGCCGCGAGGAACGGCTGGAGGTTTGCGAAGACCGACGCGCGCGAGGGGCCGACCCGCCCGATCGCACCGAACCAGAGCAGGTTCGCAACGACGAGCGGCCCGACTACCGCGAACGCGTAGGCGAGCCAGATCGACGCGCCGAACCCGTAGTCCTGCGTCCCGAGCTGGTGCGCGCCCACGGCGAAGAGCGGCACTGTCCCGATGGCGAAGCCGAGCGCGCTCACCCGGAGCGGCGAGTACCGCGCGAGGAGCGGCGCCGCCGCGACCGAATACCAGGCCCACGTGACCGCCGCGGCGAGGCCGAGCAGGTCGCCCCAGAGGTGGCCGGAGACGCCGCCGCCGGAGCCGAGCGCGACCAAGGCGGCGCCGCCGAAGGCAAGGAGCGCCGCGAGCCAGAAGCGCGAGCCGAGCCGGTCGATCCCGAGCGCGAACGAGAAGATCCCCGCCATCACGGGAAGCGTCCCGAAGAGGAGCGCCACCGTCGTCGCGGTCGTCAGCTTGATCGCGTACACGAACGCGAGCTGGTTCAGGAAGATCCCGATCAGGGCGGCGACCGCGAGGATGCCGAGGTCGCGCCGGCGCATCGCCAGCGAGCGCTCGCGCGCATAGGCGAGCCCGCCGAACAGGACCGCGGCCGCGCCGAAGCGGACGCAGCCGTAGGCGACCGGCGCGAACCCGTGCTTGATCACGTACTTGGTGACGGTGAAGTTCAGGGCCCAGAGCGTCACCGTCGCGAGCAGCATCAGGTCCGCCACTTCGGGCCGGCGCATCTTCCCGACCCTACCCAGTAGGCTTTTCCCCATGCCGGAGCCGACTCGAGACGACGTCGACGCGCTCGTCGGCCCCGCGACGCCGCACTTCGCGTACCAGCTTCGCGCTCGCGTGTACGAGCTGGTCGAGGACCTCCCGGAGGACCACGAGGTCCGGCGCTACGCCGAGGAGAGGATGGAGCTGCTCGACCGCCTCGGCTACGCCTCCTCCAAGGCGGAGGAGGGCCCGCGCGTCCCGCGCGACCGCCCGGGCTGGCGCGAGATTCCGAGCTTCGCGCCCGCGGACAACCCGCTCCCGCCGCGGCGATGAATTTCCAGGGCGCCTCGGTCCTGGTGACCGGAGGCTCGCGGGGAATCGGCCGGGCGATCGCGCTGCGCTTCGCGGAGCTCGGCGCGGCGCGCGTGGCGGTCGGCTACCTGCGCAACGACCGCGCTGCCGAGGAGACCGCCGAGGAGCTCCGCGCCATGGGCGCCGAGCCGCTGCTTCTCCGCGGCAACGTCGCCTCCGAGCGGGTCGCGGCGGAAGCGGCGGGGCTGGGCCCGTTCGAAGTCGTCGTCCACAACGCGGCGACCGGGGTGATCAAGCCGGCGCTCGAGACCGAGGACAAGCACTGGGACTGGACCCTCTCGGCGAACGCCCGGGCGCTCCTGTCGCTCACGCGGGTGCTCGCGCCCGAGATGCGGAAGGGCTCGTCGATCGTCGGCGTCTCGAGCCTCGGCTCGACGCGGGTCCTCGAGAACTACGTCCTGGTCGGGGTCTCGAAGGCCGCGCTGGAGGCGGTCGTCCGCTACCTCGCCGTCGAGCTCGCCCCGCGCGGGATCCGCGTCAACGCGGTTTCGGCCGGCGTCGTCGAAACCGCGGCGCTCGACCACTTCCCGAATCGCGAGACGATGATCTCCGACGGCCTCGCGCGCACGCCCGCGGGCCGCCTCGTCGAGCCGCGCGACCTCGCGGACGCGGTCTCCTTCCTCTGCTCGCCCCAGGCCGAGATGGTGCGCGGCCAGACCCTCGTCGTCGACGGCGGCTTCTCGCTGCTCGCGTGATGGAGCCCACTGAAGGCAACCTCCGGGCGTGGGAAGAAGCGCACCGGAGCCTGCGCGGGGGCGGCGGGCGGCGCGGGCTGCCAAAGCCGGTGCGGGAGCGGCTCCCGGACCTTAGCGGCCGTCACGTGCTGCACCTCGGCTGCGGCGCCGGGCGCGAGACGGCCGCGCTGATCGGGCTCGGCGCGTTCGTTAGCGGCGTCGACGCCTCGGAGGAGACGATCAAGGCGGCCCGCCGGCGCCTGCCCGACGCGGCGCTGATGGCGGCCGACGTCCAGGCCCTGCCGGTCGAGCTCCTTCGTAGTCGCTTCGACGTCGTCTACTCGTCTTGGGGGACGCTCGCCGCGGTCTCCGACTTCGCGGGCTGGGCTCACGGGATCGCCTCGGCGCTTCGGCGCGGCGGGATCCTGTTCGCCTACGACGAGCACCCGGTCGCAGCCTGTCTCGACCAGATGCTGCACTGGCACGAGAGCTACTTCGAGGCCTGGCCGCTCGGGACGCTCGTCGAGGCGCTGCTCGGCGCGGGCCTCGCCGTGGAGCGGCTGGAGGAGCTGGCGGACCCGAACCGCTGGGGCCGCCGCGAGCTCCGCGTCCCCGGCGACCTGATCGTCGTCGCGCGGAAGCCGTGAGCCTCCCGGCCACCCCCACGAGGCGGCCGGGAGGCACTCCCTCTACCTCCTGATCCCAGGCGCCGCTGGACGGTGCCGCACGATCACCCTGAGGTGGCGAACGGCCACGTTCGACCAGCGGTCATGCGCCCGGCAGGTGACGCGCGTCGTGCCGATCCGGAAGAAGCCGCCGGAGCGAGGCCGGCACTTGACCGCCACGCGGCCGTCGCGGTTGTCGACCGCGCGGACGCGGAAGGCGACGCGCCTGCCCTTCGAGCTTGTCGTCGTCGCGTTCACGACCGCCGGCGCAAAGATCGTGGGCGGCACCGTGTCGACCACCATCACGATCTGCCGGAACTCGTTCGCCCCGAGCGTGAAGGTGACCGTCGCCTTGCGATTGCCGCCGGCGCCGACGTTGAACGTGAAGTAGGAGCTCTTCGGGGCCGCCTCCTCCGTCGCCGGGAGCTGTTGGTTCTCGTAGTGGAACTGGATCCGCTGGCAGCTGGTTGGCGGATCGATCGTCTGCAGGTTGATCGGGCCCATGATGTTGATGTTCACGTTCGGGGAGGTGCCGGTCGACTGCAGGTGCAGGTCGCTGAGGCTCGGCACGGGGTTACCGGCGTTGTCCTCGACGAGCAGGCGGACCCCGCGGCCGACCGCCTCGCCGCAGAGGGGCACCTGCCGCTCGACGGTGACGCTGTCCAAGGGGAGCTCGTCCCGCAGGGTGAGCGTTCCGGTCACCTTCCGTGCCGGTGCGGTTGGATGGAACGTAACCGGCTCGACGAGGCTCGAGGTCGGCGCGAACCGGTCCGGCGGGCTCGACGGCCCCGGGCCGGAGAACGCCGGGCTGCCGGTGAAGCTGACCGTGTCGGCGATCAGCTCGGCCTGCCCGGTGTTGGTGAAGATCTCCGTCTGCGTCCGGCCGCAGAAGATCCCGCAGTTGGGGTCGTAGACGGTCGGGCCGAAGATCAGCGGCGAGGTCGGCGTCCCAGGCGCCGACGCGATCGCCGGCAGCAGCCCGACCCCGGCGAGCGAGACCGCGATGCTCGGGGTGGCCGGATCGTCGCTGTTCACAGTCAGCGTCGCTACCCGGCTCCCGTCGGCGGGCGGGTTGAACCGCACCGTCAGGTCGACGTGGTTGCTGGCGCCGATCGAGAACGGGGTCGCCGGCGCGCCGACGAGCGAGAACTCGGCTCCGTTGGCACCGGTGATCGGCAGCGAGGTGACGGTCAGGTCGCAGAGGATGCACGAGGCCTCGTTCGTGATCCGCAGCACCCGGTCTGCCGTGTGCGGCGCCGTCCGGTTGTCCACCGGGACGCCGCCGAAGTCGAACGAGCTCGAGTCGAGCACCGTCTTCGGCACTCCCGGCATCCCGGTTGCGCCAAGATCGACGTTCGGCGCATCCGGATCGTCCGAGGCGATCCGTAGTGTCGCCGTCCGCGGGCTCGCGTTCGAGCTCGCGGGAGGCGCGAAGAGAAGGGTGAAGACGACGCTGTCGCTCGGCTCGATCGTCTGCGCCGTGCCGGGGTTGGTGAGGATCGAGTAGGCGGGATCGCTCCCGCCCAGCAGCGAGAGCCCGCTCACCGTCAGCGGGGCGAGGCCGGTGTTCTGGACGGTCACGGCACGCGTGGCCGAGGTGCCGCGGGCGACGGTGCCGAAGTCGACCGAGCCGCTGACGGCGATCTTGCCGGTAACGCCCGTCCCGCTCGCCGGCAGCTGGAAGTCCGGCTGGCTCGGATCGTCGCTCTGGATGTGGAAGATCGCGGTCTGGTTGCCGCGGGTCGTCGGCAGGAACTGGATCGTCCAGTCGAGCTCCTCGCCGGGCTGGATCGTCGCCGGCGTCGGCGGCCCGGAGACGAGCGAGAAGGTGAGGCTCCCGGAGAACCGGCTGAAGCCGGAGATGTGCAGGTCGCTGGTGCCGACGTTGAACACCTGCACGATCCGCGTCGCCCGTTGGCCGAGGCCGACGTTCCCGAAGCCGAGGTCGGTGTTGACAGCGAGCTGCGGACCGCTCGGCGTCGTCAGCTCGAAGACACTCCGTCCGTAGGTGCCGATTCGGAGCACCGGCGGGTTGACGCCGGTATCGATCTGGAGCGACTTGCTGTCCACGGCCGGAAGGCCGACGCCCAGCTGCTGCCAGGTGCCGCCACCGTCGAGCGTGCGGGCGACGCCCGCATCGCTGGAGACGATCACCGAGTGCGGGGTCGTGCCGGGGTCGATCACGGCCGAGTGGAGCGGGAGGTCGGGAAGGTTCTGCAAGCCGCCCGTGACGCCGCTGATGTTCGACCAGGTCGCGCCGCCGTCGAGAGTCTGGAAGACGTGCTTCGAGACGCCGCCGACCACACCCGTGAAGCCGGTGTAGACGACCACGGCCTGCGCCGCATTCGTCGGGTCGGCCGCGACCGCGGCGCGCTGTCCCGGCGCACCCGGCACGGTGAAGGTCGTGAACGTCGGCGTCGCCGCCAGAGCGTCGGTTGTCGTGGCCACCTGACCGTTGTTCAGGCCGAGCCAGAGCGAATTCGAGTCGACCTTCGACGTGTCGATATCAGTGATCGCGGCCGGCAGCGTCCCGATCGAGGACAGGTTCCCGCCCCCTGTCGTGCTCCGGTAGAGCGTGGTGCTGGAGGCGACGAAGACGTTGTTGCCGTTGTTCGGGTCGACCGCCACTTGCCCGGCGCAGACGCCCCCCGGCACACCCGGCGGCGTCGGCCACGTATTCCCGCCGTCGGTCGTCTTCCGATAGCAGTTGTTGCCGCCCATGTAGGCGACCTGGGGGTTCGACGGGTCGACCGTGATCGCGCCGCCGTCGCCGTCGATCCCGAGGTGCCAGTCGGTGCCGGCGTCGCCGGGGCGGTGGTCGATCGTCCCGGTGTCCTGGGTGCCGCCGTAGCTGTACTGGTTATTCCCCGCGCTGCCTCGGCCGATGTCGATTTGGAAGAAGAGGTTCGTGGCGATGCCTTCGTTGATGTTCGACCAGCTCGTGCCGCCGTTGCCGGTGGTGGCGAGGCCGCCGTCCGTACCCACGTAGAGGCGGGTGGGCGGGCCCGAGCCGCCGTAGTGGCTCGCAGGCGTGAAGGTCATCGCGTGGTGGTCCCAGTGCACGAGGTTGCGCGTCGCAGCCGGCGTGCCGAAGCTGTTCGCGCCGTCCGTCGAGACGTAGAGCTCCTGAAAGGCGATGTACACGCGGTCCTCGTCCTGCGGATCGACCCCGATCATCAGGTCGTAGCCGCACTGGCAGCCGTTGTTCTCGATCGAGCGGTTGGCGCCGTCGGTCGGGTTGGTCCAGTTGGCACCGCCGTCGTTCGAGCGATAGACGTTCGCGCAGCGGTTGGGGTTGCTCGGGAAGAGCGTGGCGCAGTTCCCGGAGTTCTGGACGAGGGCGTACATGCGCTGGTTGTCGGAGGTCCCGACGGCGAAGCCGAGGTTGCCGAAGCCGCTCGTCCCGGGCGAGCCGGGGTTCGAGAACAGGTTGGTCGGGAAGGTGGCGCCCGAGTCCGTCGAGCGGAAGACGCCCGAGCCGCTTACCGAGGCGTACACGTTGGCGCTGTTCGCCGGGTCGAGGTCGAGGTCGCTGATGAAGCCGTTCAGGACGGCTGCGTTGTTGTTGAACGAAGGCGAGTTGTTCCCGAAGGTCAGGCCGCCGTCGACGGACTTGTAGAGCCCGTTGTTGGTGGCCACGAGGAGCTGGTTCGCCGCGGTGAAGACGATACGGTTGACCCCGCGGCTGTTGAAGATCCCGCCGGGATTGAGCACCGACCAGGAGCCGCCGCCGTCGAGGGATTTGTAGATGCCCACGCTCTTCGAGAATGTGCCGCCGCCGTCGAAGAGGTTGCCCGTGCCCGCGTAGACGATCGAGGGGTTGCCGGGGTCGAGGGCGACGTCGCCCATCGAGAGCGAGGGCATTGAGTCGGTGAGCGGCGCCCACGAGGTGCCGCCGTTGGTCGTCTTCCAGACGCCGCCGTCGTTGGTGGCGATGTAGATCACCTGGTCGGTGGCTCCGCGTGGGTCGACGGCGATGCCGACGACCTCGCCGGAGTCCGGCCCGGTGCCCTGGAAGACCTGCTCGGCGTCGATGCGAAGCGGCGCCGGCCCGATCTGATTCCACTGGGCGCCGGTGATCGCGCCCGACGAGGCCGACGCCGGAGCGGCGAGCGCCGCGCCGCTCGCGCGGCCGTCGTGCCAGGTGGCGGAGATCGGCAGGTCTCGGAACTGCTGCACGCCGGCGCGCCAGAGGTCCGGCCGGACCCGGCCGTAGGCGTCCGAGTGCTGCTGGAGGAAGGTCTTCTGGTGTTCCAGCCTGAGCTCCTGCTCGTTCTCGAGTCCCGGCCCCGGATTCGTCGAGCCGGCGAAGACCGTCGTGCCTCCGGCGACGAACGCTGCGAGCGATAGAAAGATCGTTGTGACGCGCACCGACCGGCGTCGGTGTAGGCGTCCGAATAGCTCCTTCATCAGACCTGGTCCTTTCTTCCCCGCCCCCCGTCGGAGCGCTCGCGCTACGGTAGGCGCCAGGCGCGCGGGGGAACATCGGGAGGAAGCCCGTCTTGGTATCGGCAGGCTTCCCTAGGGGAACCGGTGCGAGCTGCGGCGCCCTCGGCCCCTCGCCCCAAGATCAGGAGGCGCCGTTTCGGCCCGGCATCAAGCGGTTGAGCGTGTCGGCTGCGATGTAGCCGGCGATCTTCGGGTTCTCCTGGAGCCGCCGTAGCGAGTAGGCATACCAGTGGCGACCGTAGGGCGTGTAGATGCGCAGACTGTGGCGCTCCCGGACGAGCTCGTCGCCCATTCGCGGGCGCACGCCGAGCAGCATCTGGAACTCGTACTCCTCTCGTCGCAGCCCTCGTTCCGCGACGCTCCGGCGCGCCTGCTCGACCAGCCACTCGTCGTGTGTGGCGATTCCTACGTAGCACCCTGCGTCCCACAGCTCCTCGAGCGCCTGCACGAAGCTGGCGCGGACGGCGTCGAAGTCGCGGTAGGCGATCTCCGGCGGCTCGAGGTAGATCCCCTTGCAGATCCGGACGTTCGGCCGCAGCTCCGCCAGCGCGCGAACATCGTCGACCGTCCGTTTGAGCCGTGCCTGGAGCACGACCCCCACGTTCTCGTGCCCCGCCGCGCGCAGCTCGCGGTAGAGGCGCAGAGTGTCGTCCGTCGTGGACGAGTCCTCCATGTCGATCCGGACGAAGTTGCCGCGGTCGCCCGCGTGGCGCACGACCTCCTCGAGGTTCGCGCGACAGAGGTCGTAGCCGAGGTTGAGCCCGAGCGCGGTGACCTTGACGCTGACGTTCGAGTCGAGCCGCTCCCGCTCGAGCGCCTCGAAGGTGTCCCGATAGGCGGCCGCGATCGCCCGCGCCTCGTCGGGGTTCGTGATCTCCTCGCCGAGGACGTCGATCGTCGCCATCTTCCCCTGCTCGTTGAGCTCGCGGACGATCCGCAGCGCGTCGGCCAGCTCGGTGCCGGCGATGTAGCGCTCGGAGATCCGTCGCACGACGGGCCTGGGCACCGCCGGGAGGAGGCGAACGAGAGCGCGATCGAGGAGGGCCACGGGCGCGCCGGATTGTATGCGGGCGGCGTCCGCTAGCGGTTCTGCTCGCGGCGCTCGAACTCGAGCATCAGCCGCCGGAGGAGCGCGTTCAGCTGCCGCTTCTCGCGCGCGTCGAGCGCCGCCGCGACGTGCCCCTCCTTGCTCGCCTGCACAGACACCGACTCTTCCCAGATGCGTCGACCGGCGTCGGTCAGCTCCACCTGTACGGAACGCCGGTCGTTCGGATCGGGGAGGCGGCGGACCAGGCCAGCCCGCTCCAGCCGGTCGAGGCGGTTGGTCATCGCCCCGCTCGAGAGATCTGCCCGCTCGGCAAGCTGCCCGGCGGAGCGCCGATACGGCTTGCCGGCCTGGCGCAGGTAGCTGAGCACCTTCCATTCGCCGCTCGTGAGCCCGAACTCGGCGACGGTCTCGTCGGCGGAACGGTGGAGTCGTCTGCTCAGGCCCCCGATGCGCTCGACGATTCCTTCGACCTCGAGATCGAGGCGCGGTAGCTCCTCCTTGATCTGTTCGAGAAATCGGTCGACGTGGTCCCGCTCTTCTGTCGTCTTCGCCACAGCGCTAATTCTTGATCAAGAAGTTCTTGACGTCAAGAAGGTTCACGTCTAAGCTTATTTTTTGCTTCGACATAAAGATACTTGAGGCCGAGAGGAGGCCGTAACGTGTACGAGCAGGAGATCCGCACACAACTCGTCCCACGAGCGCATTGCACAGCTTCGGCTGGACATGCCCCGGGGGGGCGGCCGAGCGCTACACCTGCGGATGGCGACTCGAATCGGCCGCCGCTTCGCGCCGGGGCGCGGCAAGCCGCGCCGGCAGCTCAGCCCTCGCGCATGAAGCCCTGGCGCGCTGCACTGACCAGGGCGACCGCCTCCGGGAAGAGCACGCGCATCGCGTCCCGCAGGGCGATCGCCTGCTCGTCCGGCCCTCCGGTGGCGCTCACCCGCTGCAACGCAGCCGCGGTCAGCTCCACCGCCGTGTTCAGCGTCAGCGTGGCGAACTGCTCGCGCTGGGCTTCCTGCACGGACTCGGCCTGTTGCTCCGCGAACTCGCGCAGGCTCCGCATCAGATCCTCGGGGTCGCCCCCGAGCGGGAAACCGAAGCCGCTTCCTTCCATCGCCGCAGCCTAGCGAAGCGGACCCTTGTAACCGCGCTCGACGTCGCGGACGAGCTCCTCGACGGTTTCGGTCGCCTGCTTCATCGCGGCGACGAAGCCCTGCCTGTCGGCGCTTTCGGCCCCGAGGGCGTCGAGATGCACGGCGGAAGCGACCCGCGGCTCCTCTTGCTCGGCGACGCCCGCCGCCTCCTCCGCCATCTCGACGAGGCCGGCGATCGAGACGGCGTCCCGCACGAGCCCGCGATCGGCGACCGGCGCGCCCTCGGCGTCGAGCACGAGCCAGCCCGTCTCGTCGCCGTCCCGGTACGCGCAGACGTAGACGCGGGCGCCGCCGCCCGGCTCGGCCGGAACGATCCCGGCCAGCTCCTCGCCCTCGGCTGCGTAGCTCACGGCGGCCTCCGCGATCCGCCTCAGCTCCGTCTCCAGCGCCATGTGACGAGCTTAGACTCAGGCCGTGGTCGAGACCCGCTCCGAGCGAGCCCGCGAGCTGTTCGCGCCGCTCGGCCCGACCTACGATCGCTGCGCGCGCCTGCTCTCGCTCGGCCAGGATCCCCGCTGGCGGCGGTTCCTCGTCTCGCGGCTGCGCGTGGGCCCGGACGACGTCGTGCTGGACGTCGCCACCGGGACGGCCGCGGTCGCCCTCGAGCTCGTCCGCCGGAAGGGCTGCTCGGTGGTCGGCGTCGATCAGAGCCCCGAGATGCTGGACGAGGCGCGCCGCCGCCTGCTCCTCGCGGCCGAGACGAAACGCGTCAGACTCGTCGAGGCGAGCGCCCGCCGGCTGCCGTTCGAGGACGCTTCCTTCGACGGCCTCACCGCCGCGTACCTGCTCCGCTACCTGGGCGACCTGCCGGCGGGCCTGCGCGAGCTGGGCCGCGTGCTCCGGCCCGCCGCGACGGCCGCGGCGCTCGACTTCGGGGTTCCCCCTGCCCCGGTCCCGCGTGCGGCCTGGAACCTCTACGTGGACGTCGGCCTGCCATTGCTCGGCCGCGCGATCTCGCCGGGCTGGCGCGAGGTCGGGCGCTTCCTCGGTCCCAGCATCCGGGAGTTCGATTCGCGCTTCCCGCCGCCGCGGCTCCTGACGCTCTGGCGCGAAGCCGGGTTCGAGGACGTGCGCGCCCGGCGGCTCAGCTTCGGCGGCTGCGTGGTCGTCTGGGGCCGGCGCGCATGACGGAGGCGCGGCCCGCCTTCTACGCCCTTGCCCAAGGCGGTTGGCGCGACTACGTGACGCTCCTCCATCCGCCCTACACGGCGTGGCACCTGAGCTATGTCGCGATCGGCGCGACGCTCGCGCCGCAGGTCCACTGGGACCGGCTCGGCGCCGCGGTGGCGGCGTTCTTCCTCGCCCTCGGGGTCGCCGCCCACGCGCTCGACGAGCTGAACGGGCGCCCACTGGCAACCCGGATCCCCGACCGGACGCTGGTCGCCCTCACCGTCGTCTCGCTCTCGGGCGCCGTCGCGATCGGGATCGCCGGCGCGGCCTCGTTCGACGTCTGGCTGCTCGTCTTCGTCGCGGTCGGCGCGGCGCTCGTGCCCGTCTACAACCTCGAGCTGGTCGGCGGGCGGCTGCACAACGATGCGACCTTCGCCCTCGCCTGGGGCTCGTTCCCGCTCCTCACCGGCTACTTCGCCTGCGCCGGGACGATCGCCTGGGAGGCCCTCTTGGCCGCCGCCTTCGCGGCGCTGCTCAGCCTCGCGCAGCGGCTGCTCTCGACGCAGGTCCGGCACGTGCGGCGCCGCGTCGCGACCGTCGGCGGGACGATCGAGCTCCGGGACGGGGCACGAGAGCCGATCGGGCCGGAGACGCTGACGGCCGCGCCGGAGGCGGCGCTGCGGGCCCTGGCCGCCGCGACCGTCTGCCTGGCGCTCGCGCTGGTCGTCCTCAGGCTTACCTAGGCACCGCTTGCGGTGCCGACCAAAGGCCGTGCCGGCTTTGCCGGTGCGGCCGTCTCTACCCTACGATGGGCTCGTGGCGAAAGTCCTCGAGCTCGTCTTCGCGGGAGCGGTTCTCGCCGTCTTCGGCTCGGTCGCGGCAGCGATCCTCGGCCGTGCCCGTCGAGCCGCGCTGCTCTCCCTCGGCGGTATCGTCGGCGCGGCGGCGGCGCTGGCCTGGGTCGCCTTCGCCCTCGATCCGGGACGCGAGCTCGCCGTCGTGGCGGGCGGCCTGACCGTCTGCGCCGCCCTCGAGCTCGGAACCATCGCGCTGAACCGGCTCGTGACGCGCGCTCAGGATGTCGAGAGCCAGCTCGCGGCCGCCGAAGAGCGGCTCGGCGGGCTCGTCGAGCGGGAGGCCGCGGCGCGCGCGACGGAGCTCGAGCGCACGCTGTCGCGGGCTCGGGCGGACTCGCTCTCCCGCCTCGTCGGCGAGGAGCGCCGGATCGCGGAGGAGCGCCGGACCGCGCTCACCGAGCGGGAGCGGCTGGCGAGCACCGAGCTGAGCGAGGCGCTCGGCCGAGTGGAGCAGCGGATCGCGCGACGGCTTTCGGAGTGGAGCGGCGACCTCGAGCGGGCCGAGCAGGGCCTGCAGGAACAGCTCGCAACCCTGGAGCAGCGCCAGCGCGAGCTGATCGCGGAGGCCGAGTCACGCCTCGGCCTCGACACCGAGCGGCTCGACAACACGACCCAGGAGCAGCGCGAGCGGCTCGCCGAGCTGCGCGCCGAGTTCGAACGGACTGCGCGCGAGCTGGCCGAGAACGCGCACGCCCAGATCGAGGCGCACGAGAGCGAGCGGCGGCGCGCCCTGCACGAGGTCGCCGAGCGGCTGCGACAGCGGGAGCGGGAGCTACGCGAGCGGGTCGAGGCCGAGGAGGCCGAGGCGACCCACCGGATCCAGGCCGGCTTCAAGGACGTCGAGCGCCGCCAGCTCGACCAGCTCAAGCGCGTCGTCGAGCGAACCGCCGCCACCTTCTCCGAGGCCGTCTCGCGTCAGTTCGACGCCGCGATCAAGAACGCCCGGGAAGAGGCGGCGCGACGGCTCAATCGCGAGCTCGACCGGGCCGTCGAGCACTTCGCGCGCGAGGCGCAGAGCGTCCTTGCCGAGCGCCTCGCCCACGTGGCCGACGCCGGCGGCCAGCGGCTGGAGCGCAGGCTCTCCCAGATCGGCTCGTCCCTCGAGGAGGAGCAGAACGAGCTCGTCGCGGAGCTCCAGCGGCGAATCGGCGCGACCGAGGACGAGCTCCGCCGGCAGATCCAGGCGCTCGCAGCCGACGCCGAGGCGGAGCGGACGGTCCTGAACGCGCGCCTCCAAGAGCTCCAGCGGCGCATCGACGAGACGCTCGCCGAGGCCGAGTCACGCCTGGCCTCCACGTTACGAGCAGGCTAGCTCTCGGGAACAGGCAAACTTACTCGGGCAGGGTTCGTCTAGGACAAGACGAACTACCCGGACGCCGATGACGGAGATCGCCGAGACATCCAGGGACGAGCAGGCGAAGGTGGAGAGCTGGCGGCTGCACGTGCTGATGGAGGCCGGGTACCCACTTCCGCTGGCCGAGCGGATCGCCCACAGCGAAGCCGACCTGCACCACGCGGTCGACCTCGTCCGGCAGGGCTGCGCGCCGGAGACGGCGGCCGAGATCCTGGTCTAGCGCCGCTCCGACACGTCTCTCCGGCCCTGTTCGGGGACAGTCCCCGGCCGTGTCCGGAGCGGGCGGTGGTCGGGCTCGCAGTCCGCGTGGCATGCTGAGCTCGTGTCGATGAAGGTCGAGGCGATCGACTACGGCGACCGTCGCGTGTACTCCGTCGGGGCGTTCAACCGCGGCGTCGCGTCGTGGCTCGCCCGGCTGCCGACGGTCTGGGTGGAGGGCGAGGTCACGGAGCTCCGCCGCCAGGACCGGTGGGCCAGCGTCTTCTTCACGCTCAAGGACCCAGCCGACGGAGCCTGCCTCGGCGTCTCGATGCCGCGCGGCCGGTTCGACGCCCTCCGGCTCGAGCTCGCCGACGGCGACCGCATCCAAGCGTTCGGGCGGCCCGAGCTCTTCGAGGCCCGCGGCGAGTTCAGGCTCCGCGCGCTCTCGCTGGAGCGGTTCGGCCTCGGCGACCACCTCGCGGCGCTGGAGCGCCTGAAGCGCAAGCTCGCGGACGAGGGGCTCTTCGCGCCCGAGCGCAAGCGCCCGCTCCCTCTCCTCCCGCGCCGGATCGGCCTCGTCACGGGGAACGACGCTGCCGCCAAGCGCGACGTCCTGACTGCGATCACGACCCGCTTCCCGCCGGCGGCGGTGCTCGTCGCCGAGACCTACGTCCAGGGCCCCAGAGCGGCCGGCGCGGTCGTCGAGGCCCTCCGGGCGCTCTGTCGCGAGCCCGAGATCGACGTCCTGGTCGTGGCCCGCGGCGGCGGCAGCTTCGAGGACCTGCTCCCGTTCAGCGACGAGCGCCTCGTGCGTGCGATCGCCGGCTGCCCCGTGCCCGTCGTGACGGCGGTCGGGCACGAGCAGGACACGCCCCTCTGCGACCTGGCTGCCGACGCCCGCGCCTCCACGCCCAGCCTCGCCGGCCGCCTGGTCGTCCCCGACCTGACGCAGCTGCTCGAGCGGCTCGACCGCGCGCGCTCCGGCCTGGAGCGAGGTACGCGCCGGACGCTCGACGGAGAGCGCCAGCGCCTCGACCGCGCCCACGAGCGGCTCACCCGGGCGCCGCGCTTGCTCCTCGAGCGGGGCCGCGCCCGGTTGGAGCATTCTGCGGGCCGGCTTCGCGCCCTGTCCCCGCCGGCCACCCTGGAGCGGGGCTACGCGATCGTCCGGGCCGGCGAGGAGATCGTCCGCGCGGGCAACGCCGTTTCCCCCGGCCAGCGCGTCGAGGTCGAGCTCGCCGAGGGCGGCTTCGGCGCACGCGTGGAAAAGACCAGGTGAGCGAGGAGCGCACCTTCGAGCAGGCCCAGCGGGAGCTGGAGGAGATCGTCCAGCGGCTCGAGAGCGGCGACGTGCCTCTCGACGAGGCGCTCCGGCTCTGGCAGCGCGGCGAGGAGCTCTACCGCTTCTGCCGCGAGCGCCTCGACTCCGCCCAGGGCAAGATCGAGGAGCTGGCGAGCCGCGCGGAGGCCGCAAAGCCTTAGAATCTGCGCGTGGCCGAGCCACCAGTCGAGCTCCTCCAGCGCGTTCCCCTCTTCGCCGACTTCGAGCGCCGCGACCTCGAGCGGCTCGTGCGCTCGTTCAAGGAGCGCACCTTCGGAGCCGGCAGCGCGATCGCGAGCGAGGGCAAGGGAGGCGCCGGCTTCTTCGTGATCGAGGACGGCGAGGCGACGGTCAGCGTCCGCGGCTCCGACCGCGGCAAGCTCGGCCCCGGCGACTACTTCGGCGAGATCGCGCTGATCGACGCCGGCGCCCGCAGCGCGACTGTGACCGCCGACAGCGAGCTGCGCTGCTACGGCCTGACCGCGTGGGAGTTCCGCCCACTCGTCGAGGCGAACGCCTCGATCGCCTGGAAGCTCCTCGAGACGATGGCGAAGCGGCTCCGCGCGGCGCAGCAGACCTGACCTCCGAGCTCAGCGACGCCGACCTCGTCGCCCGCTTGCGCGACGGGGACGAGGCCGCCTGGCGCGAGCTGGTCGACCGCTTCTCCCGCTACGTCTACGCGATCGCCGTCCAGGCCTTCCGGCTCCCGCCGCACGAGGCCGAGGACGTCTTCCAGGACGTGTTCGCCCGGGTGTACGAGCGGCTCGACTCGCTCCGCGACGACGACGCGCTGCGCCCGTGGATCGGCCAGCTCACCCGGCGCCTCTGCATCGACCGGCTCCGCGCGGGCAGCCGCGAGCAGCCCGCCGAGGAAGAGCTCCCCGACGAGCTGGCCGACGACGTGCTCGTCGAGCTCGAGAACGCCTTCGACGTCCACGAGGCGCTCGCCGGGCTGCCGGAGAACTGCCGCGACATCCTCGACCGCTTTTTCGCCCAGGACGAGAGCTATCGCACGATCGGCGACGCGCTCGACCTCCCCGCCGGGACGATCGCCAGCCGCATCTCGCGCTGTCTCGACAAGCTCCGCACAGCATTCGAGGGAAGAAACCAGGGGCCCGGCCCGTCCGGTGAACAGGTGACGTGATGAGCGGATACGACATCGAGAGGCTTGCGCAACTGATCGGGATGCTCCCGCCGGCCCCCGAGGGCTGGGTCGAAGCGGCCCAGGAGCTGCCGAGAGCGCGCCGTGAGGTGGGCCAGATCGTCGCGCGGGCGGAGGCCGACGCCGAGTTCCGCCGCGCGCTCGTGGCCGATCTCGAGACAGCCCTCCAGGCCGAGGGCGTCGAGCCCACCCGCTCGCTCCTCGTCGAGCTGCGCCGCCACCTGTCGCAGTAGCGGGAAACCGTTCTAGGATCGCGCCATGGCCCAGCAGGAGCCAGCCCGTTACACAGGCGAGAGCCTTCCGGCCTGGAGCCTCCCCTCGCACGCGGCCCAGCAGCTCGCGCTCGGGGTCGACTGGCCCGAGCGCATCACGCGCGAGTGGGCCTGGGGCGGCTCGACCGGCGAGGGCGTCCGCGTCTGCATCCTCGACAGCGGCGTCGAGCCGGGCCATCCGATGGTCGGCGACCTCGAGGGCGCGGTCGCGATCAGCAAGGGCGAGGACGACGAGATCGTGGTCGACGAGGACAAAGAGGGCGACCTCTGCGGCCACGGCACCGGCTGTGCGGGGATCGTGCGCTCGATCGCCCCCGACTGCCGCCTCTTCAGCGTCCGCGTCCTCGGCGCGGGCTTCACCGGCAGCGGGCCGATCCTCCTCGGCGGGCTGCGCTGGGCGATCGAGCAGGGCTTCGACGTGATCAACATGAGCCTCTCCACGACCAAGGCCAGGTTCGCCGGCCTCCTGCACGAGCTGGCGGACACCGCCTACTTCCGCCGCACCGTCCTCGTCGCCTCTGCGCACAACATGCCGGTCGAGAGCTACCCGTGGCGGTTCTCGTCCGTGCTCTCGGTCGGCAGCCACGAGGAGCCCGACCCGCTGACGTTCTTCTACAACCCGTCCCCGCCGGTCGAGTTCTTCGCCCGCGGAGTGGGCGTCGAGGTCGCCTGGATCGGCGGTGGGAAGATCCGCTCGAGCGGCAACAGCTTTGCCACACCGCACATGAGCGGGATCTGCACCCTCATCCTCGCGAAGCACCCGGAGCTGACACCCTTCCAGCTGAAGAGCGTGCTCTACCTGACCGCGAACAATCTCGCACCCAACCAGTGAGCGAAGATCTGAGAGCAGCCGTTGCTGCCGGCGCCCTCGGGGCGGAGGAGTCCTACCGCGAGCTGCTCCAGGCGATCGTCGAGGTCGCGCGCGCCATCTTCGACGCGAAGGCGTCGTCCGTCTTCCTTCACGACGAGGCGGCGGACGAGCTCGTGTTCGAGGCGGTCGCGGGAGAGGGCGCGGGGGACCTCGTCGGCAAGCGCTTCCCCTCCAGCACCGGGATCGCCGGCTGGGTGCTCGTCACGCGGCAGCCGCTCGTCGTCGATGAGCTCGCTCAGGATCCTCGTTTTGCGCGCGAGGCGGCCGAGTCGACCGGTTACGTGCCGAAGGGCCTGATGGCCGTGCCGCTGCTGCACGAGGACCGAGCCCTCGGCGTACTCAACGTGCTCGACCGTCCCCAGCAGGCGGCGTTCTCGCTCGCGGAGATGGAGCTGCTCGGCCTGTTCGCCAACGAGGCCGCGATCGCCCTCGACCTGCTTCAGAAGGCGCGCGAGGCGAGAGCGGTGCTGGACGACGAGGGCGGCCAGGCTGCCGGCGTCGCCCGCTTCGTGGTGCGTCTCGCCGACGCGCAACCCGAGCGGCGCGAGGCCGCGCTCCGCCTGCTGGCGTCGCTCGAGGAGCTGCTAGGGGACGAGGGTCCGTAGAAACGCTCCGGGGGAGCCGCTCGGCTCCCCCGGAGTTCAGCTTCGTCTCGGCGCGAGAAGCCTAGTACGCGTCTGGCGCGGGGACGGCGCCGGGGACGGCACCAGGGACGGCGCCATGAGCCTCGACGTCATCTCCCTCGTCCTCGGTCCGCCCGGCCTCCGGCGCGGGGACGGCGCCGGGGACGGCGCCTGGGACGCCACCGTGAGCCTCGACGTCATCTCCCTCGTCCTCGGTCCGCCCGGCCTCTGGCGCAGGTACGGCACCAGGGACGGTGCCTGGGACGCCACCGTGAGCCTCGACGTCCTCGGCTTCTGGCTGGTTCTCCTCCGGGCGCTCCTTGTTCTCCATGAATCCTCCTTTCGGATTTCCAAAACTAAGCACTAGACGATAGCCGCACCCGAAATCTTCCCTCCCACGCTTCAAAAACGCAATCGGGGCTGACATCCTCTCTCCATGAGCCGACTGCGGGAGCGCCTCGGGGAGTCGTTCGGCGCCCTCCGCGAGGTGTACAGGAACCCGGCGTTGCGGCGCCTCGAGCTCGCTTGGGCCGGCTCGATCATCGGCAGCTGGGCGTATTCCGTGGCGATCGTCGTCTACGCCTACCGTCACGGTGGCAGCTCGGCAGTCGGGCTCATGGGGCTGATCCGCTGGCTCCCGGCGGCCGCTGCTTCGCCGCTGGCGTCGATCCTCGGCGACCGTTATCCCCGCGTGCGCGTGATGCTCGGCACGGACGTGCTCCGCGCCGTCGCGCTCGCGGGCATGTCCGCCTGCGTCCTCACGGGCGCACCGGCCGCGCTCGTCTACGCCCTCGCCTCGGCCGTGGCCGTGATCACGACCGCCTTCCAGCCCGCGCAGGCGGCGCTGCTGCCGTCGCTGGCGCGAACGCCGGAGGAGCTCACGGCCGCCAACGTCAGCTCGAGCACGATCGAGAGCCTCGGGTTCTGCGTCGGCCCCGCGCTCGGCGGCGTGCTGCTCGCGGTCTCCAACGTCTGGGTCGTCTTCGCAGCGACGAGCGGGTTGTTCCTCTGGTCGGCGCTCCAGCTGACATGGCTGCTGCGGGCGACGGAGCCACCGCTCCGACGCGTGCCGACACGGCTCGTCGAGGAGGCGACCGCCGGCTTCCGCACCATCGGGCGCGACCCGCACCTGCGCCTCATCGTCGGCCTCTTCTCCGCGCAGACGCTCGTATACGGCGCCTTCAGCGTCCTGGTCGCCGTATCGGCGCTCGAGCTCTTGCGCCTCGGTGCCGGCGGTGTCGGCTACCTCAACTCGGCCGTCGGCGTCGGAGGTCTCGCCGGCGGCTTCATCTCGCTCACGCTGGTCGGGCGCAAGCGCCTGGCGTCGACCTTCGGAATCGCGATCGCAGGCGCGGGCGCGCCGCTGCTCCTCGTCGGCCTTTGGCCGCACACCGGCGTCGCTCTCGTGGTCTTCGGAATGATCGGCCTCTCGATGGTCGTCGGGGACGTCTCGGGTTACACGATCCTCCAGCGGAGCACGCCGGGCAACGTTCTCGCCCGCGTCTTCGGCGTCCTACACAGCGTCTTCTACGCGACGGTGGCAGTGGGAGCGATCCTCGCGCCCGTGCTGATCCACGCCATCGGCGTCCGCTGGGCGCTCGTCAGCGTTGGTGCACTTCTTCCCCTCCTCTCGGTGCTCGCGCGCACGAGCCTCGTCGACCTCGATGCGGCGCCGATGCACCCCCGCGAGCTCGAGCTGCTGCGCGCGATCCCGCTCTTCGCCCCGCTGTCGACTCCGGTGCTCGAGCATCTCGCGTCGCGTCTCGCGCCCGTCCACGCGTCCTCCGGCGAGCACATCGTCCGCCAGGGAGAGCCGGGCGACCGGTTCTACATCGTGGGCAACGGCGAGATCGAGATCGCGCTCGACAGCGGACCGCCGCGGGTCGAGGGCCCAGGCTCGTACTTCGGCGAGATCGCGCTCCTGCGAGATGTCCCTCGCACCGCGACGGTGTCCGCGCGTACCGACGTCGAGCTCTACGCGCTCGAGCGCGACGAGTTCCTGGCGGCGGTCACCGGCCATTCCGGCAGCGCCGAGGCAGCCGACGCGGTGGTCGGTTCGCGTCTGGGTATTGGGGCCGTCTGAAGGCGACGTAAAGAACGAATACTGAGCAGCCCGGCCACGCGCGTCCGTTTAGAATCGGCGGCGTGGCCGGGCCGCCCGTCGAGTTGCTTCAGAAGATCCCGATCTTCGCGGAGCTCGAGCCGCGCGAGCTCGAGCGCCTGAGCGGCTCGTTCAAGGAGCGGACGTTCGACGCAGGCCAGCCGGTCGCGACCGAAGGCGAGGGCGGCGCCGGTTTCTTCGTGATCGAGAGCGGCGAGGCCGTCGTCACCGTCCAGGGGGAGCAGCGCGGCCGGCTCGGGCCCGGCGACTACTTCGGGGACATCGCCCTGATCGACCAGGGGGCCCGCAGCGCCACGATCGTGGCCGATTCCGACCTCCATTGCTACGGACTCACGTTCTGGGACTTCCGGCCGCTCGTCGAGGGCGACGCGCGCATCGCCTGGCCGCTCCTCCAGGCGATGGCGAAGCGGCTACGCGCGGCCGAGAGCGAGATCGAGGCCTAGGGCTTCGAGGTCGTCCCGGGCCCGCGCCGGATCGCCGCTCAACGCGCGCGCCTCGATTCCGTCCGCCACGCGCCCGCCGAAGAGGACGCATCGAGCACCGAGCGCGCGGCAGACCCGCACCACCTCGCCGGGCGCCTTCCCCTTGAAGGTCGTGCGGTCGACCGTTCCCTCCCCGGTGACGACGAGGTCCGCGCCGGCCGCCCGGTCGTGGAAGCCCACTGCCCCGAGCACGAACTCCGATCCCGACACGAGCTCGGCACCGAGCGCCGCAAGCGCCGCGCCGAGGCCTCCCGCCGCCCCGGCCCCCGGGAGCTTCGCGTAGGACTGGAGGTTCTCGGTCGCCAAGAGCAGCTGCTCCAGGGTGGCGACGTCCTCGGCCAGCGCTCCCTTCTGCGGCCCGAACAGCCGCGGCGCGTCCAGGAGCCCGACCCGCACGTCGTAGAGCGCGGTCGTCGGGGCCGGCAGCTCATCCAGCACCTCGAGCAAGCCGGCGCCGCCGTCCATCGTCGCGGTGCCGCCGAGGCCGACGAGCAGCCGCGGACAGTCGCCCACCTGCGCGATCAGCTCGCCGAGGCCGCGGCTCGAGGCGGAGAGCACGTCTCGCCTTTCCGGGTCGAGCGGGATCACCTCCGCGCTCTCGACGACGACGGCGCCGCCCGGTAGCGCATGGATCGGGGCCTCCCGCGGCCGTCCGAACGCGTCGTGCACGCGACAGCGCCGCAGCACCCGCGCTCCGAGCACGGCCGCCGTCCCCTCGCCGCCGTCCGCGACCGGCAGCTCGTCGGCCTCCGCCCCGGCCCGCCTGAATCCTCCCGCCAGCGCGGCCGCCGCCTCGGCGGCGCTGAGGACGCCCTTGAGGCTAGCCGGGCACGCGAGCGCGCGCACGAGCCTCGTCGCCGTCGCGGGAAGGCACCTCGGCAGCCTCGTCGTCCGGCACCTCCGCCTCGGCGGCGTCAGGCATCCGCCGCAGCATCGCGAACGACAGCCCCTCGCGCGCGAGGAAGATCAGACCGACGCCGACCCCGACCGAGGCCTCGATCGCCTGGAGGCCGAATCCGTACGCGACAGCACCCGCCGCGGCGACCCCGTAGGACCGCAGCGGGAGCGCGACCACCGCCTGGAGCAGGCCAATGTTCCCCGGCCAGAGCGGGAAGAGCGTCGCCACGTTCATCAGGAGCAGGACGAGCCCGGCCGCCGGCAGCGGCGCATGGATGTCGAAGGCCCGCATCGCCACGTAGACGGCGAAGAACTGACAGAGCCAGCCGAGGGACTGGTACCCCGCCGACAGCGCGGCCGCCAGCGGCCGATGCATCACGCCGAGCCCGTGCCTGCTCATCTCGACCAGGCGCCGGATCGGCCCGAGCCCGTCGAGCACCGACTCTCCGTGATGGCGCGCGCTCATCAGCGCGAATGCGAAGAGCGCGAACCCGAGTGAGCCGACCACGATCAGGCTCCCGATCGCCCAGTGCGGGATCTTGGAGTTGAAGAGCACGTACAGGATCAGCCCGATCGTGGGCACGAGGTCGAACAGCCGGTGCGCGAAGACGGTGCCGACGAGCGCCGCCCAGGTTCCGTCGGCTCGCCCCTGAAGCCGGAGCTTGCGCGTCAGCACGGCAACGCGAGCGAGCTCGCCGATCCGGCCCGGCAGCACAGCGTTCGCAAACAGCCCGACCGAGAACGCGGAGAAGACGAGCGGAAAGCGCGGGTGCGGCGGCGCCAGCGCCTGCGCGATCACGGTCCGCCAGGCGAGCGCGCGCACGATCACCGAGAGCAGGTTGAGCCCGATCGCGGCGACGACGAACTCCCAGCGTACGGCGTCGAACGCGTGCGCGACCTCGCCCCAGTCGGGTCCGCGCCACCAGACGAGCACGACCAGTCCGGCGCCGGCCGCGACGACGAGTGCCGCCCGGACGAGCGTGCCCCGCGGCAGCGCGAACCTCAAGCGAGCCCTTCGTAGATCGCCGCGAGCCGGCGCGCGATGTCGTCCCAGGAGTAGCGCTCCTGGGCGAGCCTCCGCGCGGCCTCTCCGAGCAGCCGGCGGCCCGGCTCGTCTTCGAGCAGCGCGACGAGCGCGTTCGCCAGCGCACCCGGATCCCCCGGCGGGACGAGCAAGCCCGTCTCGTCGGTCATGACGTCACGGTAGCCGGTGATGTCCGACGCGACCACCGGCGTCGCGCACGCGAACGCGCGCGTCAGCACCATCCCGAAGCTCTCGCCTCCGAGCGAGGGTGCCACCAGCGCCTTCGCGGAGAGCAGCTCCGCGGTCAGGTCCTCCTGGCTGAGGAAGCCGAGCGCGTCGATCGCAGCGTCGCCGACGTCCGCGCGCGCCAGGGCCAGGCGGACCATCAGCGGATCTGCGCCGACGATCCGCAGGCGCGCCTCGGTTCGCCGATGGATCTCCGGCCAAGCGCGTAGCAGCACCGGCATCCCCTTGCGCGGGTCGTGCCGCCCGACGAAGACGATCCGGTGCTCCCGCTCGCCCGCGTCGGCCTCCGGCGGGATCAGGACGCCGTTCGGGATCAGCTCGTACTCGGCCGGGAAGTAGCGGGAAACCGACTTCCGCGCCGCCGCCGAGACCGCGATCCGGTGGTCGATCCGGTCCATCAGGAAGCCCCAGACGAGCTTGCCGCCCTTGAGCCAGCCGAGCTCGCCCGAGGCGTGGAAGGTGGCGACGACCGGGCAGGTGGCCCAGGCGAGCGTCGCGGTGCAGATCGCCGGGGTCATCGGCTCGTGCAGGTGCAGAACGTCGAACCGCTCCTGCTTCAGCGCGCGCTTGATCCGCGGGATCGCGGCCGGGCTGAGGACGATGTTCGGCAGTGCCCCGTTCGCCGGCACGATCACCGAGCGCCCGACCGGGATCACGTCCGCCGGCGGGCGCCCGTGCCGCCCGTGCCGCGGGTGCAGCACGCGCGTGAAGCTCCCGGGCGGGTCGTGCCCGATGATCGTCCGCGTGTCGACCCCGACCCGCCGGAGCGCCTCGGCCTGGAGCTCGGCGTGCTCGGGGACGGCGCCCCAGTAGGACCACGAGTAGGGAACGACGATGCCGACCTTCATCGTGCAGATACTGACGCTTCGAGCCCGGCCTCCGTCAGGCAAGGACTCGATGAGCGCGGAGGCCTTTACAGATCGCGTTCCGTGACGACGATGAGAGGTGAGCACGACGAGAGGCGCTTGCGGCCCGCCTGGTCAACCAAGGAGGGGCAGATGGAAGTCGAGGCACGTCATCTCGAGCAGCACACGGGAAGCCTGGTGGAGGAGGCGATCGTTGCCGAGCTCACAGAGACCATCGAGCTGCAAACCGAGAAGCTGGAGTCGCTCGGCGAGGAGGTGGAGCGCCTGCGCGCGGAGCGGAGCCAGCTCGCAAACGAGCTTCACATGGCACGAGCCTGGATCCGCGAGCTCGCCGCCGAGCTGCAGCAAGCAGACAGATCCTCCCCGTGAGCCGGATCCCGTAGCGACGCGCGGCTAGCTTCGAGCACCGCGCGCCTGCCGCCGATCATTCAGGGCTCGGGGCGGCACCGCGCCCCTCGACCTCGGCCTTCAGGTAGCGAAGACCGTCAGCGAGCGCGGTGTCGAGGGTCTTCTGGAGCGACCCACGCATGAGCCGGGCGACGAGCCCCTCGTACGACTCCTCCGTCCGCACGAGCGTCTTGCCATCCCGCGGCTCGAGGTGCCAGAAATGGATCGCCTTGACGCCGAGGGTCTTGCCCGTCCAGGCGATCCGCCGCGGCGGCTCGACCAGCCGGATCGTCGAGGTGATCGTGCCGGGGCCCGCCTTCCAGCGGAACACCGAGCCCTCGGCAACGGGTCCCTGCATCGACATCGACCTGACGTCCTTGTTCCAGCTCGGCCAGCGTTCGAACGCGGTCAGCACCTCCCAGACAGCCTCCGGAGCAGCAGCGATCTCGATCTCGCTTTTGCCCACCACGGGGGCCCGTTCGTTGATGCCGGTCAGCTCGGCCATCGCCTGATCCTCCATTCACGGCGCCCGGTCGGGCACGCGTAGGGTGTCGGTTCGACGATGATCGCAGGGCCGGCTGGGATGTTGGTGGGCTTCACCGCGGGCGACAGCCTGATCCTCGCCGGGCTGCTCGCCGCGGCGGCAACGCTCCTGGTGGCGGCACAGCTAGCCCGGATCCCCTACCCGATTCCGCTCGTTCTCGGGGGGCTTGCGCTCGGATTCGTTCCGGGGATTCCGCAGATCCAGCTCGATCCGGACCTCGTCCTGGTCGCCGTTCTCCCCCCGCTTCTCTACGGGACCGCGTTCTTCACGTCGCTGCGCGAGCTCCGCGCGAACGCCCGCCCGATCGGCCTCCTCGCGATCGGCCTCGTGCTGACGACGATGCTTGCGGTCGCCGCCGTCGCGCACGCGGCCATACCAGGGCTGAGCTGGTCCAGCGCCTTCGTCCTGGGCGCGATCGTCTCTCCCACAGACCCGACCGCGGCCACGGCGATCGCCCAGCGGCTCGGTCTCCCCCGCCGGCTCGTCTCCCTGATCGAGGGCGAGAGCCTCGTCAACGACGGGACCGCGCTCGTCGCCTATCGCTTCGCCGTCGCCGCGGTCGTGACCGGCAGCTTCTCGCTGGCGAATGCGTCCGGCCGCTTCGTGCTCAACGTCGTCGGAGGCATCGCAGTCGGGCTTGCGGTGGGCGTCGTCCTTCGCCAGGTTCGCCGCCGGCTCGACAATCCGCCCGTCGAGCTGACGATCTCGATTCTGAGCGGGTACTTCGCGTTCCTACCCGCTCAGGCGGCCGGGGTCTCGGGCGTCCTCGCCGCCGTCACGGTGGGGATCTACATGGGCTGGTACACGCCCGAGCTGACGACGCCGCAGACGCGGCTCCAGGGCATCGCAATGTGGGAGATCCTCTTCTTCCTCCTGAACGGCCTCCTGTTCGGGCTCATCGGCCTCCAGCTGTCGGCCATCCTCGACGCGCTGTCCGGCCGCCCGACGGGGACGCTGATCCGGTATGCGGTGATCGTCAGCGTCACCGTCGTCGTCGCGCGCGCGCTATGGGTCTTCGTTGCGACCTACCTGCCACGCCTGCTGAGCCCGCGGCTCCGTGAGCGCGACCCGCTACCGTCGTGGCGCGCGAAGACGATCCTCGCCTGGTCGGGCATGCGCGGCGCGGTGTCGCTTGCGGCCGCGCTCGCCCTGCCGCTCACGACCGATGCGGGCGGGCGGTTCCCCGACCGGGAGCTGCTCGTCTTCCTGACGTTTGGCGTCATCCTCGGAACGCTCGTCGTCCAGGGCCTCACGTTGCCGGTTCTGATCCGCGTGCTCGCCCTCGAGGACGACGGGCTGGCCGAGCGAGAGGAGGCGAAGGCCCGGATCCGGGCGGCGGAGGCGGCGCTCGAGCGGCTCGAAGAGCTGATCGACGAGGACTGGGTGCGGGAGGACACCGCCGAGCGGCTGCGCGGCCTCTACGGCTTCCGCCGCGAGCGCTTTCGCTCTCGCGTCGACTCCGAGGCGGACGGCTCCGTCGAGGATCGCTCGGCCAACTACCAGCGCCTGCGCCGGGAGCTCCTGGACGCCGAGCGCCGCGCCGTCCTCGAGCTTCGGCGGGCCGGCCGAATCGACGACGAGGTCATGCGCCGGGTGGTGCGCGATCTCGACCTCGAGGACGCCCGTCTGGACGTCTGAAGCGAGCCGTCAGCAGGTGAGGTGGAGCGCAGCCGCCGTGCGGCGCGGGTCGAGCTCGCCGTAGCGGCGGACCGCCTCGCCGGTCGGCAGCGCCTCGACCTCGACACCCCGCTCCCGGAGCTGCTCGAGCGTCTCGGGCTGGGGACGCATCTGCCCGTACGCGCCCGTCCCGACGAGCAGATGTCCCGGCAGCTCCTCGAGCACGTCGTCGAGGTCGGCGAGGACGAGCTTGTGCCCGTCGGCACGCCACCAGCTCGTGACGAGCCGGTCCGGCAGCACGATCACGTCCCGCGTCTGCTCTTCGCCGTCGACGACGATTCGACCGAAGCTGTATCCCTCGATCCTCGGCACCGATCACCTCCGATGGGTGCAGCCTTCGCACCCTCCTTGCCCGGGGCGCCTGGGGCGAAACGGGCAACGGGCACAATCATGGTATCCGCCTGGTCCCCTGGATCCCGCCCTGTTCCGCGATCGCCGGGTAGGGCGGCCGTGCTCGAAGCCGCTGATCGTCTCGTCGCCGCGGCCCGGGAAGCGGGCGTCCGCGACCCGCGCGTGCTGGAAGTGCTGCGCGGCGTGCGGCGTGCGTTGTTCGTCCCGCCCTCGGAGCTCGATCGCGCCTATCAGGACGAGCCGATCGCGATCCCTCACGGGCAGGTGACCACGCAGCCTTCGCTCGTGGCGCGGATGATCGAGGCACTTGCGCTCCGCGGCTCCGAGCGGGTGCTCGAGGTCGGCACCGGGTACGGCTGGCAGACGGCTCTGCTCGCCTCGCTTGTGGAGTTCGTCTGGAGCGTCGAGCGCTTCTCCGAGTTGGCGGATACCGCCCGGGCCAACCTGGCGAGGAGCGGGATCGGAAACGTCAAGGTCGTCGTCGGCGACGGAAGCAAGGGCCTTGTCGAGCACGCCCCCTTCGAGGCGGTGATCGTCTCGGCAGCTTTCCCCGAGGTGCCGTCGCCGCTCGCCGAACAGCTCGCGTCCAGCGGGCGGCTCGTCCAGCCGATCGGCCACGGCGGCAGCGAGGACGTCGTCCTCTTCGAAAGGGAGGCTCGGGGGCTCGTCCCGCTCCGGAGCCTGGTCGGCGCCCGCTTCGTGCCGCTCGTCGGCAAGCACGGCTTCCAGCCGCGAGAGCGTTAGCTTCACGAGCGCCGGACCACCACGAGCCGGCCCTCGTCCTCGGCGACCTCGGTACCGAGAGCCGCAGAGGCCGCCCGGAAGCGGCGGCGGATCCAGGCTGCGGCTTCGCCGGCCGCGAGCCGCGTGTGGCAGAACTCGAGCTCGAGCGGAACGGCCTCGAGCCGCGCCGGACCATCCCGGTCCAGGTCGACGAGGAAGAGCAGCCCGAGGTCGTTGCGCAGCCGCCGGTCGACGGCGTAGTCGTCGAGGAAATCGCCGAGGTCGTAGAGGACGCGCCCGGCGACGCCGTGGAAGACGTGCGCCGAGTGGCCGGCGACGAGCGTCGCGCCGGAAGCGCTCAGGGCCGCGGCCGCGTTGCGAACGTGCGGTTCAGGCTCCGCGACCATGTTGGGTCCCCAGTGCGGAGTCACGAGCACGGCGTCGGCCTCCGCCCCCGCGATCGCCCCGGGGAGCCAGTCGAGCCCGTAGGCGATCCCCGGCGAATCCGGTCCGGCCGCGTACTCCGCCGGATGGTCGCTGCAACCGAGCACGGCGAGGCGGAAGCCGCCGTGCTCGAGCAGCGCCGGCGCGCGCGCCCGCTCGCGGTCCGCGCCGGCGCCGACCCACGCGATTCCGGCCGACCGCAGGTGCTCGAGCGTCTCGAGCAGCGCCTCCGAGCCGAAGTCGAGCGCGTGGTTGTTCGCCAGCGTGACGCAGTCGACGCCGAACCGGGCGAGCACCTCGGTGGCCGCCGGCGGCGCACGGAAGAAGAACGGCTTCGCCGGATCGGGCCAGCGCTTGCCGCGCTCGGCGATGCAGCACTCGAGATTCAGCACGAACAGGTCCGCCTCGCGCGCGACCTGCACGACCTCGTCGTCGACCAGCGACTCCGGCCCAGCCTCCGCGATCCTCTCGGCCACCTTCCGCCCCAGCATCGTGTCGCCGGCGAGGCCGAGCCTGAGCTCGGCCACCTCAGTGCACGAGCAGCACGTCGCAGCCGGCGTGCGCGGCCACCGCCTCGTCCACGTGCCGTCCCAGCAGGCGGTCGAGGAAGCCGTGCTCGCGGCTGCCGACCACGATCAGATCGGCGTCGCGTTCCTGCGCCAGCGCCAGCAGTCTCTCCGCGGGGTCGCCGACCTCGGCGACGTACTCCGCCGCGACCCGCTTCCGCGTGAGCGAGCTGCGAGCACGTTCGAGCTGCTGCTGGGCCAACTCCTTCGGTTCCGGCGGCGGCTCCCCGGGCAGCGGCATGGGCGTCGGGGCCCCGGTTGCGACCGGTCCCGGCGGGACCGCCTGGACGGGCGCCGCAACCGGCTCGATCGCGGGCACCGTCGCCGCCTGCGGGAACGAGCGCGCGACGCTGACGACGAGCAGACGGGCCGCCAGCCCCTGCGCGAGCTCGGCGGCACGCTCGAGCGCTCGCTCGGACTGCTGAGAGCCGTCGTAACCGACGATGATCCTGTCCATGCTCCTCCGTATACCCACCTTCCGTTGTTTGACGCCGGGGAATCCCGGCTATCCATAAGGGTGTATCGCTGGGCCGAGCACACGAGCGAGCTCGAGCTCCGGATCGAGGCTCCCACCGAGGAAGCGGTGTTCGCAGACGCGCTGGCCGCCTTCGCCGAGCTTGCCGGCGACGGCGACGGCCCCGCTTCCGAGCGGCGCGAGATCCGGCTCGAGGCAGACGACCGCGGGCTCCTTCTCGCAGACTGGCTGAACGAGCTCGTCTACCTCGCCGACAGCGACCGCTTCGTCCCTGCGGGCCTGAGCGAGCTCGAGCTCGAGGGCGGAAGGCTCCGTGCGACCGTTCGCGGCCGCCGCGGCGAGCCCCGCCCGCTCGTCAAGGCCGTCACGCTGCACGGGCTCGAGTACGGACACGAGCCTGGCGCGGGCTGGCAGGCAAGGCTGGTGCTGGATGTCTGAGGCCACGCGGATCGGGGAGACCGTCTGGGAGATCCCCGCCACGGCGCGTCCGGGCATGCGCGTTCCGGCGCGTGTCTTCGCGGACGAAGAGCTGTTCGCGGCGATCGAGCGGGACCGCTCGCTCGAGCAGATCGAGAATGTCGCGACCCTGCCCGGGATCGTCGACGCGGCGCTCGCGATGCCGGACGTCCACCAGGGCTACGGCTTTCCGGTCGGCGGCGTCGCGGCGATGGAGCTTCCGGATGGTGTCGTCTCACCCGGCGGCGTCGGCTACGACATCAACTGCGGCGTCCGGCTGCTCGCGCTCCCGCTCACGGAGGCCGAGCTCGGCCGCCGACGCGAGCCGCTCGTCCACGAGATCTCCCGTGCCGTCCCCGCGGGTGCCGGCAAGAAGAAGGAGAGGAGGAGCCGAGACTCCGGGCTCGACGCCGTCCTCCGCGAAGGCCCCCAGGCGTTCGCAGGCGACGAGGACGTCGAACGCACCGAATCCGGGGGGTGTCTGCCCGGCGCCGACCCTGCCGCCGTCTCCGAGCGGGCACTGGAGCGCGGCTCCGGCCAGCTCGGGACGATGGGCTCGGGGAACCACTTCGTCGAGCTCCAGCGGGTCGAACGCGTCCTCGACGCGCCCACGGCGGAGGTCTACGGCCTGCGGGACGGCCAGGTGACCGTGCTGATCCATTCCGGCTCGCGCGGCCTCGGCCACCAGGTCTGCACCGACTACGTCAAGCGCATGGACGCTGCGATGCGCCGCCACGGGATCGAGCTCCCCGACCGGCAGCTCGCCTGCGCGCCGGCCTCCTCGCCCGAAGGCCGCGCCTACCTCGCAGCGATGGCGGCGGCGGCCAACTTCGCCTGGGCGAACCGCCAGGCGATCGCCGACTCGGTCCGGGCCGCGATCGCCCGCGTCCTCGGCAAGGCCGCCGCCGGAGACACGCGCCAGGTCTACGACGTCGCGCACAACGTCGCCAAGGTCGAGACCTACGGGGGCCGCGAGCTGCTCGTCCACCGGAAGGGAGCAACACGCGCCTTTCCGGCGGGCTCCGACGAGATCCCGGAGCCGTACCGACCGGTCGGGCAGCCGGTCTTCATCCCCGGCAGCATGGGCACCTCGAGCTACGTCCTCGCCGGCGAGCCCGGCTCGCTGGAGCTCAGCTTCGGCACCACCTGCCACGGCGCCGGGCGAACGCTCTCCCGCACGGCCGCCCGCAAGCGAATCGGCGGCGCCGAGCTGCGGCGCGAGCTCGAGGCACGCGGCATCGTCGTCCGCTGCCCGTCGAACAAGGGCCTCGCCGAGGAGGCGCCGTTCGCCTACAAGGATGTCGACCGGGTCGTCGACGTCGTCGCCCGCGCCGGCCTCGCCCGCCCCGTTGCGCAGCTGATCCCGCTGGGTGTAATCAAGGGCTGACCGGCGCGCAGAAGCTCTTGACCAGCTCGCGTATTCGGTCTGCTTCCCCGCTGAGGCGAATCTCCTGCGAGGGCAGCCGCCGTCTCGCTGGTGTCCGAGTGACGAACTCCGCCCAGGCCCGGGGAGTCGTGCTGACGGTCACGTCCGGCTGACCGGCGCCGTCGAGCGACCAGCGCTTGCCGTCGAACGCCAAGTCGAACGAGCCCGACTCCCCGAACTCGAAACGCCACCTGCGGCGACGGGCAGGCTTCCGACCGGCTTCGTTGAGCGCCACGACGAGACCGGCGACGAGGTGCTCTGGATGCGCGGCCTCGTCCGCCTCCAGCGGGTGACGCTCGTACTTGAGACCCCACGCGACGAGGGCCTCTAGGACGGGGGCGAGATCGCGCCCCTTCTCGGTGAGCTCGTACCAGACCTCGCGCCGGCCGGCCTGCTGGTCTCTTGTCACGATCCCGTCGGTCTCGAGCTGGCGCAGGCGAATCGTCAGCCACTTCGCCGTCACGTTCGTGAGCAGGCGCCGGAGGTCGCTGAAACGGCGCGGCCCGGCCAGAAGATCTCGGACGATCAGAAGCGACCAGCGGTCGCCGACCGTCTCCAGCGTGCGCGCGGCCAGGCAAAAGTGTCCGTAGCTCGTGCTCATCCTTGACATCAGCGTAGCGCATATAGTATCTAAATGATACTTTCTTTTAGAAACTCAAGACAGAGAAGGGGAAGCGACATGATCGAGCGGCTGGCACGGCTCACGGATCGGCGGGCGAGGCGAATCGTGATCTTCGCAGCGGTCGCCTTCGCCCTCGCGGGCGTGCTCGGCGGCGGGGTCGCCAAGCGCCTCGACCCCTTCGGGGCGGACGATCCCGCGACCGAGAGCGTGATCGCCGACCAGCGCCTGGAGCACGCGGGCTTCCGCGAGACCGGCGTCGTCGTCCTCGTCCGGGGCGCCGACGCGCGTTCATCCCAGGGCCGCGCACGCATCC
>WNGF01000567.1_pt1 | contig 54067 bp, 36 predicted proteins | sample 5400641 | NCBI WGS metagenome assembly WNGF01 (sample SAMN13153371, study PRJNA577476) | soil metagenome | isolation source: 80 cm soil or saprolite under grassland replicate 2 | place: USA:California | collected 2016-06-15 | reverse complement strand
GCGCCCCCTCGCCGTTGCCCTGGAGCGCGCCGCCGTGGCACCGGGCGCAGTGTTCCTTGTAGAGCGCCTCGCCGCGATCCGCCTGCTCCGCGGTGTACACGCCGTCCCACGTCGTGCGGTCCTGCGCGCGCGCCGCCGCCCGCACGCTGGCCGCGATGATCAACAGCGCCGACCCGAGAATGAGTGCGCGATACATCAATTGGCCGGAAGGCTGAACGCGATGTATTCGCCGGAGTACGGCCCGCCGCTGACCGCGACGACGATGAACTGTTTGCCGTTGACCATGTACGTCATCGGCGATCCGCTTTGCGGCGCGGGCATGAACACCGCGCCGACCTCTTTGCCGGTTTTCTTGTCGTAGGCGCGCAGCATCGCCCCTCGCGGTCTCGACGCCGTCGTCGTCACCTGTGGATCGCCGAGAATCACGAGCGTCTTCGTGACGAGCAGGCCGACGCTGCCGTTTTGACCCGTTCGCGGGATGTTCAGGCCTTTGAGCAGCGGGTGGTTGCGCACGACATCTGGCGTTTCGCCGTGCGGCACTGTCCACGCCACCGTGCCGCGTTCGAGATCGATCGCCGACAGCACCCCGTATGGCGGCTTCACGATCGGCAGCCCCTGCACGGTCAGGCCGCCCGGATTGCGCGGCGTTTCGGGGGCTGGCACAGATGGCGCGCCGGCCCCGCGCGCGCTCGGCGCCGCCGGCGCGGCCGCAGGAGCACCGCGGTCGCGCGAGGGCACATCGGCGTACGTTCCGGCACCCGCCGCTTCTCTCAACCGGAACGGCTGACCGACAACACCCGCCTGGTACGGAAGATCGGAGAAGCCGGGAGGAGGCGGCGCGACCGATTCAGCGGCGATCGACGCCGTCGCCGCCTGCGCGAAGACCACGTGCAGTTCCGGATCGTATCCGCCACCCGGCCAGTTCGTGCCGCCGTTGGCGTTGCCCATGTTGATCGCGCCGAGGAGCCCGGCGGTGCTGCCGACAATCGGCGGATTGTAAACAACGCCTGGGTACCACTTATACCGTTCCATGTTCCTGACCGCTTCCGCGCGGAGCTCCGGCGTGAAGTCAATCAGCTCGTCGAGCGAGAACGCGTTCCGGCCGTACATCAGCGACGCGGGCGGGTGCGGCTGCGTCGGCGCATACCATTCACCCGGCACGTCACCTTTCGGAACCGGCTTCTCGTCGATAGGCCAGATCGGTTCGCCGGTGATCCGATCGAAGACGTACAGCCACGCCTGTTTGCTGGGAACCGCGACGACTTTGCGGGGCCTGCCGTCGATCGTCACGTCCGCGATGAGCGGCGCGGACGACAGATCGTGATCCCAGATTGGATGGTGCACGAACTGGAAGTGCCACTTGTATTTGCCTGTCGCGAGATCCACACACACCAGGCTCTCGCCGTACAGGTTGTTTCCGGGCCGCTTGCCGCCGTAGTAATCCGACGACGGTGATTCAACCGGCAGGTACACCAGTCCAAGCTCTTCGTCGGCAGTAATCTGCGTCCATACGCCCGTGTTGCCGTTGACGGCCCACGAGTTTTCGAGCCACGTTTCGTTTCCCGGTTCGCCAGGTCGCGGGATGGTGTGGAACGTCCACAGCACTTTGCCGTTGCGCGCATCGTACGCGCGTGCGATCCCTTTCGTGTTGTTGTGCGTGGTGACGGTCATGCCTTCCTTCATGGCGGATCCGACGAGCACCACGTTCTTCACCACGGTCGGCGACGAATGAAGGCCGATCTCGCCGGTCTCGAGATCGATCTGCTTGTCCGGGCCGAACACCACGCCGAGCTTCATATCGACGACGCCGTCCTTCCCGAACGAACGCACGGGCTGCCCGGTCCTGGCATCCAGGGCGATGAGCCTGTACCCGGGCGTCACATAAAGGATGCGGTCGTCGCCGTTTCCTTCGCTCCAGTACGCGAGGCCGCGCCCTGAGAGCTGACGCGGCGCCGCCGCGCCGCGGCGGCCTTCGGGATATCGATGAACCCACAACAGCTCGCCCGTCGCCGCATCGAGCGCGACGACGGCGCGGCGTGTGCCGGCCGTCGCGTACAGCACCCCCTTGACCATAATGGGCGTGCCTTCCAGCTTGTATTCGGGACGGGTGCCGAGATTGTCCGTTTTGAATCGCCAGGCAACCTCGAGGTCGCTGAAGTTCGACGCGTTGATTTGCTCGAGCGGCGAGTAGCGCGACCCCCGTGAGTCGGCGGCATACGCGGGCCATTCGCCGTTCGCCGTCGATGTTGCCGACTGACCCGAGACGGACCGATTGCTCCCCACCATCGCTGCGGCGATCAGGCAGAGCGCTGAGGCGACGCGAACGCGCAGAGACATAAATGGCTCCCGTGTTGAACGGGCGCGTATTCTACTCCACGTTCGAGGTTCGCGGTTCGCGGTTCGCGGTTCGCGGTTCGCGGTTCGCGGTTCGCGCGGCGCTGAAGAATCGCGCCGGCGGTTTCACAATCCGTGTCAGGCGTCCTGACCGCGAACAGCCCCATTCGACTCGGCCCCGCTGGCCCCTCGCTCACGGCAGGCCCTTCGCCCATTCAACACCCTGTCCTGAGCGAGCATCTGCCTCAGGCGAGTCGAATGCCCGCGTATCGGGCTTGAAACCGCCGTCGCAATTCGCTGTTCGGCCTTTGCGCTTCGCGACTCGCGATTCGCGGCTCGCGGTTCGCGGCTCGCGGTTCGCGGCTCGCGATCCACAGATTGACGGACTGACGGATTCAAGGATTCACGGATTCATGGATTCATGGATTCGAGATGAGGGATTCGCGATCAGGGATTAGGGATTGATCACTCGTGTCGCAGAGCGACAAGCGGATCCACGCGGGACGCGCGGCGGGCGGGCAGCCAGCCGGCCACGAGCGCAGCCGCCGCCAGAATCGCCGCCGCGACTGCAAACGCGCGCGGGTCGTGCGGCGTGAGGCCGAACAGGATTGAACGTGCGAGGCCCGTGACCGCGAGCGCCGCGCCACCCCCGAGTGTCACGCCGGCGCCGGCCATCAACGCGACATCACGCATGACGAGCGCGACCATCGACGCGCGGCTCGCACCGAGCGCCATGCGGACACCCAGCTCGTTGGTGCGGCGCGCAACGTGGAACGCGAGCAGTCCGGACATCCCCAGGCCAGCAATGACGATCGCCAGCAGGCCGAAGGCGCCGCCCAATGTGGCCATCACCCGCTCGGTCGCGATCGAGCGATCGATCACCGTCGAGTACGTGCTGGCGGTCCGCACGCGGAGGGCGGGGTCGGCTTCGCGAATCACGCCATCCAGCCTCGGGACGAAACGCCGTGGATCTCCGCCGTTCACGCGCACGAGAAACGTGTATCGCGTCGGCTGGTCTCCCTCCCGCTGCGTCCACACGACATACATCGTCTTGATTGCGTCGGTGCGGAGGTCCTGGTATTTCGCATCCCGGACGACCCCGACGATCTCGTACGTGACACGCACCGACGTCACATGGCGTCCGATCGGCGACTCACCGCGGAAGAAATAGCGGGCGAAGCTTTCGTTGACGATCGCGACCTTCGGAGAGACCGCCGTATCGCGGTCGCTGAAATCGCGGCCAGCGAGGATGGCCGTTCCGAGCGTCTCGAAATAACCGGGCGACACCACGTTGAAGCCGACGGTGTCGGATTCATCCGGACGGAAGGTGTAACGCTCGACCTGTACGGTGCGGTCCCAGAGGTTTCCGCTGACTGGCAGCATCTCCGTCGCGCTCACCGCCCGGACTCCCAGCAGCATCCTGAGCCGATCGCGCACCGCCGATCGCACCGCTGCCCCCTGAGCCTCGGCGTACTGTCGGCCGCTGCGGATGCTGACAACGAGCAGCCCGTTGCTGTCGAAGCCGCGATCCGCCGCATACAACTTGATGAGCGTTCCGACGAACAGGGTGGCGCCGACGACGAGCACCATCGAGATGCCGAACTGCGCGACCACCAGGGCGCGGCCAATACGCCCGGTTCCCTTCGCGCGGACTTGCTTCAGCGATGGATGCAATGCCGCGCGCCGGGCCTGGAGCGCGGGCGCGAGTCCGGCCAGGACGCAGCAGCCGAGCGATGCCGCGCCGGTAAACGCGAGGACCCTCCAGTCAGGCGCAACCGACAACTGGAGATCGCGGCCGTTGACGAACAGGACGAAGAGCCGGCGGCTGAACCATGCGGCGATCGCGAGCCCGATCGTGCCCCCAAGCGCCGCGAGGAGCAGGCTCTCGGTGAGGAACTGCCGGACGAGCCGTCCGCGTGCGGCCCCAATCGCGAGGCGGATCGAGATCTCGCGCTCCCGCGCGGCTGCGCGAGCCAGGAGCAGTCCCGAAACGTTCACGCAGGTCAGGATCAGGATGAGCGCGACGATGCCCACGAGAATCAGCAACGGCCGCGCGACGTTGTCCCGGAGCGGGTTGAACCCATCGGGCGCCGCGATCACGATCGCGCGTTGACGTAGAAACACGTCGCGCTGTGTCGCAGCCGCCGCCGCGGCCTGCGACTGCACGAATGGGCCGAACAGCACCTGTGTTTCGGCGTTCGCCTGCGCAACGGTCGCGCCCGGCTTCAGGCGCGCGAGCATCTTCAGCCAGTTCATGTCCGCTGATCGCCGCTGCTGCTCGGGGATCATCGGCGTCAGCGCAAGCGTCACGTCCGGCACGTAGCCGCTCCGCGCGCTTTCAAAAGAGGCGGGCGTGACGCCGACGATCGTGAAGACGCGATCCCGAAAGGTGAACGTCGTCCCGATCGCCGAGGGGCTCCGGCCGTACCGGCGCTGCCAGTATCGATCGCTGATGACCGCCGCAGGGGCCGACGACGGCTCGTCATCGGCCGGACCGAGCAGACGGCCGGCGGCCGGTTCGATTCCGAGCAGGCTGTAATACGCACCGGATACGAACTCCACCGCCATGAGGTCGTCCTCGCCTCCGATCGTGATCGAGGCGCTCGTCGTGGCTTCGGCGAACGCGCCGGAGATCGACTTGATGTTGTCGCGGAAATATTCGAAGAGCGGGTAGGAGATCGATCCGGGAGTACCGTCAGACGCGATCCGCGTGATCTGCACAAGCCGACCCGGATCCCTGACCGGGAGCGCGCGCAGCATCACGGCGTTCACCAGGCTGAAGATGCCGACGTTCGCGCCAATCCCCAGCGCGAGCGACACGACCGCCACCATGGAAAACCCGGGACTGCGGCGGAGCGTTCGCAGCGCGTAGCGAAGATCCTGCGCGAAATCGGCGCCCCAGCGCCCGCGCACGTCGCGGCACGCTTCCTCGATCTCCGCCACGTTGCCGAACTCGACAAACGCGCGGCGTGCCGCTTCCTGCCGGCTCATTCCGGCCGCAACGTACTCGTCGATCAGCCTGTCGCGATGGAACCGAATCTCGTCGCGAAGCCGGGGGTCACGGCGGAACCACATGGCTCACTCCGCTGTGCGCATGATTACGGAGATCGCCGCCGACAGGCGATCCCAGTTCGCGCGCTGTTCCTCGAGTTGTTTACGCCCCACGCGTGTCAACGTGTAGAAGCGCGCCTCGCGCCCCGTGTCGGACGCGGCCCACTCCGCGCGAAGCCAGCCGCGCCTTTCGAGGCGGTGGAGCGCCGGATAGAGCGACCCCTGCTGGACCTGCAGGACGTCGCGCGACATCTGCTGCAGGCGCTGCGCGATCGCGTACCCGTGCACCGGGCCCAGCGCGACCACCTTCAGGATCAGCATGTCGAGCGTGCCCTGCAGGAGATCGGACTTAGGCGAGTCGGACGGCATACCAAGACGTTCTACATGTACATATGTAGATTGTCAAGGTGTGTACGTTCCAACGACAGCCGCCCCAAGAGACAACAGGAGAAAAGAGAAGGGAGAATTTCTTTTAAAAGAGAATTCTCCTTTCTCCGGTCTCCTGTTTGCTCTTTTGACGGTGATGCAGCGTGACAGTGAAGGGTGTTGATTCAATACGTGACGCGCGTGCGGTACTTCAGGACCGACGTGCCATCGATCGCGACGGGCACGGTGAACTGCGCGGCCCACGCCTCCGTCTTCTTCCACTCGTGCGACGACTGCAGCATGCGCCACGTGCCGCCGATCGGCTCGTTGACCTCGACAACAATCGCGTTCCCCTTGTGATTGCGGAGCGTGATTTCGTACTCGAACTCGTAGACGTTGCTGGCGATCTGCTGGAAGTCGGTCTGCCTGCGCTCGCAGATGACGTCGAACGCATTCCCGATCTTCAGGTTGACCGCCTCGTCCTTCGGCGTGTGCTGGATCCGGTCCTCGCCGACGAACTGCACGCCGCCGCGCGAGTCCGCCTGGTAGACGCGGACGGTGCCCGCCGGCATCGGCATGCCAAGGCTCGACTTCTCGTCGTTCCGCAATTGGTAGAACACCTGCACGAGATCCTTGAACGGAGCGCCCGGGTGACGGCCATTGTGGTAGTACCACTGCTGTCCTTCGACCACGTACCGCTTGCGGACCGGCACGTTCGTGCCCGACAGCATGCTGACCTGCTTCGTCTCCGCGTTGTTGATCGTGGTCTTCCGGTCCAGCGTATAGAGGTGATAGTCGGAGAAGGCTTCCTGCGCCATGACCGCGCGCGCCGCGGCCGACCCCGCCGATTTAGTGACCTCCATCTGGTCGATGCTCTGCTTCACGATGTTCAGATCGCCCGCGACGAGCTGCAGCTTCGCGTTCCGGAACGACGTGCCGCTGCCGTTCGTCAGCGTCACCCACCCATCGAGATCCGCGGCGCGATCGTCCCGACCCACGGTCAGCACGTAGTCGGCGTTCCACGCGAGCTGGCGCGCGAGGTACGACGTTTCGACCTGGTGGCGCGCGGCGCCGCTGTTCTGCAGCGTCCAGATCAGCGTGGGATGCGTGTAGAGGTTGTTCGGCAGCTCGGGGAAGCGCATGGAGTCCGCGTGCAGGCCGGTCACGATCTCGTTTCCGATCCGCCAGACCGGCGCGTTGTTGTAGCTCAGAAGCCTCGCCGTCACTTCCTCTTCTCTCGTCGTACCGTTGTCGGTGCGGGCGCGAACGAGGGTCACGTCGCGTCCGACATACTTGCGCAGCAGCTTCTCGGGCTCGAGCAGATCGTACTCGTAGTTCTGCTCGACCACGTCGAGCCGCGCGGGTTCCGTGAGCGATCGGAAGTGCACCGTCGCCGGGTTCACGGTTGCCGCAATGTCCATGAACCGCAGATCGAAACTGCCGGTTGGAAGATTGACGTTCCTCACGTCGCGGACGAGCGCGAGGTCCGCGTTGTAGACCGTCAGCGCGAGATCGGTCTGATCGTCGAGCGTGGACGTGTTCTGCCCCGTCGGCGTGGCGGAAACCCGTTCCTTTGCCGGACGCGCCGCATAGGCGATCGGAAGGAACGCGATGAACAGGGCAAGGCCCAGGCGTGTGTGCATGATTGGCTCCTTGGGGCTGCGGATCCCGGATCCCGCATCCCGGATCCCGGCAGCATCTACCCCTAGAACGGAGCCGTTCAGTTTTCTTGCAGCGGCGACCAGGTCGCACCGCCATCGCTCGTCGCGAACTTGCGGCGGTCCGCCGTCGTCACGGTGGCGCTGCGCGCGTTGGCGGCGCGCACCTCGGTGAGATCGACGCGCTCCGGGAACGAACGCACCTGCCAGTTCTGGCCGTCCGTGGTGAGGAGAACCGTGCCTGCCTGTCCGACGAACCAGCACACGGTGCGCGAGGGCGCGGAACCGGCGTGAAGCACGACCGAGGCACCCGTGGACGAGGGATGCCAGTTCATGCCGCCGTCCATCGAATACAACACGCTGCCAGGCGTGAGGCTTTGCCAGCGATACGATCGCTCGGGTGAGATCACTTCGACCGGACGCGCGCGCGCCCCGGCCACTGCGGCCGCCGCCCGCGGGGCGGCCTCCTTCGAGAGTGGCGCCTCTCCTCTGATCGTCACGCTCTCCTGCATCGGCAACCGCGACGTCGGTGTCGGAGGAGTCGGCGGGGGCGGCGGCGCGGGCACCGGCGCCGCGGTTGCCGGTGGAAGCGCTGAAGGCGAAACACCCGCGGACGGCTGCGTTGCCGGGACAGGTGGGCTTTGCGCAGGCGCCGCATTGGGCGCGAGCGCGTCGGCACGGTTCTGCCCCGCGGCGGCGCCGGTAATCGCGTCCACTGCCACCGCCTGCCGCCGTGCCGCGTCGTCGCTCGTCCGCGTTCGCATCTTCGCCGGTTCAGCCCGCACGTCTCGCGCGGACGTTGCGTTCGCGTCCGAAGACTGCGGCTCGGCGCGTGCGGGTTCCGCTGGCGCAGACTTTTTCACGGGCTCAATCGCCGCGGACATCGTCCTGCCCGACGGCGGCACGCCACCGTGGTGTTCGCGCTCGACGCCCACCCATACCGCGACGACCAGCCCTGCCGTGGCAACGGGCACGAGCCATCGAACGGCCGGCGCGCTCCACCACACACGGCGCTCCGGGGCCGGCGCGGTGCGCGCCATCGCGGCGAGCATCGCCTGGCAGTGCGCACAGTCGGCCGCGTGAGCCTCGGCGGCAGACCGCTCCGCGGTAGACAACGTTCTGTCCATCCACGCCGCGAGCACGTCGGGGGTCAGGCAGTCCACAGTACTCCTCACTTTATAGAACGATCGGCGGGAGAATTCTTGCGGAGGATATCGCCGAGGTCCATCGCCCCGGGGTCCTCGACAGCGCACTGAAAACACTCCTCTACTTCCGCTTCGTCCATTCGTTCATCGACGCGCAATCGCTCGGTAACAGTGGTCCGGATAGCGCGGCGCGTGCGGGCCAGGTGGCGCGAGACGGTGGCTTCATGCTCGCCGGTGAGACGGCCGATCTGTGCGAGCGTCAAGTCCTGCGCGTAATAGAGCGCGAGCCTCAGACGATCTCGCGGCAGCAGCGCGGCGACGGCGGCCGTGAGCACGCGATGAAAGATCTCGCGGTATCGCGCGCGATCGGGATCCGGCGGCTCGCTCGCCCCGGAGGTGTCAGGCGGATCTTCTTCCGGCATGTCGTCGAACCGCCGGTGCGCGCGAATCGCGTCGACATGACGCTGCGCGAGCACGGCACGAAGCCACGTCGCAAGCGAGCTGCGGCCGTGAAAATAGCGGAAAAGCGATCGGCGCTTGCCGTCGCGCTCCTCGGTTCCGTAGAGATCCGCGTAGATGTAGTCTGCAAGCTCGCGTGCGCCGCCCGACGGATCGAGCGCGTCGGCCGCGCGATAGAGCACAGGGCGCAGCTCGCGCATGAAATGATCCCACGCCGGCTCGTGGCCGGCGGCGCAGGCACACGCGAGCACGAGATCCTCGAGATGAAGGGCGCGGAGGTATTTCTCCCGCGCGCGTCGATCCGCCGCAATCGCTGGATTCCTGCCGCGCGCGGAGTCGAGGCTCGCCTCGAGCGCTTCGGCAAAGCGGGGAAGAGGCACCGACCAGCGTTCGGCCCGTGCCTCCTTATGAAGGCGCTGTATGAGATCGTGCGACAGCGGCGCGATTGCCATAGTTGCCCAAATTGCCAAAATCGCCGGAATTCTATTTGTGGCAATTCTGGCAATTACGGCGATTATGGCAATCGCGGGCCAGCCGCTGTGCCCACCGGCCGGCTCTGTGTCCGGCCGGCGTCGAGATCGTTCCAGTTCAGGATCGCGTTGAATCCGAGGAAGAAGTTGCCCTGCGTCTGCCATCGCCAGTAGGGACGATTCGCAAACATCACGACGTGCCCCTTCCCAATCGGCGCGTCCACCGCGACGGCGCGACCCGCGAGCGCCTCCCCGCCGATCAGGATCCCTGACAGCAGCAGGTCGTTCGGATTCGCCGGGAACGACAGCAGGACGCGAGGGGCCATCCCATCGGCCGCAGCGCCGCCTCCCGCTCCGCGCGCGCCGCCTCCGAATCCGCCCCCTCCGAATCCGCCACGCCCGCCGCCACCGCGCCCTGCACGTCCTGCGCCCGCCGGCGCCGCAGCCGAAGGCGGGGGACCCTCGAGCGTCGTCAACACCGGTGGCGTCGCATTGGGCTGCATGTTGCCGACGGGAGGCACGTTCGAACCAGCGCCACGGCCGCCGCCAAAACCGCCGCCGCCCACGCGCATCACGGGCGCCTGATTGAAGTAGACGGCGAGCGCGTTCTGATCGTAGCCATACAACACGGGGCTCGCTTTGTCGCCGAGTACCGTCTTCAACACCGAGCCCCGAACGTACAGGTTGTCCGGCGTTTCGATCGAGACGCCCGGCGTGAGGTTGTATTCAGGAAACACGGTGGAGGTGGCCCCTTCGGTGATCAGCACGCCTCCCTGTTCGACGAACTTGTAGAGCTCCATCAGGCCTTCGACGCCGATCGATCCCCGCATGTCATCCGTTGAATCGATGGTGCCGACATTTGGCAGCTGATCGGTCTTCCTGTAGGGGCGCGGTTCGTTGGCCTGCACTCCGCCGTTGATGAGCGCCGCGCCACCCTGGCCGGCATGCGGAAAGACGATCACGTCGTACTTCGCGCGCAGGTTGCCTTCGCGAAGCTTCGGCGCGCCGAAGTAGCTGTAGGGCACCTTGAAGTTGTCGAACGCGAGACGTACCCATCCTTCGTCCTGCGTGCTGGTCCACGTATGCACGTAGCCGATCCTCGGTACGTCGAGATCGTGCATCGGCACGTTGGGCGCCGTGTCGACGGCCCACGCGGAGAGTCCGAGCTCGCGGATCGACGGCTCGACCGTCGCCCGGTCCGCGTCAGGAATGATGAACGCGCCCGCAGTGAACTTATGGCCGGCCGCCTCGAACTCCTTCTCCGCCGCCGCCATCTTGACGCCGGCGTTCTGGAACCGGAACGTGACCAGCGTGTTGTCCGTCGTGTGATCGACGATGAGGACGCGCCCGCTTCCCGCGATCGCGCCCGCGATCCTGAAATCGGACGTCGCAAGCGTCATCGGCTTGTCGAGGATCGATTTGTCCTCGACGCGGGCGGTCTTCAGGTTGCGCACGAGCGGGATCGCCCATCCCGTATCGTCGTACGGACGCGGGTTCTCCGGCGCGTAGAACTGGACGCCCAGCAGCGTCTCCACGATCGCATTGTACGGCTGGTCCATGCGAACGATGTAGTCACCGGCCGCGACTTGCGTGTCCCCGATGGTGAACGCGGTGGTTGCGGTGTGGACCTCCGCGCCTTCCCGGCGCACCAGGTTCATCAACTCGGCCGCTTCGACAGGACGCCGCTGCCTCGCCGGAATGACATATGCGTATGGCGCCTGCGTTTTTCCGCGCTCCACCGTGTGCTTGTTCTTCAGGTAGTAGTTCTCGAGGAACGTTTCCTTGTTTTTCGCGACCGAGTTCATCGCGATCAGGATCGCACTCTCCTGAATGTTGACGTTGTTCCGCGGCCCCCATTGCATATCGGAGGGCGTCGGGTTGGGCCGGTACCACTCGCGGCTCTGCTGCACGGGGAGCGCGCGGTTCGCGGCGCCGCCGAAGCTTTGCGTCTCGTAAAAACGGCCGATCGAGTTGTGCGTGACGCCGATCCAGAACATGTAGTTGGGGACCCAGCCGTCGTAATAGTTGTAGGTCCACACGCCGGGCACGCCGCGCTTCGTCATCTCCATGATTTCCGTCTGCGCGAGCAGCCACCACTCGTTCACCTGGATGGGATCGACGACGGCGTTGTACGGCCCGGTGCCCGTAGACGTGTAGAGCAGCGTGACGGATTCGTGCAGGTCGTGCCACACCGTCGGGTGCCAGTCGAGAAACGTTTTCAGCATCACCTGCGTCAACCGCAATCCGACGCCGATGCCATCCCGGTTGTTGTCGTGCTGCACGTATTTGCCCCAGTAGACCATCGACGGAGGCGGCAGACCTTTCTGCTGCGCGACGAAGTTGTCGACCATCTTCTCGCGCCCATCGACCTCGCTTGCCGGCGTGAACACGAAAATGATGTTGTTGCGAATCGTCTGGATGAACGGGGACTCTTCCACCGCGAGCCGGTACGCGAGCTCCATCAGCATCTCCGGGCTCCCGGTCTCCGGCGAGTGGATGCTGCCCGATGCGAAGTAGATCGGTTTGCCGGTCGCAATCAGCTGATTCGCCTGGGCCTCCGACAGCTTCCGCGGGTCGGTCAGCTGCGCGGTAATCTGCCGATACTTGTCCAGCTGTCTGATCGTCGGCTCGTCGGCAATCGCGACCGCCACCATGTCGCGCCCTTCGTCGCTGACCCCGATCTTGAACATCGTCACCCGATCCGACGCCTTGTCGAGCGCGTCGAGATACCGCGCGATGTCCTTGTAGTACGTCATGTGTCCCGGCTCGCCGGGGACGTACCCGAGGAATTTCAGCGGCGACGGCACCTTGTCGGAGGCCGGCATGTGATCGACGAGCTCGGTGATGATTCGCGCGTCGGCAGTGGCCGTCTTGATCCGCGCGGTGTAATCGGCGTCGAGCTTCTGTGCGGACGACGCGGCAGGCTTCGACTGCGCAAAGATTCCGATGGAGCCGGCCGCGGCCGTCGCCGCGGCAACGACCAGGGCGCAGGCAAGCCGCCGCAGCTGACGGACGTCGATCGAGCGGGACATCGCGCTGTTCCTCCAGTCCTCGGACCGCACGAAAATAGCACGAAAGCCCGGCCGCGTGTCGCTGCGCGACGGCGTGATCTCGCGCAGAGAGCGCGGGGGATCTCACGCAGAGGACGCAAAGAACCGCACAGGGCGCCAAGTAAGGGATGAACCGCCCGCGCGCGGTTACTGAGTTGATTTCGAGGCGGGAGAGACCGCCGCGACGGCCTGCTCTTCCGTGTCGAACATTCGGATGACGGTGTCGAGCCGCGTCGCGCGCAGCACCTCCCGCGTGCGCGGGCTCACGGAACACACGGCCATGCTGCCGCCGCGATGGCCCAGGTGGAGGAACGTCCGCATGATCTCGCCGATACCGACGCTGTCGATGTAGGCCACGTGCTGCAGGTTCAGCACGATATGCAGGTGCCCTTCGTCGCCGAGGCGGCTCGCGTAGTGGAAGAGCGACGCCTCGGAGTCCGACAGCGTCATGTGGCCCCGCACGTCGAGCACCACGACATCCCCGACCGTTCGCTCGCCAATGTCTGTCCAGTGCATTTGCCGGATCAGAATGCGTGCAGGCGCCGTACCGCCAGGACCGCGATGATGAAGAGGATGATCAGGCAGAGGACGGCGATGCTGACTTGCCGGCGGGTGCGTCCGAGCGCCTCCCAGACCTCTTCGTCGAGGTAGAACCGCTCCGGTTCGGCCTCACGGATGACGGCGCGGTTGCGCAGGCGATGCATCGCCACCCCGCGCCGGAGGTGCAGTTCGTCGAGCGTGCGCGCCGACGCCGGCCCGGTCGCGCCAACCTCCCTGAAGCGGCGCACGAGCTTGCGTTCTCTCCGCAAGATCGAAATCACTGCTTCGCATTCTGACATACCGCGCGGGTCGCGGGTCGCGGGTCGCCAAGACAGTTATAGTCTTCTTGAAAAATGATTTCTCCCGTTCTCCCTTCTCTCCTGTTTGCTCCTGGGGGCGGCTGCCGTTGATTGAGGACTCGCGATTAGCGATGAGGGATTCGTTGCCCGCGCGAACCATCGGATTCTGGACCGCGGTCACGATCGTGATGGGCAACATGATCGGATCGGGCATCTTCCTGCTGCCCGCCTCGCTCGCGCCATACGGCGCGATCAGCCTCGCGGGATGGATCGTGTCGGCCGGCGGCTCGATCCTGCTCGCCGTCGTCTTCGCCCGGCTCGCGCGCGAGCGCCCCGCACCCGGCGGGCCGTACGTGTACACGAAGGCAGCCTTCGGCGATCTGGCCGGATTCCTCGTGGCGTGGGGCTACTGGATTTCCGTCTGGTGCACGCTCGCGGCGCTGGCGGTTGCGTTTGTCGGATACCTCGACCCCTTCATTCCCACGATCGTCCGGCAGCCCGCGTCCGCTGCGATCCTCGCGATCGCCGCGGTGTGGGTGCTGACGATCGTCAATCTCGGAGGCATCGGGTCGGCCGGCCGCGTCCAGGTCGCCACCACCGTCCTCAAACTCGTGCCGCTCGTCATCGTCGGCTTCGCCGGACTCTTCTTCCTCAACCCTGCGCACTTCGCGATCGCCGATGCGAGCGTGCGCTCCGTGGCGCACGGGACCACCGCGACCGCGACGCTGACCCTCTGGGCCTTTCTCGGGCTCGAGTGCGCGACGATCCCGGCAGGCGACATTGAGAATCCGCACGTCACCATTCCGCGCGCAACGATCATCGGGACGGCGGTCACCGCGGTCATTTACATCGCGAGCACGGTCGGCGTGATGGGACTCATCCCGCCTGAGACCCTCGGGCGGACGTCTGCGCCGTTCGCCGAAGCCGCGCGCGCAATGGCGGGCAACCGCGCGGCGGCGCTCGTCGCCGCGGGGGCCGCGATCTCGTGCTTCGGCGCGCTGAACGGATGGATCCTCGTCGCGGGACAGCTGCCCGAAGCCGTGGCGCAGGACGGGTTGTTCCCGCGGATTTTCGCGCGGACGTCGCCGCGAGGCACGCCGTCCGCGGCACTCGTCATCGGCTCCGTCCTCGCCACTGCGCTGATCGCGATGAACTACACGCGCGGGCTCGTGGATCTCTTCACCTTCATCATCCTGCTCGCGACGTTGAGCACGCTCGTGCCGTATGCGTTCTGCTCGGTCGCCGGACTGATCGATCGCAATGTGCGCGGCCACCTCCGTCCGTCCGTCGTGCACGTGCTCGCGTTTGCGTATGCTGTATGGGCGATCGCCGGCGCGGGCGCCGACGTCGTGTACTGGGGATTTCTGCTGCTGGTTGCGGGATTGCCCGTTTACGTTGTCGTAACAACCGGCCGGTCCGGCTAAACAGAGCGGCGGCGTCAAACCCGATACGCGCGTGACCGCCAACGCCGGGGTCCCCGGCGCGCACGCTTGCGCGCTGGGGTGGAACGGGGCCGCCCCGCTTCAGCTCGACGCGCATCTCCTGTGACGCCGGGCGTCGAGTGAAGTGGGGGCTGTTGGCGGCCAGGACCCGCGCGTGACGCGGGTTTTGAAGCCGCTCGTCGCGTAATCTGATGACACCCCAGACTGAGACGGCACAGTCCGAGACCGGAATGATCACGCGCCTGGTGCTGAAGCACGCGCGTGACGCGTTCGTCAGCCAGGCAGCCATCGACGCGCAGTGGCGCGCGCTCAACTTCACCGCGCCGCCTGATTTCGACACGGCCGTCGCTCAGTACGATCGCTTCGTCGCAGCGGTCACGTCGGCGGGCGCAGAGGTGTGTTTCCTGCCGCGATCCGAATCAGTCGGGCTCGATTCGATCTACGTGCGCGACGCCTCGATCGTTTGCGATCGCGGCGTGGTGCTGTGCAGCATGGGAAAGGCGCTGCGGCAGACCGAGCCGGACGCGCAGGCGGAAACATTGCGCGCGCTCCAGGAGGGCATCCTTGGTTCGGTCGTACCACCGGGCTGCGTCGAAGGTGGCGACGTCGCATGGCTCGATTCGCGCACGCTTGCGGTTGGACGCGGCTATCGCACCAACGATGCGGGGATTGGGCAACTTCGCGCGCTACTCGACTGGCCGGCCATGAAGGCCGGCCCTACTCACAGGCCGGCCATAAAGGCCAACCCCACAGACAGGCCGGCCATAGAGGCCGGTTCCACCGAGATAGAAGTCATCGTCGTCCCGCTTCCCCACTGGCGCGGCATGGACGACGTCTTCCACTTGATGTCGTTCATCAGTCCCGTCGATCGGGATCTCGCGGTCGTGTACTCGCGGCTGATGCCGGTGAGCTTCCGCGAGCTGCTGATCGAACGCGGCTTCACGCTCGTGGAGGTGCCGGACGAGGAGTTCGACACGATGGGCACGAACGTCCTCGCGATTGCGCCTCGCCGCTGCGTGATGGTGGCGGGAAATCCGATCACCAGGGGGCGCCTGGAACGCGCGGGCGCGCACGTAATTGAATACGAAGGCAGTGAGATCAGTCTCAAAGGAGGCGGCGGACCGACGTGCCTGACACGCCCGCTGCGGCGCTCCGCGCCGTTCGAGGGGCAGATTTCCTGAACACCGAGCCGTCCTTACCCGTCTTTACCCCATATGGACCAACTCATCAACGATGTCCGATCCGGGATTCGGATGCTGATCAAGTATCCGATGCTCTCGAGCGTCGCGATTCTCACGCTCGGCCTCGGACTCGGTTTGAGCACGACCGTCTTCTGCGTCGTCAACGGCGGCCTGTTCAAAGGGCTGCCGTTTCCCGATGCGAGCCGGATCGTGTCGCTCGTGGAAACCAATCCCGCCCAGAACGAGCCAAGGCTCGCGCTCAGCGCCCAGGACTTCGCGGTGTGGTGCGAGCGGCAAACGTCCTTCGAGCGGCTCGGGCCATTTGCTTTCGCGCCGGTCAACCTCTCGACTGAAGAGGGACGGCCGGAGCGCTGGAGCGGCGCGCTGCTGAGCGTCGACGCGTTCAACGTCATCGGGGTGCAACCGATCCTCGGGCGGGGCTTCCGCGAGGGGGACGACCGGCCCGGCGCCGAGCCGGTGATGCTGCTCGGGTACGACGTCTGGCACGATCGCTACGGCGGCTCCTCCGCGCTCGTCGGCAAGACGATCCGCGCCAACGGCGTCCAGCGCACGGTGATCGGCGTGATGCCCGAGAGGTTCGCGTTTCCGATTCGCGAATCGATCTGGATGCCGCTCGCGCTCGATCCGGTCCCGCCGGCGCGCGGCAAGGGTCCGTTTTTCCCGGTCATCGCAAAGCTGAAGCCGGGCGTCAGCACGGCGGAGGCGAAGGCGCAGGCGGCCACGATCGCGGCGCAGCTCGCGACCGATTTCCCCGAGACGAACCGCGACATCGGCGCCGACGTGATGCCGTACGCGAAGACGATTCTCGGCCCTGAGATCTACGCGATGCTGTTCACCATGCTCGGCGCCGGCATCGGCGTCCTCCTGATCGCGTGCGTGAACGTTTCGAACCTGCTCGTCGCGCGCGCCTCGCTGCGGCGCCGCGAGGTCGCGGTCCGGATGGCGCTCGGCGCGGGGCACCTGCGCGTGATCCGCCAGCACCTGACCGAGGTCCTCGTGCTCGCGACGGCAGGCGGAGCGATCGGCATCATCCTGAGCGTGTTCGGCATGCGCTGGTTCACGAGCTCGATGACCGAGCCGCCTCCGTTCTGGATCACGTTCGAGCTCGATTACCGCGTGATGCTGTTCGTGCTCGGCGTCATCGTCGTCGCGAGCCTGTTCGCGGGGACGCTGCCCGCGATGCACGCCGCGCGCGTGACCGCCGGCTCGGCGCTCAAGGACGACAGCCGCTCGTCGACGAGCGCACGGCTCGGGAAGTTCAGCACGGGGCTCGTCGTGGCGGAGCTCGCCGTCTCGTGCGGCCTGCTGATCGCGGCGGGCCTGATGATCAAGAGTGTCGCGCAGCTGAAGTACGTGCAGATGCCGTTTGCGGTCGACACCATCCTGACCGCGCGCGTCGATCTGCCGCGCACCAGCTATCCCGATTCGCCGGCAAGCATCCGCTTCTTCGAGCAGCTCCTGCCGAAGCTGCAGGCGGTCGCAGGCGTCGAGGGGGCGACGCTGTCCGACGGGCTTCCAGCAGCCGGCAACGGCAGCATCCCCGTCATGATCGAAGGCAAGGCGTATCCGCAGCGATCCGATTACCCGCTCGCGCGCGAAGGGATCGTCACCGCCGGCTACTTCGACACGTTCCAGGCGAGGGTCCTGAGCGGACGTGAATTCACGCCGGCCGACGTCGCCACGAGCCAGCCCGTCGCGATCGTCAACCAGTCGTTCGCCCGCGCGCATTTCCCGAACACCGATCCTGTCGGCCACCAGATGAAGCGCTTCCGCGAAGGACGCGACGAACCGTGGCTGACCATTGTGGGCGTCGTCCCAGACCTGCTGATGCAGGGCATTGGCAACAACAACGCGAGCCCGATCGGTTATTACATTCCCATCCCGCAGAGCGACGTCGCCAACGGCGTGCGGATGGCGGTGCGCGTCCACGGCGACCCGGCCGCCGTGGCCCCGCTCGTGCGCTCCGCGGTCGCCGCGCTCGATCCCGATCTCGCGATCAACGAAATCAGTCCGCTCCGACGCGTCATCGATCAGCGCACGTGGTTCTACACGGTGTTCGGCACGTTCTTCACGACCTTTGGCATCTGCGCGTTGTTCCTGGCGGCAGCGGGGCTCTACGGTGTGATGTCGTTCGCGGTCACGCAGCGTACGCGCGAGATGGGGGTCCGCGCGGCGCTCGGCGCCCACGGCATCCAGCTCATCGCGCTCGTGATGCGCAAGGTGGTGTGGCAGCTTGCGGCCGGAATGGTGCTCGGCCTCGGGCTCGCGCTCCTCGCCTCCGGGGGCCTCCAGGCCGTGCTGTATCACGTGAATCCGCGGGACGCGGGTGTGTTCGCCGCGGTCATCGCCACACTGGCGGTCGCCAGTCTCCTCGCGAGCTTCCTGCCCGCCCGGCGCGTGACGAAGATCGATCCCGCGCTCGCGCTGACCGTGGAGTGACCTCGCGCAGAGCACGCAGAGGATCGCGAGATCACTCCGCGAGTATCGCGTCGAGCGTCGTAACGAGCCGATCGGCGTCGCTCTCATCGAACGGCATCGGCGGCCGGATCTTCAGCACGTTGTGGAAGGGGCCGTCGGTGCCGATCAGGATTCCTTCCTCGCGCATGCGGTTCACGACGTAAGCGGCGTCCTCGGCCGCTGCCTCGAGCGAGACGCGATCCTTCACCAGGTCGACGCCGATGAAGAGTCCCGATCCGCGGACCTCACCAACAATCGGATGACGGTCCGCGAGCGCTCGAAGGCCGTCGAGCATCCTCTCGCCGACACGTCGTGCATGCTCCTGCAGCCCCTCGCGGTGGACGACGTCGAGCACCGCCAGGCCCACGGCGCACGACACCGTGCTGCCGCCGAAGGTGCTGAAGAATTCCATCCCGTTATCGAACGACGCCGCGATCTCCGGCGTCGTTACGACAGCGCCGAGCGGATACCCGTTCCCGATCGGCTTCCCGAGGACGACGATGTCGGGGACGACCTGCTGGGCCTCGAAGGCATAGAAGTGTGTGCCCATGCGGCCGTAGGCGGTCTGCACTTCGTCGGCGATGCACACGCCGCCGGCGGCGCGGACACTGTGATAGACGTGCGACAGGTAATCGGCCGGCAGGATCAGCTGTCCGCCGACGCTTGGTGCGCTCTCGGCGATGAAGGCGCAGACGCCTCCTTCGGTCTCCAGCCGCGCGACCGTAGTGGCCACCTGTGCCGCGTATTGCTGCCCCGGATCACGGTCGCCGGCTTTGAAGAGGCCCCGGTAGACGTCTGGCGACGGCACCGTGTGCACCCACGGTGGCGCACCTTCGCCGCCGGGACCGGAGAACTTATACGGACTGATGTCGACGAGCGACGTGGTATTGCCGTGATACGCCGAGTCGAGCACGATCATGTGGCGCCGCCGCGTGTGTGCGCGCGCGAGGCGCAGCGCGAGTTCGTTTGCCTCGCTGCCGGAATTCACGAAGTAGCAGACGCCGAGCGGCGATGGAAACGTGGCGGCGAGCCGTTCCGCGAACATCGCAAGCGAGTCGTGCAGGTAACGCGTGTTCGTGTTGAGCACGCGCATCTGATCCGACGCGGCGCGCACAACAGCCGGGTGGCAGTGCCCGACGTGCGGCACGTTGTTGTACGCGTCCAGGTACCGCCGGCCCGTCACGTCGAAGAGGGATTGCATCCATCCGCGGACGGCTTTCACCGGTTCGCGATAGCCGACGCTGACGTTCCGTCCCGTGACCCGCTGCCGCACCGCGAGCGCAACCGCGGTGTCGAGCGCTCCACGTGCGAATGCACCCATGCCGGGATCCGGCGACAGTGCTTCCCACACGGGCAGCTCCGACGCACAGCAGACGCCGGGGAAATCCGCGCCGAGCCCGAGCAGGTCCACGATGATCTGAAAGTGCACATGCGGAGTCCACCCGCCGTTCACGCCGGGGCTGCCGACGAGGGCAAACGCTTCTCCGCGACGGAGCTCGCGGCCGGCCGTCAGCGCGTTGAGCGATTCGCGGCTCAAGTGCCCGTAGAGCGTGTAAAACGCGTCGCCGGCATCCGTCTGGTGGCGAAGCACGACGACCGGGCCATAGTCGAGCGGCGACGCGTTGTCCCGCGCGATGTGCACGACGCCGTCGAGCCACGCCTGCACCGGCGAGCCCGCGGGGACGAACACGTCCACACCGAGATGCACCGTCCGTCTGTTCGGAGCGTCGGCCGCGCCGAACGCGGGCGCTGCATAGAGGAGTCGCGGCTCACGGTATCGGCCGATGCCGGCCGGCGCGCGCGCGTCGCGCATGTGCTCCGAGATGCGGCGTGTCAGCAGGGGTTCGCAGTTCTCCGCGCAGTCACCGGAGATGAGCGGGCTGCCCACGCTCAGATCGACCGTGATCGTCGCGGCAGGATCGGTCCGGACCAGACGGGCGCGCTCCTGCGTTGCAAGCCACTTCACGACACGCGTTGATGCGGGGACAGCATCGAGCCCGCACGCGTGACGGAACGTCGCCTCCGCGAACGTTCGCGGAATCCGCATCAACGCCGGGAGCGTCCGCGCGATGGGTCCCTGGCTGATTCCAAGGTATGCATCGTCTGGACGCTGCCGCTGCTGATCCGCCGCAATCGCCACGCTCATGCACAGACGCAGGCGCGCGAGGTCGAACAGGGCGGCGATCTCTGACTCCTCGAGCGCGAGTGCGAAGTGATATCCCTTGACGAGCGACGCCGCCGTGCGAAGCGGTTCGGGCTTATCCAGGATCACGTAGCCCATCGCGACGGCAAGATCGGCGCACGTGTACGAGTGAACGATGTCGCCGTAATCGATCAGGCCCGCAACGCGCTGGCAACGCGACCAGACGTCACCGGTCGTGTCGATGATGATGTTGTAATCGTTCGGATCGTTGTGGATGACGGACCGCCTGAGCGACCCCGCAATCGGACTCACCGCGGCGGCCAGTTCAGCCGTCCATTCGTGGACGCGCGCCCTCAGGTCCGCGTCCGCGATGTGCTGCGCGGCATCCGGCACGACAGCGCTCGCGTGCGCGACGTCCCAGTAGAACCGGCGGTGCACCGCCGGATGATCGAAGTGCAGGAGCGCGCGATCGATATCTCCGAGCCGCCGCCCGATCTCCTCGAAGAGCGCTGCGGATTCGCGGCGAACGTCGCCGAGCGGCGTACCGGGGATCCAGGTCAGGAGCCGGACGAAGTAACTCGCACTTCCGTCGGCGTGCGAGAAGATCGACGTACCGTTGACATCGACGACGCGCGGCGCGAGCCCCGTGTCGGCGGCGACACGACTGATGGCGGCGTTTTGTGCTTCCAGCAGGCCGCGATCTTCCGCGGCATTCGCGATCTTCAGGACGAAGCGCTCGCCACCGGACGTTTCGAGGAGGAAGTTCTGGTCGCGCTCGCTCGTGAGCGGGGAGGCGGACGCGTCGACGCCGTAGCGATCGCGCCCGATCGCGATCGCCTGGGTGCGAGTCAATCCGGGAGCCGATTTCAGCAATTCCCTACAGCACCTTCACGTACTTGACCGTGTCCTGCACGAATCCGAGGTGCTCGTAAACGTGACGCGCGTGCTGGTTTCCGCCGAACACGTTCAGCGTCAGCGTGCGGTAGCCACGATCGCGCGCCCAGGACTCGGCGGCACGCATGAGCGCTCCGCCGACGCCCTTACCTTCGGCCTCTTCCGTCACCGCGAGGATCCCGACGTGCCCATGCCGCTCGAGGGTGAAGTAGTCGCGCAGTTCCTCGAGCAGCGCAAACCCGAGACGCTGATCGCTCGACTCGGCGATTAGCAGCCGCGATCCGTCGTCCGGCGATTCGAAGAAATCGCGCAGCGTGCGCGCTTCCCCTTCGACGAGCTCCTCGGCCGTGCGCCACGGCGGCGGGCCGAACGCGGCCAGGCGCGCCGCGGTCTCGAGCACGAAACCGCGATCCGTGCCGCGCGCGGGTCTCACGCGTACGGGCCGGCCGATCAGGTCAGCGCTCTCTTTCTCTCGCGCGTAGCGGCTTCGACCCGCGCTCCCGGCCGGTCACCGGAACCTCGGTGGTGCTGGCCTTCAGGCCAGCCTCATCATCATCGGCCTCGCCGGGGATCGCGCGAATGAAGCCGGTGCGCCGCGGCGGCGGCATCACGGATCCCGCGCCGTGCACGGATTGCCAGATGATCTCGTTCAGCTCGAGTTCCGGCGCGCGGTCGGCCTGCCGCAGGTTCATGCGCGCCGACGCCGCCGCGCCAGGCGCGGACCAGTCGTTCTTCTCGTCGAGCGAAATGCGTGCGGACCGCCTCGAGAACGACGTCACGTCGGGCACCGGCTGAAACGCCTTGTACATCGGCGCCGCCGCCGCGTCGTATTGGCTCATTGGCTGCAGCCCGAGGATCAGCTCGATCGTGCGCAGCACGGCGGTCGTCGAATACAGCGTCGAATCGACCGAGCGCCGCCGCGAGAACGGACTGATCGCCAGGAGTATCGAGCGATGCGCATCCACGTGGTCGGGGCCGTTCTGCGCGTCGTCTTCCACGACGAAGATCGCCGAGTCCTTCCAGTCGCGGCTGTGCGAGATGGCTTCGACGATGCGGCCGAGCGCGAGATCGTTGTCAGCGACCATCGCCCGGGGCGTCCACGCGTCGCGCGTCGTCCCACGCGTGTGATCGTTGCCAATCCGAACGATGGACAGCTGCGGCAGCGTTCCGTCACGTTCGAACTTCTCAAACTCTTCGAGCCAGATGTCGACGCGCCGCTGATCCTGGATGGCCAGGTCGAACGGGGGAAAGCTCGGATGCACGAGCCCTTCGAGTCCGGGGACGTCGGCGCGCACCTCGCCGCCGGGGCGCGTCCACGACGCGAACTCGCCGTAGCTGCGGACCGACACGCCCGCGCGCTTCGCGAAATCCCAGATGTATCCCTGCGGCGGCGCCGAGAAGTTGCCGTATTGATCGCGAATGTTGAATCCCCCTTCGCTCAGATAGGGAGTGCCGCGGCCGCCGTAATTCGTCGGCCACAACTTCTCGACGACGTCGGTGGCGTACGCGCCCATGGAGAACGCGTGGCCGTCGTAGCTCACTTCAGCGTCGACGTAGAAATTATCGAACAGCGTGAACTCGCGGGCGATCGCGTGGGCGTTCGGCGTGACCTCCTCGCCGAACAGCGTCAGCGATGGATCGCCGTTCCCGCGAGGGATGTCGCCGAGGACCTGGTCGTACGTGCGGTTCTCGCGGATGACGTAGAACACGTGCTTGATCGGCGACGAGCCGCCGACACGACGCGGAATGGGATTGCCGACGGGCGCGTCGGCCGGGGCGAGGCGGGTCGCGTCCTTGTATGGCGTCAGCGCCAGCACGCGGCGCGTCATGGCGGCAAGCGCCGCGCGATCGGGCGCCGGCACGATTGAAATCGTGCCCTGGAACATGTTGCCCGTGTAACGGTCGGCGGCGCGGACGCCGCCGGGCTGCGGGCCGCGGACGTTCGGCTCGCTCGTCGTGCCTTTGCCGTTCAGCACATAGAAGTGCGAACCGTCCCGCGAGAACAGGACCGCCGTCGGATACCACCCGACCGGCACCCATCCTTCGACTTCGCTCGCGCCGGCCGTCGTGATGTCAACGACGGCGACCGTGTTGTTGTCGGCGTTCGCGACGAGCATCGTGCTGCCGTCGGGCGACAGCGCAAGCGCGTTGGGCGTCGTCCCGACCGGCGCGTTCGGGTACAGCGCGACGGAAATCTGCTCGCGCGCCGCGCGCGTCGCGACGTCGACGACCCAGACGGCGTTCGTGTTCGCGCACGCGACGAACAGACGCGTGCCATCCTTGGAGAGCGCCAACGCATTCGGGTGCGGACCGACGGGAACTTCGCCGAGCAGCGCGAGCGTGTCCGCCGCGAACATGAGCACTTTCGATCCGCCCCACAGCGACACGAACACCGTGCGGCCGTCCGCCGACACCACCGTCGTGTATGGCTCGGCGGGCAGACTCACCTTCTTTGTTTCCTTGCGCGTCTGCAGGTCGATGGCACTCAGCGCCTGGCCGAACACCTGGATCGCGTAGAGCCTCTTCCCGTCGGGGGCCGCCGCCAGTCCGCCGACGAACCCGGCGTTCATGAATTCACCGCCGGTGCGCCGCTCCGGCTGTCCGATTGATATCCGCCCGGCGTCGGTCAAGGCCCCTTTGGCCCAGGTGAACTCGTAGATCGTGTTCTCCGCAGCGCCGGCGGCATACAGGCGCTTCCCGTCAGTCGACCACGCCAGCCCGAGCCATGCGTTATCGAGCGGCATCGTCCGACCGACGACCGCTTCGGTCTTCGTGTCGAAGACGTTCAGCGTCGGCTTCGTCCACCCATTGTTGGTGACGATCACGAAACGGCCGTCCGGTGACATCACCATGTTGAGCGGAAGATCGCCGATCATGATGTTCTTGCCGGAGGGGGCGATGCGCCAGCCGTTCGGCAGCAGCGTGGCGCCGTTGGACAGGCGGCCGGGCACCGCCGCCGGGATGGCGCCGCGCTGCGCGAGCGCGCCAACCATGCCGGTCACGCACGCGCCGAACATCACCAGGAGCGCCACACTGCGGCGCGTGGTCTTCGTCCCGGAGAGGAGCATAGCGGCGGATTATGGCATATAGTGCGCGGCAAGGAGGCCCATGATGACCCGCGAAGAGATGACCGCGCTCTTCGAACGGCGCGTCGAGAACTGGCGCCAGCGCGACGCGGCGGCGCTGGCCGCGGATCACTCGCCCGACTGCGTCGTCGTCAGCCCGACGGGGGGCGTTCTCGAGGGACGCGACGAGATCGAACGGATCTACCGCATCTGGTTCACCGCGTTTCCCGACCTGACGCTCTCACAGGCCGATGTCCTGATCGATGGCAACCGCGCGGCGTTCGTGTTCAACATCAGCGGGACCCACGCCGGCGAGTTCTTCGGACTCCATGCGTCAGGACGGCATGTCGACGCGACGTGCGCGTTCATCTACACGCTGTCCGAGGGCTCGATCGTCCAGGAACGCCGCGTCCTCGACTTCACGGGCGTGCTGGTCCAGGTTGGCGTCCTTCGCGCCAAGCCGGCCGCGGGCGCGTGAGCCGGTCATCCGCTGGTTGACGCCTTCACTGGAGAGATGGCCCGCATGACGCTTCTCCAGCGATGGACCGCCTTCAATCTCGTCGGCCTCATCGGCATCGGCGTTCAACTCGGCGTGCTCGCAGCGCTCGTCCATGGATGCGGCTGGAACTACCTGGCTGCGACCGCGCTCGCTGTAGAGACGGCCGTGCTTCACAACTTCGCGTGGCATCAGCGCTGGACATGGAAGGACCGGCAGCCCGCTTCGCTCCGTGAAAGCGCCGTCCGGCTTCTTCGCTTTCACGCCCTGAACGGGGCGGTGTCGCTCGCCGGCAACATCGCGATCACGGGAATCCTCGCAAGCGCGTTTCACATGGAGCCCGTCGCCGCCAATGCCATCGCGATCGTTGCGTGCGCGTTCGTGAACTTCGCTGCAAGCGATCGTCTCGTCTTCCGCTCCACCACGGCCGCCGCGATTGCGATCGTCGGATTGACGCCTTCGCCTGCCAGTGCCGGACCCGGTGCCTCCGCGTTATCGGGATGGCAGCGCTACGAGTCGCAGGTGCAGGAACGATTTGCTTCCCGTTCGACAGGCGCACGCTCGTTCTTCGCGCACGATCGGCTCGGGTCAGCGGGATGGCGCGGCGACGTGATGCGCGGGGTCGTCAGCATGATCAAGATCGACGCGCCGGCCCTGCCGGACGCGAAGATTCACCACTGGGTCGGCGCCATCCTCGTCCCCGGAGTCACACTCGATCGACTGCTCGATACGTTGAAGGACGGCGCGGGCAACGAGTCGCGGTTCTACGACGACGTCGTCCAATCGCGGCTGCTTGCGCGGGACCGCGATCGACTCCGCGTGTTCATGAAGCTCCGGCGCACGTCGATCATCACCGTCACCTACAACACGGAGCACCAGGTCGAGTACCAGCGGCTCACGTCCGCGCGCGCAACCGCGCGCAGCATCGCGACGCGCATCGCCGAGCTCGACGACGCGGGAACGCCGAAGGAGCGGGAGAAGCCCGTCGGCGAGGACAGCGGATTCCTGTGGAAGCTGAATGCGTACTGGCGCTATGAGGAAGTGCCCGGAGGGGTCATCGTGGAGTGCGAATCGGTGAGCCTGAGCCGGTCGGTGCCGCTGCTCGTGCGTCCCGTCGCGAATCCGATTGTCGATCGAATCGCGCGCGAATCGCTGCTGCGCACGCTCGAAAGCCTGCGCGGCGTGCTTACTTCCGCGCGTTCACGACCGTGATTTCGAACAGCTTCGGCCAGAGCTTGCCCGTCACGAAGAGGCGATCCTGCTGCGCGTCGTACGCAATCCCGTTGAGCACGTCCACCGTCTGCGCCTCTCGCGGGCTCAACAATCCTGACAGGTCAATCCAGCCGAGGACCTGGCCACTCTTTGGCGAGATCCGGGCAATACGATCGCTCTGCCAGATATTCGCGAGCACCTCGCCTTTGACGTATTCGAGCTCGTTCAACCGTTCAACCGGATTGCCCCCGTCGCGCACCTGCAGCCGCGACACTTCCTTGCGCGTCGCGGGATCGATGAAGCGCAGATACGCGGAGCCATCGCTCATGATCAGGCGCTTGCCGTCCTGTGTCAGCCCCCAGCCTTCTCCCTTGTAAGTGAACGTGCCGGTGCGCTCGAACGACGTGCGGGCGTACACGAACCCGACCTCCGCCTGCCACGTGAGCTCGAACAGCGAGTTGCCGACAATTGCGATCCCTTCGCCGAAATACTGCGGATCGATTTTCTGGATCTGTACGACTTCCCCATTCTCGAGGCGCACCTTCCGAATCGACGATCGTCCATTCAGACCCGTTCCCTCATAGAGGAACCCGTCGAGGTACACCAACCCCTGCGTGAAGGCTTCGGGATCGTGCGGAAAGACGTGAACGATGTGGCAGTGCGCGACGGGCGCGGACGCCGGCGCATGGCGCGGCTGGCTGGACGAGACAGCAGGCGCGGCCGCGACGGCGGCAGCAAGCAGGAACAGCGAGAACTGTTTCACGCTACTTGAAGAGATCGTCGAACGCCTTGCGCGCGCTCGTCGGCGCCGCGGACTTCGTCTCGCGCTCGACGGTGGTGCGGGGCTCGAACAGCGTGCACGTGTTGCGCGCGTCTTTCGGCGAGATGCGGACGGGGATCTGCTGCTGGCATTCGAGCGGCGCGCCGGTATCGAAGTTCACGCACTGTGCGCACGTGTGCAGCTCGGCGCCGCATTTCGCGCACCGGCCGTCAGGACTCCACGCCAGCGCGACCGTGAGCTCGTTGCCGCATCCCCGGCACCGGACCACCTCGCGGAATCCCGGCATGTTGAAGGTCTTCGGCGCGGTGGGCGGCTGCCCGCGCGGCGTATATTCCTTCTTTTCGGCAGGCCTGTGCTCCTGCCGCGCCGGCCGGCCATCATCCTGATAACCGCGCTGCCTGTACTTCCGGTCAGACATGTGAGATAGCGTCGATTATAACGAAGTTAGCCGCAGTCCATTGAGAACTTTGGAAACCGGGACGCCGTATAACCCCGAGGAGACGCACCTCATGAACATGATGCCCAGGCGTGTACGCACCGCGGCGTTCGTGCTGCCGCTGGCGATTGCGGGCGCATCGGTCGCCGCGACCGGCTGCGACCTGGCGATGCAGCACTCCGGCGAGAAGCAGACGGCCGAGTGGAGAAAGACCTACGACCTCCAGCCGGGCGGGCGCATCGAGATCAGGAACGTCAACGGGAAAATCGAGGTCGAGCCCTCGACCGGCAACGCCGTCGAGGTGGTCGCCGAGAAGAGCGCCCGCGGCGCCTCCGTCGAGGGGGCGAAGGAAGCCCTCGCCGGGATTGAAATCCAGGACACCGCGTCTCCGCGCGAGATTCGCATCGTCACGAAGATGTCGCGCATGGGCGGCGGATTCTTCGGCGGCGACAACCAGTCGGTGCACTACACCGTGAAGGTGCCGGCCGCGGCCGAGGCGACCTTCTCCACGATCAATGGAGGCGTGCAGGTCACCGGACTCAAGGGACGCGTGACGGCCGAGGCGACAAACGGCGGGATCAAGGCGGTCGACATCTCGGGGCCGATCGATGCCAGCACCACGAACGGCGGCGTCGAAGTCGACCTGGCTGACGTGTCGGACTCTGGCGTCAAGCTCGGGTGCGTGAATGGCGGCATCGAGCTGAAACTGCCGGCAAGCGCGAAAGCGAACATCTCGGCACACGTGACGAACGGCGGCATCAATTCTTCGGGTCTGCAGATGGAAACCATTGGCGAGTCGTCGCGCCGGCGCCTCGAAGCGCGGCTGAATGGCGGAGGACCGCAGATCGAATTGTCCGGCACGAACGGCGGGATCCGGATCGCGTCGCGGTAGACGACGAATCCCCATTGAGGCCACCCATAAAGGGTGGTCATGGGGAGCTGCGTCGAGGTCTTGCCGAAGCGCTTCGCACGGAGGCGGATGCGAGACGCCGCTGCAGCAACCCGAGCACCGCCGCTTCCGCTTCCGTGAAATCCGCAGCCTTGCGGGCCGCGCGCCGCGCCCGGTCCGCAACGGTCTTCACCATCGAGCCATCCAGATATGCGTCGAATATCGCCGGGTGGATGTAGCACTTCCGACAGACCGCCTTCGTGTTGCCAAGCCGCTTCGCGACCGCTTCGACGGCGCCCACGATGTTCTTCTTCGCCCTCGCGCTGGAGTCGACCTTGTCGAAATCCGCCAGCATCTGGGCGGCGAGCACGGTTCCTGCCCACGTCCGGAAATCCTTCGACGTGTAATCCTGCCCCGTCATCTCCTTCAAATACGCGTTCACATCGTCTGAGCTGATCGGGTGCCGTTCGCCATCTTCATCGTAGTACTGAAAGAGATCGTAGCCGGGGATGTCGCGGCAGGCGTTGATGGCGCGCGCGAGCCGGCGGTCGTCGAGATCGATATCGTGCTCCACGCCGCTCTTGCCGCGGAACGAGAACCGCACCCGCGGTCCTCTGACGTCCACGTGACCGTCTCGGAGCGTCGTCAGACCGAACGACCGGTTCTCCCTCGCGTACTCGTCGTTGCCGACGCGAATCAGGGTTTTCTCGAGGAGCTGGACGACGAGCGCGAGCACCTTGTCGCGCGTGACCTTCGTGCCGCGCAGATCTTCAGCGGTCCGCTTGCGGATGAGCGGCAGCGCTTTCGCGAAGCCGATCATGTGGTGGTACTTCGTTTCGTCGCGGACCTGGCGCCAGCTCGGATGATACCGATACTGCTTGCGTCCGCGAGCGTCGCGGCCGACCGCCTGCAGGTGCCCTCTCGGATCGGGGCAAATCCAGACGTTCGTCCAGGCCGGCGGAATCACGAGCGAGCGAATGCGCTGCACGCTTTCTTTATCCCGCACGCTCTTGCCGTCCGGGCCGATGTAGCGGAAGGCACCGGGCCGTCCCACCCGGCGGATACCAGGGCGCGTGTCGCTCGTGTACCGCAAGCCGGCTTCCCTGGCGGATTCTTCGGCCGCGGGCCGCGCTGCGGATGGGCTTACCACGCGACCTATGGTAGGATCGCGACGTTCCCCCCGAGGATATCGCTTCATGAAGTGCCCGGCCTGCGGCTCGACACGGACCTTTCCGTCCCGTCTGCGTAACGGCATCGAACGGCTCCGCCAGATGCTTACGGACAAGCAGCCCTACCGGTGTCACGAGTGCAACTGGCGCAAGTGGCGGGAAGTGGAAATCCACGCGGACAACGAGGACGTGCGCCCGGACGACCTGCGGACGGGGAGAACGCCGAAGCCGGTGTCGCCGAACGACTTCGATTCCCTCGACACAGCATCGTAAGCGTTCAAAGCAAAACGCGCTCCGTCACCGCACGACCGGCATCCACTCCGCATCGAACCGGGTTCCCACCATGAGGCGCAGCACGGCGTCGTAGCTGCCGATTCCTTCCGGCACCCTGTTCACCCGCAAATACTCGTCGTACACAGTCTCCGCCGCTTTGTGTACGACAGGCGACGTTCGCGCGTAACGCGCCGCCATCGCGCGCAGATCCTCGCGCGGACCCGCCGCGAGCGGCTGCACGGCTGAGCGGTCCTGACGCGGCAGCACCCGCATCGCATGCTGGTACGCGGCGAACCATCCGCTGTACTGCGCAACCGGATTGCCGCGCACGCAGGTCAGCCATGCCAGGAAGTTCGCTTCCGACTCGTTCGCGTAACCCGAGAGGTGTGCCCACTCGTGCGCGACGACCATGGGATATTCGACATCGAGCACATCAGGGTTGACGATGATCTCGAGAAAGAACGGGTCGGTCATGCCGTCGATGCCTGCACGCCGGAAATACCAGCCGAGCATCGAGCGCTTGGGGGTGCCTGGAGTCGCGTAGCGGCGTGCCCGAAGGGCCGTCTGCGCATTGGCGAAGGCATATTGGAGCGCATCGAGATCTTTCGCAGATGACGCATGCGCGACACCGTAGCCGGAGTTGATCCTGGCCACGGCGCGATCCGCAAACGCAATCACCGACGCGCGCGTGATGCGCGCGCGGTCGTAATCAAGCTTCTGTTCGAGCGGCACGCGGCGATAGTTCAAGCCCCACAGCGCGAGAAAAAGGAGATACGCCACCGCCGCAATGCCCACAGTCGTGGTGACGGTTCGCACGATCGCGCGCAGGGTTCCCAGGCTGCGCACGCGCCGGACAAACAGCGGCACCAGTACCGCCATCAATACGATGGCTGCCACGTCGAAGAACGCCACGGGCACCAGGTTCGTGACCATTGTCAGCGGCCCCTGGATGGCCGGATAGAACCTTTCTGAGTAAAGCCGCTCGACCTGTTCAGGCGGCATTGGGATCAGGGCGGCTGCAGCCGCCGCGGCGATGAGCATCGTGACTTCGAGGCCCCGCCCTTGCGCAACGCGACGTCTCACCGCGGCGCTCCCCGGGGCGTCGAGGTTTCCTCAGGATCGTGCTCAACCCAAGGGCCCGTGATCAGGCGAATGGCGCGCTGATAGCTGAAATAAGCCCACGCCCACTGCACCAGCACGACGATCCGGTTGCGGAAGCCAATCAGGTTCATGATGTGGACGAACAGCCACGCCAGCCAGGCGAACCAGCCGCGGAGACGCAGCCGGCCGAAGTCCGCAATCGCCGACGCGCGCCCGATCGTGGCCATGTTGCCGAGATTCCTGTACACGAACGGCCTGTACGGCTGGTGCTCTGTCGCGCGGATGATGTTCTTTGCCGCGTGGCGGCCCATCTGGATGGCCACCTGCGCGACGCCGGGCAGCGGCTTTCCATCCGGTCCGGGCAGCGACGCGAGATCGCCGATCACGAAGATTTCCGGATGTCCCGGAATCGTGAGATCGGGCTGGACGATCACGCGTCCCGCGCGATCCGTTGCGACACCGAGCGAGGCGCCGAGCGGAGAGGCCGCGACGCCGGCGGCCCACAGGATCGTTCCGGCCGCGATCTTCTCATCGACGGGGCCCCCTGCACCCCGCCTGGCGGCCTCCACTCGCTCTCGCTCCGTGCCGGCCGCGATCTTCACATCGGCGGGGCCCCCTGCACCCCGCCTGGCGGCCTCCACTCGCTCTCGCTCCGTTCCGGCCGCGATCTTCCCATCGGCGGGGCCCCCTGCACCCCGCCTGGCGGCCTCCACTCGCTCTCGCTCCGTGCCGGCCGCGATCGCGTCAGCCCCCATTTCGACGCAGCCGTCTTTCACGCCGGTGACCAGCGTGTTCGTGCGGACCTCGACGCCGAGGTGCTCCAGGTCCTTGCGCGCGGAGTCGCGCAGCGATTCGGGAAACGCCGCCAGCAGGCACGGCCCCCCTTCGAGGAGGATGATGCGCGCGGACCCGGGATTGAAATGCCGGAAGTCGCGCGCGAGCGATTGCCGCGAAATCTCCGCCAGCGCGCCCGCGAGCTCGACGCCTGTCGGACCGCCGCCGATCACGACAAACGTCAGCAGCACGGCGCGCTTGGAGGGATCTGGTTCGCGCTCCGCGCGCTCGTAGGCGAGCAGCACTCGCCGCCGAATCTCCAGCGCGTCTTCGAGTGTCTTCAACCCGGGCGCGACGCCGCGCCACTCGTCGTGGCCGAAGTACGCGTGGGTCGCACCGGTCGCGAGAATCAGATAGTCGTACGAGAGTTCGCCGTCCCGCAGCGTGAGGACGCGACGGTTCGCGTCCACACGCTCGGCATCCGCAAGCAGCACTTCAACGTTCTTCTGATGCCGAAGAATCCAGCGGATCGGGCTCGCGATATCGCCCGGAGACAGGGCGGCGGTCGCGACCTGATACAGCAGAGGCTGGAAGAGGTGATGATTGCGGCGATCGAGCAGCGTCACCTGGACCGGCGCGTCACGCAGCGCCCGTGCCGTGTATAACCCGCCGAAGCCACCGCCGACGATGACGACGTGCTCCACACCACAACGATAACGTGTCGCAAAGGCACATGTCTTGCAGTTTTGCAGAGCATGACATTGACGCAGCGTGTGGCCCGGTGGGGAAGCGCACGGATGTCGCGCCGGATGTCACGGTCGCTGCCGGTAATCGGCGCCGCAATCGCGGTCGTAACGGTCGGGTCGGCCATGCGCCGCAAGGGCGTGATCAGCGGCGCGCTCGATTCAATGCTGAATGCCGTCCCCTTCGTCGGCGCCGCCAAGAACGCCGTGGAAGTGGTGCGCGGCCGCGATTTCTTCCCGGATCGCTTCGGAGTTACGGAGCTTAGCGGAGGACGCTAACGGAGTTTTCTTTTTCAGGAGATCGCACCCGCAAGTCGGTCCTTTTCCCAGGAACAGTTCCTATTTCTTCTCCGATTTCTCCGTCCCCTTCGTTCTCTCCGGCGGGCCCACGACCATCCAGCCCGCCCAGAAGAATGGCGCGCTGGTCTCTTCGCGGGCGCGCACGGCAGCCCGGGCGCGTTGAAGCGCCTCGTCCACCGCGCCCCCTTCCTTCACGCGCGCGTAAAACTCCTGCAGGAAACGACTCGTCGCCGGCGCGTCAGATGTCCAGCGGCGGACAACGATGGACGGAACGCCCGCCGCGCGCCATGCCCAGCGCACGTTCTCGATGGCGGAAGCGGCCGCACGCATGGAGAGCGCTGCGCCATCGGTGAAGACCGCGGCGCGCGCGTGGAAATCCAGATTGAAGAGCTCGCGCGCTTCGAGCATTCCATCGTGGTCCAGCGACGGCGCGCCTGGATCGCCGGCGAGGAGGATCGGCGAGAACAACGGGCTGGCGCTGTTCACCCTGAAGGGCGCCGCGATGTGAATGAGCGCCGCCCCGGGTGCGCGTTCACGAAATGACGCTTCGGTGGCGGCTGGCCCGCTCATGACCGCATCAGGAGGCGAGCCCAGAAGCGTCGCCAGGACGCGCGCTTCCTCGTCAGGCGCGCCGTCCGTACGGACCGACCAGTTCGGCGCCGTCGCGCTCATGCGCTCCTTCTCGGCTGCCGTCAGCTCCGGAGATGCGACAGCGAGCAGCGGGACCGTGGTCGCGCGCGATGGTTCAGCAGGAGGAAGGAGAGACGTCGCTGACGCGATGTATCGAACGACGGTTCGATCGCCGAGCACTGCTCCCTCGAACGGCAGCGCCTCGAATGGCACGTGCCACAGGACGTCGTCGGGCGCGAGAAGGACGCGCGGCGCGTTGGCGATCGCGGTCCACGCGGCTGCCGGAAACAGCTTCACGAGTTCGACCGCGGCGTCGTGCCAGGAGTCCGCGTTCCTGAGCGTGGCGGGATCAATCGCCCCCGTGATGCGCTGGGTGAGCGTCCGGCTCTCAACGTGCGCCACAAACGCGCGCCTCTCCAGCTTGCCGTCATTCGAGCCAAGGAGAAGAACCAGGAGATCGTCGTCGCTGACGACGAACTCCGCGATGAGCGGCAACGGTGAGCCGAGCGCGGCCGCGGCTTCCTCACCGGATGCCGCGCCCCCGAGTCCGCGCCAGACGCGCAGGGAGGGCAGCCGATCGAAGAGCTTTCGCCGTCCCGCGGTGCGCGCCGCGATCGCAGCCGTGAGCCGTTGCTCGAGACGCGCGATCCGCGCCGCGTCGGGCCGCGGCAGCCCTCGTTCGTTGCGAAGCTGCGCGAAAGCTGACGTCAGATCGACAGCGAGACGCCGTTCCTCCTCGCGCTCCGCGTCGCTCATCCCAGGGTGGACCTCGAGCTCGTTCGAGGCGAGCGCGATTCGCAGCGCGAGCGCGCGCCGCTGCTCCGCGGTGGCAAACGCCGCGTCCGCGTCGCCCGTCTCCGCCTCGAGAACCGCGAGCACCGCGAATGCGGCGGTCGTGTCCGCTGCCACGGGTTCCGTCGGCAGCTCCTCGAATCCGCTGGCCAGCCGCCGCACCGCCGCGACGGCCTGCTTCGCCGACTCCATGGCGCCATCGGCATTCGACAGGCGGCGGTCCGCCCGAGCCTCGGCGACGAGCGCACGCCACAACACATCGTCGCGCCGAAGGCCGGTTGCCTGTTCACGCGCATGCGTCGCGGCGGCGAGCGCAGCCGCGTAGTCCTTGTTGCCGTACAGCGCCTGCGACAAGCCGAGTTCGGCGCGCGCGGCATCCTCGATCTTGTTGAGGGCCATGAATGCCACGATTCCACGGCGGTACGATGAGATGGCCGTCTCATACTGCTGCTGCGCAGCCTGCGCGAACGCGAGTCCGACGGTGCCACGGGCGACGCAGTCTGGGTCCTGCAGCTGCACCGGACCTGTACTGCACGCGCCGATGCTGCTGTTGTAGTCCTGCTCCGCCGCGGGAAATCGCGTGGCTACAAGATCGCTGAGGCCCATCGCCTGCCATACGCGTCCAACGTTCGGCGTATCGTGCATCGCCTCGAAATTCGATCGGGCCTGTTCGAAGCGCGATCGCGCGAGGTCGAGATTCCCAAGCCTGAAGTGAATCTCGCCGATGCTCTTCAACGCGTTCGCCTGCAGCGAGCGATCGTTGCGCGCCCGTCCCTCCTGCAGCACGAATCCGTACGCGTTCAGCGCGCCAGCGAGATCTCCCTGCGCCCCCAGCGTCCGCCCGAGCCCTTCGTTGGCGCTCGCTTCGCCACGGGTGTCAGCGACCTCATGAAACAGGTCGCGGCTGCGGCGATAATCCGCGAGCGCGGAGGCAAAGTCTCCCTGCACGAACTGCACATTCCCCGTACTGATGAGGGTCGTGGCGATGCCGGCGGTGTCGTGCAGGCGCTCCTGGATCGCGAGTGCTTCGCGGTAACGGGCAACCGCTTCGCCGTATTCAAACTGGGAATACAGAACAGTCGCGATGCCGAGCGTCGCGCCGGCGATGCCCGCCTCGTCGTTCCGCTCGCGTTCGATCGTGAGCCGATGGTCGTATGCGGCGAACGCTTCAGGAAACTTGCGCTGGAAGTACAACGCGTTCCCGATGTTCTGCCAAGCCTCGCCTTCGCCGCGCTTGTCGCCGATCCGCGACGCGAGCTCAATCGCGACCTCGTAGACGCGCTGCGCCGCCGCAAACTGACCGCCTATCGCGAAGGCATCGGCATGCCTGGCGACCGAGGCGATCAAGGCGCGGTTCACGAGGTCCGGCTCCGCCGCGAGCAGCGCATCGCGGTCCGCCGTTGAGGTCGCGGTCACCAAGGCATCCGCGAGCGCCTCGCCGGCGGGCGCCTCGCGGACGAGCTTCCACTCGGCGCCATCACGCACGAACGTGAGGCTCGCCTGCACGACCGAATGCGTCGTGAGCGGCGGCGCGTCCGGCCTTCGCAGCACCGTCATCGTGCGGTCGCGCGCGACGGACAGACGCACCTCGATTCGGTCGCCTGCGCCGGTGACGCGTCGGATCTGTAGATCGGAAAATTTGTCGTCGCCCGTGTCGAAGATGAATTTCAACTGCGCGGCCGGCGGACGCTGCGCGGAAGGGGACCAGAGCGCGAGGTAGCCGGGGATGTCCTCGGCTTCCTGGACGGCGTAGAACCGTTCGACGGCGGCGCGGAGCGACGGGTCGATATCGCCCTGCGCCGCCGGCGCGGCGGCCAGTGCAAGCGCGAGCGCTGCGACGAGATGCATCAGTCCTGCAGCGTGAAGTTGATCGTGATCGTCATGAGCACCGATACGGGCGTACCGTTCAGCAGCGTCGGAGTATAGCGCCAGTTCTGCACGGCGGCGATCGCCGCCCCGTCGAGGAGCGGCTCCGACTTCAGCACCCGCACGCGCTCAATCGCGCCGCGATCATTGATCACGGCTTCCAGAATGACCGTCCCCTGCACGTGCGCGTTGCGGGCCATGGTGGGATATTCCGGTGAGCCACCGGCGATGCGACGCGGCTCACGCACACCCTGACCGACGCGCAGGATCTTCGGCGCGGGAGGCGGCACCGGCGGCGGCGGCGGTGGAATCGCCGGCACGCCCGTCACCGGTCCGGCGCCGAAGGCGCTGATGTCAACCGCGCCGTTGCCGACCGGAAGGTCAGGCAGCGCCGAGGTCGCGGACTGCGGCGGCTCATCGCGCGGCGGCGCGATCGTATCAGGCGCCACCACGCTCGGGATCGAACGCGTGCTGCGCACGGCAGATGCGGACGGAATCACTTCAGGCGGCACCGGCACAGTCTTGATGGCGGCGAACGTCAGCGCGCGCATGGGCGCGGGTGTCGGTGGATCTTCGTCTGCGGTGAGCGGAACAATGAGCGCCGCCGTGACGAGCACGACGTGAACGACGATCGAGACGGGCCACATCGACCAGCGCATTTCCGCCCTCCCTTCCGTTTCCTGATCCGTTGGACACCACGGGTTTCCTGCTGTTCCTGAGCCGTCGCTGGCACTTCGATTGCTCCGATGATTCGGGAGGCGAACACATGCACAGGTACCACAAATCGAAACGCAGCCGTTCCGATGCGGATGAGGCACTCCGTGAAGGTGAAGTGCTCGGGCTCGGCGGCAGCGCCGTGCCGAAGTCTCCGACCGATCCGGTGACGGAGTTCGACGAGGAATCGATCGCGCGCAGGCGCGAGCGGTCCACGGGCGCGGAGGACACCGCGACCTCGACAAACCTGCCACGCAGCTCGGGCGCGACCGGCATCGACATGGGATCGGGCGGCTCCGGGACTGACATCGAATAGCTAATCAACGACAGCCGCGCCCAAGAGCAAACAAGAGAAAGGGAGGAAGGGAGTTTTCTCGTGATGCGAGTGCAGCGTGACAGTGGAAGTTGCTGATTGAGGCCAGACGTTCGATAATCCCCCATGGCCCGCACGAAGGCCCCGGAGAGCTGGGGCCACTCCACTATCCGTACCGCTTGTCCGCTGGACTGCCCCGATTCATGCACGGTTGACGTCACCGTCGAAAAAGGGCGCGTGATCAAGATCGACGGCGGCGACACGAACCCGGTCACCCGCGATTACATCTGCGCGAAGGTGCGGAGGTTCGCGGAGCGGCTGTATGGCGACGACCGGTTGCTCTACCCGGCGATCCGGAAAGGTCCGAAGGGGAACGGCGTCTTCACGCGCGTGACGTGGGATGAAGCGCTCGATCACATCGCCCGCCGGATGCAGGAGATCCGCGACACCGAAGGGGCCGAAGCCATTCTCCCCTTCTGCTACGGCGGATCGAACGGGCTGCTGACGCAGGACACCAACGATGCCGCGTTCTTCCGCGGCTTCGGCACGTCGCGCCTCGCGCGGACGGTCTGCGCGGCGCCGACCGGCGCGGCGAACCAGGCGCTCTACGGCAAGATGCCGGGCGTCGCGTATCTCGATTACGTCCACGCGAAGCTCATCGTGCTCTGGGGGGTGAACCCCGCGGCGTCGGGCATCCACCTCGTGCCCTACATCAAGGAAGCGCGAAACGCGGGCGCTCAGCTCGTGGTCGTCGACCCTCGCGCGACGTCGCTGGCGCACCAGGCGGATCTCCACCTCGCGCCGCGCCCCGGGACCGATCTGCCAATCGCGCTCGCGGTGCATCGCTATCTCTTCGAGAACGGCTTCGCCGACGCGAAGTTTCTCGCCGAGCACACGCGCGGCGCCGAACAGCTGCGCGCGCGTGCAGGCGAGTGGACGATCGACCGGGCGGCCGCGGAGGCGGGCATCGACGCGCGGCTGCTGACGCGATTCGCGGAGATGTACGCCGCCGCATCGCCGGCGCTCGTGCGCTGCGGCTGGGGGCTCGAGCGAAACCGCAACGGCGGCAGCGCCGCGGCCGCGATCCTCGCGTTGCCTGCCGTCGCTGGAAAGTTCGGCGTCCGCGGCGGCGGGTTCTCGATGAGCAACTCCGCCGCGTTCGGGATCAAGGCCGCGGCCTGGATGAACGACACGCCCGAGCCGTCGACGCGGCTCGTGAACATGAACCTGCTCGGCCGCGCGCTGACCGAGTTCAAGGATCCGCCCGTCCGAATGCTGTTCGTCTACAACTGCAATCCGCTCGCGACGATGCCGGATCAGAACCGCGTGCTCGAGGGACTGAAGCGCGAAGATCTCTTCGCAGTGGTCTACGAGCAGGTCTTCACCGACACGACGCGCTACGCAGACGTGCTGCTGCCGGCGACGACGTTCCTCGAGAATTACGACATCGCGAAAGGCTATGGGCCGATCAGCCTGCAGCTGGTACGTCCGGTGATCGAGCCGTACGGCGAGGCGCGCCCGAACGCGGAGGTGTTCTCGGAATTATGTGCGCGTCTCGGGATCGGCGAAGCGGAAGAGGAAATCGACACGCTGCTGCGGGTCGCGTCGCGGCTGCCCCCCTCCGTCTCCGCCGAGTTGATGGAAACAGGATCGGCGACGCCACCCTTCGGCGGCACGCCGGTGCAGTTCGTGGACGTGTTTCCACTGACCGGCGATCGCAAAGTGGATCTGTTCCCCGAGGCGCTCGATCGGCAGGCGCCCGCCGGACTCTACGGCTACCAGCCGGACCCCGCGACCGATCAGTATCCGCTCGCGCTGATTTCCCCTGCCTCCGAGAAGACGATTTCGTCGACGCTTGGGGAGCTTCGTGAGCGTCCCGCCATGCTGCAGATGCATCCGGACGACGCGAAGGCGCGCGGACTGTCCAAGGACGATCCGGTGCGGGTGTTCAACGCGCTCGGCGAAGTGCAGTGCCCGCTCGCGCTGAACGCCGACATACGTCCCGGGATGGTCTCGATGCCGAAAGGGTTGTGGAGGAAGAGCACGTATAACGGGTCGACGTCGAACGCGCTCGTGCCAGACACCCTCACGGACCTCGCCGGAGGCGCGTGCTTCAACGACGCGCGCGTCGAGGTCGCATTGCTTGGAAGACACTGAAATCCCTCGTCCCTAATCAAGAATCCCTGATCTCCGAATCGAGGAATCGATGAAACAGATTCCTGGATTGAGGATTAGCGATTCGCGATCAGGGACGAGGGATTTCAGTAGCTAAAGAAGAAGATCAGATCGATCCCTGCGCGCTCGACGCGGCGCTGGTTGATGCGGTTCGCGGAGCCGCTCGTCTCGGGCGCGGCGCTCCCCTGCGCGCGGAGAAACCGCGCGATCTGGTATTCCAGCTGGAACTGTGTCGTGCTGCGTTCGCCGAACTCCTGCCGCATCTTGATGAACGTCTTCTCGTTCAGCTGCTGACCGAGCGTGATTCCGGCGCCGAGCTCACCCGTGTCCGTCGTGGTCGTGATCTCGAACAGATCCAGGTCGAGCGCCTTCCCGATCGATTCGCCGAGCGGCGCTGCGATGAAGCCGGTCGCGATGCCGCCGGCTGTCGCGGCCAGCGACGAGCGCTCGCCCGTCCCGAGCTCGTTGACCGGACGGTTGAACACGATGAGCGCGAGGATGTCGCTCTCCTCGAGCGGCGGGGTGCTCGTCAGCGCAAGCTCTGGCGCCCTCGAGCTCCCCGTGATGTGCACCCGGGCCGTGACGCCGGTGTTCGGAATCTTCCGCGTTGCAGCGATGTCGAGGTTCGGATTAATCGTTGGAAGCCCGATAAACCGGATGGTGCCATCGCGCTCGAGATCGAACCGGCGTGCCTGGAACTCGTACGTGCCCCGCACGGTGTTTACGGTCCCGAGCAGCGTGATCGGCGCATTGGGATTCTTGCGAACGCGCACGTCCCCGCCGACGGTCGCGTTCATGTTGCCAAGCGCTGTCGCGGTCGGCCCGGTTGGACGGATGTTCTTGCCGCGAAGGACGACGTTGTCCGGCATCGTGACGTGGACGTCGAGGGCCACGGCGTCAACTATCGTGGGCGCCGTCATGAGCGCGTCTTCGGGCCCCAGCTGATTCCCGCCTGGCGCCGCCGGCGACTGGTTCGCCTTCGCCAGCGCATTCTTCGTCGCCTCTTCCGCGCTGCCGCTGCCTTCGACGGATCGCTCGGCCGACACGACATCCGGCATCGATTCCACCGAGTACGGGCTGTAGAACCTCTCGAGGAGCCGATCGACCTCGATGCGCCCGGCGTCCACCTTCACGTCGCCAATGACTCGCGGCCGGCGGAGCTCGCCTGTGACCTTGAGCGCGGTCTGCAGCTGCACGTCGCCGAGCTCGTTGTCGAGCACCTCGAAGTTGTCCGAATCGATGCTGACGTTCACGGCCCCGACCTGTTTCTCGTGCACCGCGAGATCGCCGGCGACGCGCAGCTGCTCACCATGATGATCGAGCAGCCTGAACTCCTGGATCTTCACGGTGTCGGGCTGAAACTCGACGCGCGTCGTCAGGCCCTGGAACGTGCCGCCCGATGCAGGCACCGAGAAGCCGCCGTTCTTGATGTCGACGAAGCCCTGCAGGTGAGGATCCTCGCCGGACCCTGTCATGCGAACGTCCGCTTCGAGCGTTCCCGTCACGTTCGTGAGTTGATCGGTGAGGCCCTGCACGACCCCGAGGCTGAGCGCCTGGGACTTCACCGTCAGATCGATCCCCTCACCCGGCGCAGGCTCCACGTGCGCGCCACTCCGGCTCGCCGTGAACAGGCTCGAGGGCAGCGAACCCTTGGCGGTAATCGATTCAGTGGGCGACTGCTGCAGCGTCGCATCGAGGCCGACACGATTGCCCTTGTAGTCGACGTTCGCGGTCAACGATTGATAGTGATACGTCTGGAACGCGCCGTTGGCGACTTCGATCTTTCCTTCGATGATCGGCGCCGCCGTCGTGCCGGAAATTTTTGTGTCCGCATTCAGGCGGCCCGTGAAGCCGCGGTTCTGGAGCGCGAGCGTCTCGAGCTGGTGCAGGTCGACGTTGCGTGCGTGCACATCGATGCTGCCGGACGGCGTGCCCGCACCGATCGTCAGCGAGCCGGAGAGGTCGAGCGACTGGTCGGTGCTGACGAGCTTCACGTTGTTGAACTCGACGCGTCCCGCGCCGTACTGGATGGACGCCTGGCTCCCTGCAGCGGTGCGCCACTCGACGCCTTCCGTACGAACCGCGAAGGTCGGCAGGTGAATCTCCTGGTGATCGGGATGCATGATCACCTGGCCGGTCGCATCGAGCTCCCGCTTCTGTTCCTTGATGTTCGTTGTGAAGTCGATCTTCTGCTGTTCGTAGGTCGTGGTCGCCTTCACCGAATTCAGCTTCCACCCGCCCACTTCGACGAACGTGGCGTCGGCCGTGGACTGCACCTTCGCTTTGGCGAAATCGAGCTCGGGCACCGCCACGGTGTACTGAGCGTTGACGTCGAGCGCGTTGCTCGTGCCGTAGCCGACGTTGCTGCCGTTCAGCGTGCCGGTTGTCTGCAGTGCGGCTGCGTTCCCGGTCAGCGTGCCGTCGAGTATCGCCGCCCCCCTGACGTTCGTCTGCCCTGCGAGCTTCGCCAGCTCCGGCAGGTTAATCGCCTCCAGGTGATACTTCAGGTTTGACTGCGAGCTGCGGTCGAGCGCAACCCTGCCGGTCGCGTTCGCTTTCACGTCGGGACCCGCGACGTTGAACTTCGCAATATCGCCAACCTGGGATCCGTACTTGCCCTGGATGTCCGCGCTCTCGACGCGCAGGCCGCCAATCGTCGAGGGCGTCAGCGTCGCCTGCCCGTCGGCCGTCACGGCTTCCGGCGTAATTGGCGCGGTGATATCGCTGATCGTCACGTTGGCGTCGATGCTGCCGGTGACGCTGCCCGCGAGGTTGTCACGCCCGGAGATCCGCGCCGGGTTGAAGCCTTCGAAGGTGCCGTTCGCGCGGCCATTCAATGCGCCGTGGTCGAGATGCGCATCGAATGAGAATTCGGGGAGCCGCCCGCCGAACACCTGCGAATCCGTCAAGCGGCCGTTGGCATCGACTTTCATCGCCGCAATGTTGGAGGCATTGTCGGCAGTGCCGGCGGCCCTCCGTGCCTGCCCCGCCGTAGCTGTAGCGGAGGCCCGGGCCTGACTGCCCGTCAGGTCTATCGTCCCGTTGATGCGGCTGTCGTAATCGGGCTTGGCAAGCGTCGGATTCTGCAGCGCGGCGCCGATTCGATCGAGGTCGAGGTTCGCAACCGTCGCGTGTGCGGAATACGAAAGAGAAGACGGGGTGAGCGCAAATTCTGCGCGGCTCCCCCCAGAAATGATTGCCCCCTCGACCGTCGATCGATTCAGCGCCGCCGTGCCGTGGATCGACTGTCCTTCGCCGGCAACGTGATAGTCGGCCACGGAAAGATTCGTGGCGAGCCGCGGCACGCCCATCGACGCGGGCAACCCTCGCAGATCCACATGATCGGCGGATCCGCGGACGTCGAACGCGAGCGCGCGCCCAGGCGCGGGGGTGACGATGAACCCGTGCGCGGTCGCAGTGCCGCCGTACGCCGCGGCGCGGCCGTCGATCGTGATGCGCGGGCCCGCGATGGTACCCGTGACGTTCACATTGCGCGCTTCATACCCGGCCGCCTTCACGTGCGGTCCGTTGAACGCGAACGTTCCGCTCATGCGGTCGGTCACCGGCGCACTCGCGGGGGCTGATTTCATGACGACGTTGAGCTTCGCGTGCCCGGTCAGATCGCTGCGCTGCGCGGGATCCTTCAGCAGCGGCGCGAGGTTCAGCCGCTCCACGTCCACGTCCCCGCGTGCGGCGAAGTCGGGTGCCTGCACGTCGGTCATCAGCGTGCCACGGAGATTTCCGGCCTCCGACTTCATGTCAACCGTCAGAGCGAGCCGGTCGGCCGGACCGTCCGCCTTGACGCTCAGAATCGGATGCAGGTTGTAGCCGGCCGCGGCCGGGATTACGCGTGCGACTTCCGGCAGCGACACGTGTCCGGCGGTCGTCAGCTTCACAACGGGCGTGGCGAGGTACTGCTCGACGACGCCGCTGATCGTGAGCGACGTGTCGCTCGTCGTCAGCGCGACGTCCTGCACGTACACATTGTCGTCGCGGATCGCGAGCTTGCCCGTCAGCTGCTGCATCGACAATTGCGGAGAGCTGCCGCGGAAGCTGAGGTGATCGACGTTCACGCTGTAGTGGACCGGCGCGTACTCGAACGTCCCCTTCAGGTCCACGTCGTCGATCCGCCGCGGCAGCTTCACGCCTTCGGCGACCTGATCGCGAATCTCGAGGCTCGCGTCCGACACTTCGACGGACTTCAGCGAAATCGGTCGCATCGGTCCCCTTCGATTGGCTTCCTCTGCCTGCGGCTTCACGATGCGCGCGACGTTCCAGCCATTCGCGTCCTTTTCGAGGCGCAGCACCGGCTGGTCAATCTTGATCTGATCGACGTACACGCCCCGCGATATCAGGGAGAAGATGCTGTAGTCGACCTGGAGCGCCTTGGCGGCCACCACGCGCTCACCGGACATGTCGACGGCGACGTCGGAGAGGTCGATGCCGAACAGCAGGTTTCCATCGACGCCGCCGATCGTCAGCTGCCCATTCAGATACTGTTTCGACTCGCGGACGATGTAGCGCCGCAGCCAGCCGCGGAACCACGGCGTCTGCGAGACGATGAGCGCGAGCGCCAGCACGCCGATGAGCAGCGTGCCGACGAACGTGACGACCTGGAGTATCCGGCGAATTGCGCGCATGGGGCCCTTTGTTTCCTCGTGGCTTGTCGCTTTGCTGCTCGTCGCTCGTCGCTCGTCCTTCGTTACCAGGCGCCTGTCGCGACTCGGTTCGTCCTAGAATGCCTGCCCGATGCTGAAGTGGAAGCGGAAGTGGCGGGCCTCAGGTTTGCCGTTCACCTGTAACCCGGGAATGGGGTTCAATTGGAATCCCAGGTCCGCGCGCAGCGGTCCGATGGGGGTCTGATACCGAAGACCAGGCCCGACGTCGTACCGCATGTCGTTCACATTGAAATCCCACCGCTGGTACCACACGTTGCCGCCATCGAGAAAGACCACCGCGCCGAGGCTGCGCCACACGTTCGCCCGCAGCTCCGTTGAGAAGTTCAGGAACGAATGACCGCCGAGCGGGAATCCTCGTCCGCTCAGCGGCGCAACGTCGAAGCGCCCCCACCCGCGCAGGTTCGTGGCGCCCCCCAGGAAGTAGCGCTTGAAGAAGGGCACTTTCCGCTCGGGATCGCCGAGGGCATCGATCGATCCGAGACGGACCTGGCCGGCGGCGACGATACGGTTTCCAATCGAGCGATACATCCGCCCTTCTGTCGTGACCTCGTAATAGTCGTACGATCCCGCGAGCCATTGGCCCGCCTGCTCGAGATGGAGGGACGCCACGTATCCCTGCTTCGCATCGAGCAGGTTGTTCGTTGTATTCCGGCCACCGTCGAGGCTGATCGCGGACCGGGTTCCCCGTCCCTCGGGCCTGCGCGGATCGAGGCCCAACGCGATCAGTTCGTCGCGGAACGACAGATCTTCAAGCGCAGGAGTTTTGATCTCGTAGGACTCGTACTCGTTCGCGTAGGTCAGCGACAATGTCGTGGTCGGCCGCGACCCGAGCACGGGACCGCCGCCTCGACGGAAGTGACGCGTGATCGTCGCACGCCCACCGTTGGTGGACAGCGTGAACGCAGGCTCGTCGCTGTGCCACGTCTGCCCGCTCAGTCCGATATCGTTGCGCGGCCCGAACAAATACGGCTCCTTGAAGTTGAGCCGCAGGCCGCGATCGAGTCCGGAATACCGCGCCAGCGCGCCCATCGTCCGCGCGCCGCCGCCGAAGTTGACGTGCCGCCAGTCGACCTGCACGCGTCCGCTTTCCTCGGTGCCGTACCCGATCCCGAAGTTGACCTTCTGGTGCTTGCCCTCGGTGACGGTCACGCGCGTCGGAACTTCCGTCGGCTTGTCCTCCGTCTTGAGCGGCTCCACGTTCGCGAAGTCGAAAAGCTCCGGACCATAGAGCTTCCGCTGGCTTTCCTGGAGCGCGCTCTGCCGGAACAACTGGCCGGGCCGATAGGTCAGCTGGCGCCGAACGACGTTTTCGCTGACGCTGGAGTTGCCGCTGATCTCAATCGGTCCGAACTGCGCGAGGGGCCCGGACTCGGCGGTGAGCGAAATGACGCGGGCGCGCTCGGTGCTGCCCGCACCCTCGGTGATCCGCACCGAGGCATACGGATATCCGTGATCTTTCAGCTCGTCGAGCGCGGCCTCGCGGCTCGCCTGGAGCAGCGCGCGGTCGAGCGCCTGCCCGGTTTTGAGCGGCAGCTGTGTCTCCAGGTTGCGCCGGTGCTGCTCCGGCAGCGCGTCGAATCCGGAGAAGTCGACCCGCTCCACCCGGATGGGCTCCCCCTCGTCGATGTCGACGGTGATATTCACCGACGTTTGCGCCTCATTCAACTTCGCATCGAATGACTTCACGCGCGCGTCCGGGTAGCCGCGGTCCTTGTAGAACGCGACGATGCGCTTCAGATCCGCTTCGAACTGCTCGCGGCTGAAGTAATGCTTTTGTCCCCAGGGGATCTTCGAGCTTGCGGCGGTGGCCAGCACCGACTTCAGCTGCGCCGGCCTGACCGCTTTGGTGCCCTTGAATGTGAAACTGGAAACCTTGACGCCGCTTTCTTCCTTGCAGGCCCCTGCGGCGACCGTCAGGGCAAGCAGAAACGCGGCAAAAACAGGACGGCGGATCATCTCACCGCTCAGCGTATCCACAAGGCATGCCAGTACACAGAAAAACCAGCGACCGTCTTCCCAGAGACGATCGCTGGCCGGTCGGTAGGGCGGCGCAGGCGCCGCCGCTACGCGTTACTCGCGTGTAATTTCCGGCTTTCCGGCCGTCACCGACAGCATGACGCCGAGACCGACGGCAATCACGAGGCCGATCATGATCCAGATCGGCGAGATATGCCGGAGCGCACCCCCGTACCACAGCGCGGCCAGCGCGCCGAGGACGAGGATGAAGTACCCGATTAGATAGGCATTTATGAAACGCATTGTGTCCCTCGTCTGTGTCGAGGAAGAAGGTAAAAGGGAAAAGGTAAAGCGTTCTTTACCTTCTCCCTTCTACCTTTTTCCTTATCACGTGCGCTAACGAACCAGGCGCACGAGCATGGCGGCGCGCCGGTTCAAGCGCCGCGTCTCTTCGCGCGCGTTGTCGTACTTCGGCCGCTCTTCCCCGTAGCTGACGGTGCGGAGCCGGCCCGCGGTGATCCCGCGGCTCGTGAGGTAGTCGCGCACCGAGGTCGCGCGCCGCTCGCCGAGCGCCAGGTTGTATTCCGCCGTGCCGATGTTGCAGGTGTGCCCTTCGATCTCGATGTTCAGATCGGGGTTGGCCTGCAGCGTCGCGATCGCCTCGTCGAGCGTGCGCGTCGCCTCGGGCCGCAGCGAGTAGCGGTCGAAGTCGAAATACACGTCCTCGAAGGTGAATTCGCGCACCGGCTTCGCGATCACCTGGATGTTGACGTTCGCGCTCGCCGTCTTGCTGTCCTGCGGACAGGTGACCGTCACCGTCACCGGCACCGTGCCGGGCGTGTTCGGCGCCGTCCACGGCGTGCTGCGCGCGGTGCGGTCGCTGAACGTGCCGGTCGGCGCGCTCCAGCTGTAGGTCACCGCGCAGCCAATCGAATCGATCGCCGTCGCCGTCACCGTCGACACCTGGCCGACTTCCACCGTGCATGGGTTGCACTGCGCCGTGACGCTCAGCTCGTGCGGCGCGGCCGCGGGCGGTGGCGGCGGCGGCGGAGGCGGAGGCGGCGGGACGTAGATGCGCACGCCCGGGTGATATCCGAGCCGGAACTGCCAGCCGGCCGCGTCGCCCGTGCGATCGTCGAAGTCGCTGAAGTAATTGTCGCGGTTGTTCATGTGGAGGTTCCAGTTGATCCCCACACCTCCGAACACGCCGTTCTTCCCCTGCCATGTGAGCCCGAAGGTCGCATTCACCGGCGCCGACAGATCGGTCACCAGCGGCGAGAGCGACCCATCCTCCGCCTGCACGGGTGTGGTCAGTGTCACGGTGTCAGTGAAATACCGTTCGCCGTGCAGCTCGGCGGTGAATCGCAGGCTCTTGCGGGACGGCGCGGCCACGCCGAAGCCCCACCGCAAGCCGTTGCTCAGATCGACGCCGCTCGGATCGCCGCGGATGATGACGCCCGCGAACCCGGACACTTCAGCCCGCGCGTTGACTTCCTTGCTCACGATCGCGTCGAGCGCGAAATCCGCTTTCCCGGTGCCGACGCCTTCCTCGTCCGTCTTCGCCGTGGGGATCTTCACCATCCCGCGCAGCGCAAACGCGGCGGGCTGCTGCCGCCACTGCGACGTGAGGTTGATCTTGGCGCCGAGCCACAGATCCCCGAGCTGGTTGTCGGACCATCCCTGACGCACGAACGGAAGCTCGTTCACCACGCCGCCGGCCTGGGGCTGCGACGCCACGAACAGCGGCCGCACGTCGCGGTCGATCCGGCGCACCACCGTCCACGCGCCAAACAGCTCCGCACGATCGCCCAACCCGACGCCGACCGTCACCGGCCAGTCCGATACGTCCGTGAAACCCTGGTCGCGATCGAAGTTCACCCGATACGCGCTCAGCGACCACTTCTTCGCCGGCAGCACTTCACCGGTCGGCACGAACCACAGCCCCGTGTCACCTGACGTCGTTGTGGTTGCGGGGCGGGTTTCGGTTGCGCGTGGGGGAGTTGTCGAGGAGGTTTGCGCGAAAGCGGGGACTGCGATCGCCCCGAGTCCCACCGCAAGCCCCAGTGAGACGAACCGTCTAATCTGCATCTGACGCCTCATGGCGGGGCATAAAGCCCGCCCCACAGGCGCGGCGTCAAGCCCTGCCCCACGCTCTCAGGCCTGCCCTGAGCGAGCGCGCTGTTCAGGCGAGCCAAGGGGCCCTACCTGAGCAGTATCAGTGTAGCACTGTCAGACGGCTAATTCGCGCTTTTTGCCAAAGATCCACGCTACCAGCACGCTGAGGGCGTAGAGCGCCAGCATCGGGAACGCCATCAGGCACTGGGACACGACATCGGTCCCAGGGCTGACGACGGCGGCGACGATGAAGATGACGAGGACGGCGTACTTGGCCTTGCGGACCATGAAGCGCGCGGTGACGACGCCCATGCGTGCGAGGAAAAAGACGACCGTAGGCATCTGGAAGATCAAGCCGAACCCGAGCATCATCTTCACGTAGAGACCGAACACGTCGTTGATCGACGGACGGAACTCCATGTACTGGGTCTCCCATCCGAGAAAGAACTTCCACGTCCAGGGAAACGCCGCGTAGTGAGAGAACGCCGCGCCGAGCAGGAAGAATAAGGTGCAGAAAAGGACGAACGGAACCGCCAGCTTCTTCTCGTGCGAATACAACCCGGGCGCGATGAACAGCCACAGTTGATAAATGATGAACGGCAGCGCGACCATCAGGCCCGCGAGCGCGCCGATCTTCATGGTCAACATGAACGGCTCGAAGCCGGTCGTGTACATGAACTTCGCGCCGTTGACGGCGTGGAGCTGCTGGTAGAGGGGCACCCAGATGAAGTTCTGAATGCGCTGCACGAAGATGAACCCGATCGCACATCCGATTACGAGTCCCCAGACGCACGCGATCAGCCGCTTGCGCAGCTCATCGAGATGATCCAGGAACGACATCTTCGCCCCTTCGTCCTCGAAGACGTCGGGGTCGGTGAGATGAATGTGCCGATCGTCGTCCGGCTCCGGCTCGGCGGAGCCGGAAAACTTCACGATCGCCATGATGTGGAACTATGCGTCCGTGGTCTCGCGATGGACGGGCTGGTCCTGCGCATGGGTGTCGCCGGCCGCATGGGTATCGACGGGCTGGGGACGGGCCGGCTCGGGTGGGCGCTGCCGCTCCGTGGAGCGCTGTTCCTCGATGCGAATCTCTTCGTCGAGCGTGTTTCGCAGCTCGTTGGAGGCCTTCTTGAACTCGTTGATGCTCTTGCCGAGGGAACGGCCGAGCTCAGGGAGTTTTCGGGGCCCGAAGATAATGAGCGCGATCACGAAAATAATGATCAGCTCGGGCATCCCGATAGAACCCAACATAATAGAAATCCTTGTCTGGCTGAGAGTTAACGACCCGGAAGGACCATTATAGAAACCCTCTTCCGGCGGGTCAAGGACGGGTGTTACGATCAGATGATGCAAACTCCTCGTTTCGTTCCAGCGGCCGTCCTGGCGATTGTCCTTTCGGCCTTGGCGGGCGGCCTCTTCGGCAGCAGCGCCCTCGCGCGGCAGGACGAAGTCTCGCAGCAATACCGCGTGTTCACGACCGCGCTTGCCGCCGTCGAGCGGGAATACGTCGAGGAGGTCCCGTCGGACCGGCTCGTTTACGGCGCGATCGACGGCATGCTGCACACGCTCGATCCGCATTCGAGCTTCTTCGATCCCAAGGCGTACGCGCAGATGCGTGAGCGGCAGGAAGGGCATTACTACGGCCTCGGCATCACGATTCAGTCGGTCGATGGGGACATCACCGTGGTGTCGATCTTCGAAGGATCGCCCGCATACAAGAAGGGGCTTCGCCGCGGCGACATCCTCGCGAAGGTGCGCGACGAGAAGGGCAACGATCTCGACATGAAGGGGTGGACGACGGACCAGGCGGTCAAGAAGCTCAAGGGACCGAAAGGCACTGTCGTCAACGTCAGCATCAAGCGGCGCGGCTATGAGGGGCTCATCAACACGGACTTCGTTCGCGACGAGGTGAACATCACCACGGTGCGCGCCGCCTTCATGATCGACAAGAACACGGGCTACGTGAAGCTCGATCAGTTCACGGAGACGTCGGATCGTGAACTGGGGGACGCGCTGCAGAAGCTGGGCGCCGCGGGCATGAAGCGACTCGTGTTCGACCTCCGCGAGAACCCGGGCGGCGCGCTCGACCAGGCGATCCGCATCGCGAACCGGTTCCTCCCGAAGGGGGAATTGATCGTCTACACGAAAGACCGCGTGCCGAACGCGAATCAGAAGTATCTCGCGACGGAAGACAGCGACTACACGCACCTGCCGATCGTCGCGCTCGTCAATCGCAACAGCGCCAGCGCCTCCGAGATCGTCAGCGGCGCGCTGCAGGATCACGATCGCTCGCGCATCGTCGGCGAGACCACCTGCGGAAAGGCGCTCGTGCAGTCCGTGTATCCGATCAGTGAGGGGGCCGGCGTTGCGGTGACTACCGGCCGCTACTACACTCCGGCGGGCCGGCTGATTCAGCGTCCCTGGGACGCGGCATTCGATGAATACCTGACGTACACGCTGCGCGAGCAGACCGCGGAGCGTCCGCACAAGCCGTCGGATTTGAAGTACACCGACGCGGGCCGGAAGGTGTACAGCGGCGGCGGCATCGACCCCGACAAGTTCATCGTCGGCGCGGGGTACGAAGGGTTCAACCCGACGCGGTTCGGACGGCTGATCGTCGCGCGGCAGGAATTCGCGAATTTCGCCGATCAGTTCGTTGCCGAAGGGGACACGCGGCTGAGCGCAGCGAACAAGAACAAGAAGCCGATCGCGCGCGGGTTCACTGTGACTGATGCGATGCTGAAGGAATTCCACGACTTCCTCGAAACTCGCAAGGTGAAGATCGACGAGGAAAGCTTCGCGAAGGACGAGACGTTCATCCGGGCGATGATTCACTTCGAGATCGACCGGGCGTTCTTCGGGATGGACGAAGCGCAGAAAAACCTGATTGCGAAGGATCCGCAGGCGCAATTCGCGCTCGGGCAGTTCGGCGAAGCCGAGAGCCTGCTGGCGCTTTCCTCAACGCACGCGGCGCGAAAAGGGCAGTAGGCCGGCTCAGCCGCTGTAGGGCATTTGGCCCTATATTTTGCGGTCTTACTTTAGTGTTGCCCCTAGGTATGGGGGCTTGTTAGACTGACGCCCGTTCGCCGGTTCCAAGGGGACAGCCTGCTTTGTGCGGGGTGTGGACACCGGCTGTAACGGCCTTTGTCGTCACGTCATAGCCTCCAGGACAGCTCAGAATTTTCGAAGCGAACCCAGCCGCTTCCGGGTCGAGGTCGTTCCTCGCTCCTGAAGCGGCTTTTTGTTTAGGGAACCAACGTCATGCGGCTTCAACGTCTCGAGATCGCCGGATTCAAGAGCTTTCCCGATCGATCTGAACTCACATTCGATACCGGCGTCACCGCCATCGTCGGGCCCAATGGCTGCGGGAAGAGCAACGTCGTCGACGCGCTGACGTGGGTGCTGGGCGAACAGAGCGCCAAAAGCCTCCGCGGCGATCGGATGGAAGACGTCATCTTCGGCGGCAGTGACGCGCGGAAGCCGACCGGCGCGGCGGAAGTGCGCCTGAAGCTCGCAGGCGTTGCGTCGCGCGTGCCGGGGAATATCAAGGACAGCGGCGGCTCGCAGCCCATTGCGCCTGGTGCGGGCGATCTGATCGCGGCCGCCGCGGTCGCTATTGACGAAGAGCCGCTCATTGTCCGCGACGTCGAAGTGATGCGGCGGTTGTATCGTTCCGGCGAAAGCGAGTATCTGATCAACGGCGAGTCCGTGCGCCTGCGCGACGTCCAGGATCTGCTGATGGATGCGGGACTCGGCGTGAAGGCCTACGCGGTCATCGAGCAGGGGAAGATCGGGCAGATCCTGAGCGCACGTCCGACCGATCGCCGTCAGCTGATCGAAGAAGCGGCGGGGGTCACCAAGTACAAGAGCCGCCGGCGCGCCGCGGAACTGAAGCTGGAAGCGGCGCAGCAGAATCTCACCCGCGTCGACGACATCGTCTTCGAGGTCGAGAAGCAGCGCGGCGCGCTGAAGCGCCAGGCGGCGAAAGCGCGGCGCTATCGCCGCCTGCGCGAAGAGCTGCGGCGCTGGGAAAAAGTGCAGTTCGCGCAGCGCTATCGCCTCCTCGGCGAAGCGATTGAAACCGCGCGCGGAAAGCTTGCCGACGCGCGGGGGCGCGAGGCCGCCGCCGCCGCGCATCTTGCGGAGGTCGAAGCATCGCTCGAGCGGCTGCGTCTCGAACTGACCGAGGCGGACAGCCGGACGACCGCGGCGCGCGAGGCGGCGCACGCGAGCGAGCTGGAGATCGGCCGCCTGCAGCAGCAGATCGCGTTCGACAAGCAGCAGGTGGAATCGCTCGGCGCGGCGGCGGCGGACATCGAAGCGGAAGTGCGGGCGCTCGACGCGCGCCGCGAGCCGGCACGGATCGAGCTCGAGACGCGCCACGAGGCGGCCACGAGAGCGACGGCGGAGCGCGACGGCGCCGCCGAAACGCTCCGCGGTGAAGAAGCGGCCTATGCCGATCTGCAGCGGAACATCGAGGGGCTCGAGGCGGACGTCGAAGCGGCGCGGAGCGAGGTATTCGCGGCGGTGAACGCGGCGACGGCGCTGCGCCACGCGATGCAGCACGCCGCAGCGGCCCGGACGCGCATGGCCGAGCAGATCAACCGGCTCGAGATCGAAAGCGACGATCTGCGGATTGAATCGGAGCGCGCCACGCGCGAGCGCGGCGAGGCCGAGCAGGCGATGCAGCGCGCGCGCGAGGCGATGGAAGCGCTGCGCCTCGAGCGCGCCACGAAAGAATCCGAGCTGGCGGGTGCGCGGGGCGATCGGGAGCGGTGCTCGCAGGAATTCCGCGGCCGCGAACGCGACCTTGCGGGGATCCTGGCGCGGCTGAAATCGCTCGAGGAGCTCGAGGCGGCGCGCGCCGAGTACGGCGACGCCGCGCGGCTCGTGCTCGCCGAATCGCAGGCCGACGTGGGGCAGATGGGATCGGTGGCGGACTACCTCGACGTCGAGGCCGGATACGAGCGCGCGGTCGAAGCATGCCTCGGCGAGCTGCTTCAGCACGTCGTCGTACAGACGCACGAGCATGCGGCCGCGGGCCTGCAGTTCGTGCGTGCCCAGAATGCCGGACGCGTCGGGTTCCTGGTCGCAGGTGCCGCCCCGCAGCCGCACGAGGCAATCGTGCCCGGTGCGGGTCTGACGCCGCTCACGCAACTGGTCCGCATCAGCGGCCCCGCCACGGACGCGATCCGCGCCGCGATTGCGAACGCGTGGATCGGCCGTAGCTACGAGGGGGCTCGCGCAGCCGCGCAGATCACCGCGGACCCAATCGTGACCGTGGACGGCGAGGTCTTCCGCGGCGCGCACGTGGTCGAAGGGGGCAGCCGTGCGGAAGCGCGCGGGATCCTGACGACCAAGCGCGAGATCAAGGAACTGCGTGAGCGTGCGGAGTCCGAGCGCGCATCGGTCGAACGCCTGCGTGACGAGCTCGCGTCGCTCGACGTCGCCATTGCCGGCCTCGAGTCCGGAATCCTCTCGCTCCAGGGAGAAATCCACCGGCAGGAAAAAGCCGTCGTTGGATTCGAGCTGCAGCTCGCCAACACGCGGGAAACGCTGGATCGGATCAACCGCAAGCGCGAGCAGATCGCGACGGAGCGTCGCTCGGCCGAAGAGGAACTGCGGGCGCAGGAGGCGCGTCACGACGAAGCGCGCGAGTCGATCGCACGAATCGAAACGGAGCAGCGCACCGCCGATGACCTCCTGAACACCGCGCAGCGCCGCCTCTTCGAAGCGCGTGAGGCGACGCAGGCGCAGGCCCAGCGCACGTCGGAGGCCAAGGCGTCGCATGCGGCGCTTGTCGAACGCGCAAGCGCCCTCGCCATCGAAGTGCAGCGGCTGGAAGAGTCGGCGCGTGAGCTCGAGCTGCGCGTCACCACGCGTCGCGAAGACCTCGCGCGCACACAGTCGCGGCGGGCGGCGCTCCTCGACTCGATCGTGACGTCGGAAGCGACGCTCGACGGCGGTCTCCGCACGTTCGACGGGCTTCGCGATCGCGTCCGCGAGGCTGACGAGGCGTCACAAGCGCTCCGCGGGCAGTTCGAGGAACAGGAAGTGCGCATCCGCGAGGCGCGCCGC
>WNGF01001304.1_pt1 | contig 54155 bp, 55 predicted proteins | sample 5400641 | NCBI WGS metagenome assembly WNGF01 (sample SAMN13153371, study PRJNA577476) | soil metagenome | isolation source: 80 cm soil or saprolite under grassland replicate 2 | place: USA:California | collected 2016-06-15 | reverse complement strand
GGGCAGCGCAGGCCGCGGGCGCTGAGGTCACGGGCGAAGTCGAGCCAGTCCTCGTAGCTCTCACGGCTGCCGAGCTGCAGCCCGACCAGCACTTTGCGCCCCGCGAGCGTCACGCCCCAAGCGACCAGCACGCCCTCGGCCGCGGTGTCGTCAGGACGCAGCTTCAGGTAGACGGCGTCCAGGAACAAGTAGACGAGGTCGTGCTCGTCCAAGCGCCGGCCGCACCAGGCCCGGTAGCGCTCGCGCGTGTCGGCGCAGATCCGGCTCACCGTCGACTTCGAGACGACCTGCTCCCCGAGCGTCTCGGCGAGTAGCCCCTCGACATCGCGCACGGAAAGTCCGCGGAAGCTGAGCACGACGAGCGCCTCGAGCGCGTGGGTGCGAGTGACGCCCTCGCCCACGATCGCACTTGCGAAGCCAAGCTCCGACGCGTTCCGCAGCCGCGGCCGCTCCAGCACCACCGGGCCACTTGTCGTCCTCACCATCCGCGGTTCGTAGCCGTTGCGGTAGCCGACGAGCTTCTCGCCACGCTCGTAGCGGGCACGGCCAAGGAACAGCTCAACCTCGCACTCCAGCGCCTGCTGAAGGATCAACTTGGCGCCGAGCCTGGCGATCGTCTCGATCGGATCGACGTCGCGCTCGACGCCAGCCAGCGCCTTCTCCAGCTCGGACCGGAAGCGCTCGCTAGGGACCATGCTCGTCATCGGGCGTACCTCCTCGCTCGAACTCTCAAGTCAGAGCGGAAGCTACGCCCTCCTCACTTTTACCCGGCTTGCGAGACGCGACCTGTTCGCAGTTTCCGTGCGGTAGTCGAGAACCATTGATCCCGCAGCAGTTGAGCCCTCGCGCCTCTCTGTGTGCGTAGTGGGCGTAACGGGCGTAGCACGAACGGTGGAGAGGTGGGCGGCGACTAGAGAGCTCGAGTGCCCTGGCCGAGCTGCCACCGGCTACGCCTTTGTGTAGGAGGAGGCGGAGTTACCGCCTCCTCCTACTTCGTGAAGCTGTTCAGCCTGGCTCTTAGCTCAGCCCTCGATGGAGAAATCCGCGGTCAAGGCGCCGACCTGGACCTGGTAGGGACCGGGCTCCACTCTCGGACGCCCGGTACCATCGATGTCGTCTGGCGTCACGGCCAACTCGGAGACTGGGAACGAGACGTGGACGACCCGTGACTCTCCTGCATCGAGGTTCACTCTCGCGAAGCCGACCAGCCGCTGCACGGGCACGACGACGTCGCTGAGCGGCTGGTGCACGTAGACCGGGACGACGTCGGCCCCGGCACGGCTGCCCGTGTTCGCCACCGTGAACGTCGCAGTCGCGGTGCCGTGCCGTGACACGGAGCTCGCGACCGACAGGCCGCTCGTCTGGAAGGTGGTGTACGAGAGCCCGAAGCCGAACGGATAGCGTGCGTTGTACCCCGAGCCCTGGCCGAAGTTCGTGCCGGGCAGCTGGTCGAAGAACTTCGGTTCGTCCCCGGCGGTGGACGGTCCGCCGGTGTCGAAGTCGCCGGCGTTGTGGTCGGCGGCCGAGGGCCAGGTCACCGGCAGGTGACCGCTCGGGTTGACTGTGCCGAAGAGCACGTCGGCTACTCCCGAGCCGCCCTCGGTGCCCGGGAGGTAGGCCATCAGCACCGCGCTCGCGTTCTCCGCCGGGCCGAGGCCGAGCGGCCGGCCCGCGATGATCACGACGATCACCGGCTTGCCGGTGGCCTCGAGCGCGGCGATCAGCGACTGCTGGTCGGCCGGAAGCGCGGGAGTCGGATTGTCGCCGAGACCCTCGGCGTAGGCACGCTCGCCGACCACGACGACCGCGGCATCGGCCGACTGGGTCGCCGTGACCGCGGCCTGCTTCTGGGCGTCAGTGACCGTCTGGTCGGTCGGCACGGAGACGACGTTTCCAGCCACGGCCTGGATGCCCTCGAGCACGGTCGTCGCCGGCGGGATCTGGTCGGGCGGCCCCATGCAGCAGACGTGGCCGGCGCCGTAGACGCCCTGCCAGCTCACGCTCCAGCCGCCGAGCTGGTTCGAGACGGAGTTGGCGCTCGGGCCTGTCACGACCAGCTTCGCGCTCGGTGAGAGCGGGAGCGTCGGTGGTGTGCCCTCGTTGCGAAGCAGCGTGATCGACTCGTCCGCGGCCTTGCGGGCGAGAGCGCGGTTGGCCTTGATCGCCGCGTCCGCCGCGCTCGGGTCGACGTACGGGTGGTCGAAGAGCCCGAGCTCGAACTTCAGGGTCAGGATCCTGCGGACCGACTCGTCGATCCGCTTCTTCGACACGAGGCCGTTCTGCACGTCCTGGATCAGCCCGTTGTCCCAGCCGACGTAGTCGAACGGCGTCATGCTCACGTCGATTCCGGCGTTCACGGCCTTGGCGATTGCGTCCGGGAAGTCGGACGCGACGTGGTAGGCGTTCTGCAGCGCCGGCACGTCGCCGTAGTCGCTGATCACGACGCCCTTGAAGCCGAGCCGATTCCGCAACTCCTCGGTCAGCAGGAAGTGCGACGCCGTCGCCGGGATGTTGTTGATCGAGCCGGAGTCCACCATCACGGTGGCCGCGCCTGCATCGATTCCGCCCGCATAGGACGGGAGGAAGATGTCCTGCAGGTAGCGGATCGGCAGCTGCGCCTCAACCCGGTCGTGCCCGTTGATCGACTCCGAGTAGCCGGCGAAGTGCTTCACGGTCGCGGCCACCTGCGGTGAATCGAACCCGCCGCCCTGGAGGCCGCGGATGTTGGCGCCGCCGATCGCGGCGGAGAGCTCGGGCTCCTCCGCCCAGGTCTCGTAGTAGCGGCCCCAGCGGTTGTCGCGGGCGAGATCCTGCACCGGCGCGAAGTCCCAGTTACCGCCGGTCGCGAGCAGCTGCTCACGGGTGGCGGCGCCGGCGGCCTGCGCGAGGTCGGTGTCCCAGGTAGCCCCCATCCCGATCGACTGCGGGAAGAGCGTGGCCTCGAACGGGTGGCCGAAGCCGTGCACGGCGTCGACCCCATAGATGACAGGGATGTGCAGCCTGGAGTGCTCGACGGCGTAGTGCTGGATCGTGTTGTACTGCTCGGCCCAACCCTTGCCCGTGTTGTCGGCCGGGTTGTCGGTCCCGCCCGACAGGATCGAGCCGGTGTGGTAGTCGATCAGCGTCCGCTGAAGACAGGACGTCTGCAGCGGATCGTCGTTCCCGCCGGCGTTGTTGCAGTCGCCGTCGGCCGGCTCGGTCGTGTCGCGCAGCTTCCCGATCACGATCTGGTCCATCTGGCCCACCTTCTCGGCCAGCGTCATCCGGTGGAGCAGGTCGTCGACGCGCTTCGCGACCGGCGCGTGCGCGTCCAGGTAGCGTGGCTGGCCGGCCCCCGGCGCGGCGGCCGTCAGGACAAGGGTGGCGGTCGCGAGCAGCGCGACCAGCCCGCCGGCGGCCGTCAAGATACGGCTCATCGTTCCTCCTCTCTGAGATGTCCGAGGGCGCAGGCCGGAGCGGTTGTCCGGGCCGGCTGCCGCAGCAACGATCTCGTGCCCCGAGGCAACCTCAGAGCTTCCTCCTCGCTGCTCCCTCGTCTTCCGGCGGCGCCTCGCCTTCTGCCGCCATCGGGTCAGGTACCGCCTGCACTCGATTCGTAAACGGGCGCTGCGGGCTGGGGTGCGCCGAGCTGCGCTACCTGTGGGTCCCAAGAACTCGGTTTTGCGGTTCTCGCATGAGTTGAGTCCGGGGACATGAGTCCATCGGCCGGAGCTCGCTCGTGATGCTGCCGGTAATCGGAATCGGGAGGCGAGCCCCCTGCGCGCTCTTGCTTTCGACGCGCACGATCTTGTGCCGCCGCGGGAGCGCCCCTGAGGCGGCGAGTTCGTACTCGCGGAGCAGGCCCCCGAGCCGATCGCGCCGACGGACGCGGTACTCGCAGGCCTCCGCAGAGACGGGAACCGCGTAGGGTTCGCAAACTCGTCCGCGGCAGCGGCGGCGGTAGCGTCGAGCTTCTCGTCGTCTGCGCGGGAGGTCGTGCAGCTTGCCGCTGAAGCGTCCGAAGCAGCCGCGAACCATGAAAACCGCCCCCTGCGCCAAGAGGTGAATCCAGGTTTTGACATCCCTTCAGGGTTGTCGAACCCATGGCTCCACCTGGCTGCGATCATCGCTCCGCGGTGCCAGGGTGATGAGTCTCGGCAAGCGAGCAGCGCTGCTTCGCCAGCGGTCCGGTCTGTTGGGGCGCTGGTGCGTCGCGCTAGAGCGGGCCCGCGATGACTTCCGACGCACGGAACAGGAATCGTCCCCGCTGGCGGACAGATTGCTCGCGCGGTTGGTGCGGCTGTTCTTTGAGTTTCTCGTTCTGGGTCTGATCGCCGTCGCCGAACTCGACATGCTCTGGCGGTTGTGCACGGGGAGCCTTCGCGCGGGATCGATCCTGGTTAGGTTCCGGGCGGTCGAGCCGCGGGAATGACTGAGCGATGAAGCAGGTTCTGGTCGTCTTCCATTTAGGCGAGGGATTCGAGCTGGAGGCAGCGAGGCTCGCGGCTGCCGACCCGCCCTTCGATCCGGAGGAGGCTGGGTTCAAGCGGCTCGCGGTCTATGTCACCCACCGCGAGGCGATCTTCGTGCTCGAGGGTGAGGACCCCGTGTGGCGTGAGGACGACCTCGTAAGCGACTTCCTCCAACCTGCGCTTCGTGAAAGGCTCGATGAATGGCGGAAGTTGGGCGACGTGCAGACCTGGCCCGCGCAGCCGATCTTCTTCTGGGAAGCGTCAGCCGACGAATAATCGGTCGTTTACCGCCACTGGCGCCTTGCGTGCGGGAAAGCCGCAGATGCACCGGGGCTCCCGCGCTGACGCAGCCTGCTGCCGGGCTGGCAAGCGTCGCTGAGGAATGGCCGCGGTGACCCGCCAGTCGCGCCGGCAGGTCGTGGGCCCGGAGCTGCCCGTCGAGCTCGATCGGCGCTTCGACGCATTCGTCTTCGACTGGGACGGCACCGCCGTTCCCGACCGGCGCGCCGACGCCTCTGGCGTGCGTGCCGCGGTCGAGCGTCTGTGCGCGCTTGGCGCGGACGTGGCCGTGATCACCGGTACCCACATCGGCAACGTCGACCCGCAGCTGGGCGCGCGACCGGCGGGCCCGGGCCGACTCTTCCTCTGCCTGAACCGCGGCTCCGAGGTTTTCGGCGTCGACCCCGAGGGCCCGCAACTGATCGAGCGACGCCAGGCGTCGCCGGCGGAGGACGCCGCCCTCGACCCCGCGGCGGCGGAGCTGGTCGCGCGCTTGGCGGAGAAGGGCCTCCGCGCGGAGATCGTCTCCCAGCGGCTGAACCGGCGGAAGATCGACCTCATCCCCGAGCCGGAGTGGGCCGACCCGCCGAAGGCGCGGATCGGCGAGCTGCTGGCCGCCGTCGAGGAGCGGCTGGCGGCGGCCGGGCTCGACCTGCGCACGGCAGTGGAGCTCGCCCTCGAGGCCGCGCGTGACGCCGGGCTCCCCGACCCGAAGGTGACCAGCGACGCCAAGCACGTCGAGATCGGGCTGACCGACAAGGCCGACTCGGCACGGTGGGTGTTCGCGGAGCTCTGGCGCCACGGCATCGGGCCGGGTCTCGTCCTCGTCGGCGGCGACGAGTTCGGGCCGCTGGGCGGCCTGCCCGGCAGCGACTCGCTGCTGCTCGTCCCCGCGGCGGCGCGCGGGGCCGCGGTCTCGGTCGGCCGCGAGCCTGACGGCGTCCCCAACGGTGTGATACCGGTCGGCGGCGGGCCGGCGGCGTTCGTCGCCCTCCTCGACGATCAGATTCGCAGGCGCGAGCAGGGCGACGTGCCCCGCATCGACGAGGACGCGGCCTGGACCGTGACCGAGGCCGGGCTCGATCCCGAGCACGAACGCGCCCACGAGGCGCTGCTCGGGCTCGCCGACGGCCGCATCGGCTCGAACGGGCCGCCGCTTTGGACGCATCCGGCCGCCGAGCCGCGCGTGCTGGCGGCCGGCGTCTACACGGGCAGCGGCGCCGAGACGACGCTGGTCGAAGCTCCGATCTGGCAGCAGGTCGAGGGTCGCGTGCTGCCGCCGGGGCGGCTCGAGCGCACACTCGACCTGCACACCGGCGTGCTCCGTCAGGTGCTCGTGAACGACGTTGGCAGCGCGGAGGCAGCGCTCTTCTCGTCGCTCGCGCACCCCGGAACGGTGGCGCTCCGGCTCGCGGGCCCGGACGCGCTCGCGCCCGCGGAGACGGCGCGGCCGTCCGCGCTCTCCGTAGAGGGAACGCGCGGCGGCGTGGCCGCGGCCCGCGCGACGCGCCGCCGGGCAAACGGCCTCGCCCGCGTCGAGCGCCTCGGCGCCTACGTCACCGACGCTGAGCGCGTTCCGCGCCCCGAGGAGGCGCTCGCCGCGCTCGCAACCGCCTACGGCGCGGGGTTCGAGACGCTGCTTGCAGAGCACCGCGCCGCCTGGGCGCGCCGCTGGGAGACCGCTGACCTCGTCGTCGACGGCGACGCCGAGCTGACCCGCGCGGTGCGCTTCGCGCTTTTCAGCCTGATGGCCAGCGTCCACGACGACGGCGAGGCCGCCGTCGGCGCGCGCGGGGTCGCGGGGCCCGGCTACCGCGGCCACGTCTTCTGGGACGCCGACGTCTTCGTGCTCCCCTGCCTAGCCGCGACCCACCCGCCCGCGGCCCGGGCGATGCTCGAATACCGGCTACGGCGGCTTCCGGCCGCGCGGGCCGCCGCCCGCGAGCTGAAGCGCGCCGGCGCACGCTTTCCGTGGGAGTCGGCGGCGACCGGCGAGGACGTCACGCCGCGGCTCGCGCGGCTGCCCGCGGGCCACGTCGTCCCCATCCGTACCGGCGAGCTCGAGGAGCACATCACCGCCGACGTCGCCTGGGCGGCGGCCTGCTACCTCGACTGGACCGGCGACGCCCTGTTCGAGCCGAGAGCGCGCGAGCTGCTGTTGGAGACGGCGCGCTACTGGGCTTCGCGCATCCGAGTGGACGGCGAAGGACGCGCGCACATCTACGGCGTTATCGGGCCGGACGAGTACCACGAGCCGGTCGACGACAACGCGTTCACGAACGTGATGGCGCGCTGGAACCTGCGCCGGGCGGCGGCGCTGGCGAGAGAACCCGAGCGCGGGCGCTGGCTCCAGCTCGCCGGCGCGCTCGTCGATGGCTATGACCCGCGCACGGGCTTGTACGAGGAGTTCGCGGGCTTCTTCGGCCTCGAGCCGCTCATCATCGCCGAGGTGGCGCCGCGACGGCCGATCGCCGCCGACATGCTACTCGGTGCCGAGCGAGTCGCCGGCGCCCAGGTGGTCAAGCAGGCAGACGTGCTGATGATGCACCACCTCGTCCCGGGCGAGGTCGCACCCGGCTCGCTCGGGCCGAACCTCGACTTCTACGAGCCGCGCACGGCGCACGGGAGCTCGCTGTCGCCCCCGGTCCACGCAGCCCTGTTGCCCCGGGCGGGCCGTCCCGAGGAGGCGCTGGCGCCGTTGCAGCTGGCCGCGCGGCTCGATCTCGACGACCTGACGGCCACGACCGCCGGCGGGCTCCACCTCGCGACCATGGGCGGGGTCTGGCAGGCGCTCACGATGGGCTTCGCCGGCGTGCGCCCAGACCGCGACGCGCTCGCCGTCGACCCGCGGCTGCCAGAAGCCTGGAACGGGGTTGACCTGCGCCTGCGCTTCCGTGGTGTGCCGCTGCACCTCCGTGCCGAGCACGAGCTCGTGGCGGTCGACGCCGGCGCGCCGGTGCACATCCGCGTCGGCGACGCGTCGGCGGCCACGGGCCAGCGGCTGCGCTGGGCCCGGGTGAACGACTCCTGGGAGGTCTCCTCATGAAGGTCCTGGCGGCGCTCGACCAGACCGCGGCGGCGCGCACCGTACTCGCGGCCAGCCACGAGATCGCACGCCTGTTCGCCGCGGACGTTTCGGCCGCGCATGTGCTGCAGGACGGCGCCCAGCGCGTGCGGGAACTCGCGGCCGACGACCGCGTGCCGCTGGCAGAGCTCGAAGGGCCGCCCGGAGCGCGGCTCGCGCAGGCGCTGGAGGACGACGACGACGCCGTCGCGCTCGTCGTCGGCGCGAGGGCGCAACCGCAGGGCGGGCGCGAGATCGGCTCGACGGTCCTCGAGGTGGTCACGACCGCGCACAAGCCGGTGTTCGCAATCCCGCCGGAGCTGCCGGCGGGCTTCGCCGTTCGCCGCGTGCTGGTGCCGCTCGAGGGCTCGCTATCGACCTCGTATGCGCCGTACGCTGCGCTCGACGTGCCCGGTGCCGAGCACGTCGACGTCGTGATCCTGCACGTGCTCGAGGAGCACACGCTGCCGGCGTTCAGCGACCAGCCACAGCACGAGTGGGAAGCGTTCGGCCGCGAGTTCCTCGCCCGCTACGCCCCCTGGCCGGTCGAACACGTGCGCCTGGAGACCCGAGTTGGCCGGCCAGACCAGCACATCCTCCCCGTTGCGCGGGAGACGGATTGCGACCTGATCGCGCTCGCGTGGGCGCAGGAACTGGCGCCCGGGCGCGCGAGCATCGTGCGCGAGACGCTTCGGCGCGGAACGATTCCCGTCCTGCTCGTGCCCGTGAAGACTGCCGTCGAGGCCGGGGTGTAAGAAGCGCGCCTTGCCGATGGCATAGGGTCCGCTAATTCGATCCCGCTGCAAATTCGGCGAATCAGAGCAGGTGTCCGAGTTTGCGTAGGGTTCGCAAACTCACAAGCGGGCTTCGTCGAGGGTGCGAGCGGGCCCCGGTACTTATTGTCGCGCTCTTGCCGTCCATCGAGTGGGAGGCTCGCGCTTGCTGTGGTCGTTCGCGTATCTCGCCGCCAGGAACCTGTTCGCGCTCGTGCCGCTGCTGGCGCGGTCGCGTCGCTCGAGACTGGAGATCCTGGTTCTGCGACACGAGTTGCACACCAGATGCCTCACAGAGGAGAACAGATGCAACCTCGCATACATGTGATCACCCTGGCGGTAAGCGACCTCGATGCCGCGCTCGAGTTCTACCGCGACGGCCTCGGGCTGGATTCTCCTGGTGTGATCGGTACCGAATTCGCTGGTGACGACACGAATCCCGCCGGCGCCGTGGCGATGTTCGAGCTGCAAGGCGGGCTCATCCTTGCGCTCTACCCGCGGACAGAGCTGGCGAAGGACGCGAATGTCCCGCTCGGCCCGCCGAAGACCGGTGAGTTCAGCATCGGGCACGCTGTCGCCAGTAAGGCGGATGTCGACGCATTGCTCGTCCAGGCCGAGAAAGCCGGTGCAACGCTCACCGATCAGCCCCACGACCGCCCCTGGGGGATCTACTGCGGCTACTTCCGTGACCTCGACGGACACCTGTGGGAGATCATGTGGAACCCTCAGCTCAACATCGAGGGTCCGTAACCTCGCTCGGCGAGGACCCTCCGGCCGGCAAGCTGCAGCGCTTGTGCGGCTGCAGCCGTCGCGATCCGACCCCTACGTGGCGCGCTCGAGTGGCGGCGCGCACGACGCAGTCTTCGCCCAAGCGCGACTCACGCAGTCCCGGATCACGTCAGGGTAGGCGCGCCACGGCGCTCGTAGTTGAGCGGCAGCAGCTCGATGACGTCGTCGACGTCGCCGTCGTCGGCGATCCGCCGCGCGGCCGGCCCCTCGGCGTCGGGAAAGACCGGGTGCGGCTCGATTCGGCCCTGCTCCCTCAGCTCGCGCCAGACTCGCTTCGGAAAGCCGAAGTGGGCGGCTCGGTCGCCGTGTAGGTGATCGATTTCGCGGCCGCCCACTTTGTACGCGAACTCGCCGCGCCTGCCCGGGCCCGCCGTCATGCGGGGGACCTCCTCGGCAATCCGCTCGCTCGCGGTCTGCAGCTTGCTCATCGTCGGCTCCCTTCCTAGGCGACGGCTCGTCCTAAGCCGCCGGTCTTCACGAGGCTCGCAAGCTGGTCACGCACGCGGTCGATCTCCGCGACATGGCAAGCGCGCCGGCGTCCGCGCCGCGTCGTTCGTGGAACCTGCGCACGAGATTGCGCTCCCGGCCCTCTGCGAACGTCGTCATCAGAAGCGAGAGTGCAGCCGGTGCGAGCAACGCTCCGCCCAGCCCCTGCACTGCGCGAAAGGCGATCAGCGACCCCTCCGACCAGGCGAGGCCGCACAGGAGCGAGCTTGCAACGAACAGCGCAAGACCGGCGATAAACAGTCTGCGGCGCCCGAGCAGATCGGCGAGTCGGCCGCCCAGGAGCAAGGCGCCGCCGAAGAGGAGCGCGTAGGCCGAGATCACCCATTGGAGGTTCGTCTGGGAGAAATCGAGATCCGTCTTGATCGAGGGCAGCGCCACGTTCACGATCGCGACGTCGAGAATGACCATGAACTGCGCCGTGACGTTGAGCTCCCCTCAGCGACGAAGAACGCGCGACCCTGCACGCGCTCCTGCTCCGCCTCGCCGAAAAGCACGAGCCGCGCTGCGCGACTCTCGCGCCGCCGGCGTCAAACTGAGTTCACGTCGCGGCGAGGCCCGTTCCGAGATGTTGTCGCTCGTAGGGTGCGAAAGCTCGGACCGGACGCCTGAATCGGTTGGTTTGCAGGGAGAATCGAGGTTCGTGCAAACCTCAGGCCGTCCGGTAGGGCCAGCAAGGCCACCGACAAGATCCCCGGCACGCCGCCGAGCAGATCCCCACCACGCCGCCGAACAGGGCGAGCCACGTGGGCCGACCATCGCGCCTTCGGTGAAGCGTGGCGGCCCCGGCCGTTCGCCTCGGCCGGGCCGCCACGCTCCGTCACGGTTTATGGAGAGATCGTCGCAAGGTAGGCGTTGTCCTTGTCCGACGCCGTCGTCTCGGAGAAGAACGACGTAAACGTCGTGCCGATCGAGTCCAGCCCTTCGTAGTCGCCCAGGAAGTAGCCTCCGGCGGTCGCTGCGTTCTCGATGTCGAATGGTCCGTCCACGTGGTTCTCCGCCCAATTCGCCGGGTCGGTGCAATCAGACGTGGGATGGCAGTGGATGAACCACTGGTCTGTAGGGAGCCCCGGGTCGGGAGTGTTGTGGCGGAAGTCGTAGTAGGTGACTCCCACCGTGCCGTTGCTCGCCACGTGAACCGACGGCGTGAAGGCCTGGACGTCGCCGGGCGACTGGTCGATCCGCGACAGCGGCGACCAGGTGAGCCCGCCGTCGGTGGACTCCGTGAAGACGATGGTGCTGTGCAGCTTCGACTTGGCCCCCACGCTGCCGAAGCTGTCCCCCCACACGGCATATAGGTTGCCGTAACCCGCGCTCGTCGGGTTGAGGTCGACCGCGATGTCTGGCAAGCCGCCACCGGCCCGCACGGACCTACCGGTGTCCGGGTCGAACACCCGCACGGCCCGCTCCGGGGCCACTTGGATTGGCTCCGACCAGTTCTCCCCATGGTCTGTCGAGCGCTGCAGCTGGATGTCGAATCCGGGGAAGTTATTCCCCGAGCCCTGGAGGAAGTCGAAGATATCGATGAGCGTCCCATCGGGGAGCACAGCGATCTGATTCCCGATCGTGCCTGTGAGCTTTGTCCGTTTGAGGATGGTCCGGGGCGGGTCCCAGGTCTGGCCGCCGTCGGTGGTGCGAGAGAACAGCGTGTCGCCGCGGAAGGCAAACGAGTGTTCGGCGTTGATGCTCTCAGCCTCGCCCGGCTTCCGGAGCCGGTCCCACACCGCGTAGACGTAGTTCGAGTCGAACGGATCGGCAGTGATGGACTCCTTGTCGTTGAAGAAGAAGGGAGCCACATCCGCGTCACCTACGTCTCGCACGAGCGTCACCGGGTCGCTCCAGTGGTCCCCGCCGTCGGTGGACTTGCTCACCAGCACCCCGGTTCCGGTCGTCGAGGCGGGACCGACGAAGCTGAGCGAGAGGCTGATGAAATACGCGTCACCGTTGGGGGCGAACGTGACCCAGGGGTCCGAGGCTCGCTGGAAGTCCCCGCCGTTCGCTTCGGTTCCGCCCGCGCAGGTACTGAAGGCCGGATACGTGGAGCTCCAGGTCGCTCCGCCGTCGTGGGTGACGGCCGCCCCCAGCCCACGGGCCCCGCCGAACGTGTACCGGTCCTGCTGGTAGACACCGATGATGTTGGAGGAGTCCGTGGGGTTCACCGCGACCCAGGGCTCCAGCTCGGTGTTCACGTAGTTGGTCTCCCCGGGGATCAAGAACCCGGAGATGTCGCACGAAGCGAAGGGGCTGTCCCCATTGGCTGGCGGGCTAGGGGTGCCCGACGCCTGGTGCACGACTGTGGTCACATATGGTCCCGCGGCGGCGGGGGCCAGCGGAATAAGAATCATCAGGGCCGAAACCACGGCCGCCGCTCGAGGGATGCCTTTCCTCATGGCGCACCTCCATCGGATCGAACCGAAACGGCGGCTCATCTTCCTGACATGGCCTCGGCGTGTCAAGCAGATCGCTGGAGTGCCCCCGCTTTGGTGGACACCTGCGCGCTTGGTCGGCAGTGTCCGATCAGGCAGGAACTTCCAGAAGCGCGTAGGGTTCGTAAACTCGGTCGCAGCGGATTTCCAGGGAAATCCCAACGTCATGGCCGTTGGCGCCACGCCGCAATCGTGTGCCGGATGACGACGGACGAGGTGGGCTGTGGAGGTCAGGCGGACTCGGCGGCCCGCTGAGCGCACTCGAGGAAGGCACCGCAGAGCCTACGTCCCAACCCGCTCCACTCGCCGATCCTCCGGCGCGACTCTGCACGGAGGTCCCCGGATACTGGCTCGTCCTCCTCGCCGTCGCCCACAGCTCGATCTGCGGCAGCGTGACCTCGACGTGGAGCTGGATCCCCCACGTGCTCTCCCCGAGCGGAAGGGCCTGCGTGCAGTTCGGGCTCCGCGCAAGCTCCACCGCCCCGTCAGGCGGCTCGTACTTGTAGTAGTGCCACTGGAAGGCGTCAAAGCGGCGAGGCAGTCGCCCTAGCAGCGGATCTTTGTCGCCAACCTCCGTCACCTCGACCGGCGCCCAGCCGATCTCCGGCTCGCGCAGCGGGTAGATGGCCGCGCCCGCTGTCGTCAGGCGCTGGGAGATCGAGCTTGCCGCTGACGCCGCTCCTACGGCTCAAACCCGCCCGACTCTGTCCCCACGCTCAGCAGGCATCTAGTTGTCGCGCCCACAGAGGTTGTGAACGGCTGAGAGGACATCCGGGTCTCCTTTGAGGGTGTGGGTCTGCCACGACTCGCGCCCCAAGGAGGGACCTGGATGACGCTTCACCGTAACGCCAAGCTCGGACCGGCCGCCCGCCTCGCGGCTCGTCCAGGGCAATCGAAGGGGGAATGAGCATGAAGGCCCGCCGCGGCGGCCTTCAGCGTCTCGCCGGCGACGGCACACCGCTGGTGGCATCGCTGGCGCGAGGCGAGCGAGCAAGCCCGCTCGAGCCGGGGCTGTCTGCTCGATCGCTCCAGCCGCCCCCACCACAGCCCGCGCGAGCTCGCCGGCGAGCTGCAGGAGCGGAGCTGTGCCTGCCGCCGGGAGACGAGTGGCCCCGTCCGGGCGATCTGCTCCACATGGACGTCAGCCGCCACGCCCGCTTCGAGCGGCCCGGCCACGCCGTCACCGGCGATCGCTCGCCGCGCTGGAAGAGGGCGCATCCCCAGACGCTGGTCGGCTACGACTTCGCGCACGCGATCGTCGACGACCATTCGCGCCTCGCCTACGCCTGAAGGCGGGCGGGATCGCCGTCAACGTGGCGATCGTCGCCTACCTCGCCTGGATGCTGCGGCGGCGGCTCGCACGCCATGCCGCGGAAGTAGACTGAGCGATTGTTCGCCAGCTGCGGGGAGGCCAATTGCCGCTTGCTGGGGCCGGCGCTCTGCGGAGGCCTGGCGGTCCAGATGCTCCCCCTAACGGCTACGCATCAAGAGCTCGCGAAGCCGAATCAGCTGGCTGACTCGGCGTTTCAAGTGGTTGGAGGCTGCTCTTCGAGTGCCGCAATCCAATGAGCGGTGCGGTTCGCCGGTCGCCTGCACAAGCGCACCGCCGAGCCGTCGGCGTACGTATTCGCCCGGCGTCACGCGCCAAGGCCCGCGCAGGCGGTCGTACTCGAGGGCCAGTTCCCGTCAACTCGCTTCGATTCACCACTGCGGGGTGCAGCTCAGACGGCCGCCGCTCGAGGACACGCGCGAGTCTCCGCCGCCGCTCAGCCACTGCGTTCGGCTCTACGCCTCTCGATCGATCCGCACCTTGATCCCGGGGTGGCTCATACGCCAGGCACCGACCCTCGCTTTCAGGAGCAAGAAAGCCGCCAAGTCGCTGCGCGCCTCCGGAACGAGCACATTCGCTCGCTCCTGGCTGGCGGCGACGGCGATGAGCCCGTGCCGCGAGAGGTAGTCGCAGAGGTCGTGCAAGAGCTCAGGTTCGTTGATCTCGATCTGCAACGGGCTCTGCCCCCCATTCCTGTCGGACGGTTGCCATACCGGGCTTGGACGGCGTGCTCGGACTACCCCGGCCGCCTGGCAAGCACTCGCCCCCGCCGAAGCGCCCGCCGATCGCGAGCGGCGATCGTCGTCACCGCGGGACGGTCGATCCCGTCGACGCCTCGAAGCGCTGACGGAACTCCTCCGAGATGACGGCGAGGCGGCGCCCGATATCCCACGCGCCGTCGCGTGCGGCCAGGATCTGGCGGCCGTCCACTAGAAGCTGTGTGGCACGTGCGTCGCGTGCATTCCGAGCACGAGCGTGGCCGCGAGCCCGAAGTAGAGGAGCCCGATGATCAGCCGCTGGTGCGGACGCACCCGGTAGTAGTCCTGCATCTGAGGGATGCGGCGAAGCTGCCAGCGGCGCCTGAGCTCCGAGCCGGCGAGCAGCAGGATGATGATCAGGATCGGGTTCGCCATGTAGATGACGAGCGCGATCAACCCGAGGAAGCCCACCAGCCACAGGGACGGGTGCAGCGCTGCGGAGATCCGCCCGCCGTCGAGCGGGATCACGGGCAGCAGGTTGAAGAGATTGATCAGGAAGCCGAGAAACGCAAGCGCCTTCAGCTGCCGCGAGTCGTAGGCGACGGCGAGGAGGTAGAGGGCGAGTGCACCCGCGGAGCCGAGCAGCGGTCCGGCGATCGCGAGCCGTGCCTCACGCCAGGCGCTGTGAGGCATCTGCTTCATCGTGATCAGCGCGCCCATGAACGGGATGAAGACGGGGACCGAAACGGGTAGGCCCTGCCGCTTGGCCTCGACCACGTGCCCCATCTCGTGCACGAAGAGGAGGACGATCAACCCGATCCCGAACCACCAGCCGCCGAGCCAGACGTAGAAGGCGGCGGAGACGAACATCGAGAAGAGGAACTTGAACTTGAGGAGCACGACGCCGAACTTGGCGAGGAAGGCGCCGAGCGCCGCGAGCGGCGCCCAGAGCTTCCGCAGCCTCGCGCGCCAATCCCAGCCGCTCCGCGGCTGAATCGGCTCGTAATCGCGCCATTCGTGGGGGTATCGCGCCATCCGAGCCATTGTGCCTGCAGGTAGCGGTCCCGAATCGCCCTCGATGCGATCCGCCGTCCGGGCTCCGCGGAGCGCGGCCGCGGCGAGCAGTCGTTCGTTTTGCTCGTGTCGAAGTGCGTAGCTGTCGCACGTTGAACTCGCGGTCGACGGCCGCATGTGCTGGGGGTGTCAAAACTCGCTTCGCGCCCCAAGAACCCCGGATTGCAGACGGAACGCAGGTTTTGAAACCCCAGACCCGCGCGTCCAGCCGACGACCGGAAGCGTTCACAGGTGCACGCGCGCGCGAGTATCAGATCAGCCGCGTGAGATCAGCCGCGTCGACGTCGAATGCACACCGATCCCGCTTGGGATGCGCGAAGTCGAGCTGGGGTTGATCAACCCTGACCTCCAGACGGAAGGAATTTTCGCACCCCACACGTTAGGAGCATTGACCCATGTAAGGACGCACGGCAGCGTAGGGTCGTCTTGTGCCGAGGATCGAGGACTACGCTCTGATCGGCGACCTGCAGACGGCGGCGCTCGTCAGCCGTGAGGGTTCGATCGACTGGTGCTGCTTTCCCCGCTTCGACTCCGGCGCGTGCTTCGCCGCGCTTCTGGGCGACACGGATCACGGGCGCTGGCTCCTGGCGCCGGTCACGCCGGTGCGTCGGTCGAGCCGCCGCTACCGGACCGACACGCTGATTCTCGAATCGATCTACGAGACGGACGTGGGCACGGTTCGGGCGATCGACTTCATGCCGCCGCGGGGCGAGGCGCCCGACATCGTGCGGATCGTGGAAGGGCTCGACGGCAGTGTGCCGATGCGCTCGGAGCTCGTGATCCGCTTCGACTTCGGCGAGGTTGTCCCCTGGGTGAGGAGGCTCGACCACGCGCGCATTGCAACCGCCGGCCCCGACGCGCTCTGCTTCCGCACGCCCGTCGAGGTGCGCGGCAAGGACATGAGGAGCGTCTCCGAGTTCACGCTCGCCCAAGGCGACCGGATCCCATTCGTACTCACGTGGTTCCCGTCGCACGAGGAGCTGCCCGACGAGATCGACCCCGAGCAGGCGCTGAGCGATACCGAGGAGTACTGGCTCGACTGGGCCGGTCGCTGCAACCACGGGGGTGATTACCACGAGGAGATCCACCAGTCGCTGCTCGTGCTGAAGGCGCTCACCTATGCCCCGACGGGCGGGATCGCCGCAGCGCCAACGACGTCGCTTCCCGAACGCCTCGGCGGCGTACGCAACTGGGACTACCGATACTGCTGGCTCCGTGACGCAACGCTGACGCTCCTTGCGATGCTGAACGCCGGTTACCGCGAAGAAGCCGAGGCGTGGCGCCAGTGGCTGCTCCGCGCGGTGGCGGGCGATCCTGCCGACCTCCAGATCATGTACGGCCTGGCGGGCGAGCGGCGGCTCGATGAGCGCGAGCTCGACTGGCTGCCCGGCTACGAGCAGTCAATGCCGGTACGCATCGGCAATGCGGCATCGGCGCAGCTCCAACTCGACGTCTACGGAGACGTCCTCGAGGCTACGTACCAGACGCGGGTGCACGGTGCGCCGCCCGACGACCACGCGTGGTCGCTCGTGAGCAAGTTGCTCGAGTGGCTCGAGGACGGCTGGCGCCAGGAGGACGCCGGCATCTGGGAGGTGCGCGGGCCGACCCGTCACTTCACACACTCGAAGGTGATGGCCTGGGTCGCCTTCGATCGCGCCGTCCGCTTCCACGAGGAGTTCGGATGGCAGGGGCCGGTGGAGCGCTGGCGGGCGCTCCGAGATGAGATCCGCGCCGAGGTCCTTGCAAATGCATGGAACGACGAGAAGCAAGCCTTCACACAGTCATTCGGCTCAGACGAGCTCGACGCGAGCGTCCTCCTGATGCCGCTCGTGGGTTTCCTCCCGGCGACGGACGAGCAACTCGTCTCAACCGTCGCGGCCATCCGGCGCGAGTTGACCGTCGACGGGCTCGTGCTCCGATACCGGCCTCACGAGGACGGCAAGGTGGACGGGCTGCCGCCTGGCGAAGGCGTGTTCCTCCCCTGCTCGTTCTGGCTCGCCGACGTACTGACGCTCCAGGGAAAGGTCGACGAGGGCCGGGAGCTCTTCGAGCGCTTGCTCGATCTGCGCAACGACGTCGGCCTCCTCTCGGAGGAATACGACCCCGTCGCCGGCCGCCAGCTGGGAAACTTCCCGCAGGCCTCCTGGTAGTAGGAGTCGTGCACCTTCTTGCTGAGGTCGTCGGCGAGCGCGACCGGGGTTCGGGGCCAGGTGGCGAGCCGAACGCCTACGAGCGCTGCAACGCGACCCGGACCGACCGATTCGGGATCGCCGCTTCGGGGGAGTGGTTCAGTGTGCCTGCTACACGCACGCACGCACAGCGGCTCGCGAGTCGGGATGGCTACTTCGCGCCGGAAAGCGTGATTCGGCGAGTCGGCAACTCCCCGCTGACGCCGTTTCTCGGCGGCGGTCCGGCGGTGTTACTCCAAGTAGCGCACCCGCTCGTGGCCGCCGGCGTCGTCCAGCACTCCGACTACCAGGGCGATCTGTGGCGCCGGCTCGTCCGCACCTTGCGGGCGCTCTATCTCATGGCGTTCGGCACGAAGGCCGAGGCCGAGCGCGCCGGTGAGATCGTGCGCGCGGTGCACGCTCGCATTGCGGGAACGACGGAGGCCCAGCTCGGCCGCTTCCCGCCGGGGACACGCTACTCGGCGTCTGACCCCGAGCTGATGCTCTGGGTGCACGCGACGCTCGTCCGCTGCTCGCTGCAGGTCTACGAGCGCTTCGTTCGGCCCCTCGAGCCCGAAGACGAGGAGCGCTACTACCGTGAGATGGCGCTGGTCGCCGAGCTGTTCGGCATGCCTGCCTCGGTGATCCCACGCTCGCTCGTCGACTTCGGTGAGTACGTCGCGGCCGAGCTGGCGGGGTCGACGCTCGCGGTCACCGGGCCGGCGCGTGCGGTGGCCACGGTGATCCATGAGGCGGACCTGCCTGCGCCGATGCGGGTGCTGGTGCCGGCGCATCGGCTCGCGACCGCAGGCCTGCTGCCACCGCGGCTGCGTGAGGAGTACGGGCTGCGCTGGACGCCGGTGCACGAGCTCGCGCTTCCGCTCGCGGCCCGGTCAGTAAGGGCGGCGGCAACGCCGGTTCTGTTCGCCGCCGGGCGGATAGCGCCGCTGCCGGAGTCGCTCGCCGCATGACCGACTCCCACGGGGACCAGAAGTGCGGCCTCCGCGGTGTCCCAGTTCCGCCAAAGGGCGACAGCCGCGCACCTCGACACGAGCAGACCGACCTCCTACTTGCCACCGAAGGCGTCCGGGGCGCTGCCGTTAGCACTGGCTGAGGTCGAGCGGTAGCGGTCTCGGGGCACGTGGGGTGCACAGAGTCGGTCGTGAGGCGGGTGCGGTGCCGGAGGACGGGCTGGCTGGAAAGGGATTCGGTGCCGGCCCTCGGCGCCGGATCGAGTTCGTCAACACCACGCGGCAGTGGCGACGATCTGGTCGCCGTCTGCCGAGCGAAGCCACACGGGCCGGGCCCGGCGGCGGTCAGGCACGCTCCGTCGGGGGCGATCGTTGTTCCGCTTTGGCTCAGCCAAAGGCCGCGCGTCTGGTGGCAGCGTCTTCGGGGAGCCGGGGCAAGAGGACGAGGGCGCCGACGCGGTCGAGCCGGCGCTGCAGCCAGCCGTCCAGATCTCGCGTGGGCGCGATTCCTGGGAACGCGGTTGCGCGCAGCAGGCGCCGCCCGCCGCGATCGCCACGCCCTGTCGGTCAGCGCGGCGACCATCCTCACCCACCGCACCGATCTGGAACCCGCGATCACGCGACGAGGACGAGGCGGCCTGACCGACCGCGCGCTGCTGGCGGGTGAAGAGGTCGCGGCCGGTACCGTCGGTGGCGTGGAGGGCGCTCGCCTCGTCGACGAGATCGGCTTTGCGTTTGGATGGATCGCGCCCGAGCCACGCTTCATGCAGCGGGCGTCGCACGCCGTCGCGGCGGACGGGCGCGTCTGGGTGATCGATCCGGTGGCCGACGAGAGCGCGCTGGGGCGCGCGCGTGAGCTCGGCGACCTGGCCGGCGTTGTGCAGCTACTCGACCGGCATCGCCGTGACTGCCGTGCCGTCGCCGAGCAGCTCGGCGTCCCACACTACGAGCTTCCCGAGCAGCCCCCGGCGGGAGCGCCGTTCGAGGTGTTGCCGCTCCTGCGGCGCCGCTGGTGGCACGAGGTCGCGCTCTGGTTCCCGGAGGAGCGGACGCTCGTCTGCGCCGACGCGGTCGGCACCGCCCAGTACTACCGCGCGCCGGGAGAGCGGCTTGGCGTCTCGCCGCTGCTCCGGCTGACGCCGCCGCGGCGGCTGCTCGCCGTTGAGCCCGACCACGTGCTCGTCGGTCACGGCGAGGGGATCCACGAGGATGCTGCCGCAGCCCTTCGGGAGGCGGTCACGCTCGCCCGCCGGCGCACGCCGTCCTGGGCCCGGGCCGGCCTCCGCGCGCACGGCCCCTTCGCCAGGCGCCCCCGTTAGTCGTGCGGGCGCCAAACTCGGTTCCGCCTGCAAATCGAACTCGGCTCGCCGGTGGACGCGGATTTTGGCACCCCACACCGGTCACAGACGGTCTCCTAGAATCCATCCGTGTCGGGCGAGACGACCAATTCGGCTCCGGGGAGAACGCTCGATCAGCGGATGCGTGCCTTGCGGCACGCGAATGAGATCCGGATCCGACGGGCACGGCTGAAGAGGGAGCTCGCTTCGCGGAGGGCGCGGATCGACGAGATCATCGCCCAGCCACCTGAGTTCGCAAAGACGGCGAAGGTCTACGACCTCCTGCTCGCGCTGCCGAAGGTCGGTCCTGCCAAGGCGGCGCGCTCGCTCACCCAGTGTCGGATCGCGCCGTCAAAGACGGTCGCCGGGCTGACCGAACGCCAACGCCACGAGCTGATCGGGCTCTTCCGCCGCTGAGCGCAGTGCGCGTGACAGGAGGCGCGTTCGGCCCCTCGGTCCTCGCCGACGGGGCTCGCGCGCGAGTCTCCCGCGGCAGGTCCTTGTGGATAACCCTGTGGAGAAACTCTGGAGGCGCGCCCGACGCGCCGGGGGGGTATGCCTGATGGGGTTCTGGCCTGCAAATCACCAGGTTCGCGAGCCAGAACCGGATTTACGACCCCACAGGTCGAGCTCTATCGGGATCGTCGGCGGCGGGGGACCGCGGTCACATGGGCCGGGCGAATCGGTGCGATGCCTCGACGAGCTGCTCTATCACGGCGAGCTCCGTTTCGTTTCGCGGCGCGTACAGCATGACGGCTGTCGGCGGCAAGAGGCCCATGCGCGCGACCGGGTGCAGCTCCGCCCAGCCGGCGTCGATGGCAGCTCGCGCCACATCCGCCGGCAGCATCGCGTGAAGGCTGTGATCGGGTGAGGGATGCAGGTGGGCGAACTCCCGGTCCATCATGAACGCCTCGGGCGGCCCCGCCGACTCCCCCGGAGCCAGGGTCAGCGCGCGAGCGCCCGGGACGGAGATGCCACTCGGCCGTTCAACCACCCCCGGGAGCGCGAACAGGCGCCGGCTCAGCTCCTCTACGAGTGCGGCATCGACCGGTTGCTGGTCGAGCTGTGTGTGCGGGTTCGTCGGAGTTGTCCGCGGTCGTTCTCCCCGACGCGTCGGCAGCGGCGAATACGCCATCTCAGACATTGTGCCGCTCAGCAGCCCTAGTCCGCATCTGGACACAGCCGACGAGGCGTTCGCCATCGAGCGCTCAACGCGCCAGTTTTCCCGGTGAGACTCTGATCCTGCGCTTCGGCCGCCTGGCGAACTGTCCTGCCGTCGGGCGCCGGGCCGGCGGGGATGCCGAGGTGTCCCGGCGGAACGTCGCGCTCTCGGAATGCCCTGTCGTCCGAACCTAGTCAGCGCCTCGATGGAGCCCTTGTGGAACCCCGGGGTTGCAACTGGCGGCAATCGGGGGCAAATCGAGGAGCCCCGCAAAACGCAAAAACACGCCAAATCCGTTGCCACCGCTGCACAAGGAGGGGGTCAAGCCTACGATCGCTGGCAGTGACGGTGCTTGGATGACAGGCGACGCCAGCGCCGGCCGCAGGCCGATCGATGTCGCCGCGGCCGCGGCCGGCCGGCTCGCGCGCGCAGGCTCGAATGCTGTGACGACCGCCCTCGGTGGCAGGGAGCGAACCCGCGTGATCCTCCTGCTCGCGTCGGTCCTGGCGCTCGCGAGTGCTGACTCCGCCACCGTTGGAGCGTCGGCGATCCAACTCAGGCACGACCTCCACATCAACAACACCGACGTCGGGCTGCTGGTCACGGTTACGTCGCTCGTCGCAGCGGCGGCGAGCCTTCCCTTCGGCGTCCTCGCCGACCGCGTGCGGCGGACACGACTGCTCGGCGGCGCGATCGTGCTCTGGGGCGTGGCAATGATCTGGAGCGCCGCCGCGCCCACGTTCGGTCAGCTGCTACTCGCACGGCTCTTCCTCGGCGGCGTCACGGCGGCGGCCGGGCCAATCGTCGCGTCGCTCGTCGGCGACTGGTTCGCGTCCTCAGAGCGGGGGCGCATCTACGGCTACATCATCTCGGGAGAGCTGGTGGGTGCCGCCTTCGGCTTCGCGGTGACCGGCGGAATCGCGACGCTGTCCTGGCGGGCTTCGTTCGTGATCCTCGCACTGCCGGCGTTCGCACTCGCGTGGCTCGTGATGAAGTTGCCCGAGCCGACCCGCGGCGGCCGGAACCCGCTTCTCTCCCCAACGGCGAGGCCGGTCGCGGCCGCCGCCGGCGACGACGGCGAGGAGCAGGCGACCGACGCGCAGCGCCTTGCCAGCGAACGCGGCATCGAGCCCGATCCGGAGCTCGTCCTGACGCGGAACCCCCGCCGGCTGGGACTGCTCGCCGCCGCGCGCTACGTGCTGTCGATCAAGACGAACGTCGCACTCATCCTGGCGAGCGCCGGTGGCTACTTCTTCCTCTCGGGAGTCCAGACCTTCGGCGTCGAGTTCGTGACGAAGCAGTACGGAATCGCTCAGGCGCTCAGCACGCTGGTGCTCCTCGCCGTCGGCGCGGCAGGAGTCATCGGAGTGCTCGTCGGCGGCGGGCTCGGCGACTTCCTCCTGCACCGCGGCTTTCTCAACGGCCGGATCCTCGTGAGTGCGATCGCTGCGACTGCGGCCGTCATCCTCTTTGTGCCGGCGATCCTCACGCGAAGCCCGCTGACGGCGCTGCCCTACATCTCGCTCGCCGCGCTCGCCCTCTCAGCGCAAAACCCGCCGATCGATGCCGCGCGCCTCGACATCGTTCATCCGCTCCTCTGGGGGCGCGCCGAAGGCATCCGCACGGCCTTGCGCACGCTTGCGCAGGCCACTGCACCGTTGTTGTTCGGGGCGGTCTCGGACTACGTGTTCGGCGGCGGCCGGTCGGCGCTGCAGTGGACCTTCGCGTTCATGCTCCTCCCGCTTGCCGCCAGCGCGTACTTCCTGTACAAGGCCGTGCGCACCTACCCGCGTGACGTCGCCACGGCGGCGGCGTCTACCGCAGTAACGCGCTCGTAGCTGTGGCACAGCGGGTCGAGGCTAATCGGCGCGAGTGCGGCAACGGTAATGCTCCCCCCTTGCGCCACAAGCTACTTGCGCTACAACGGGATCTTTGGTATTCGCACGCGCGCGTGAAACCACGTAACTGCTACGTCGGCCAGATCATGCTCGGTCGTCCAGGCGAAGCGGATCATCAGCCCCATCCACGCGAGGTAGCTGGTAGGCCGAGTCTGTCGACCGCTACCGGGTCGCGGATGCGGCTTCGCGGCGCGGCTGCAGCGTGCGTAGAAAGGGCAGCGATGCAAGTACCGGGATTCCGATCACCGGCCACATGGCGGCGTAGCCGTGCGTCGAGCTGAGCTGGCTGTGGAAGGCGTCGATGGCGGCGCCGACGGCGATCGGTCCGAGCACGAGGCCGAGGCCGCGCGAGAAGTCCTGCAGTCCGGCGGCGGCTCCCTCGCTGCCGAGCGGGGCGAGCGTGAAGGCGAGCGCTTGCGGCAGCGTCATCATGATCGCGCCGGCGAGCGCGACGAACGGGAGTCCGATCAGCATCGGTGTGAGCGTGTGCGGGAGGACGCCGACGAGGAGGCCGGTGCCGTAGATGAGCGCGGTAACGCGCAGAACGGGAACGATCCCGTGCCGGTCGGCGAGCCGGCCTGCGAGCGGCGCGCCGGCGATGTAGGCGACGGCGACGACCGCGATCACCGCCGAGGCGAGCGAGGGCGAGCGGCCGAGACCGCGCACGACGTAGAGGACGATGAAGCTCTTCAGACCGCTGAAGCTGAACTCCCAGAGCGCGTTCGCGCTCGCGAACGCGCGCAGCTCGCCATTGTGGAGCAGCAGCCGCCGGACCGAGACGGTCTCGTAGGGCAGCAGCGGGTTTGGGCACCTGTTCTCGAGCCGCAGCAGCGGCGCGAGCGCGAACGTGGTGGCGACGACCGCGAAGCCGGCAATCGCGAACGGGAGCGGCCGCGAGACCGCGAGCAACAATCCGCCCGCGAGCAGGGCGACACCGAGCCCGGCGCCGCGCAGGATCGCCTGGCTCGACTGGGCGCGAGCGAAGAAGCGCCGTGGCAGCAGGTCGGCATAAAGCGCACGGTAGGGCGGGTAGTAGAGGTAGTAGCCGACGAAGAAGGCAAGCACCGCGGCGGCCGCGAGCGCAAAGGAGCCGCTGAACGCCAACAGGGCGAGCCCGGCGACAATCAGTGGGGCGCCGCCGAGCACGAACGGGAGCCGGCGCGCGGCCGGCGAGCCCGGCAGCCGATCCGACAGCGCCCCCGAGACGAGCGGGATGACAAGAGCGAAGGCGCCCTCACCGCCGATCAACGCACCGACCTGCGACGTCGAATTGGTCAGGTGGATCAGCACTACCGGCCCGTAGGTCGTGAGCACACTGATCGCGAACGCCAACCCGAAGGTTGGCAGCCCGAGCAAAAGCAGCAGTGGCCGCGCCGCTGTGAACGGCTCGCCCTCGCAGGGCACCTGCAGCTGCCAGCGCTGGCCGTGGCGGTCATGGCCGTGCGTGAGCCGCTCGACGACGCGAGCGAGCGCCGGCCGCTCCGGCACCACCGTCATGACGGCGCTCTTCCCACAGGCGGACAGCCGAACGCGGGTGCGGCGCCCCTCACCCGTGCCGGCCGCTTACGTACCCCCCGCACCCCGCGTCTTCTCGCTCGTGCAAACGACGCCGCGCGCGTCGGGTCGGGTTGAGGCCGCGCGGCCGGCAGACCGGATACGCCGCCGGTCGAGCCAGTGTCCGCGACGCCGGCTCTTCGAGCAAGCGCCCGTACCGCCGCCGGATGCGGCTCACGAGGTAGACGAGGACGGCGATTGCAACGCCGGCGAAGCCGATCGCGCCCAGCGCTCCGGACGCGCTTCGGCCGAGCAGGTAGGCGGCCGCGCCGACCGTGCTTGCCCAGCCGATCCCACCGAGCGCGTTCCAAAGCAGAAACCGCCGCCAGCGCATCCGGTTGGCGCCGGCAAGCCAAGAGGCGACCACGCGCAGGCCGGGCAACCAGCGCCCGAAGAAGACAGCGGCCGAGCCGCGGCGCACGAAGAACGCCTCGCCCCGCGCGACCAGCCGGCGCCTGCCTGCCGCCCAGCGACCGGGACGGTCGAGCAGCCGGCGCAGCCCGCGGCGACCGATCAGGTAGCCGATGTTGTCGCCGAGGATCGCCGCGCCCGCCGCGACCACGATCACGACTGGAAGCGAAAGCCGGCCCTCCGCAGCCAGCGCGGCCGCGACGATCAGCGCCGTCTCCCCGGGCACAAGCGCCCCGGCCGACTCGGCACCGACAAGGACAAAGAGCAGCGGGTAACCGACGTTCGCCGGCACGTTGAGGACCGCCGCCAGCATCAGCCGCCGACCCGATCCGCGCCTGGGAACGGCTCGCGGGGCGGCCGCTCATCCACCAGCCGCAAGTGCGGCCGAGCCGATGTCGAACGACTGAGCGGCGGCACACGCAGGCGGCGCTCGGCCTCGCGGGCGAGCAGCAGACAGAGGATGGCGAGCGGCAGCTCGACGAACGCCGCTTCGCCGATTGAGACGACGAACTCAGCCCGGCTCGAAGAGGTGAGGACATCGAACCAGGCATCGACGAACAAGAGCGTCGCGCTCGCGGTCGCCGCGCCCTCGAGCCAGGGCGAGCGCCGCCAGGCCGCGACCGCGACCGTGAGCAGAAGTAGCGCCAGCGCGACGTCGAAGCCGGCCCAGGCGATGTCCCAGTGCGCCGCCCGGTGCGCGGAAGGCAACGCGACAACCAGCAGGACGACCCACGGCACGAGCAACAGCGCCGCCAGCCCGAACAGGGGCACAACCCAGCGTGGCGGACGCCAGCCCGCCGGCTCGGTCAACGCCGCGGCAGCCCCCGCGGCGCTCAACACGCCTCTCCGCTCAAAAGACACCTCAGCGCAACGCCGGCGGTGTGCCTCCGGGGCGCCCCCGAGAACGGCGAGATCAACGTCCATCAAAGATCGAGCCGGCTTGGCTGTCACGACGATCTCGGGGATTCCGACCAGGGCGCGACACGAGACAGGGCGTCTTGACCTCGTCTGCGTAGCGTTGAAACTGCTGCTCGCCGACGTCCGGCACGTGCCCTTCGGCGAGGGCATCGCGATCTTCGTGTAGGAAGTTGAGCGTCGCGTCGGTCATCCCGTAAGCGCGGGCCCTGGCGCTTCGGGTGGTGCCGTCGGCAGGCGGCGTCACCTGAAAATACTCAGGATCAGTGCGCCGCGGAGGGAGCATGCCGCTGCGCGTCCCATGCCTTGCGCGCGAGTGCGCTCGCCAGCGTCAACAGACCGGCTCCAGCGCCGATGCCGACCGCGGCGCCGGCGCGCACGACGTCGGAGGCGACCCAATGGATACCGGTCCAGTTGCCGATCCCGGCCCACGAATCGATCGAGAACGAGCCCGGTCCGAGCGCGCTCACGAGGAAGCTCATCGTCAGGATGACGAGCGGGAGCTCGAAGCCGCCGTCCGAGTTCCAGATCCCCTTGCGGATGTGCACGCTCAGGATCGCGGTCGTCATGACAGCGGCGAGCAGCGCGGTGCCGACCGGTGTCACCAGTCCCGCCGCGATCAGGAAGCCGCCGCCGAGCTCGGCGAGCGCCGCGACGAAGACTGAGGCGAGTGCCGGCCGCAGACCGAGCTGCTCGAAGAAGCCTGCCGCGGCCCGGGGACCGATTGCGTTCAGCAGCGCCGGCGAGTACTTGGCGGGTACGAGCTTCTGCAGTCCGTGCCCGATGAGGAGGAGCCCGGGCACGAGACGGAGCACGAGTAGGGCCGTATTCACGGTCAGACCTCCTTCTGGACGATTTACTTGATCGCTCAAACGTCTTGGCCCGAGCTGCCATTCCCGAGCGGAGCGTTTTCCGTCAGCTCAAGGTCCATCGTTCGCACCTCCTGAGTCGGATCCGTGCTCGATTCGATGCACGATTGGCTCGGCCCAGTCGCCGTAGGAGCGCATCTGCGCGGCCGCTCGCTCGACGTCGTAGGCGGTTCTGCGGAAGCGGATCTCGCCGTCTTCGAGCAGCGCCCAGGCCACGCGGGGGATCCCCGTCGAGCGGCGCGCCGACGCTTCCGGGGTTCACCAGCAGCGTCCCGTTCGGTCCGGATCGCCGGAACTGCTGGTGGCTGTGGCCGAACAGGATCGTCCGCTGCGCCTCACCGTCGAGCATCCGCTCTTCGCCCGGTTGCGCTTCAGGCGCGAAGCTCTCGATATCGGAGCGCGGCGAGCCGTGGCAGACGAGGATGCCGTCCAGCTCGGCTTGGCATGGCCCGAACGCGGCGTAGTCGCCGCCAAGCAGGTAGGAGGTCGCTCCCCCGGTCTCCGCGTCGGCAAGCACGGCTTCGAGCGCGGCGAGGTTGCCGTGGATGTCGTACAGCAGCGCTATCGGCGAACCGTTCACCTAGCCGTCGACGCGGCCGGACAGCCAACACAGACGACCTGCACGGGATTGTCGTCTTGCGTCTGTGCGAGGTCTGCTTGGAAGGTGGTCCTCGTGTCTCCGGTTGCCGTGTCGATAATCGGCGAGGAACTCGAGCAGGGGCTCATTGACCTCGATCCTCCCCGCGTCGCTCATCGCCGGGCGGTCACGGAGCTCGCTCGCTCACCTCCAGCGCATCGGTCGTCGTGACCTTGCCGGCGAACAGGAAGGCCGTCTGGCGCAGCGACGCCTCGAGATCGAAGGTCTCGAGGGCGGACACCGCATCGCGAGGGATGATCACGTCGTACCAGCGCAGCGCCGCGCTCGCCGCCGTGTAGTGGACGCAGATGTTCGCCACGGTGCCGCAGATCACCAGCGTGTCGACACCCCACAGGCGAAGAAAGTGATCGAGCGGGGTTCCGTAGAAGGCGTCGTAGCGGACCTTCTGGATCACGAGCTCGTCCTCGCGGGGCGCGAGCTCGTCGACGATCTGCCAGCCCCACGTACTGCGCCGGACGTGCTCTCCCCAGATCTTCCACTCGGGGTCGCCCTCGTCGTGCGTGTCCTGGCTGAAGACGACCTTCATCCCGGCTTGCCGCGCGAGTTCGAGCAGATGAGCGATCCGCGGCAGCGTCGCCTCGGCGTCCGGTACGAGCAACTTGCCGCCCTCCTTGACGAAATCGTTCTGCATGTCGATCACGAGCAGCGCGGTGCGCGAGGGATCGACATGCACCCCTTCGTGCACCTCGTACTCAGGAACCTCGACCGTGCGGGCCATCTCGGCATCATCTCCCCTCAGCGTTTGCGCGCCAACACGAAACAATCGAGAGTGTGATCTCGAAGATGCTCACTCCACTGAGTCGAGCGATCGATTCTCGCCAGGCTCCGGCGACCGCGAACCGGTTTCTTGCGTGAGGATCACGGAGAGAGGAGGTCACTTGTCCGCCACCAACGAGTCGATCAGCTTCGAACGGCACATCAAGCCGCTCTTCCGGGAGGGCGACCGTCAATCGATGAAATGGGCGTTCGACCTGTGGTCACACGACGAGGTTGCCGGGAACAGCGACGCCATACTGGAACGCCTCCACGACGGCACGATGCCCTGCGACGGCGCCTGGCCAGACGAGCAGATCGCTGTCTTTCAGGGCTGGGTCGACGCGGGAACGCCCGCCTAATGAGTGCTTTTCGAACGCCTGTGACTCCGGCCAACGCCGACAGGCCGCGAGTGCGACCTCGTCAGCGAGATCCCTACGCCGCCCGCCGTCTGCAACGAGGTGGGGATGGATGACGCGGCGGCCCGCTGCTTCGCTCTTGAGGACCGGGGTCACGCCGCCGCTCGCTGCAGAGCGGCGAGCAAGGTCTCGATCTCGTACGAGTCGTCGTGCCTGGTTCCGTTGATGTAGAAGGTCGGCGTGCCGTTCACGCCGCTCCGCACGCCGCTCATAAAGTCCTCGTGGACCCGCGCGGCGTGGACGTGCTCGGCCAGCTCTTTGTCGAACGGCTCGACGTCGAGCCCGAGCTTCTCGGCGTAGGCGCGGAGGTCCTGGTCGCGCAGGCGCCTCTGGTTCTCGTAGAGAAGATCGTGCATCTGCCAGAACCGACCCTGGACCGCCGCAGCCTCGCCGGCCTCCGCGGCCTGTTCGGCGTGGGGGTGCGAGGTCGTGATTGGGAAGTTGCGAAACACGAACCGGAGCCTCTCACCCATCCGGGACTGCACCTCCTTGATGATGGGATACGCAGCACCGCAGTACGGACACTCGTAGTCGCCGTACTCGACGAGCGTTACCGCCACGTCCGCCAACCCCTGGATGTGGTCGCGGTCTTCGGTGACCGGCATCGTGAGTATGGCCCCCCACTGGGTTGTGCTCATGGGGCCCCCTCCTGCCCCAGGTTCTCGAGAGCGCGGAGGATCCCGTCGGCGCCGGGGTTCACACCCACGGGAGACACGTAGCTCCACCGCACGATGCCGTCGCCATCGATCACGTACAGGGCCCGCTCGCTCGTGCCCTCTTTGGCCCGATAGACCTGGTAGGACCGAGCAACCTCACCCTTGGGCTCGAAGTCGGCGAGCAGGGGGAAATGGAGGTTCCGATCCTTCGCAAAGGCCAGATGGCACCAGACCCCGTCCACCGAGATGCCCACGAGCGCTGCGTTGAACTTCTGGAACTCGGGGAGCAGCTCCTGGTACAGGGCCATCTGATCGGAGCAAACCGGGCTCCAGTCCTCCGGGTAGAAGGCGAGGATCACGGGCTGACCCCGGAACTCCGCCAGCGACACGGTCTGGTCGGGCGTCGAGGGAAGTTCGAAGTTGGGTGCCTCGGTCCCGGACGCCAGCGGCGTCACACGATCGTTGAGAGTCGCGTTTGTCATATCGAAGAAAACCTCCTCCGCGCGGGGGCCGGCTATCACTCTAGTTCGCGCGCCAATGCCCAGAGGTCCCGCCCGACGGCCCCACCGTCGCTCGCCGATCGCGCGCCGGAAAGCGCTCCGCGTCGCCTTCCTCGACGAAGCCAACAAAGCCTTGCCCGTCAGCGACGTCACCTTCGCCAAGACCGAGGCCTACCCCGCGTAGGGGAGCGCTGCAGTCGCAGCACATGCGATCGATTCGAGCCGGCGGTGCTCGCTCTCGCTCAAAGCGCCTTGCGCGCCGCCTTCGTAGAGCTCGTGCTCCTCGACCAGCAACTGCTCGATGCAATTGTGGATCCCCTCGTCTTCCATCTTCAACGCCCGAATGTTCGTCGCACGACCGCCGCTCGACGGTCGCGGTAGCCGGAGGCCACGACGCTGCTCGTACTCAGGGTGCCGCTCGATGTAGTGGGCGATGAAGGGACGCAGCGGACGACGTCGATGCCCTCCCGACGCGCGTCTTCCAACGCGGCCGCTGCGAGGCGACTCCGGCCAGTCGTTCCGAAACTGTGCACCCGTGCCAGGTCTAGGGCCGGCGGGTTCGTCAGCTCCCGCCGGATCTTGCGAGCGCCTGTTCGGCGTCGTCGCGTTGGAGCAGTCCAACGAGAACGCCGTCGGAGCGAGTGACCGGCAGACTGGGTCAGGTTCTGGGCCTACATCCGGTGTACGGCGTCGTTGAGGCCGAAGCTGGGGCGCACCATACTCGGCCCGGGCGTCATCGCCTCCTCGACGGAAGTGTCACCGTCGCGTGCGAGGGCTGAGCGGGGGAGCCGGCCAAGGACGACTCGCCGCTCGTCGAGGAACTGCGACAGAGGTCGTAGCGCCTCGCGAACGATTCTCGAAAGCGTCGTGAGGCCGTAGCCTCCGTCGTGGCGCCTAACGCCTGTGCATGCTCAAACCGCCATTGCGCTCTTGTTGGCGCTCGCGTCTACCGCGCTGACGAACGTCGCGTACCTGCGCGAGCACGATGCTGCGGCCGCCCTGCCCGCTCTTTCGCTTCGGCGACCGCTTCACTCGGCGGAAGCACTCCTGACAGATCGCAGCTGGCTGGCCGGCTTTGCGCTCGAGAGCGGCGGCTTCGCGCTCTACGTCGCTGCGCTCGCGCTCGCGCCGCTCACGCTCGTCCAGAGCGTCTCCGCGGGCGGGATCGGCATCCTCGCCTTTGTCTCCGCTCGGATGAGGCGGCGCCGCCTCGGTCGCCACGAGCTTGCGGGCGTGCTCCTGTCGATGCTCGGGCTGCTCGCGCTGGCGGTGTCGCTCGCGGGCGGGAGCGGCGAGGGCACCGGCGGCTCGACCTTCGAGACCCTTCTCTGGCTCGCAGCCACGGCCGGAGCGGCGGTCGTCGCACTCGCGCTCGGGCGGACGTTCGGCGCGCTCGCGGTCGCCGAAGGCGTCGCAGGAGGACTGTTCTTCTCGATCGGTGACATCTCGGTCAAGGTCGCTACCCAGGGAGCGGCTCGGGCGGCGTTCGCGGTCGGTGTGATCGTCGGCTACTCGCTCGGTACCGGCTTCCTGCAGCTCGGCTATCAGAAGGGTGGTGCGCTCACGGTCGCCGGTCTGGCGACGCTGCTGACGAACGCGCTGCCGATTGCCGCCGGCACGGTCGTGCTCGGGGAGCCCGTGCCGTCAGGCGTGTTCGGCGGCGTCCGCGTCGTCGCGTTCGCAGCCGTCACGCTCGGCGCTATCCTGCTCGCCCGCCCCGACCGCGGCGCCGCGCAAATTCAGGCGACGACCGCGAGGGTCCAGACGTCCGGGGCAGTGCGGAAGGAGTGACCGGTTATTCGGTTGCTAGCCAAGGTCCAGAGACCGCCCGCTTTCGCTCGACTTGGATGGAGCACACGTATGGAAGACGCGCGCGCGCGAACATTAGATCCCGAGCCGCCTTGCAACGCAAAGATGATCCCCGTGGCTGTTTGCCGCCTTGAGCCGAGATGACGCACTTCGTCACCGACCATGGACTGCCGCTCCTGTTCGCGGTCGTGATGATCGAGTCGTTCGGGATCCCGCTGCCGGGCGAGACGGCGCTGATCGCGTTCGGGGTGCTCGCCGCCGAGGGGCATTACTCGATCGCGTCGGTGATCGCGATCGCCGCGGCCGGCGCAATCGTCGGCGACAACCTCGGCTACTGGCTGATCGGCCGCCTCGGCGGTCGGGCGCTCTTCAGGCGCTGGCGCTGGCTGAACCGGTACAGCGACCGCGTCCTTCCACGCGCCGAGTCGCTCATGGAGCGCCACGGCGGCAAGACGGTCTTTTTCGGCCGCTTCGTCTCGATTCTGCGCTACACGGTCGCTTGGGTCGCCGGCCTGTCGCGCATGCGATGGTGGCGGTTCCTGTTCTGGAATGCCGCGGGGGGCATCGCCTGGGCGACGGCGGTCGGACTGACCGCCTACTACGCCGGCGAAGCAGCGGCCGGCGCGATCCAGCGCTACGGGCTCTACGCGGGCGCTGCCGTCGCCGTCGTGGTCATCGCCGGCTGGCTCGGCGTGCGATACGCACGCGGGCGAGTCGAAAAACAACTCTGAATCGCTCTCTCTCGGTACGAAAGGGATCAGCCGCGCATTCGGGTTAGCGTCAAAGAGGCGGGTTTTGGGCCGATTGGGATGGAACAGCTACGGAACAGAGGGGGCGCAACAGGTGGCAACCGGCGATCTTTCCATCGGCACGTCGAAGTGGCGAGCCGCGCCACCAAAGCCGAGACGGCTGCCGCTCGAGTCGCGATGCGAAAGGGTCAGCGGCCGGATCGCGATCGTCTCCCGCCAGGGGAAGCTGCTCGGCTCACTCCCCGTCGGCGCCGGCCCACACGCGATCGCGGCCGTGCCCGGCGATTAGCCGCGTGCCGCGCGAGCTTCGAGGCCTGTCGCGGCTAGCCCATTCGTCGCCGTTCTCGTCGGCAGGCGAAGCCGCTTGAGCTCGAGCGCGTTCACGGCGACGAGCACGCTCGAGCCGGACATCGAGATCGCCGCAATCTCGGGTCGCAGCGTCAGTCCAAACGGCTCGAAGATGCCGGCGGCGATCGGCAGCGCGAGCGAGTTGTAGCCGATCGCCCAGCCAAGGTTCTGACGCATCTTCCTGACCGTGCCCCGGCCGATTCTGACGGCGGTCGCGACGTCGAGCGGGTCGGAGCGCATGAGGACGACGTCGGCGGTCTCGATCGCGACGTCCGTGCCGGCGCCGATCGCGATCCCGACATCCGCCTGCGCCAATGCGGGTGCGTCGTTGACGCCGTCGCCGACCATTGCCACCTTCCGGCCCTGCTGCTGAAGCTCCTTGACCTTCTCGGCCTTGTCCTCGGGCAGGACCTCGGCGATCACCTCGTCGATGCCGACCTCACCGGCGATGCGTGCGGCGGTGGCGCGGTTGTCGCCGGTGAGCATCACCGGGCGCACGCCGAGCTCCCGCAGCGCAGCGACCGCGGCGGCGGCGGTCTCCCGCGGCGCATCGGCGATGGCGATCAGCCCCGCGGCCCTCCCGTCGATCGCGACGTGGACGACCGTGCGCCCCTCGTCCGCGAGCACCGAGGCGCGGTCGCCGAGTCCGTCCAGCGAGACCTGCTCCCGCTCGAGCAGGCGCGCGTTGCCGATCGCGAGCCGCCGCCCCTCGACGGTCGCGACGGCCCCGTGTCCCGCGACGGCCTCGAAGCCCGAAGCGGCCGGGAGGTCGATGCGGCGCTCGCCGGCGGCGTGGACGATCGCCTCGGCCAGCGGGTGTTCGCTCTCGCGCTCGAGCCCGGCCGCGAGCCGGAGCAATTCGCCCTCGCCGAACCCGTCCGTCTCGACCGCCACCACCTGCGGCTCGCCCTTCGTGAGCGTGCCGGTCTTGTCGAGCACGACCGTGTCGAGCGAGGCGATCTGCTCGAGCGCGACCGCGTTCTTGAACAGGATCCCCCGTTTGGCGCCGAGGCCGGTGCCGACCATGATCGCGGTCGGCGTCGCGAGCCCGAGCGCATCCGGGCAGGTGATCACGACGACGGTGATCGCAAACAGCAGCGCGGTCGTGGTGGCGCTGCCGAGGCCGAGCCAGACGAGGAAGGTGCCAAGGCCACCGACAAGGGCGACGAGAACGAGCCAGAACGCCGCTCGGTCGGCGAGCCCCTGCGCGGGGGCCTTCGAGTTCTGGGCCTCTTGGACGAGCTTGACGATCTGTGCGAGCGCGGTGTCGGAGCCGACCGCGGTTGCGCGCGCCCGCAGCGTCCCCTGCTTGTTGATCGTCGCGCCGATCAGCTTGTCGCCCGGCTTCTTCGCGAGCGGCAGGCTCTCGCCGGTGACCATCGACTCGTCCACCGACGACCCGCCCTCGACAATCTCGGCGTCGACCGGCACCTTCGCGCCCGGCCTGATCAGCAGCAGGTCGCCGACGGCAACCTCCGCGGTCGGCAGCTCCAGCTCCTGCCCTTCGCGAATGACGACCGCCTTTGGCGGCGCCAGGTCGAGCAGCGCGCGGATCGCGTCGTTGGCACCGCCGCGAGCGCGCATCTCGAACCAGTGGCCGAGCAGGACGAAGGTCGCGAGGAAGGCGGATGCCTCGTAGAAGACGTCGCCGCCGATCCAGAACGTCGCCGCGAGCGAGTAGAGCCAGCCGGTCCCGATCGCCACCGCGACGAGCACCATCATGTCCAGCGTCTTTGCCCTGAGCGCACGCCGGGCACCGGTGAAGAAGATCTGCGACGAGTAGAAGACGACCGGCAGGCTGAGCAGCAGCTGCCAGAGACTCTCGCGCATGCCGAGCGGCGTCGGCGGGGTCGAGCCGAAGATGCTCTTCCCGATCGGCGACCAGATCGCGATCGGGATCGCAAACAGGAGCGCGACCAGGAAGCGGTTGCGCATGTCGCGCACCATCTGTTCCATCGACATGCCCGCGTGGCCGCCGTGCCCGTGCGCCGCGTCGGCGCGCTCGGCGGCCTCGTCGTCGAGTGCGGGCGCCAGTGGCTCTTCCTTGGCGAGCGGATCGCAGACGTGGCCGGGAACCGAGCGGCCGGCGCAGTGGTAGCCACACTCCTCGACCCAGCGACGGAGCGACTCAACCGACGTCCGCTCTGGGTCGAACGCAACCGTGGCCGTCTGCGCGACCGGGTTCGCCTCCACGGCGAGCACCCCCAGCTGTGCGCCCAGCTTCCGCTCGACAACGGCCTTCTCGGTCGCGTAGTGGAGGCCCCCAACGTGAAGGACGACCCGCGCGCGCTGGTCGGTGCCGGCAGCGGTCACGCCGTGGTGCTGCTCTTGCGCGCGCATCAGCGCGTGCGGGCGAAGCGCTGCACGGCCTCGAGCAGCTCCTCGGTCTTCGTCTGCGCGTCGGCTTCGTCACCAGAGGTGAGGGCGCCGGCGACGCAGTGGCGGACGTGCTCGTCGAGGATCTTGAACGCGAACGACTCGAGCGCGGTATTCACCGCCGAGATCTGGGTGAGGATGTCGATGCAGTAGCGGTCGTCCTCGACCATTCGCTCGATCCCGCGCACCTGCCCCTCGATCCGATGCAGGCGCTTGACGAGCGCGTCCTTGTCCTTCGTGTAGCCGTACGTGTGTTGATCGACGATCTCGCTCATGTGGTCGCTCCTTGGTTGGTCTCGCGGGCGCTCGTGAAGCGCCTGAGACGAAGACTGTTGCTGACGACGAACAGGGACGAAGCGGCCATCGCCGCCGCGGCGATGATCGGGGTCAAAACGCCGGCGATCGCGAGCGGGATCGCGGCGACGTTGTAGGCGAAGGCCCAAAGGAGGTTGCCCTTGATCGTCCGCAGCGTCTTGCGGGCCAGGCGGATGGCGTCGGCGGCCGCGCGCAGGTCGCCGGAGACGAGCGTCAGGTCGCTGGCTTCGATCGCGACGTCGGTGCCGGTGCCGATCGCGAGGCCGAGGTCGGCCTGGGCCAGAGCCGGGGCGTCGTTGACGCCGTCGCCGACCATCGCCACCACCTTGCCGTCCTGCTGCAGGCGCCTAACCTCGCCGACTTTGTCGTCAGGATCGACCTCGGCGAGGACGCGCTCGATCCCGACCTCGGCGGCGACGCGCTCGGCCGTCTCGCGCGAGTCGCCGGTGAGGAGCACGGGCGTCAGGCCGAGCTGCTTGAGCTCGCCGATCGCCGCCGGGCTCGTCAGCTTGACCGTGTCGCGCACCTCGAGGCTCGCACGCTCGAGGCCGTCCCAGGTAACGAGAATGCGGCCGTTCTTGCGCCCGACGAAGACCTCGTGGCCGGCGACGACGCCGGTGACCCCGACGCCCGGCTGATTGCGGAAGGCCTCGACCAGCGGCAGCTCGCCGACCTCGGCGCACGCCGCATTCGCGATCGCCTGGGCGATCGGGTGCTCGCTGGCCGCCTCGACGGCGCCAGCCAAACGGAGCACCTCGGCACGGTCGGAACCGTTCAGGAGCGCGACCTCGGCCAGCTCCATTTTTCCTTCGGTGACGGTGCCCGTCTTGTCGAGCACGATCGTGCCGACACGGCGGGTCTGCTCCAGGATCTCCGGGCCCTTGATCAGCACACCGATCTGGGCGCCGCGGCCGGTACCGACCATGAGCGCGGTCGGTGTCGCGAGACCGAGGGCGCAGGGACACGCGATGATCAGGACGGCGACGGCGGCGGTGAAGGCCGTCGCCGCCGACGCGCCGAATGCGAGCCAGCCAGCGAGGGTGAGCAGCGAGAGAACGATCACGATCGGGACGAAGATCGCCGAGACGCGGTCGGCGAGGCGCTGCACTGGAGCCTTGCCCGACTGCGCTGCCTCGACCAGGCGCGTGATCTGTGCCAGCGCCGTGTCCGCACCGACCCTCTTAGCGCGCACGACCAGGCGGCCGTAGCTGTTCACCGTCGCACCGGCGACGTCGTTTCCGGGCTCGACCTCGACCGGTACCGATTCGCCGGTCAGCATCGACTGGTCGATCGCCGATTCGCCTTCGACGACGGCGCCGTCGGTCGCGATCTTCTCGCCCGGACGGACGACGAACAGGTCGCCGACCTGGAGAGCGGCGGCGGGTACGAGCATCTCCTGCCCGTCTCGCAGTAGGCGCGCCTCTTTGGCGCCCAACTCCAACAGCTTCTTGATCGCCTCCGAGGAGCGGCCTTTCGCGCGGGCCTCCAGGTAGCGGCCGAGCACGATCAGCGTCGTCACGACGGCGGCGACCTCGAAGTAGGTGTCGGTGTTGATCCCAGCGACGAGAACGACGGTCGACCAGGCCCAGGCGGCGGTCGTCCCGAGCGAGATCAAGGTGTCCATCGTCGCCGCCAGGTGGCGGGCGTTCTTGACGGCGCCGCGGTGGAAGCCGATCCCGGAGTAGAAGACGACCGGCGTCGAGAGGAGGAGCGCCAGCCACTCCCAGCCGGAAAAGCGCAGCGGCGGCAGCATCGCCAACAGCGCCACCGGCAGCGTGAGCGCAACGGCAAGCGTGAGCCGGCGCGTGAGCAGCGCCAGCGGTTCGTCGTGATGATGATCGTCGCCCCGGTCCTCCGCTTCATACGCGGCCTTCGCGAGCTGGGCGCCGTAGCCGGTCGCCTCGACCGCCGCGACCAGCTCCTCGACCGCGACGCCCGCGCGCGCGTGCACGGTCGCCTGCTCGGTCGCGAAGTTGACCGTCGCCTCGACGCCGTCGAGCTTGTTCAGCTTCTTCTCGATCCGGATCGCGCAGGAGGCGCAGGTCATCCCTTCGAGGTCGAGCCGCAGTGCCGTCGCGTTGTTTTCTCTCGTGGTAGCCATCTCGTCCCTTATTAGGCGGCCTCGTAGCCGGCCTCTTCGATCGCCGCCCGCAGCGACGCGTCGTCGAGCGGGCCGCCGCGGACGGTGACGAGCTTCGTGTCGAGGTCGACCTGAACCGAGTCGACGCCCTCGACCTGGCGCAGCTCCTCGGTCACCGCTCGCTCGCAGTGGCCGCAGCTCATGCCCGGCACGCTGTAGGTGATCTCGCTCATTCCCGCTCCTCCATCGCCGTGATACCTTTGGGGGGTATGTTAGCGGAGTGGTCGTGCTGTTCCCGCTGGTACTGGTCGCGGCAGCCGTTGGCGCAGAAGAAGAGCGTCTCGCCGTCGCGCCCGAGCCTCGTAGGTGGCCCATACCAGAGCGCGCGATGACCGAGATGACGACACTCGGCACCAGCGACGGGAACCTGGTGCGACCGGCGGCCCGACCAGGCGCGGCCGCCGAGGCCGCGAGCTGAGAGGCGGCGCGCGGCCGAACTCATCGCCAGCCGCCGCCGAACCGAGTTGGCGACTCCTCCTCCGCCTCGCGCTCGTCGACCAAGCGGTCGAGCTCGTCGCGCCGGCGGCGGAGCTCCGCGGCCGAGGTCGGCTCGGGCGACTTCTGCTCGGACGCGCTGTCACCGTGGCCGTGGGCCGGGCCGCCGTGGCCATGGCCGTGGCCGCCGCGCATCATGAACATCATCATCAGCGGGCAGGCCACAATGAGCAGCAGGAAAAACACCGTCGAAGCTGTCATGTCAGGCTCCTTTCCGTCTTCTGCCGCAGGCGCCGGCGCGGCCTGCGGGATTTGTTCGCGGTTGCGCCGAGGCGCAGCGACCGCACGAGCCCGGCGCTGACTGCGAGCAGGACGAGCTGCACCGCCGGCAGCAGGCTGTCCAGGTCGACGCCTTCGTCGAAGCCGCTCTTCGGGATCAGCCACGGATGCGGGGCTCCGTTGGCGAGGTGGAAGTTGACGGCCATGAAGATGCCGCCGAGCGAGGCGACGATCGTCGTCGCGAGCACGGCGAGGCGACCACGGTCCGGCAGACGCTCCCAGCGTGCGAGCCACACGAGGGCGGCCACGATCAGCGCCAGGCCGACCAGCAGCTCACCGATCTCGATCAGATACCCGAACGTCGAAGCGTGCGGGATGATCGAGCCGTCGAGGAAGCTCTTGTACCAGCCCGGTGCGCCCGCTGATTTGTCGCTCAGCTCCTTGGCGAGGCCGCTCGGGAAACCGCCGCGGACGATCTTCGTCAGCCCGGAGATGAACCACTCGTAGCCGACAAGCAGCTGCACTAGCAGCAGGCCCGCCAGAGGCAGCCGGCTCAGCGTTGCCGTGGCCGGCCGATTGCGTTTTGTGTCGGCGGCGTGTTCATGAGCCAGCCCTCGGCTTCGTCGGCGGCCGTTGCGCGAAGCGGACCGCGAAGTACACGACGGCGCCGAGAAGGACAATCCAGAAGCCCATCATGAAGGTCATCCAGAGCCAGTCCCATCCATTGATCCAGGCGTGCATCTCCACTCCTTTCTCTTGACTCTGCGCCGAGTGTCCCGCTGCGAGCGACCGCGCGCATCGGGTTGCAGCCACATACCGGGTAGGGGTAACTACTGATCCTTCCGAGAGGCGCTCGCCGCAGCGGCAAGCCTGCGGCAAACCCCTGACGAGAACGCGTAATTTCGGCCCGATTCCGGCGCGCAGGCGTGGTTCATCATCATCAGGCCGCCCATCCGCAGATGCATCGGTCCGGCGAACTGCAGCATCTGGTGGGCGTCGACGTCCATGCACGCGGGCAAGCGCGAGCGCGACCGTCTCCTGCTCGCCCTCTTCGCCTACGCCGGCCTCCGTCGCAGCGAGCTGCTGGGGCTCGACTGGGACGATGTCGACTTCGAGCGGCGGCTGCTCCGCGTACGCAAGGCCAAGGGCGGCCGCCAGCGCGTCGTGCCGCTGGTCACCCCGCACGCGCTCCGGCACGCTTCGCCTCCGAGCTGCTGCGCTCGGGCGCCAACCTACGCCAGATCCAGGAGCTGCTCGGGCGCAAGCACCTCGACTCCACCCAGCGCTACACGCGCGTCACTTCCCGCAACGTCGGCCGGCGCCTGCGCGCGACTTCGAAGTCGTGTGCCGGGGGGTCGCTATCGGGACCGGCCTCTCGGGGCGTAATGCTGTCGCGCGCCGCATCGGCCGCGTCCTCCAACTTGGCAAGCAGGAGATCTGCGGCGTTCAGTTGCTCGGCGAGCGCCTTCTGAAGGACTCTGACCACCTCGTAGCGCGGGTCCCCATTGGCTTCGTCCGGGACATACGCCTCTTCATGAGTGTGCTGACCGAAGACATGCTGGGCAAGCGTCTTCACCTGAACCTCGAATGGGACGGTGAAGTCGCGTTCGGCAACGCGAACAGTGACCGAGCCGTCAATGTGCAGCGCGCGATAACCGGTAGGCCGCGGATCGCCATTTATGTCTTCGAGATCAAAGTCCTCAGGATTCCCCCCTACTTGCCTGAAAGTCCTCCACGGCGGGCTTCACTGCGGCTACCTCGTTCAGGGAACGGACGAGAACCCGCACGCCTAGGAGGTCGTGAACGGGAAAGCGGCGGCGCCCGTCCTTCTCATAGCAACGCCGGAGGAGGTCGTCGGCGTCGGACAGTCCCTTACGTTGAGCCTTCGCAAATACTCGTCGCCCGTCCTTGATAGGCGCATTCTCGATCTGCTCGACGGAGAACCTCCAGACGTCTGCCCAGTCGGCTACGAAGAATCCGACCAGTTGCTCGACTTCAGCGATTGCTCGCTTGAAGACCTCTCGATTGCGGTCGAGGAAGTGCCTGACGTCGTCTTCGGCCAGCTTCGGTACTCCGCCGGCCGACCAGCGCCAGACCCGCTCGGGCGCGGGCGTCACCGGCGAACGTCCCGGCGCTCGAGCACGGTCTCGCCGACTACGCCGTCGAGCGTTTCGCTCTCACTCATCGTCACTAGCGCCGGTTGCGCTGAGCGCGCCGAGTACCGTCGTCCCGAGCGCAGACTCGATCTCCGCAGCGGGGAGCCGTTTGGATTGCAGTTCGCCGCTGGCGGCGTGGATCAGTGCGAGCAGCATCGAGAGATGCCACGCGGCCGGGATGTCTGATCGGAACGTGCTCGCGCGCTGGCCGCGTTCGATCAGCGACCCGAGGAGCGCGAGGACGGGGCGGTGGCGGCGTCGAAGCTCCGCTTGCGGCAGCCGGATGTTGATGCCGACGAGCGCGTGGAAGCGCCCGAGCTCGCGCCAGGCGGCCCTGAGCACCCGTTGCAGGGCCTCGGCGGGGTCGCCGCGGTCGGGCTCGGCGGCCGCCATCACCTGCGTGACCTCGGCGATCGCGCGTTCGGTGACCGCCTCGAGCAGCGACTCGCGTGTCGGGAAGTGGACGTAGATCGTTGCGCGCACGACGCCGGCGCGGCGAGCGATCTCGGCCATGCTGGCCTCGGGATCGCTCGCCAGCGCGTCTAGGGCGGCGTCCAGGATCCGAGCGACGCTCCGCTCGGCGTCGGCGCAACCCGCAACGCCTCCGCAAAGAGCGAGCGGCGTCGGCGCAAACCAGACACCAGTGTCTGACGTCAAGCGAGTCTCTTCGCACCTGGCTCGTCTGAACTCATACGTGGATGGCGTCGAGAAGCTCGCTGGGGCCTGCGTCTTTGAGCAGGAAGCCGCTGGCGCCGTCGCGGAGCGCCGCGTAGACGTACTCGTCGAGGTCGAACGTGGTGAGGATGAGCACGCGCGTGTTCGCGAGGTTTGGGTCGGTGCAGATCAGTCGCGTCGCTTCGAGCCCGTCGAGCTGTGGCATGCGGATGTCCATCAGCACGACGTGCGGGAGCAGTCGCCGCGTGAGGTCGACGGCTTCGCGGCCATTCGCTGCCTCGCCGGCGACCTGCATCCCGTCTTCGGCGGCGACGAGGGCGGCGAAGCCGGCGCGGACGCCCGCCTGGTCGTCGACGACGAGAACGCGGATCACGCGCTGCGGCGGTATGGCAGCTCGGCGGCCACCCGAAACCCGTGCGCGGAAGACGAGGCGGTGAGGGTGCCTCCCAGCGCGGTTGCGCGTTCCCGCATGCCGAGAATGCCTACGCCGCGGACGCCGCCGTGGCCGTTGCGCACGACGCTGGTGCCGTTCTCGACCGTGACGAGCAGCCGGTCGCGCGTGTAGGAGAGGCTGACGCGTGCGGCGGCTCCGGGAGCATGACGCCGGGCGTTGGTCAGCGATTCCTGCACGATGCGGAAGGCGGCAAGCTGCACGGCGTCGGGGACCCGCTCGGGCCGCCGGCCATCGACGTGGTAGCTGACGTCGACGCCCACGTCGCGCGTGCGCACGACAAGCTCGCTGACGCTTTCGAGCCCTGGGGCCGGCTGGAGCGGAGCGTCTGCGCCATCGGGCTCGCGGAGGACGCCGAGGATCGTGCGCAACTCGTCCAATGCCTCGTGGCTTGCGGCTTCGATTGTTGCAAGCGCGCTCTGCGCAAGGCCTGGGTCGCGGCCGAGCAGGCGGGCGGCGACACCGGCCTGGACGTTGATCGTCGTGAGCGTGCGCGCGACGACGTCGTGCAGGTCGCGCGCGATCCGTAGCCGTTCCTGCTCGGCCCGGCGCTGTGCTTCTTCCTCGCGTGTGCGCTCGGCCAGCTCGAGCCGCTCGCGCAGGAGCTGAACGTAGGAGCGGCGGTTGCGCAGCGCCTCGGCGGCGAGCAAGGGAACGGCGACCAGCCCGACGTGCGCGGCGGTTTGGAGCGTGACGCTGTGGGGGTGGCGGCCGGCGAAGAAGGTGTCGGCGACCACGACCGCCGCCGCCGCGGCAGCCGCACCGAGCGGTGGATGCGGCCGCGCGTGAGCGCCAGCGAGTAGAGCGCTGTCGCGGGCGCGATCACGGCGATCGCGGCGGCGGCGTCATCGATGGCGAACAGCGCGAGCACCAAGCCGCCCGAGACGGCGAGCGTCGCGGTCGGAGCGCGCCGGCGCAGCATCAGCCCCGCGGCGGCCGCGAGCCCCAGGGTGAGCGCGAGCGGCCGCGTTGCCGCGTCCGCACGGACGGCGACCCCCACCGCGATGATGGCACCCGCCAGCAGCGGCACGGCGGCATCAAGCAGACGTGAACCGTCGCGCTTCACGTTTCGAATCTAGCTCCGCGCCGGGCCAGGCGCATACTCCCGCTGGAGTATTCAAGTTGCTCCTCGAGGCCGACGCCGACGCGGACGCACGCGGCGACGATGGCGCTGGATGCACTCGCCGAGGAGAGAGACGATCGAGGAACAGGCGCGTCGCGTGACCGAGCCTTCGCGGCGCGAGGCGGTGATCAGCTGCCGCTCGCTGACGAAGCGCTACGGCGAGCTCGTCGCGGTCGACGAGGTGACGTTCTCGCTCGAGGCCGGCACGGTCACCGGCTTTCTCGGCCCCAACGGCGCCGGCAAGACGACGACGCTCCGGCTGCTGCTGGGACTGGCCGAGCCGACCTCCGGTGAGGCGCTCGTGTTCGGCCACCGCTACCGCGAGCTCGAACAGCCGATCCGGCGCGTCGGCGCGGTGCTCGAGTCGGCCGACTTCCACCCCGCCCGCAGCGGCCGCAACCATCTCGGCACGCTTGCGCTCGCCGCCGGGCTCCCACCGAGCCGCGTCGGCGAGGTACTGGAGCTGGTCGAGCTGCGCGGCGCGGCCGGGCGGCGGGTGAGGACCTACTCGCTCGGCATGCGGCAGCGGCTCGGGCTGGCCGCAGCGTTGCTCGGTGACCCGGAGCTGCTGATCCTCGACGAGCCGGCGAACGGGCTCGACCCGGCCGGGGTGCGCTGGCTGCGCACGTTCCTGCAGAAGCTCGCCGCGCAGGGCCGCACGGTGCTTGTCTCCGGCCACCTGCTCGCCGAGGTCGCCCAAACGGTCGACCGGGTGCTGATCATCGACCATGGGCGACTGCTTGCGAGCGGACGCCTCGACGAGCTCACCCGCGGAACCACCAAAGCCTGGAGGACGTCTACCTCGAGCTGACGGCGGGTGAGGCGTCGTGATCGGCCAACTGCGTGCCGAACTGCTCAAACAGCGCTCGACCCAGACGACGCTCTTCCTCTTCTTGGCGATGTTCGGCCTGGTCGCGCTCGCGGTCACGATGCACGTGCTCGCACTCGGCGCGGCCGATCTTTCTACGCGCTCCCACCAGCTGGAGGTCTTCCAGGTCGGCACCAGAGCCGGCATGCTCTTCGCCGGGCTGGTCGGCGCGATCGCGATCACCGCCGAGATCCGGTACGGCACGATCCGGCCGACCTTCCTCGTCACCCCACGCCGCGGCCCCGTGATCGCCGCCAAGCTGGCCGTCAGCGGGCTGGCCGGGATCGTCTTCGGCCTGCTTGCTGAGGGCCTGATGGCCGGCGACGCCGGCGTCGCCTTCGCCGCGCGCGGGATTAGCAACCAGCTCACCGGCGGCGACTACCTGCAGGTGCTCGCGGGAGGCGCGGCGGCGGCAGCGCTGTGGGCCGCGATCGGGGCCGGTGTCGGCGCGCTCGTCCGCAACCAGGTCGGCGCCCTGGTCGGGCTCTGCGCCTGGATGTTCCTGGTCGAAAGCGTGTCCGAGGGGTTCGTTCCCGGCGCCGCCCGCCTCATGCCCGGCGGGGCTGGACTGGCGCTCGCCGGAAACAACGACGAGCTCTCGGTAGCCGTCGCCGTGCTCCTACTCGTCCTCTACGCGGCGGCGGTATCCGCCGCCGGCTGGGTGGCAACGATGCGCCGCGACGTCGCATGAGCGCCCCAGCCACGACAACCGTCAGCTCCGCTCGCGATCCCCAGCGCGCAGAGCTGTCCACACGAAGGGAGAGATCGTGAGCGGCGAGATCGTGGCAGCCGAGCTGGTTGCGGCCCACCCCGGAGGAGCCGGCACATCCTCCTCCTGGGGGTGGTCGCAGTCATCGCTCTCGTGGCCTTCGGCGTGATGCGATGGCGGCAAAGACGCGAGGCGGCAGCGTCCGAACAGCAGTCGGACTCACACGGCCTTCCGCCTGGCAGCGGGCATTCGACCGAGGAGAAGGACAATGCACGGTCAGGGCCAACCACCCGGTAGGAAGCCCCGTCGGGGCGGCGGCGCGCGCAACGGCATCCAGCATCCGCTCGAGCCGCTCGCGGTCGCGACGGTGATCGAGGCGGACGATCTCACCTTCGCCACCTCCGGGCCCCACAAGCACTGTGAGCCGTCCGCAGCAGCCACCGGCGCGGCCACGGCCCGGATCCCCTCGGTGACGATTCACCGGCTCCGACCCCGCAACGGCCGACGAACAACCGATGCCCGCGGCGCACGCGCCGGGAACGGACGGCGCGAACGGCTGGTCGGCGCGGCTGCGCGGACACGAGGCGCTGATGCTCCCGCCGACGCACCGGCACGCGAGCGCCGTGGTCGCCGAGCGCCGTCACTTCCCAGCGATTGCGGGCCCGCACGGCGAAAGCCCGCGTACGCCCGCTCCCGCTGCACCACCGCCCCCTCGGCATCCCGCAGCCACCACAACGCCCGCCCAAGTCCGTCGAGCGCGGTCGGATGACCCAGGTCTACGACTTCGAAGGAGGTGAACGTCAGGCTCGTGAGCGAAGCGGCTGTTTGGACGCCTGGCTATCGTGAGTGCGGTGATCGAGGCGCATGGTCTGACGAAGGACTATGGCGACACGCGTGCGGTCGCAGATCTCTCGTTTGTGGTTTCTCCGGGGATGGTGACCGGCTTCCTGGGTCCGAATGGGGCGGGGAAGTCGACGACGATGCGCTTGATCCTCGGTCTCGACGCGCCCACGGCTGGCGACGTGACCGTGAACGGGACGCGCTACCGCGAGTTCGCGGCGCCGCTGCACGAGGTGGGCGCGCTCTTGGAGGCGCGCTCGGTGCACACGGGGCGCTCCGCCTACCACCATCTGCTCGCGCTCGCGCAGACGCACGGGATCCCGAAGCGGCGCGTCCGCGAGCTGATCGAGCTGGTCGGCTTGCACGAGGTGGCGGGCAAGCAGGCGGGCGGGTTCTCGTTGGGGATGGGTCAGCGGCTCGGGATCGCGGCGGCGCTGTTGGGTGACCCGGCGACCTTGCTCCTGGACGAGCCGGTGAATGGGCTCGACCCGGAGGGGATCCGCTGGATCCGCAACCTGTTGAAGGCACTCGCGGCCGAGGGCCGCACCGTCTTCGTCTCTTCGCATCTGATGAGCGAGGTGGCGCAGACCGCCGACCATCTGATCGTGATCGGCCGCGGCCGGCTGATCGCGGACACGAGCGTGGACGAGTTCGTGCTGCGGGCGTCCGGGAGCGTGGTACGCGTCCGCTCGCCGCAGGCGACGCGGCTGCGCGAGCTCGTCCTCGGCCCCGAGGTGTCGATCACCGATGTCGAGCCGGGACTGCTCGACATCAGCGGCCTCACCGCCGAGCAGATCGGAGACCTCGCGGCTGCCCACGGGCTCGTCCTGCATGAGCTGACCCCGTTGCAGGCCTCGCTCGAGGAGGCATTCATGGAGCTGACCCGGGAGGAGCTCGAGTACAGGACCGGCGAGCTGCCGCGCGAGTCCGAGGATGTCGCCGCCGCATGAGCGCCGCGACCGCACTGTCGGTACCGCGGCTCGCCGAGCACGGCAAGGTGACGCAGGCGCGGGTCGTGCTGTCGGAGTGGACGAAGCTGCACACGCTGCGCTCGACCCGCTGGTCGCTGCTCGCAGCGAGCGTGCTCACGATCGGCTTGCCCCTGTTGTTCGCTTCGGTGCTCTCCTCGCGCTGGGGGCACATGAGCCCGCAGGAGCGAGCCGGCCATCACCACGCGCCGCTCAACGTCGCCCTCGCCGGCGTGAACGTCTCGCAGCTCGCGATCGCCGTGCTGGGCGTGCTCGTGCTCACCGGCGAGTACGCGACCGGGATGATCCGCGCCACCTTCAGCGCGGTCCCGAGGCGGCTGCCGGTGCTGTGGGCGAAGACCGTCGTCTACGCGCTCGTCGCGTTCGCGCTGATGCTGCCGTCGGTCGTGATCGCCTTCTTCGCCAGCCAGGCGATCCTCGCCCGCCACGACATCGAGCAGATCTCGTTCTCGCACCCGGGCGTCGCCCGCACGGTGATCGGCGGGGCCGTCTACCTGATGCTGGTCGGGATCTTCGCGCTCGCGGTCGGCGCGATCGTCCGCAACACCGCCGGCGGGATCGCGACCTTCGCCGCGATCTTCTTCGTCATCCCCCCGCTCCTGAACGTCCTGCCGACGAGCTGGAACAACGCCATCAACCCGTACCTGCCGGACAGCGCCGGCCGCTCGATCTTCTCGCTCACCCACGGCGCCCACAGCCTCGCGCCCGCCCCCGGGCTCGCCGTCTTCTGCGGCTACACCGCGCTGGTGGTCGCGATCGCCGCCGTCCTGCTCGTCCGCCGCGACACCCAATAAGCAGTCCGAAGCGCGCAGCCAACTCGTGCTCTGAGAGTGTCCCGCTCCGCTCGCACCGCACGAACAGGCAATTCACAACGTCCCTGGGTAGGACAACCAGGCGGACGACGACTCTCTACAGAATCCGATGAGTTTTCGCCGCTGTGCCGGTCATAAGCTTCGACCTCTCGAAAGGAGACAACGTGCCACGGATCACGCAGATGGGCAGGGTGATCGTCCCGGTCTCCGACCAGGACGAAGCGATCGCGTTCTACACGAGCACGCTCGGCTTCTCGCTCGTCGCCGACGTCGCCTTCGGCGAAGGCGAGCGCTGGGTCGAGGTCGCACCGCCCGGCGGCGGGACCGCGATCGCGCTGGCGCCGCCGCAGGGCGAGTACCAGCCCGGGCGCATGACCGGCATCGCACTCGAGTCGGCCGACCCGCGCGCCGATCACGCCGAGCTGAAGGGGAAGGGCGTCGACGTCGACGCGGAGCTGATGGGCGGCGACGGCACGGTGCCGCTCCTGTTCTTCTTCCGCGACCACGACGCGAACCAGCTGATGATCGTCGAGCGCCAGTAGACCCACCGGTGATGGCTGAGGGACTCAGCGTGGCAGGCCTCGAGCGGCTGCACGCGGTAGCCGAGCAGCACGTCGGCGCCGAGCGCGTCCCCGGCCTCGTCGCGGTGGTTGCCCGAGGTGATCAGGTCCACGTGGAGGCGCTCGGGGCACTGGCGATCGGCGGACGGCCGGTGGCTCGTGATTCGCTCTTTCGGATCGCGTCGACGACCAAGCCGATCACCGCCGCCGCCACCCTCGCCGTGATCGAGGAGGGATTGGTCCGGCTCGACGAGCCGGTTGATCGTTTGCTGCCGGAGTTGGCCGAGCGTCGGGTACTGCGACGGATGGACGGTCCGCTCGAGGAGACCGTGCCGGCGCACCGCCCGATCACCACCCGTGATCTGCTCACCTTCGTGTTCGGCTTCGGCATGGTGATGGAGATGTTCACGGCGCCCACTCCCTGGCCGATTGTCGAGGCCGTCGAAGCGCTGCACTTGTCGACGATCGGTCCGCCGAACCCTGACGTGCAACCCGACCCCGACACCTGGATCGCCAATCTTGGAGCGCTACCGCTTCTCGCCCAGCCCGGAGAACGCTGGCTGTACAACACCGGCGCCTCCGTGCTCGGCGTGCTCGTGGCACGTGCCGCCGGCGAACCGTTTCCGGAGCTGCTGCGAACCCGGATCTTCGAGCCGCTCGGCATGCGCGATACCGGCTTCTGGACAGCCGAGCCGGAGCGGCTCGCAACGGCCTACCGGCCCACACCCGGCGGCCTTGTTGTCTGGGACGAGCCGGGCGGCACCTGGAGCCGACCGCCGGCCTTCGCCGACGGCGCCGCCGGGCTCGTCTCGACCGCCGACGACCTGCTCGCCTTCGCCCGCATGCTGCTCCGCGGCGGCGCCCCCGTCCTCTCGGCCGACAGCACACGCGCGATGACCACCGACCAACTCACCCCAGCACAGAAAGCACACGGCGGACTCGGCCCGAACTTCTTCACCGGCCGATCGTGGGCGTTCTGCCAAGCGGTACTCGAAAGCGGCGCCTTCGGCTGGGACGGCGGCTTCGGCTCATCCTGGCTGGTCGACCCCAACCACGACCTAGTCGTGATCGTGCTCACCCAACGGATGTTCGAGACGGCCGAGCCTCCCCAAGTCCACCGCGACATCCAAGCAGCGGCCTACGCGGCGCTCGCGTAAGCAGAGACTCGCACGCTCATCCTCGTCACGAGCCGGTGGCGGCACATGGAGCGAGTTACGGATGTGTGGGATTGCGTTCGCCGAGCGGCCTCCAGCACCCAACGCGTCCCGTCCGGGTGCTCGGCAGCTGAACAAGGGATTCGACGCGTCCACTCGGGAGCGTGGCATCTGGCTCTTGGCCAACGTCAGCGGATTTCCCCTACGTCACGTCAGGACTTCTTGGCGGCCCAGTCGCGTTCGGCCTCCGCCTCCATGCGCTCCAGGCGCTCGTAGTAGTCGGGGAATTCCTTCATGTGCGCGAGCGCGATCTTTCCGGTCAGGATCGGGTCGTCGGCGGTCACGTCCGTCTGCGGATCGTGCGATCCGTGCTCGAACTCGACGTCCATGCCGACGCGGAACTGTTCGAGATCGAAGCGCCCCCAGTCGACTCCGATCTCGTCGCCGACGCGCCGGGCCTCTTCGCTCGTCGTCCGCCTAGTCTCTGTCATGTCCTCGCCTCCTGAGTGCCTCGGGCCTGTTCCTCTCGGCGAACGCGGACGCAAGATCCACCAAGCCTTCTTTGGTCCCAGAATGCCACGAGGATAGGGTCGCGAACGCGATTCCGGCGAGAAGCAGTGACCCGGACCGTGTGATCTGTCCTGTCATCGTAAGGGCAGGTGTGCGAGCCGAAGGATCACGTCTCGCTGCCGGTCGGTCTTGAACGGGGGCACGACGTTCCCGGATCTCCGGGCGAGGATGCGCCCTTGCGTGACGACGGCCTTGGGGTTCGTGAACGCTTGGTATCAGCGAGATTCGCTCCTACGAGCTCGCGGCGCCACCGCGACTACAGTCCGCCGTATCGAGGTCTGCGCGGAATCGATCTTCAGCCGCAGGGCGGACGTAGACGAACCCATCGCGGCGTGACCAATCTGCTTGCACGCGACGGGAAGGAGCGGACGTGAGGACGCGGATGCTGGGGAACGAGGGGCTTGCCGTCTCGGAGGTCGGACTCGGGTGTATGGGGATGTCCGAGTTCTACGGCCGCACAGACGACTCGGAGGCGATTGCGACGATCCGCCGCGCACTCGAGTTGGGGTCACGTTGCTCGACACGGCTGAGGCGTATGGGCCGTTCACGAACGAGCGGCTGGTCGGGCGCGCGATCGAAGGCCGGCGCGAGCAGGTGGTGCTGGCGACGAAGTTTGGGAATGTGCGCGGCCCAAACTGGGAGCGGCTCGGGATCCGCGGCGATCACGACTTCGTTCGGCAGGCGTCCCAGCTCGCGCTCGCCTGGGTGCTGAGCCGCGGCGGCGACGTCGTCCCGATCCCGGGCACGAAGCGGCGCCGCTACCTCGAGGAGAACGTCGCCGCCGTCGAGGTCGAGCTGACTGCGGCCGAGATCGACGACATCGAGTCGGTCTTCCCGAAGGGCGCCAGCGCCGGTCAGCGTTACGCCGACATGTCTAGCGTCGGCCTTTGAGTGCATTTGATCTGCGGGCAAAGAAAGCAGCGCTAGTCTTCATGGTTCGTGAGGATCGTGAGCCCGCGCCGGTGAGCGCAACGCGCGAAGATCGTGGCAGGAACACGAGCGCGCCGCCGGCGCCGCGCGGATCGTCGCAGACGCCGCCGCAGCCGCCCCGCTTCCGCCTGAGCCGGCGCTGGATCCTCTTCGCGCTCGCGCTTCTGGCCTTCAACTTCTACCTTGGCTCGCGGGCCACGCAGCCGCCGTCCCGCGTCCGGGTTCCGTACAGCCCGTTCTTCCTGAAGCAGGTAAGCGCGGGCCACGTCAAGGAGATCACGTCGAAGGGAACGGCGGTTCAGGGCACGTTCACGCAGAAGGAGCGGTTTGCGGGGTCGAAGCCGACGACGCGCTTCCGAACCGAGATTCCCGCGTTCGCCGACAACGACGCTCTGTCACGCCTGCTCCAACGGAAAGGCGTGGTGGTCAACGCCCAACCACTTGATACCGGAGCGCCGTGGTGGCAGAACCTGCTGCTCGGATTCGGGCCGACGATCCTCTTCGTCGGCCTGCTCTTCTGGCTGATGCGGCGTGCCGGAAACGTTCAGAACGTGCTCGGCTCGTTCGGCCGCTCGCGCGCACGTCGGTACCAGCCGTCCGGCGACCGGGTCACGTTCGCGGACGTCGCGGGGATCGACGAGGCCAAGGCGGAGCTGACGGAGGTCGTCGACTTCCTGCGTCATCCCGAGAAGTACCGAAAGCTCGGCGGTCGGATACCGCACGGCGTGCTGCTCTCGGGCTTGCCGGGCACCGGCAAGACGCTGCTCGCGCGGGCGGTCGCGGGGGAGGCGGACGCCCCGTTCTTCTCGATGGCGGCCTCCGAGTTCGTCGAGGCGATCGTCGGCGTCGGCGCATCCCGGGTGCGCGACCTGTTCACGCAGGCGAAGGAGGCCGCGCCGGCGATCGTCTTCATCGACGAGCTCGACGCGATCGGCCGGTCACGCACCTCCGGTGTCGCCGGCTTCAGCGGCGGCAACGACGAGCGCGAACAGACGCTGAACCAGATCCTGACCGAGATGGACGGCTTCGACTCCTCCACCAGCGTGATCGTGATCGGCGCGACCAACCGGCCCGACGTGCTCGACCAGGCTCTGCTTCGCCCCGGTCGGTTCGATCGCAGGGTTGCGGTGCAACCGCCCGACCGGGCCGGCCGCGAGGCGATCCTCGAAGTGCACACGCGTGGCGTGCCGCTGGCGCCTGACATCGACCTCCGGAGGATCGCCGCGACGACGCCGGGCATGGTCGGGGCCGATCTTGCGAACCTCGTCAACGAGGCGGCGCTGCTGGCGGCGCGGCGGAACCACGATGCCGTTGACGAATCCGACTTCACCGACGCGCTCGAGCGGATCGTGCTCGGCGCGGAGCGCCAGGTGATGATGAGCGCGGAGGACCGGCGCCGGACCGCCTACCACGAGGGCGGCCACGCGATCGTCGGCATGCTCACCGACGGCGCCGATCCGGTGCGCAAGGTTTCGATCATCCCCCGCGGAATGGCGCTCGGCGTCACGTTCGCGGCGCCCGAGAGCGACCGCTTCAACTACCTGGAGCCAGAGGTTCGGGCAAAGGTCAAGGTCGCACTCGGCGGTCGCGCTGCGGAAGAAATCGTGTTCGGCGAGACGAGCACCGGCGCGGAGTCGGACATCGCGCAGCTAACTGAGATTGCCCGTCAGATGGTCGGCCGCTGGGGCATGAGCTCGGCGGTCGGCCCGGTCGCGGTGATCCCGCGCGACGGGACGGGGCCCTTCCTGCCGGGTGCCGCCGAGGTCTCGCCGGATACACAACGGCTCGTCGACGGGGAAGTGCGCCGCATCGTCGACGAATCGCACCAGGAAGTCGTTGCGCTGCTGCAACAGAACCGCAGCAAGCTCGATTCGCTTGCGGCCGCGCTGCTCGAGCACGAGACCCTGGATGAGGAAGATGCGTACGCGGCCGCAGGAGTCCCGCGAACTGTGACGCCGACCGTCGACTCGTACACAGCGGCAGCTCGATTGCGGATCGACGGCTAGCTCGAACGCGTGGGGTGCATAGGAGCCCCTTGCAAAATGAAGCCTTGTGCCGTCGGGCCGCGCTGTGCGGCGCGTGGACTGCGTCCTCAGTCGCACCCGGATCCTCCGGATACGCGCGCTCCCTGCGTCCTTGTCACGCACCACCCATCGCGTCCCGACGGCGAAGCGTCATTCTGAAATGGGCTCTAAATACGATCTCGCTGCAAGCCGGGCGGATCCAGTCGATGCCCGAGTTTGTGCACCCCACGCGCTCCTCCTCTCCACGGAAGTTGCGCAAGCTCGAACGTCAGCGTCATCACAGCTCCTTGGGGCTTGCGACCTCATCAGGCAGGCCAAAGTGGCGGAAGGCTTCGGGAGTGAGGAAGGCGGTGATCTCTTCGATCTCGGCGCCACGCAGGGTGAGCACGTTGACGCTGTGCGGCGTGAAGATTCCCGTTTCCTCGTCCCAGGTGTAGCCGCCGAAGGCGAGCTGCGCGTTCGCGCTTGTGCGCGCGAGGCGCCAGCGCTTCACATCGGAGAGCGGCCAGCCCCGCAGGAAGGTGGCAACCGCTTCGCGGCCGCTGTACCAGGTCGGCAGCGGCGGCATCGTCATCCGTGCGTCCTCGGTCAGCATCGCGACCACCGCCTCGACGTCGTTGCGTTCCCAGGCGGCGACGTAGCGCTCCACGACCTCGCTCAGCGCGTCGTCGCCCAGCGCGCGCAGCGTCGCCTGCTGACTCTGCTTCGGGAGTCGCTCGTCGACGGTCTTGTGGGCGCGCTGCAGAGCGCTGTCCACCGCAACCGGCGTCGTCTCCAGCGCCTCGGCAGTCTCGCGCGCGGAGAACCCGAGTACCTCCCGAAGGATCAACACGGCCCGCTGCCGCGCAGGCAGGTGCTGTAGCGCGGCGGTGAAGGCGAGCTCGGTGCCCTCGCGCTGCTCGTACCGAGCATCCGGTCCGAGCAGGCCGCCTTCGAGCCCGAGCTTCTCATCCGGGTAGGGCTCCAGCCACACCGATTCGGTCACCGGTTCGGCGGGCCCGTCGTGGGCGTCGGCCGCGGGCGCATAGTCGATGGGCAGCACCCGCTTCGGCCGCCGCTCGATTGCCTTCAGGCAGGCGTTGGTCGCGATCCTGTACAGCCAGTTGCGCAGCGAGCTTCGGCCTTCGAACCCGGGGAGCCCGCGCCACGCGCGCAGCAGCGCGTCCTGCAGCGCGTCTTCTGCATCCGGGACCGAGCCGAGCATCCGGTAGCAGTGCGCGTGTAGCTCGGCGCGATACGGCCCGACGAGCCGGCCGTACGCACCCTCGTCACCCTGACGGGCGGCTTCGAGCAGCTCGCGCTCGTTCGCCGTCACGGCTGTGCGGGCGGATCCCGTCCCGCGCTCGGGCTCGGTTGTCATCGCTTCGGCTGCCAGAAGGCGATCTCTCCACCTTCGGGGCTAGAGACCACGCTACGCCATCCTGCCGACCCTTCGCGCGGCTCCAGCAACACCGCGGCGCCGAGCTGGCGCGCGCGTTCGGTGACTTCTTCGAGCCGGTCGACCTCGACGTACGGCAGCCACAACGGCCGCCGGGTGCCGCACTCGACGATGCCGCCACCGAAAGCGCCGCCCAGCTCGAGCGCAAGATAGGAGCCAGACGCGACCCGGATCAGCTCCGGGCGCCAGCGCAAGAGCCGCGCGTAGAACGCGCTCGCCCGTGCCTGATTCCCGGTATGCAGCTCTAGGTGAACGACCGGCCTCGGGTCCGACAGCGTCATGTGCATATCTCTTTGATCCGCGCCAAGCCCGAAATCCATCGCTGTGGAAGGAAGGGCAACAACTCCGCCGGCCTGCGTCCGGACCCGCTCGTAGACGCCAGACGGCGGTCGGATCGCAGCGCGACGCGGACACCGAGGCTCGATCCGTGACGTGAGTCCGGCCGGGAAAGCGCCGGACTCACGTTCATCCGACGCGTGCTCTACTCGCCGAAGAGGCGGTAGGAGCCGATCTCCCGGACGGAGCTCACGACCGGGCCTTCTTCGCAGCGGTCGTCGATGTTCTCCTGGAAGCGCTTGAATGCCTGCACCTCCGACAGTGGGCTCTGTCCGTCCTCGGTGTCGTTCGACGCGAGGTGGACGAAGCTCACGCCGTCGTCGAGCTGGAACGTCGTGTAGTGAAGCCCGGCGGGCCTTGTCTGATGCAGCTCGGCGTAGACGGCGCGGACGAGCTCCTCGTTCTCGGCC